>Ga0315904_10005435_pt1 | contig 17689 bp, 12 predicted proteins | sample LakEriMetagenome_6_FD_203529 | JGI IMG/M metagenome (GOLD analysis project Ga0315904, IMG submission 203529) | Freshwater fungal communities from buoy surface, Lake Erie, Ohio, United States - Buoy 12 MA120 | ecosystem: Environmental > Aquatic > Freshwater > Lake | place: USA: Lake Erie, Ohio...
GCCGCTCCCGACTATGCCGCCGTGCAGGCCGAACTCGGCAAGTTCGTGGCGGCCGCCACCGCCGCCCGCGGCTTCGGCCGCGAGGACGAAGCCGTGCGGCCCACGTACGAACTGCTCCGCCAGGGCGCGATGCCCAAGTCGCAGAGCCTGCTGGGGCAGCTCCTCAACGACGCGCTCGGTGACGGCAAGCCGGGCACCGTTCGCGAGCAGAAGATCGACGGCAGCACGCTGCCGGAGTTCGACGTCGTCCGGAAGTACTTCGGGACGAACGGCCTGGCAATGGAGACGCGGTCGCAGGGCTGGTACATCGTGGGGCTCGCCCTGCCGCGGTCGCCGCAGCAGGAGCAGGAGGTCGCCCGCCGCCCCGCCGAGCCCGCGAACCGCTGAGCCCCTCGTCGCGTTGGGGCTTGCGCTCAGGAAGCCCAATCGCGTGAGCGATGGGGGCCTTCGGGTGGTGCGCCGCTCGGGACTGCCCATGCCCATCGCCGGACGTTCGCTGCGGGCATCCTGCCCTTCGCATCACTCGATGCTGACTTCGCTCCGCCATCCATGGCTCCGCTCGTCAGCAACGCCGGCTCTCGGGCACGGGCAGCCCCTCGCTCGCCTCTGTGATGGATCCAGGAAGCCCAATCGCGTAAGCGATGGGGGCCTTCGCGCATCGCCCTCACGGGGTTGGCTTCGGCTGCCCGCGAGCGGATTCGACGACTGCCCAGAATGGATGCTGGCGGTCGCCCCGGAGGCGGATGTCCTCCAGCATGACCCGGACGTCAGGGGCGATCCGGCCATTGAGAGGCTTGCGGCCGTCGATTGTCACGTTGACCGGTTCGCCGAAGTTGATGAGTTCGGGCGACAACCACACCTTGACCCTGTCGGCGCCGCACCGCACCGAGAGGGTGTTGGTCGCCCCGGCCTTCGCCTCGAGTCGCAGGGGGCGGCTGCCGTTCGTCGGCGGCCAGTGCTCGGGCAGCACGACCGTCTTCGGCGGCAGCCCCTCGATCTCGGCCCACCAGAAAAACCGGTCCCAGGGCCGCATCGTCACCGCCTCGAACTCCTTCGGGAAGAAATCCCGCCGCTTCCGGCTCATCCAGTCGAACAGTCGCAGGAGCTCGTCGGAGAAGTGCTCGTGGCCTCTGCCGCGATACTCCACGTAGGTCGTGTCGAATCCCCGGAAGAAGTAGCGGTCGAGTTCCGTCGCATCCCGCTGCACGACGGCACGGTCGAGTTCACCGGCCACGACATAGATCGGCAGCGATCTGGCGTTGGGCCAGTAGTGGCTCACGTAGCGGCCGGCTGTCGGCCCCACCATCACGAGGCCCGCCCAGAGATCGGGATGCGAGAGCGCCACGTCCCAGGCGGCCTCGCCGCCAAGAGAGTGGCCCGAGAGATACACGCGATCGCTGTCGATCGAGAATCGTCGCAGGGCCTCGCGGAGCGAGGCGAGCACGGCGTGGTGCTCCCGCGGCGAGCAGGCGTAGCTCGTCTGCTGCGGCTCACTCCAGGCCGGCGCGATCACGACGTAGCCGTGCCGCGTGGCCTGCCCGAGGCGCGTGCCGTCGGCAGCCGGCACGCCGGCCCACCACTCGATCTGGTTGAGTGGCGTGGACCAGCTGGAGTGCAGCGTGATGATCGCCGGATACCGACGCAGCGGATCGTATTCGGGCGGCACCTGCACCAGGCAGCGGATGTCCTCGCCCGGCTTCATGCCGGGGACCGTGAGCTCGTGAAGGCCGGGCGACGCCGCCGCCGGCGGCTCGAGCGGGGGAGCCATTTGGGCCGCCACGGCGGCGATCGTGGCCGCGTCGCCCGCTTCTTCGTTGCGGACTCTGGCAAGGATCGCGTCGCGGGCCGCCTGGTCGGCGGCGCGGAGATAGTCGCGGACGAGATCGCGAACCCGTCGCGCCGAGAGGGCGAGCTTGAGGTTGTCGGTCGCCGCCGAGGCACCCTCGACCCAGCCGCTGATGGCAAGGGCCACCGCCCGGTCGGGAGGCACGGCGGTGTCGGTGCCCAGCCGGTCGAAGGTCGCCAGCCGATCCAGCGAGTTGAACGACAGGGACTGCTGTATCTCGTCAACGGCTGCGCCGGCCGCGCCGCGGTCGGCCTCGTCGAGCGCGGCGACCCGCGATCGCAGATCGGCCACCAGCCGCGACGCCCGGTCGAGCCTGCCTCGGTATTCGTCGCGGGCCTCGCGGACCGCCTCGAGCAGTTCGCCCCCGATGTCGTCCGTGGGAAAGGATTCGAGCAGCCTCATGGTGAGCCGGTCCTGCCCCGCCCTGCCCCGCAACTGGATTTCGTCGAGGATCCTGCCGGCGCCGAGGCGGGTGATCGTCCGCCGCTCCTTCGCGAGGTCGGCGAGATCGGGGAAGTCGGCCAGCACCTCGTCGAGCTCCTTCGCGGCATCCTCGTATCGCTCGCCCTGGAGCAGCAGTCGCACCACGCGGAGCCGCTGGTCGGCGTTGGTGCGGTCGATGTGCTGGGAGATCACCCGCTTGAGCACGTCGGGCGGGATCGACGTGGTCGCCAGCCGCATGTCGAGAAGCAGGGGCTTCTCGGTTTGCACCCCCTCGAGCTTCGTCCATCGCGGGGTGATCTCGGTGATGCCCTGGACCACGTCCACGCGGCCGCCGGCGGTGGCGAGCGAGAGGATGCGACGGCCAAACTCATCGAACGGCGTCGTTTCGAGGATGCCGCCGACGCCCGCCACCCGCGGCCCCTCGTCGGGCACCCGCTGCGGGATCTTCACCCGCTCCATGCCCGGATCGATCGCGGCCTCCTCGACCTTCACCACCTTCCGCTTCGACACCATGGTGCGGGTGAGTTCGTCGTCGCACATGAGGATCGGCTCCCCCGCCCCGCTCGCCGAGCCTTCGGCGAGTGGATCGACGATCACCCCCGGCAGCTTCGCGAACCGCCCCTCGAGAATGCGGCCGTCGGCGAGTTCGACCCGATCGGCCGTGGCGGTCGAGGCGAGGGCCGCTGCGATCATGCCGACGGCTGCGACGCGTCGCAGGCAGCTGATCGGTTGGGTGGGGCGTAACGCTTCCATGCGCATCAGGCTCACTGGCCGGGAGAGGCAACGGCGGACAAGCCACGGGCCATCAGGGCATGACCGCGTGCATCGCTCACGACGACAGTCTACGACCGTCCGTTTCCGGGCGTCAGCGCCGGTCGGCGGAGAACTGATTGTCCACCCGATGGATGAGTTCGAACACCTCGTCGGCCAGCTGATCGATCTGCATCTGCATGACCTGCAGCGGTGAATCGAGGAATGACGGGTCGTCCCAGATTGCCAGCCGTGCGTGAGCCAGGTCGGTCGCCGCCTCAAGCTGCCGGAGCGTTGGGGCCGACACCGTGCCGGCCTGCCTCGCGTTTGCCGCCTGCGCGCTGGTCAGCTCCATGTCGGCCTGATGGGCTGCTGTCTCGGCCGCCGACCGGGCGAGGAGAAAGCCGTTTCCGTGGGGTTGCGCTCGCGTCGAGGCGACATGACGTTCCAGCACATCGATGCGCCGCCGCAGGCTCGCGCGTTCGAGGTCGTTGACCTGTCCTGGCGCCAACCTCGCCAGACTCTCCGCCTTGGCCAGGTTGGCCTGCGCGAGCCGCAGCCTCGCCTCGGCATACCGGACATGCAGGGCGGCATGCGCCTTCTCGGCTGGCGATGGGGTGGCGGCGAGCGAGGGTTCTTCCGCCGTCACCTCGCGGTGTATCGCCCACCGGCTCGCCGTGGCCGCGGCGGCGGCACCGAGGGCGACGACTGCGAATCGAACCGGCAGCGATGGACGTGGCATGGTGCTTTCTCCCAGGCACAGGAACGGGCTCGATCCGACATCCTCAATCGTATACCCCCCCGATGTCGGCAGAAACCAACGGGCGCGGCCATTCGGAACCACCGCCGACGATTTCTTGACTCGACCCTCCGGGCCTGTGGACAATCTGGGCGTTTCGGCGGCGCGGCCGCCCTGAGCGTGACACGACGAGTGGCAGCATGCATCGCGATCCAATCCGACGGGCGGTTCTCTGGGGCGTGTTCGCGACCCTCCTCCTGCCGGTGGTGCTGGCGGTGGTGATCGGCCTGGGCGCCCTGCTCAGCGGTCTCGGCGACACGGCCGGCAGTCGCGCGTTCCTGCGGATTGGCCTCGTCGTCGGCGCCGCGTGGGTGGTCGCCCTCGTCGCCACCACGGTCGCTTCCGCGCTGGCCACGCTGGCCGGTGGTCGTCGCGGCAGGCGCCGCGGGCACCACGGCGGCGGTCCACGCCACCGGCGCCGTCCGCGGCGCGGCTGGGAAAGGCGTCATCCCTTTCCTCCGGGGCCGGCCGAGCCGACGGCGGATCGGCCAGTCTGATCCGGTGCCCACGTGATGCTCGCGGTGATGCTCGCGCGTCGTCGCGTGATCGCAGCCGGCCGGCGATCCGCTCGGCGCCGACAGCGGGCGTGACATTCGCCGCCGCCGCGTCGTATGCTCCGGTGATGAGCCGATTCGATCAGCAGCGACGTGGTTTGAGGCCTCGTCTCGCGTGCCTGGCCCGGTGGTCCGCGTGGCTCGGCGCAGGCGGCGTGGCGGTGGGCCTGGTCATGCTGGCGACGCCCACGCCCGCATCGTCGGCCGAACCGGCTTCCGCCCTCAAGGCTTCATCCCCCAGTTCTTCCTCCCCAAGGTCTCCATCGCTGAAGCTGATCCGCGAGCGGATCGATGCCGCCGCGAAGTTGCTCGATGCTGATAACCGCGATGCGGCCGTCGAATCGTTGGGCGAGGCGGTCCGCGGGTTGGAGGCGATGGCGTCGGCGCCGCGACCGCCGGCGGGCTTCAAGCTGCTCGCCGATCGGGCGGCAAGCGTCCGTCGCCGGCTCGAGAAGGCGGGCGCCGATGTGACCGCCATCGTGGTGCCCGGCAACGCTCCGGCGCCGGCTACCGCGCCGCCGAGGACGACGGCCGCCACGCCACCTGGGAGGCCGGCCGTCGGTGCCCCCGTCGTCGGCAAGGCGGCTGCCGTCTCGTTTTCGCGGCAGGTGGCTCCGATCCTTGCGAAGTCGTGTGGCGGCTGCCACATCGCCGGCAAAAAAGGCGGCTTCCAGATGGCCTCCTACGAGGGGCTGATGCAGACCGGGATGGTCCAGCGCGGGCAGGGGCAGGCGAGCCGCCTCGTGGACGTGATCCTCACGGGCGACATGCCCCGCGGCGGCGGCAAGGTGACGAGCGACGAGGTCGCCACGCTGGTTGCATGGATCGACGCGGGCGCACCCTGCGACGCCCCGAATCCGGCGATTGGCATCGACGTGCTGGCACGCGGCGGCAGTGGCACGGCGCCGCGCCCCACCACTCCCGCGGTCAAGCCGGTGATGATCAAGCCAGGCGAGGTATCGTTTGCGTCCGACGTGGCGCCGCTCCTGCAGGAGCATTGCCTGAGGTGCCACGGCGGTGACGAAACGGAGTCCAATCTCAGCATGGCGAGCCTGGAGGCGCTGCTGAAAGGCGGCCGCACGGGGGGTGTGGTGGTCGCTGGCAAGGGCGATGAGAGCCTGCTGGTCAAGAAACTCCGCGGTGCCGGGATCGATGGGCAGCGGATGCCCCTCGGCCGGGACCCGCTCTCCGATGCCGACACCGCGACGATCGCGACGTGGATCGATCAGGGGGCGCGGCTCGACATGCTCACGGCCACGGCACCGCTCGACGCGGTCGTCGCGGCGGGTCAGGCCAAGAAGCTCACCGATGCGGACCTCGCGCGGGTGCGGTATGCCGCGGGGGAGAAACTCTGGCGGCGGGCGATTCCCGACGAGGAGCCAGGGGTGCAGCCGCGGGCGGGCGTCTGCGTGATCGGCAACCTGCCCGCTGAGCGGCTCGGGGAACTCGCCGATCTCGCGGAGACCGTGGCGGGCGAGATTCGCGACGAGTTCGGCGTGGATGGCCCGCTGCTCAAAGGGGGCATCGTCATCTACGCTCTCAAGGAGGCGGTGGACTATTCGGCCATCTGGCAGAACGTCTCCAACGCCGAACGCCCCCGCGGTCTCGCCGGTCACGCGGGAGTCTCCGGCGAGGTGGCCTACGGAGCCCTGCTCGTTCCGGCGAACCAGTCGGCCGGCGATCTCCGCGCTGGCGTGGCCGACGTCGTTGCCGCCGCCGCACTCGCCGGCCGGTCCGCGCCGACGTGGTTCAGCCAGGGCGCCGGCCGGGCGATCGCTGGCCGAATCGCCCCCAAGGCCGGGGTTGTCCAGCAGTGGAAGCGGGATGCAGCCGCGGCGATTCCGAGGCTCGGATCGACCGCCGACTTTCTGGCCGGCCACTCGGATCCGGCCGCGGCCGCCACGGCCGCCGGCGGGTTCGTGGTCACGCTGGCGACGGGCAGCAGGCTGGCTCAGCTGGTCAATGCCCTCGATGGCGGCGTCGGCTTCGACGAGGCGTTCAACGAGGTCTTCCACGCCACCCCGGCGCAGGCGTTTGAGAAGTGGGCCTCCCGCGCGGCGCGGTAGGGAGCGTGGGGCGATACGTTATCCACCGCAATGCCGTGGCGCCGTGTGATGCGGAGAGCTCGTTGAGTTAGAAACTGGGTGGCCTTGGATCCCGGGGCATGTGATCCGCGGCGGTGCGACCGGGGTCGCGACCGGCGGCTGTACACGCTGCCGGAACCAATCGAATCGGCCCCCAACGAGCCTCGTTAAGAGCTCACCGACATGGTTCGACGCATCACGAACATGGCAGACAACGTATCGCCTCACGCTCCTGTTCCGACGCCGCATTGTACACGGTGACGTCGGCAGGAAAACCCGCGGCGTGCGCCGAACGGGCAGGATCGGCGGCTACTCTTCGTGCAGGTCGCGGCTGTAGGGCTCCATCGCCTTGGTGTTCCGCTCCACGGCCATGACCACGGTCTGGCGGCCGCCCCCGTCGGGCACGCTGGCGATGATGGGCAGCACCTGCCGCTTGTTGGGCATGTCCACCCGCACCCGGAAGGTGCCGTCGGGCTGAACCTTGACCGGCTCGCCCTGGAGCGTGACGTAGGCGTCGGGCCGGGTGGCGCCGTACACGATCAACTCCGCGTCCACTTCGAGTTGAAAGGCGGTGACCACCGGCTCTCCCTCCTCGTCGACGGCCGGCTCGGCGCGGACCGCCGAAGGAGGGCCCATCGGCCGCCGCAGCCGCTCCTCGAAGAGTTCCTGGAGTTCCGTGCTGTTGTTCTCGGGAGAAAAGCCGCCGCTCATCGCGTAGATGCGGTCGCAGTCGTTGACGATGTCGCCCCAGTGCGCGTCGAGCGTGTCGCACTGCGACGCGGCGGGCGTGTTGACCGCGTTGCTGCGGACGAGGGCGTGGAACCGGCCGGTGGAGGTCCGGTAGCCGATCTCGACCCGGCAGCGAAGCGGCTCACGGACGTCGATGAACCAGTTCTTCACCCCGCCGTGGACCTCGATCTCGCGGATCACCTGCTCCGATGGCGAGCCCTGAAGCCCCGACTCGATCCGCAGCACACGGAGCACCGGCCGGGCGCCGTGCCATTCCTGGCCGAGGGCCGACTGCGCCCGCTCGATGCTGCGGGGCGACACCTCCCAGAACGCATGCAGCCAGTACGGACCGCGAACCATCAGCACCATCCGGTCGCGGACGGGACGCTTGGCCCGGCCATTCTCCGGCGGCGTGGCCAGGTTCTTCGCCTTCGCGATCCGCTCGCGGGCCTCGGCGATCCGCCGGGCCACCTCGGCGTTGTGCGCGACGGCGGCCGGGCTCGGCTGGACGACGGCGGCCTTCGACCGCTCGCCCGACGGCTTCGCCGGCCGCGCCGCCGACCGGCGGGCCTCGCTCGGCAGCGCCTTCTTGGCCTTGCTGACGAGCGCCTTGATCAGCTGGTCCTTCCGCATCGCATGCCAGCCAGCCACCCCGTGCTGCTTGGCCATGCGGGCCAGATCGCGGACGGGTTTTTCTCGCAGGCTGGCGGACGTCATGCTGATGCGCTCTCGGTGCTGGGCGGGGTGGAAACCCTCGGGGGCCGACGGCGGACCACGAGAAACCACCCTGCGAGGCTAACGAGAAACCGGGGCGCGGGCAAACTTTGGGCGCGCGGAATCTGGCTGTAAGTCGCGTGCCGGCAGCGAGTTGCAGAAAATGCGGAGCCTCAGTCGCCCCGCAGTTTGAGACCCCGTTCCGTGAGCTTTTCCCGCACTTCGTTGAGGCTCGTGACGCCGAAGTTCTTGCACTCCAGCAGGTCCTCGGCGGTGCGACGGATGAGGTCGCCGACCGACATGATCCCCAGCTTCGTGGTGCACTTGCGGGCCCGGACCGACAGGTTGAGTTCCGTGATTGGCATGGAGTAAACCTCCTGCTCGTCGGCCGAGGGCTCGACGGGCTCCGCCTCCACCGCTTCGGCCACCGGAACGGGCTGGGCGATCTGGCCGAGCGACAGGCCCTTCGACGCGAGCATCTCCCGGATCTCGACCAGGCTGGTCTCGCCGAAGTTCTTGCTTGCGAGAATCTCCTCCTCGGTCGTCCGCGCCAGGTCGCCGAGCGTGTGGATGCCCATCTTCTGCAGGCAGTTGCGGCTCCGCACCGAGAGTTCGAAGTCGCTGACCGGCAGGCAGAGGATTTGATCGAGACGATCCCGCTGCTTCATCTCCTGCTCGTCGAGCTGGAGGTCACCGGACGCGGACGAATCCTTCATGAACAACCGAGCCCGCGGGTGGTCGGGGAAGGCCTCGAGCACGCGGCGGTAGCACTGCTGCGCCTTGGTGAAGTCGTCGTTGTCCTCGTAGAGGATGCCGAGGTTCATCAGCGCGCCGACGCTCGCCGGATACCGGGCGAGCGACCGCTCGTAGTAGGCCTTGGCGTCTTCCTCGTTGCCCACGCGGTCGGCGATCACGCCCAGCAGAAACAGGGCGCCAGGATGGCCAGGATCGATCGCGATCGCCTTCTCGCAGGCCGCGGCCACGTCGGCTGGTCCATGACCCGAATCGGCGAGCACGCCGGCACGGGCCGCCCAGAAATCGGCCGATGACTCGCCCTGGGCGCCGAGGGAATCGAGGGCCTTCTGGGCGTCGGCGAGCTTGCCGGCCGATCGCAGCGACTCCGCCGTGGCGGCCACGCAGGCGGCGGCGTCATAGCCCGCCTTCCGCGCCGACTCGAAGAGTTCACAGGCCTTGTCGTGAGCGCCTTCGGCCACGTGCGCGAGCGCCTGATGGAAGAGGGCGAGGGCTCCGCCGTCGCCGCCCTTGAGCGTCTCGAGGGCGTCGCGGGCTTTGCCGAGCAGCCGCTGGCAGACGCCGAGTTTGACCGACGAGGCCGGGCTTCGTTCGGGAACGGACTCCAGGTCGCGGACGGCAGCACGCAGGTCGCGGTGCGCGGCCGCGTCGGTGCCGAGGAGTTCGAGGACCGCCTTCACTTCCGTGGGGCCGAAGGGGCCGCTGCCGGTGATCAGATCGCGGATGTCGAGACGGGCCGTGGCAACCATTCGGAAGTCCTCACAGGTGGCAGGAAACTGAGTGCGGACGAAGGTCCGCCGAGAGCCAGCGGCGGGAGTCGAACCCGCAACCCCCGCATTACGAATGCGGTGCTCTGCCAATTGAAGCTACGCTGGCACGATCCACGGACTCCACGGGGACCGCCCGGGGAACGCGTTAGCCCCGCAAAACTAGCGCACGGCCCCCCTGATCGTCAAGGGAGGCCTGTTTTTCAGGCTTTTGCCGATGCCCATGGCGGGAACGTCCGGGGGACGGCCCTCACCCCACGCCAGGAAGCCCCTAGCGCGAGCGAGGGGATTGGGCTTCGGGGATACGTCGAGGCTGCATGGCGAGACGACGCTTGATCCCCTCGCTGGCGCTCGGGGCTTCGAGGCGGATTGCGGAGAACGCGGCGGCCTACGGAAAAGAAAAAAGTGGGGCCTCCGACCCGACAGGAGCACCCTGTCACTGGGTGTGCGGGTCAGGGGCAAGGCGACCGCACGCCCAAACAATGGTCGGAGACCCCACCTTGGTGTTCCAAGAGTGTGGATCGTGGCCGCGGCCGGAGCCGTTGCCACGCATGAAAGGAGAAGCACATGCCGTGCCAAATCCGAATCTGTTTTTTTCACGGGTTTTGCGGGGTGTCGCCAGTTCTGAGCGCGTTCAATAATGCAACGTAGCGCCGCATTTTGCGTCAGATCGATACGATGACCCATCCCGGCGTGGCGCGGTTGCGCCACCCCGGGTGCCAGGCCGCGGAGCCACGCCCGTGAACCCCCGACTTCCAGCTCAGATCGGCCGCCACCGCTGCGGCCCAGGGCAGCCCCTGCTCGTGATCGCGGGGCCGTGCGTGATCGAGAACCAGGATCTCTGTCTGCGCATCGCCGAGACGCTCGCGGTGCTCGCCTCGAGGCTCCCTATCCAGGCGGTTTTCAAAGCGTCCTACGACAAGGCAAACCGGACGAGTTCCGGATCGTTTCGCGGTCCCGGGATCGATGAGGGGCTGGCCGTGTTGGAGCACGTTCGGCGGGCGACCGGCCTTCCCGTCACGACCGATGTCCATCTTCCGGAACAGGCGGCTGCGGCCGGGCAGGTCTGCGACATGCTGCAGATTCCGGCATTTCTCTGCCGGCAGACCGACATCCTGCTCGCGGCCGCGGCCACGGGGCGGGCCGTCAACGTCAAGAAGGGGCAGTTCGTTGCCCCGGGCGACATGCGGCACGCCGTCGCGAAGCTGCTGGCCGGCGGGGCCACCGACATCCTGCTCTGCGAGCGGGGCACGTTCTTCGGGTACGGCCGGCTGGTGAATGACTTCGCGGGGCTGCCCGTGATGCGGTCGTTCGGGGTGCCAGTGATCTTCGACGCGACGCACTCCGTGCAGCAGCCGGCCAGCCTCGGCGGCGCCACCGGCGGCGATCGCACGCTCGTCGAACCGCTCGCCCGCGCCGCCGCGGCCGTCGGCGTCGACGGGATGTTCTTCGAGACGCATCCCCGACCCGACGAGAGCCCCAGCGACGGCCCCAACATGGTGCCCCTCGATCAGTTCGGCGGCGTGCTCGAGCGGGTGCTGCGAATCCACGAGGCACGGATCGCCGGGGAGACCGCATGAGGGGCGCGGGATCCTGTTCGACCTCGGCCGTCGGTGGCCGCACCACACTGGCATGGCTGGCATGGCTAACGCTGGCCATGGCGGGCTGTGGCACGTCATCCACGCAGACCAGCCCCGTCGCGGCTCCGGAAGCACGGCCCGCGGCCGGTCGCATGACCGGCGACAAACTCGTCGCCGGCGCCGTGTCGGCCCTTTCGAAACTCGACGAGTTCGACGAGCAGCGGGCCTACGAGCAGGTCTTCGACCGGCTCACGCAGTGGAGCCACATGGCGTGGCCCGAGACGCCGTCGTGGCGAATCGACCCCCTGCTATCGACCCTCCCTGAGCGGCTCCGGGCCGGCGTCGAGCCGATGCTCGAGCAGGCTGGATTCGATGCCGTGGGCGACGTCGCCTTCCTGCGCGACCGCCGCTGGCTTGCCGACATCGCCACCACGACCCGCGGCGATGCGACCGACGACCTTGCCACCGCCACACGACTCTTCGACTGGACCGTCCGTTCGCTCGCCATCGGCGGCGATCCGCCGATGGTGCCGTCGGAGGCGACGCCAGGCACGCGGTGGTTTCTGCCCGGCGAGATTCTGCTGACCGGGCGGGCCAGCGCCGCACAGCGGTGCTGGATCTTCGTGGAACTGCTGCGGCAGGCGGGCATCGACGCCGTCATGCTGGCCACGGGCGACCCGCAGGCCGGCACGCTGCGGCCGTGGCTTCCCGCCGCGATCATCGACGGCGAGGCATACCTCTTCGAGCCAACATACGGCATGCCCGTGCCGGGGCCGGGGGATGCGGGCGTGGCGACGGCCCGCCAGGCGGCCGCTGATCCGGCGATTCTCGACGCGCTCTCGCTGCCCGACCGCGCCTATCCGGTGAAGGCGGCGGACGTCGGTTCGCTGGCCGTTCTTGTGGTCGCCGACCCACGGAGCCTCTCGCGCCGGATGACCGCGCTCGACAAGACCGTTGCAACGCGTCATGGCATGCGGCTCTCCGTCGATGCCTCTGCGGTGGCCACCGCCGCTGCGAAGGCCCTGCCGGGCGAGGGTGTCCCTTTCATGGGCCTCTGGGAGTTTCCCTGGGAATCCGTCGCGCGGCGGCCGACGCCGGAGGTGGAGTTCGCGGCGCGCCGGGAGCTAGCGCCCTTTGTGATCACGGTGGCGGAGATGGGCCGCGGCGACCGGCAGGCGCAGCGGCTGGTGCGGCCCTTGTTCAACGCCCGGATCCGCGAGTTTCGCGGCGATCTCGACGGCCCGCTCGGCGCCAAGGCTGCGTACCTCGCCGCGCGGCCGTCGAAGGCGGCCATCCAGCAGGCGTTGCAGGCCGTGCCGCCGGAGCAGTCGGCGACCGTCGATCGCCTCTACCGGCAGATGAAAGAAGACGCCACCTACTGGCTCGGCGTGGCTACGCTCGGAGAGGGGCAGCCCGCGGCGGCGGTTGACTACCTGCAACGAATGACCCTGGAGAACTCCCCCGACAGCCGCTGGACCGATGCAGCCCGCGGCAATCTCGGGCGGGCCTATGCCGCCCTGGGCCGTATCGACGAGGCGGTCACGGTGCTTCGCGAGGACGGCTCGCCGCAGCGGTTTGGCAGTCGGCTGCTGGCCGATCGTCTGGAGAAGCAGGCGAAAGCCACCGCCGACACCCCGCCGCCGTGAGCCGCGTGGGGGCCAAGGGAGTTCGGCCAAAACGGGCCGCATTGCTGCCTCGGCGAGGGTCGGGTAGAGTATGGGGCTCCCTGTTTTCCCTGCCCCGATTTCCCTTCTCGATCGACCGGATTCGCGACCATGAAAGACGGCATTCACCCCAACTACGGCCACACCGTCGTCCGCTGCGGCTGCGGCAACACGTTCTCGACCCGGAGCACGGTGCCCGAAATCAAGGTCGACATCTGCAACGTCTGCCATCCGTTCTTCACCGGCAAACTGAAGTTCGTCGATACGGCGGGCCGAATCGAGAAGTTCAAGAGCAAGTTCGCAGCTGCGGGCTATGCCAGCCTGAAGAAGAAGGCCGAGGCTCCCGCCTCCTGAGCGGCCGGGCCCGCCGGGTGACCGCGGCCAGCCTCTCGAGCACCCTCCGCGGGCGGCAGGCCTTACCGACCCATGGCTGACTCCTTTTCCGGCGGCATTCGCGGTGACCTCGAGCAGAAGCTCTCGCGGTTCGAGGAACTCGAACGGGCGCTTGTCGATCCGGCGATCCTCGCCGACCAGGCGAAGCTCTCGGCGGTCGCTCGCGAGCACGGCACCCTCGCCAAGCTCGCCCTCCGCTATCGCCAGTTCACCACGCTCGAGCGGCAGATCGCCGAGCACCGGGAGATGATCGCCGGCGACGACGCCGATGTTCGCGGGCTCGCCGAGGCGGAACTGCCCGACCTGGAGGCGAAGCGGGAGCGGGAGTGGGAGGATCTCCTCGAACTCTGCTCGGGCGACGAAGACGCCGACCGCGCCCGCTGCATCGTCGAACTCCGCGCGGGCACCGGCGGCGACGAGGCGGCGCTGTTCGTGCGGGACCTCTACGAGATGTATCGCCGCTGGGGCGCCGAGCTGGGCTGGGACTTCGAGGTGATGGATGCCAGCCCCACCGAACTCGGCGGCTTCAAGGAACTGATCCTCGGCGTCTCGGGCGACACCGTCTTTCGAAAGCTGCAGCACGAGAGCGGCGGCCACCGCGTGCAGCGGGTGCCCGACACCGAGACGAAGGGGCGGATCCACACGTCGGCCGCCACCGTCGCGGTGCTGCCGGAGCCGGAGGACGTGGAGGTGGCCCTCTCTCCCGACGACTACCGCAAGGACCTCTTCTGCGCCAGCGGCCCGGGCGGCCAGCACGTCAACAAGACCGCCTCGGCGGTTCGCCTCACCCACCTGGCCACCAACATCGTCGTGCAGTGCCAGGACGAGAAGAGCCAGCACAAGAACCTCGCCAAGGCGCTCCGCGTGCTCAAGACGCGGCTCTACGAGCACGAGCGGCGGATCGAGCACGAGAAGCGGGCCACGGAGCGGCGGGAGCAGGTGGGCTCGGGCGACCGCAGCCAGCGGATCCGCACCTACAACTTCCCGCAGAATCGGGTCACCGATCACCGCATCAACGAGAGCTTCACGCTCGATCAGGTGATGGCTGGCCGGCTCGGGCTGGTGGTGGACGCGATCGAGCGGCACGCCCGCGAGAAGCGGAAGAGCGAGATGGAGCAGTCGGCGAGGCCGGCCGCGGGCTGAGCATGTCCGCACGACCGTGATGTCCGGCAGGGGAGCAACTCATGAGCGATGATGTCTGGACGGTCGGGCGGCTGCTGACGTGGACAACCGACTGGCTTGGCACGAAGGGCGCGGAGGCGCCGCGGCTCGACGCGGAGGTGCTCCTGGCCCACGTCCGCGGCTGCCCGAGGATCGCCCTCTACACGGCCTTCGACACGCCGGTGGCCGACGCGGAGCGGGGGCGGTTTCGCGAACTCGTGAAGCGGCGGGGCGAGGGTGAGCCGGTGGCGTATCTGGTCGGCAGTCGCGAGTTTTTCTCGCTGCCGTTCATCGTCACGAAGGACGTGCTGATCCCGCGACCCGAGACGGAGGGGCTCGTCGTTCGCACGATCGACCTCCTCAAGGACGCGGCCGCCCCACGGATCATCGATGTCGGCACCGGCAGCGGTGCGATCGCCGTCACGCTCGCCAAGCAGCTGCCGCGGGCGATGATTGTGGCCACCGATATCTCGCCGGCGGCCCTCGCTGTGGCGAAGGCCAATGCGGAGCGGCATGGCGTGGCCGACCGGATCGAGTTCGTGGAGTGCGACCTGCTGGCCGATCCACGGACCGCGGGGCCGTGGGACGTGATCGTGAGCAACCCGCCTTACGTTCGCGAGGACGAGTACCCTGCCCTGCCCCGCGACGTCCGCGAGCATGAGCCGAAGTCGGCACTCGTGGCGGGGCCGACCGGCGCGGAGATCGTGGCTCGACTGGCTGCGGAGGCCGCTGAGCGGCTTGCGCCCGGTGGTTGGCTGCTCGTGGAGATCGGCCCCTCGACGGTGGCGGCAGCCGAGGCGGCGATCGCCGCGCAGCCGGGGCTGACCGCGGGCCCGACGCTCAAGGACATGGCAGGCCTGCCGCGAATCGTGCAAGCCCGGCGGGTCTGATCCGGGGCCTTGGTGGGTGGGTGCGCGTCCGCCCGTCCAAGCCCAACGCCGTGAGGCGTGGGCCGAACCGCCACCAGACGCTGCGTTCAGCATGGCTCGCCAGCGGACCGAAACGCGTCTGATAGAGTAGCCGCATGATCGAACTCATCGCCGCCACCTACACGCCGTTCGATGCCGCCGGCCGGCTCATGCTCGGGGTGATCCCCGGCCTCGCGGCCCATCTGGCTGGGTCTGGCGTGGATGGCGTGTTCATCGGCGGCACGACGGGGGAATCCCTGTCGCTCACCGCGGCGGAGCGCATGGCTCTCGCGGAGGCCTGGGTGGGGCCCGCCCGCGAGCACGGCCTCAAGCTCATGGTGCACGTCGGCGCGTCTGCGATTGCCGACGCCGTGGCGCTCGCCGCCCACGCCGATAGTCTCCGCGTCGCGGCGATCTCCGCGATGGCGCCCTCCTATTTCAAGCCGGCCACGGTGGCCGATCTCGCCGCCTCGCTCGCCGACATCGCCGCCGCGGCTCCCGCCACGCCCTTTTACTACTACGACATCTCTCAGCTCACCGGCGTGACGCTCCGCCCGAGTACGCTGCTCGAGCGGCACGCCGATCTGATCCCGACGCTCGCGGGCGTCAAGCATTCCTCACCCGACATCGTCGAGTTCGAACGCTGCGTGGCGGCGGGCGGTGGCCGGTTTCGCGCCTACTGGGGCTGCGACGAGGCCCTCACGGCCGGGCTCGTGCTTGGGGCCGCCGGCGGCATCGGCAGCACCTACAACTTTGCGGCATCCCGCGCCCGCGAGGTGATCGCGGCCTTTGAAGCGGGCGACATTCCGCATGCCCGAGAGGCACAGCTCGCGGTCGTGCGGCTCGTGGACGTGCTCGCCCGCCACGGCTATCTGCGGGCCTCGAAGGCCGTGATGGCTATGAAAGGCCTCGATTCGGGCACGGTCAGACTGCCGCTCCAGCCGGTCGGCGGCCAAGACGTGACGGCGATCCGCGCCGACCTCGAGGCCGCCGGATTCGCCGACGTCGTCGCCCCGGCCCAACACGCCCGCGGCGAGACGGAGCACAGGTTTTCAACCTGTGCCAAGTAGCACAGGTTTCCAACCTGTGCCGAAGACCGGTCGGCGCTGTTGGTGGTGCAGGTTGGAAACCTGCACCTACGAGGAGGCAGGCACCTACAGCCGCGGGAGTTCGTAGCCCTTGCGGTAATCGCGGGTGAACAGCCGGTTCGCCTCGGCGTCGGACGACTTTTCGGTCTTCGGGTCGATGGTCAGTTCACGGCCGAGCGCGAGCTTGGTCGTCGAGACGTCCACCGCGTTGTCCTGCAGGTAGGTCAGGAAGGTGTCGAGCGACGCCTTGACGTGCGGATCGTCGGCCGCGAGCGTCGGCCGGGCGTCGATCGGCACCGCCTCGCCGAGCGCCCACGAGACGTTGCCGAGATGAGCCAGGGCGCTCGAGAGGTGGCCGTCTTCAATGTCGAGGTTGAGATCCTCGTGCCGTCGGCTTTGGACCGCCTTCACGAAGTTGGCGAAGTGCTGCCGGTATTTTCCGCCATCCCAACGGCCGAGTTCGTGACCGTCGTAGTCGAAGCCCACGGCCGATGTGTAGTTCGGGCAGACCACGAAGCCCTCGGTGCCGTAGATCACGGCCGAGGCCTTTTCCAAAGGGTTTTCGACCTTCAGTCCGAACGTGACCGGCGTCTTCACCGGCAGCCCACGGACGTCGGAGATCAGAACCGCATCATCCCATTGGAAGATCGTCACCTGGCTGTTGGCCACGTCGCCGTTGTCCACGTAGCCAAGCCGGCCACCGAGGCTCACCACCCGCTTCGGCAACTCCTGCTTGCCGATCGCCCAGCGGCACTTGTCGAGTTCGTGCGGATTCTGGTTGCCGAGGTCGCCGTTGCCGGTGACGTGGTTCCAGTGCCAGTCGTAGTGCAGACGCTTGCGGACCGGGATCTCCTTCGGTGCGGGGCCGGCCCAGAGGTCGAAGTCGAGGCCCGGCGGGATTGGGGCCGGCGTGTCCACGAGCCCGATGCTGTCCCGCAGCCGGAAGCAGATCGCGTGGGCCGCCTTGATGGTCCCGATCTTTCCCGACTTCACAAACTCCATCATCTGCCGGGTGCCCGACATGCTCCGGCTCTGCACGCCCATCTGGCACATGCGGCCGAGTTTGCGGGCCCACTGCGTGATCACCCGGCCCTCCTCCACGTTGTGGCTGCAGGGCTTTTCGACGTAGACGTCCTTGCCGGCCTGCATCGCCCACACGGCCATCAGGGCATGCCAGTGGTTGGGCGTCGCGATCGACACGGCGTCGATATCCTTGCGGTCGAGGAGTGCCCGGAAGTCCTTGATGTACTCCGGCTTGGTGCGGTGGACGGCGGTATGCTCAGTGTCGCTCTTCTCCGCGCCGCCCTTCTCTGCGTCGCGCTTCTCTTCGTCGCGCTTCTCCAGTCGTCTCATCTGCGCCTCGTAGGCGTTCGGGTCGCAGTCGGAGATCGCGACCAGTTCCACCTCGGGCAGGTCGAGCCACTCCCGGATATGGCCGCCTCCCTGGCCGTTGCA
>Ga0315904_10005437_pt1 | contig 17688 bp, 21 predicted proteins | sample LakEriMetagenome_6_FD_203529 | JGI IMG/M metagenome (GOLD analysis project Ga0315904, IMG submission 203529) | Freshwater fungal communities from buoy surface, Lake Erie, Ohio, United States - Buoy 12 MA120 | ecosystem: Environmental > Aquatic > Freshwater > Lake | place: USA: Lake Erie, Ohio...
TTTGTTTTTGGTGCTGTCATTTTTACACGGCAGGAAAGAAGTTTTATGGATACCGTTTAATTTTCTATGAGTAGTAGCAATTGGTCTATAAAAGCTGAACATATCTCTAAAGCCTATCAATTAGGCGAAATTGGTACCGGAACACTTTCCAGAGATATTGAGCGTTGGTGGGCTAAAATAAGGGGTAAGCAAGATCCATTTCTTCGTATTGGGGAGACCAATGATCGTACAAAGAAAGGAGCAAGTGATATTATTTGGAGTCTGAATGATTTAAGCTTTGAGATTAAGCAAGGCGATGCCGTTGGTGTCATTGGTAGAAATGGTGCGGGAAAAAGTACCTTGCTGAAAATACTTAGTAAGATTACTGCACCCACTTCGGGTAGAGCAATAGTTCGTGGCAGAGTAGCTAGTTTATTAGAAGTAGGTACAGGATTCCATCCTGAATTAACAGGTCGTGAAAACATTTTTTTGAATGGAGCCATTCTTGGTATGCGCAAGCATGAGATTGCTAAAAATTTTGATGCGATTGTTGACTTTGCCGGAGTAGAGCGATATATTGATACACCTGTGAAGCGCTATAGCAGTGGCATGTATGTAAGACTGGCTTTTGCCGTTGCAGCACACCTGGAAAGTGAAGTATTGGTTGTGGACGAAGTTTTGGCAGTAGGCGACGCAGAGTTTCAACGGAAGTGCCTGGGTAAAATGAGTGAAGTGAGTGCGGGTCAGGGTAAAACTGTGCTCTTTGTCAGTCATAATATGACCTCCGTGAAGTCACTGTGTAATAGCGCAATCTTACTTGACCGTGGTAAACTAATGTTATCTGGTTCTGTTAATGAAGTAATCACAAGATATATTGAAACCGGTATAGAGAAAACTAGATTCAGAATTTGGGATGAATGTAATTCCTTAGGTAATGAGCATGTAGAAATGCGTTACATTAAGGTAGACCCACTAGGGGGGCAAGCGCTAAACATTGAATCAGGATTTGTAGTTGAGTTCTCTTTCTTTAATAAAAGAGAAGGTATAAATTTATCTGTAAGTCTGATGTTGTATACTGCCGAAAATGTTTTTCTTACGGAAGTTGGTGAAATTCTTTCTTCAAGATATGATTCCATGATTGGTGAATATACAATACGTATTTCCTTTCCCCCTTATGTATTAAATGCAGGTATGCTGAAGATGCACATTCTTTTTGGGGAAAATCAGCGTTTTTTATTATTCCGTTCTGAGGAGATTCTTGTTTTTGAGTTAGAAGAAACATTTTTTAAGCGAGGCGCCAGTCGTGATGTGGTTGGGGGCTTAATAAGGCCAAATTATTATACCGAAGCATTTTTTAATGGTCAAAAGATTAGTGTATAAAATCCTTCTCTCTTTACATGAGAGAATCGCGTATCAATTAAAGCAGTATTACTATAGAAAGGCCCTTTCTCGCAATCTGAGGGGTAGGCCTACAATTGTACAATTAACGCAATTTGAAGGTCTTGGTGCTATTCTAATAGGGGATACTGTACAGTTAGGCTATTCTATTTCTCCTCAACATCTTACCGCGTCAATTTATATTGAAGCAAGAGAGAAGGACGCTACTGTATCAATTGCTGAAAACGTAGTCATCAATAACAACTGTAGTATTGTCGCAGACAAAACTTCGATTAGAATTGGTGCAAATACCTTGATAGGCGTAAATGTACATATATCTGATTCTGACGGACATGCCATGCACCCACTGAAAAGAAGATTGGGTGAACAGCAGTGTGCCCCGGTGGTCATCGGACAAAATGTATTTATTGGTTCTCATGTGATTATTCTTAAAGGAGTAGAAATTGGTGAGAATAGTGTCATTGGTAGCGGTTCTGTTGTTGTAAAATCAATCCCGGCTAATGTGATTGCAGCAGGCAATCCGGCAAAAATTATTAAACCGCTTTGATGCAAGCCCATCAGATCATTCAGCTGCCAAAAATCAATGACCCAAGAGGGAATCTGTCTTTTTTTCAGAATCAGGACCAGATACCCTTTGATATCAAAAGAACCTATTGGATTTACGATGTGCCGGGCGGAGAAGTAAGGGGTGGTCATGCATTTAAAACACAGCAGGAATTTATCATTTGTTTAAGTGGCAGTATGGATGTGGTATTGCATGATGGCAAGGAGGAGTTTCGTTATACGTTGAAGCGTTCCTACTATGGATTATATGTTCCTCCAATGATCTGGCGGTCCATGGATAATTTTTCTACCAATGCGCTCGCCTTAATTGTTTCTGATAGTCTTTTTACAGAGGGTGATTATATCAGGGATTTTCAAACATACCAGCATCTTGTTCAGCAAGTCAACTAAAATAGAAGACTGTCTATTAATAGACCTACCCAAAATTCAAAATCCTGCTGGCAGTATTACGCCAGTGACCAATGCTGAGACAATTCCATTTTCGGTAAAGCGTGTTTTTTATTTATACGATATACCCGGCGGCGAATCTCGCGGCGCGCATGCACACAAAGAATGCCATCAGTTTATCGTAGCAGCCAGCGGTTCATTTGAAGTAGAGTTGAATGATGGTATTGCTTCTGCAATTATTAGACTTAGGCAGCCTTATGTTGGTTTACATATACCGCCTGGTATCTGGGCTTCTGAAATCAGTTTTTCCTCTGGGGCCATTTGTCTAGTATTGGCTTCACATAAATTTTCGGAAAAAGATTATTTACGTGACTATAATTTGTATTTAAAATATAAGCATGGCTAAGGTTTTAATTGCTGGAGCTGGAGGCGCGCCTTCAGAGGGTGTAATAAACTCTCTTAAAAAGCATGGTAAAGATGTGATAATTGGAATTGGTAGCGAACCTACTGACCTTGTTTTATCAAATGCAGATAGAAAGTATTTGGTTCCTTATGCTGATAATGCTTCTTATCGAGATGTCTTGTTCAAAATTCTTAAAAAAGAAAAACCTGATTTGGTGCATTTTCAGAATGATTTGGAGATTTTTCATGCTTCGCCTCTAAGGGATGACATACATAAGATGGGGGTGAAAACATTCATGCCTGCGCATGATGTTATTGATACATGTGTTTATAAATACAAAACATATCTCAAGCTTAAAAGTGCTGGTGTTAAAGTGCCAGAAAATATACTTATTAATAATGTTGAAGACTTAAATAATGCATTTAAAACAATAGCGGATAAGGATGGTACAATTTGGCTAAGGTCATCAAGTATTGGGGGCGGAGGGAAGGGGGCGCTTCCTACAAATGATTTCAGCTTTGCAAAAGCATGGATAGAGAGATATAATGGATGGGGTACATTTACTGCAGCAGAAATTTTAACTAAAGAGACTGTTACATGGTTGTCAATTTGGTATGAAGGAGAGTTGATTGTAGCCCAATCGAGAATTCGCAAGGGGTGGACTCATGGCAATCGAACTGTTTCGGGGATAACAGGTGTTACTAAAGTTGGTCAAACTTTTTCAAGTCAACTTGTAGATGATGTGGCAACTAATACAGTCCTTGCGGTATCGAATAAGCCACATGGGATTTTTGGGGTTGATATGACTTATGATAAAGCAGGTATTCCTAACCCTACAGAAATAAATATCTCTAGATTTTTTACCACGGTCTTGTTTTTTACAGAAGCAGGATTGAATATGCCAGCAATATTTAGAGATATAATTATAGAAGGGAAATTCCCTGATTTAACCAAGAAGGTTAATCCGTTGCCGAGTGGTTTAATGTGGTTGCGTGGTATGGATACCATTCCAAGGCTAATGACAGAAGAAGATATTAGTAAGGGAATTATTTATTTATAAATGGCAAAAATTTTAGTTACAGGCGTATCTGGATTTATTGGAAAAAAACTTTTGCATAGACTTCACGAGGAATATGGATTAATTAATGTAGTCGCATTGACCTCAAAGCCTCTTATTAGAGGGTCTTATATTCTTCATCATGATTACAACGAGGAGTATCTTAGAAACTCCTTTAAGGAATTTGATGCTTTTGAGGTGTTAATTCATGCTGGTGCTTTTACTCCAAAGTCAAGACTACAGGCAAATGACATTGAAGGCTCATGGGATAATATTAGAAGCACAAAGGTTTTACTGAATAGTCTTGGCAATGTTAAAAGAATTATATATCTGAGTACTTTGGATGTTTATGAGAAAACTGATGAAAAAATTTCCGAAAGTACTTCTACAAAACCCCCAAGCTTGTATGGGTTTTCAAAATTATTTTGTGAGAGAGTGGTTAGTGTATTTGCTGAGAATAGCGGGTGTGATTATAATATCCTTAGAATTGGTCATGTTTATGGACCGGGAGAATCACACTACGATAAAATAATACCAACTGTTTTTAAAAAAATGATTAATAATGATAGAGTTTGTATTGATACAGATGGATCTGAGCTTCGATCATTTATATATATCGATGATGTGATTAATATTATTATGTATATTTTAAAATTCAGTATTGATTTACCAATAGTAAATGTTGTTAGTCGTAAATCCTATTCTATAAGAGAGATAGTTGAATTAATGTACTTAATAGCGAATAAGGATTTGAGTAATCTGGAATTCAGAAGTTTAATGAAAGGAAATAATATCTGCTTTAACTCAGAGCTGTTAGAAAAGAACTTTCCTTTAATCGAAACGAGTATTGAAAACGGATTAGCTAACGAGTGGCAGTATTTTTGTAAGTTAAAAAGTCAGTAGTTGCGCATATTTGTTGATTTTGATGGCACACTAGTAGATGCAAAAATGCGAATGTTTCTCCTTTTTAAGGAGTTAGTGAAAGAGTCGGCTTTAAATTTTGATGAATACTGGAATATAAAGAGAAGGGGGGTAAGCCATCAAAGTTTATTGTCTAATCTGTATAATTATTCACTGGAAGAGATTAGTAGGTTTCAGATTATCTGGCATGAACAGATTGAGTCTCCTAGGCTATTAATTGAAGACAAGCTTTTTTCAAATAGTGTTTTCTTTTTGCAAGAATGGTTTAATAAGGCAGAATTGGTATTAATTACTGCTCGACAAAGCCCTAATGCATTGTTCAAGCAGTTGAATGATTTTGATATTTTTCATTTTTTCAACTCAATTCTTGTAACTGAGGGCAGGGTTAAAAAAAATGATTTAATCAGTTTAAATTATTCCGTTAATGAGTTAGAGGATTTTATGATTGGAGATACTGGTGCAGATGTTGAGTGTGCCAAGTTGTTGAGGTTGAGAAGTGTTGCAGTTCTAAGCGGATTTTTCGACAGACCCACTCTGGAAAAGTATAAGCCTGATTTTATTATAAACGATATTGGCGATTTTAATAAATTAATGAATTGATTCATGTCAGAGATAAAACGAATTGTAGATAATTCTGCGTCTTTTTATATAGAAAGGATACTTGATATTGATTATCAACTTTGTCAATTCACATATGAATCTTTTAAGCCTTTTTTTCATGGAACATCATGCCTTGAGTTGGGGCCCGCCTCCGGCTATATGACTAGATTTTTAGTAAATGATTTTAAGGACTTGATTCTTGTAGAAGGGGCAAAGGAGTTGTATGATCGAATACCGCCTTATCCTAATGTGACAAAACATTTATCATTGTTTGAAGATTTTGATACAGGGCAAACATTCGATACAATTATTTTAAGTCATGTGTTGGAGCACATTGAAAACCCGGTAGCTCTTTTAAATCGTATTCGTAATTGGATGCATGATGAAACAGTTTTATTGATATCGGTGCCAAATGCTAGATCTATACATAGAATAGTAGCGGTAGAAATGAAGATTATTTCATCAATCTATGAGCTTAATTCTCGAGACAAGGAATTGGGTCACTATCGAGTTTATGACTTTCAAACATTGTCTGAAGATGTTTATAGGGCGGGTTATTCAATTATAGAAAAGGGGGGAGTTTTCCTTAAGCCTGTTTCTAATAGGCAGATTCAAGATACATGGTCTTTAGAAATGATCAGGGGTTTTTATGAGGTAGGGAAGAAGTTTTCTGATTCTTGTGCTGAAATATTTCTTGTATGTAAAAAGTGATTTCTTGATGATTATACCTTTCCTGAATTTAACAAGTCTGCATCAGCAGGTTAAGCAAGAGATTCAAATTGCATTCGAGAAAGTATATGACTCCAACTGGTATATTCTCGGAGACCAGCTCTCTTCTTTTGAGCAATTTTACTGCGAATTCAATCAGGTAAAGTATACCATCGGAGTTAGCAATGGGTTAGATGCTTTGTATTTGGCTTTAAAGATTGCAGGAGTGCAGCGCGGGGATGAAGTGATTGTGCCTTCTAATACCTATATCGCAACCTGGCTGGCTGTCTCTTATCTTGATGCAATACCTGTACCGGTTGAACCCAATATTGAAACATACAATCTTGATTCGGCTAAAATTGAGGCTGCAATATCTGCGAAGACAAAGGCAATCATGCCAGTGCATCTCTATGGTCAGGCATGCGAGATGGATAAAATAATGGCATTGGCGAATAAATATAATTTAAAGGTAATTGAAGATAATGCACAGGCACAGGGTGCTTCATTTAATGGTAAAATCACAGGAAGTTTTGGGGATATTAATGCAACCAGCTTTTACCCCGGAAAAAATTTAGGTGCTTTGGGTGATGCCGGAGCGATTACCACAGATAGCGAAGAGTATGCGTTAAGGGCCCGAAGATTGAGAAATTATGGCTCAGAGAAAAAATATTATAATGAGGAGATTGGTCATAACATGCGTCTGGATGAATTACAGGCTGCTTTTCTAACAGTTAAGCTAAAGCGACTTAAGGAGTGGACTGCATCTCGTCAGCAAGTTGCCAAATGGTATAATCAATATCTGAAGCAAATAGGAGATCTGGTACTCCCTGTAGTGGCTGATCATGCTACGCACGTGTATCACCTGTATGTAATCAGGACCAATCAACGGAATGCGCTCCAGCAATATCTGCAAGGCAAAGGTATTGGTACATTGATTCATTATCCTGTTCCCCCGCATTTACAGAAAGCTTATCAGCATATGGGGTATGAAAGTGGAAGTTTTCCTATTGCGGAAGTGTTAGCTGATACGATGTTGAGTTTGCCGCTATGGGTCGGTATGGAGGAGCAGCATGTTGCATATATTGCAAAATCAATCAATGATTTCTTTGAATAATAACGAACTACCGCTTGTAACGGTTTTTACCCTCATTTATAATACAAACCCTGAGTTTGTTATTCAAGCCATTGAGTCTATTCGTGCGCAAACTTATCCCAATATTCAGCATATAATTATTGATGATTTTTCTACAAAGGCTGATTCCCGAGAAGCTGTAAGACAGTGGGTCTTCGATAATAAATATGATTGCCTGTTTGTTGAACATAAGCAGAATTATGGACTTTGTAGGACATTAAATCATGTTATAGAATTAGCTAAGGGAGAGTATATTGTTGGCTGTAGTGATGATCTTTTATTAGAGAATACGTTAGAGAAACAGATTGAGTTTATTTTGAAATACAATATTCGGATTGCTTTTTGTTCTGTGGAACTTTTTGGGAATATTGAAAAAAAAGAAATAAGACCTGCGGGTGCTTTTGTAAAAGGCTTTAATTCTTTAAGTAATTTCGATCAATTTGGTTTGGTGTGCCAAGCTAATTTTATACCTGCAATTGGGGTGGTGGTTTCCAAAAGTATATTTAAGGATTATGGTCTTTATGATGAGAATTTACGATTCGAAGATTATGACTTATGGTTAAGGGTGCTACGCAGAGAGAAGATTATGTTTAATGATATGTTACTCGCAAGATATCGTGTCCATGAGTTAAGTTTATCTTCTGTGTTTAGAGATTGGGATAGTGACTATTTGCATATATATTCGAAGCATCTAGATTTTTCCGATTGTGCTAAAAGTAAAATAGAAGCAATAGCAATAAGTGCATATCGGAATAATCGAACAGATATTTTAGAAAAAGTTTTTTTGCACAAAGCTTATTCATTTCGGCTTAGATTGCTATATGCATTCTGCAAGTTGAAAGTTCCGGTTTGGCTTGGATATAGAATTCTTTGGCGTTTGTAGGTAATTTTCAGATACAGGTATCAGAGGGAGTTTTAATAAGTGAGTAAAAGGCTAATTAGTTTTAGTTTGTATGGCGACAAGCTGATTTATCTGGAAGGAGCTTTGGCAAATGTGCATTGTGTTCAACAATACCTGCCATCGTTTATAGCCCGTTTTTATTATGATGATACTGTTCCGGAAAATTACATTGAGGATTTACGGAAGCAGTCCAATACGGAATTGATTAATATGTCTGCCAGTCAATTGCCAAAAATGATTTGGCGTTTTTTGGCTGCTGATGATAAAGAAGTAGCGCTCTTTTTTTCTTTTGATACAGATTCCAGAATCGGAGAAATGGAGGCGGTAATTATTGAACAATGGCTGCAATCTGATAAGCAGTTTCTTGTTGTGAAAGATCATCCTGTCTATCATGTACAACCCTTGATGATGGGTGGGATGTGGGGTATGAAGAATATTAGCCCCTTTTCTATGGAAGATTTGGCCGAGGCATGGTTTCGGAAAAGAAGAGAATCGAACTTGGAAAAATATAATGAGGACCAGATTTTTTTAAGGGAAGTCATTTACCCCAAAGCCAAAGAGAGTCTTTTATATATTGATGAGTTTAACACAAATGGTATTCCTGATGCAAAGCCATTACCGGTAAAAAGGCAGAACTATCATTTCGTTGGAGAAGCTTTTAATGAAGATAATTCTAGAAGGAATGAGTATAAAGCTTTGCGAACCTACTATTTAAGCAGGAAGGGTTTGTTTTGGAAATGGTGGATTAGAGTATATGATTTTTTAGATATAAAGGTTTTCAACAGGAGTAAGCATCAGTACATTGAACGTTAGATATTGTAGATGAAAAAAATTTGCCTTACGCCTGTTAAAAACGAAGATTGGATTATTGAATCTTTTTTGGCAGCAGCTTCTTTATGGGCGGATATAATCATAATTGCAGATCAACAGTCAACTGATAAAACAGAAGAAATAGCGCGCTCATTTGATAAAGTTCACTTTATTAAAAATGATTCACTCCAATATGATGAGGCGTATCGTCAAAAGCTCTTGTTGGCAGAAGCAAGAAAATTTGGTAACGACAACTTTATTCTTGCTTTAGATGCAGATGAAATGCTGTCGGCAAATTTTTTGCATTCAAAAGAATGGGCAAGTTTTTTTAATAATGCTCCTGGTACAGCTATGGCATTACAGTGGGCAAATGTGGCCCCCGATTTTGCTAATTACTGGACAGGATTTCAGCATTTTCCGGTTGGATTTATGGATGACGGGAAGGAAGTTTCCGGTAAAGTGTTACATAGCCCCCGAATTCCTTTAGATAGTGGTACGATTCATGTTAAAATGAATGAAGTAATGTTATTGCATTTGCAGTATACATATTGGGAAAGAATGCTTGCAAAGCAGGTGTGGTATCAGATATATGAGCGATATCATTATCCTAAAAAGAGTTATGTAGATATCTATGAGCAGTACAATCATTTTAAATATCTGCAAGCTAATGCTTCATCTTTACCTAGGAATTGGCTTTATAATGATGACATAAATGGCTTCTCCATAAAGCTAAATGTGAGCAATGAGCCTTTTTTTTGGCAAGAGCAGATTGAGCAAATGCTTCAAGAGAAGGGCGTAGAATATTATAGTAAACTTATGATATGGGAATATCCATTTATGCGTAAGTACAAAAGCCAGGTATCAGCGTCTTTTTTTTCAAGGACATTACTCCCTGAATTGTTAAGTATTTATGGAGGGCTTCCAAATAGATTTTACAAAAGGTGGTTTAGAAATTTTTTAATTCAGATGTCATGAAAAAAGTTTTAGTGACAGGTTCTGCGGGTTTGGTAGGAAGTGAAGTCAGTGTGCATTACGCTGAAATGGGGTATAAGGTTTATGGTATTGATAATAATCAACGAGCTGTTTTTTTTGGTCCTAATGGTGATACTGCTTGGAATAGGGATAGGTTAATTACTCAATACAAGAATTATGTACATAGGGATATTGATATCAGAGATAGAAAGGCTATCATAGAGTATATTGGTGAGATAAAGCCTGACATTATTGTGCATACAGCAGCTCAGCCAAGTCATGATAAGGCTGCGGATATTCCCTTTGATGATTTCGATACAAATGCTGGTGGAACTTTGAATCTGCTTGAGGCTGTCAGAAATTTCTGTAAAGACTCTCCTTTCATACATATGAGTACAAATAAAGTATATGGAGACGCGCCAAATAATATTGCACTCAGAGAGTTAGAAACAAGATGGGATTATGATGATCCTGCCTATATAAATGGGATACCTGAGCATTTTTCTATTGATCAAAGTAAGCATTCATTATTTGGTGCTAGTAAAGTAGCTGCAGATATTATCGTTCAGGAGTACGGCAGATATTTCGGAATGCCAACAGTTGCATTGCGAGGAGGTTGTTTAACAGGTCCCAATCACAGTGGTGTTGAGTTGCACGGATTTTTGAGTTATTTGGTTAAATGTAATCTTACAAGAACAAAGTATAATATTTACGGGTATAAGGGTAAACAGGTTAGGGATAACATTCATAGTCATGATATCGTTCGCTTTATAGATGCCTATGTGAAAAATCCAAGAGCAGGTGAAGTATATAATTTGGGGGGTGGAAAAAGCAATACATGTTCAATTATCGAAGCATTTCAGATGATTGAAACATTAACGGGTATACCACAAGTGTACACATATTTTGATAAAAACAGGGAAGGAGATCATATTTGTTACTATAGCGATCTGGCTAAGATGAAACAGCACTATCCAGAGTGGGATATTAGGATAAGCCTTATGGATATATTTCAGGATATAGTTGAGTCGTGGAGAAAAAGAATTAGTTATGCGTAAGCTGTTAAGCGATTTTCGGTTAATCAGAATGCTCAAGGTGCCTTTTGGGATGAAAGGTGCACTCAAAGTTTATTGGCAACTTAAACGTGGGAGAGGCCTGTTTAAGGTGTCGTTGCCTGTATATAATAGAGATATATTCTTACGAAAGGGGTCATCTGATTTCAGCGTTTTCTTGCAAGTTTTTTGTTTGAACGATTATCTATTCAACGCTACAGTTGATATAAGCACCATTATTGATGCTGGCGCAAATGTTGGCTATACAGCTGTTTATTTTTCCAGACGATATCCAAATGCAAAAATCATTTGTATTGAACCAGATCAGAAGAATTTTGAGCTTTTGAAGATGAATACAGATGGACTAGAGAATGTGACATGTTTACTTGGCGCCTTGTGGAATGAAGAAACAAGTATTAGTCTTATTGACGATGGTCATCAGGAATGGGGTTATATAACCATCCCATCTGATGGGCTTGGCAATTCAATGTATAATCAGGTTAAAACATATACCGTTAATGGTATTAAAGAGTTAATGGGATTCAAGCATATTGGGTTGTTAAAAATGGATATTGAAGGTAGTGAACGGGAGGTTTTTCAGGGCGGATATGATCAATGGCTGGGACAGTGTAATTATATCATTATTGAATTACATGATAGACTAAAGCCGGGGTGTACTAGAAATGTGTTTAAGGCAGTTGCTGAGTATGATTATAGCAGTCGCACGCTAGGAGAACACATTCTCTTGGAAAATGAAAGTTTGAATAAGGTATAAGGTGAAATATCCAAATCTAATTATCTTTTCAGATGGTATTCCTTCAAGAAATGGCGGAGGAATCAGTCAGACACTATATAATTTATTCGATACTTATCCCTCAGATAAGATAACACTACTTACAGATGTTAATGATTATGTTGAGTCTGAAGAAACATTGCTTAAAGGGTCAGTAGTCAAGATTCGCTTAAACTATTTTCGGCCAGTTAGGAATCGTCTTGCCAAATTCATTAATCCAATTTTTTTTATTCTGAATTGTTGGGTCAGGGAATTATTCGGATTTGGAAATAAGTTGAAGATTAATGATGAAAGGACTTTCTTTCTGATTTCAACCTCTCATTTGGAAAGACTTCATTATGCATATTATGCATCCAAAAAATTAGGTATTCCTTTAGTTACATACTACATGGATGACTGGATGAGTTCAATATCCAGAAATTGGCTAACAGATAATTCGAAATCATTTATCAAAAAAACATTAAAGGATAGTAAAGGTCTTATACTTATTAGCCATGGGTTGAAGAAATCTTTGGTTGAACAGTATGGGATTATTTTTGAAAAGGTATTGATTGCGCATAATCCCATATCTATTCAGTATTACGAGAAAAACGAAATAAATACTATTAGTAATAGGTTTAGAATAGTTTATACTGGGTCTATCTGGCCAATGCATTTAGATGCAATCATACTTGTTGCACGTGCGGTATCATTGTTGAAATTGGAAGGTTTTTCTGTTGATTTTATATTTTATGGGAAGCCTATTTTCTGGGAAACATATAAAAATACCCTTTCGCCTTTGGCAGTAGCGTACGGAGGATTTGTTGATTATCGGCAAATGAGTGATGTTCTTCAGAATGCTTCTGTTTGTTTGCTTGCTACTTCTTATCTGAGTGAGTATGAGGCTTATGCTAAGACATCTGTTCAGACAAAGATTACAGATTATATGGCTGCTGGGAGACCAATTTTATCTGTAGGGCCAGATTATGCAATTGGCCATGAATTTATTGATAAATACAATTGCGGCTATAGCATTACGGATTTAGAACCAATTTCGGCAGCAAAAAAAATTGGCTATTTAATCAACAACAAAGAGATACTTGAAGAAATGGGGGCATCTTCCTTAAAAGCCGTAAAGACAAACTTTACAAAGGAAGTAGTGCAGAAGAAAATGTACGATTATCTGATTGCGCTGAGTAGATCATGAAGACAAGGGTGGCAATTGCTTGTACAGGATTAGGGCACATCAACAGAGGCTATGAGTCTTTTTCTTTGCAACTTGCAAACACGCTTTCCTTATATGAAGATCTCGATGTTGTACTTTTTGGTGGAGCTTATACCTCTTCTTTAGCATCATATGAAAAAGTATGGTGTATAAAGCGTCATTCAAAAGCTTCACGGTTTTTATCTACCCTGTTACAGAAGAACGGTTATTGGATTGAGCAGTTTTCGTTTGGTTTATTTTTTTGGCTTAGGCTGTTGCGTTATCGTCCATCTGTAGTTATTTATAGCGACTTCTTATTAGGCGTTTACTTATGGCATTTAAGGAAACTATTTGGTGTAAAATTCAAATTATTGTTTTCTAACGGAGCGCCAAATTGGCCACCCTTCTCCAGAATGGACCATGTACATCAATTGTTACCTCATTATTTCTCGGGGTCAGTTGAGCGAGGGGTTGATCCCTCATTTATGACGGTTATTCCTTACGGAATTAAGTATGTTGATTTTCCATATGGATTGAGCAAAAAAACTTTGAGACAGTCTTTGAATTTACCTACTGATAAGAAGATTATTATCAGTGTAGGTGCAATTAATAATTCACATAAAAGAATGTCTTACATAGTTGATGAGTTTGCAAGTATTCGAGGAGAATTTGATAATTACTTTTTGATTTTGCTTGGTGAAATGGGAGAGGGAAGTAAAGATGTAATATGTTATGCTGAGGTTAATTTGAGTTCGGAAGAATACCTGATACGAAGCGTATCTGCAGAAGAGGTTAGTAAGTATTTATATGCTGCTGATTATTTCATTTTGGCCTCTTTGCATGAGGGTTTACCAAGAGTATTGCCGGAAGCGTTAAGTTGTGGTCTGATGCCAATCGTGCATGATTATATAGTTACAAGAGAAACACTTGGTGAATATGGAATTTATAAAGACCTTACAAAAACTAATCAACTTAAAGATGCCATCTCTGAAATAGAATCAAGGAATCTTGCGCCTAAGGTTATTGCAGAATATGCTAAAAAAACCTTCGATTGGGTTGTTTTAAAAGATAAGTATCGCAGCATGATCAAAAAATTAGCTGATGCGTAAATATAGTTTTCTTGATAAGGTTCAGCTAAAATTGATTTATTTGTCTGCAAGAAAGCTTGGCCTAAGCTATATAGGTGGTCACTTTGTTAAAACAAGTTGTCTGAGAGAAAATATTACATTAATTGATTTAGGGGCGAATCGAGGTATTTTTTATCAGGATATTTCAAAGTCTTATTCAATCAAAGGTTTCTGTGTTGAAGCAAATTATCTTTTGTATGCAGCACTTATGACCAATTTAAATTTCAAAAAGTACCATGGTGCCGTGTGTGATTTCGATGGTGAAACTTCCTTTTCTATCTCGCAGAATGACGAGGCAAGTAGTATGAATAATGCAATCGCTTCTGCTTGGAGTATCAGTGAGTATATAACTGTACCTGCGTATAAGTTGTCAACCTTAATGGCTTTGAGTTTGATAGGCGAGCATGTAGATGTTTTGAAAGTGGATATCGAAGGAGCAGAAATTTCTGTCTTTGAAAGTTTGTCTGATAGTGAATTGTTGAGTTTTCGGCAAATTACAGTTGAGTTTCATGAGTTTTTAGATGATAGTTTAAAGTATGCTACCTACAAAACAATATCAAGAATCCGGCGTCTTGGTTTCAAAATGATTGTTACTTCTACTGAAAAGTTTTCGGAAGTATTGTTTTTGCGGATGGATATAAAATTTTCTCTTTCAGAATGGTTATGGTATTATATACATCAACTTGTAAGACATAAATTTTGATCTCTGTAGTTATACCAACTTGTGATCGTGTAACAGAGCTGATGCAGTGTTTGAGTAAAATCATTGAAGCTGAAGTAATTGGTTCTGAAATTGTTGAGATTATCGTCACAGATGATAGCAGACTGAACAATAATGAGGCATTTATACTAGAACAATTTCCTCATGTAGCCTATGTTAAGGGCCCGCGTAAAGGCCCTGCATCAAACAGGAATAATGGAGCAGCAAAAGCAAAGGGAGAATGGCTGTTGTTTATTGATGATGATTGCATTCCTGATCGCAATCTGGTGAAAGCTTATTATTCGGCTATCATGGAAAAACCTTCCATTAAGGTTTTTGAGGGCGCAATTCAAACTGATCGTATCAAAATGAGCCCGATTGAACATGCCCCTGTAAATACAAGGGGTGGTAATCTTTGGAGCTGCAATTTCTTGATTCAACGTGAATTGTTCCTTAGTATGGGTGGGTTTGATGAAAACTTTCGATATCCGCATTTAGAAGATGTTGATTTCAGGGAAAGGCTCAAACAAGCTGAAGTTAAAGTTCAGTTTGTGTCTGATGCTTTTGTGGTACATCCATGGAGAAGTATTCGTGATGGGATCAAGCTTGGTTATTATCAGGAAATGGCTGTTTATTTTGCTCAAAAATGGCATAAGGAGATTACACTGAGTAAACTTTTAATGGCTATTACACAAACGCATTACGGAATGGCAAAGGGCTATTTCTTGAAAATGGATGTTTTTCAAGCCATAAAAGTATGGTTAGAGCACCTGTTTGTTGTTATCATTAAATTCCGTTACTGGAAGTCATTGTATGCACGAAAATTTAAGACCTGAGTTCGGGCCATATAGGCATGGCACATCGGCCAGTCTAAGAAGTTTTTTTGTTAGAGTCTGGCGACGAACCAAAAGATATCTGGAACATGATCCTTACAGGATGCTGAATCAGCTGCCTCGTTACCAGAGTCCAATTTTTCAGATAGGTGATTATACCTATGGCCATCCAGACACAAACAGCCCCAAGATTGTTTATTTTGGCGAACGCGCACAATTAACCATTGGTAAGTTTTGTTCCATAGCCGAAAATGTCACCATCTTTATTGGTGGTTACCACAGAACCGATTTCATATCAACCTATCCCTTTCATGCAGCGTTTAACGATGTACAGGTCATGGATAATCTTGTGCATGGGTTTCATACTGTTATTGGCAATGATGTATGGATAGGTGCAGATGTAACCATAATGGCTGGTGTAACAATTGGCGATGGGGCAATCATAGCCACAGGTGCTGTTGTAACAAAAGATGTAGAACCTTATGCCATCGTTGGAGGCAATCCTGCCAAGCTTATTAAGAAACGATTTGAGGAAGACCAAATTACGCAACTGCTTGAAATTAAGTGGTGGAACTGGCCGCTTGATCGAATAAAGCAGAATATTCAGTGGCTAACTTCAGAAAAGATCAGCCTTTTTATTGAACAAAATCGATAGCATGTATTACTGGAATGAATATATAGCAGATTTAAATGCCTGTATCAAAAAAGGAGACCATGTGTTTGATGCAGGTGCTGGTGATGGCCATTGGCGAAAAAGAATTCCTAAAGATATACGGTATACATCCATGGATCTGGGTGTGGGTGATAGCAATGTAGATTACTCCCATCTGGATATTAAAGGAGATTTGAGTAAGATTCCGCTTGAAACAGCTTCTGTTGATGTGATCATGTGTATACAGGTACTGGAGCATGTGCCGCAACCCTGGCTGGTTTTAAAAGAGTTTAGCAGAATTTTGAAACCGGGTGGTTATGCATTTATCAGTCTGCCACATAGTGTGCCCCTGCACCAAGAGCCATATGATTTTTATCGCTATACAAAGCACGGGGTTCGTTACCTGCTTACTGAAAATGATTTTGATGTTGAATTCATTATTCCGCAATTAGGAAATGCAAGTAAAATCGCTAATGATATGCGTATGACGGGGATAGAGTTAAAGCAAAAAGGTTCTGTATGGGGGTACGCTTATAAGCTGCTTGCTAAAGTTGTTGATATTTTCTTTAAGCATTTGGATGAGAAGTTTGACTTATATGGTGATACAACCGGATATTTTATAAAAGCTAGAAGAAAATGAAAGGAGGCGCATTAATACATTGGTTGAGGTATGTTGTGGGGCTTGATGCTGCAATTACACAAACTTCAGCAGCAGAGCGGGAACTGCTTGCGAAAGCAGTTACTGATGCAAAGCGGATAGTGGAAATAGGCATATTCGAGGGAGTGAATACAGCAACTTTTGCGCTCAATGCACCGAGTGATGCAAAAGTGTATGCGATAGATCCTTTCTTCAAGGGGGCGCTTGGTTTCAATTACGGAAAATTTATTGCATTCAGCGAATGGAGAAAACAGGGCATACAGCAGAAGGTTGTTGTTGTACAGGGTTTAAGCTGGGATGTGCATACGCAGGTTCCTGATGAATTAGACTTTGTATTTGTAGATGGTGATCATAGCTATGAAGGTGTTAAGAAGGATTTTGATACGTATGCACCCAAATTAAAAAGTGGGGGTATTATTGCCTTGCACGATGCCAGATTATTCAGCAATGGCTGGACCAGACCAGACTGGGGGCCGGTAGAGTTGGTGAATAAGCATATCCGCAATAGTCATGATTGGGAGATTGTAGATGAAATAGATTCTCTGGTACTTATACGAAAGAAATGCGGATAGCGCATATTGCCTGCATCGCACTGAATAATGAAACAGGGATGGGGCGTATCGCTTCAAACTGGAAACGTGCATTTGAAGCTGCCGGTCATACATTCATACATATTGGCCGAAATGAAGTTCCTCAATCGCACATGCTGGTATGGGGTAAAAAAGCAGCCGCTTATTGCCGAAGCAAACATATCAGTGCTGATGTGTGGTTAGTACATGAGCCTTTTGGAGGTGATTTTACGGCTATGCCCGGAAAATTAGTGGTATTTAGTCATGGTATTGAAGAGCGGGCATGGAA
>Ga0315904_10005439_pt1 | contig 17681 bp, 8 predicted proteins | sample LakEriMetagenome_6_FD_203529 | JGI IMG/M metagenome (GOLD analysis project Ga0315904, IMG submission 203529) | Freshwater fungal communities from buoy surface, Lake Erie, Ohio, United States - Buoy 12 MA120 | ecosystem: Environmental > Aquatic > Freshwater > Lake | place: USA: Lake Erie, Ohio...
GACGCCATCGGCGGTGATGCTCACTGCCCGGTACCGGGTGTCGCCACTGTTCGGGTCGATGATCTCAGCGACCAGTGGGAGATTGACGACCCCACCGGAGAGAGCCTCGATGACGATATTCGAGTCGAAAAAGGTGCCGTTGGTGATATTAGTCAGATTCGGCAACTCGATTCGACTACCGGAGCCAATCGCCCGGAAATAGCGGTACTGGTGGTTGGCATTGGCCGCATGGGTGTAGCTGGTGGCCATGGGCAAGATTATCTGACCGCCATTGAGCGCGTTTAAGCTACCTCCACTGATGAATGTCTCGTTACTGGCTCGAAAAATGGTGTTCGAGCCTTGGACGGTAAGGACTGAGCCATTGGTGAGCTCGAATCGACCTTGAATCTCGGATGATTCGCGGACGGTCAGCGAGCCGCCGTTCATCACAAACGACTCTCGCGAAATAATACCCCGAATCGTGACGTTGCCGGATGAAAGAGTGATCCGTGGGTTTGTGGTTTGGCGATCAATGATGACAAAATCATTTGGCCCTGGAACTTCGCCCGAACTCCAGTTCCCCGGGTTGTTCCAATCCCCGTCCGAGTCCGAAATCCAGGCGATTGCATTTTGGGTGTCCAAATCAAAGCTGCTGAAATCCAGATTGATGGCACTGGTTATCTGGTTGCCCGCTCGGTCGGCAATTCCGCTCGGATCAATTGCCAAGCGAAATCTGCCTTCAACTAACGGCTGGCTCGTGTAAACGACCAACCGGTTGGCTGAAATCAATTCCACTCGGTCAAGAGCTACCGGAACGTCATCGCCTCCACCGGGCAGAAAATTGCCCCCGAGATTTGTCAACAAGAAGCTGTTGAGAGAGATTCTGGTTTCATCTAAAGGTTCGTCAAAACGCAGTGTGATTGTCTGAACCCTAAATCCGGCTCCACCCTGTGCCGGAGTCGCGAGAATCATCGATGGAGGAGTGAGATCCGGCGTTAAAGTATAGGTAAGAACATCGGAAAGCGAAACATTGCCCCCAGTATCAAAGGCTCGAAGCTGGAACGAGACGGTCGATGACCCTGACGCCAAAGTGGGTGTCACGGCTCGTAGCTCAAATGGTGCCGTCACATCAGTAGAAACAACTGTGCCGTTCATTAACAGTTCGATACTGCGTACTTGAACGTCATCGGTTACGTCAGCGCGGAACGTGACAGGTTGGCCTTCTTGAAGAGTTGTTCCTGAAGGGCCAATGATCGTTAAAGTTGGCGCCTGTCCCCTGTTGTCAAACGAAACATAATTGACGACTGTTAGGCCACTCCTACCCGTTGCAATGTAGCCAATACCGGCAGCGATCGCTACGCTTCTGGGCATATCCGAAAGCGGGAATTGGGTTAAATAGTTTCCGGTATTATTGGGGTCGGACAGGTCAACGATTCCAACAACGGGCTGATTGGCTTGGGCACCGACTCGACCAACGGCCAACCCGAGCCCCGAACCATTTGGGACAATGGCGAGGCCAGGGGCGATGAAATCGCCGCCTATGTCTGAGCCGCTAATTACAAATGGTGAATCCGGGTTTCGGGCATTTACGGTAACGAAGCCGCCATTAAGATAAGTAGATTGAACACCAACATAGATTATCCCATTGTTGATCGATAACCGATCGCCACCCTGTGGCAACTCGACCGAACCCCGAGCGAGCAATTGCAGGCCATTGACCTCGATCACATGAAGCCTTCTTGCGGCATCCACTGCGTACAAGAACTCGCCTTCCTGAGTGAGCCCTAAGACTTCTGCCGCGTTGGGAATAACCAGGGAGTTAAGCATTTCGCCGCTCAGCGGGTCGAATGCACTAATCCGGCTACCCACCGACGCCAGAACCAGGCCATCGACGAACTCTACTTGCCGGGCATTTACCGTTGCCGTTCGTACTCGTCGCGGAAGCATCAGATCAGTGAGATCAACGAAATGCAACCCGCCCTCACCCGAAGCGACCGCTGCCATCCGGGATAGCGAGTCAAAGGCAACGTCCCGCGAATAGCCATTCAATGGAATCTGACCGAGAATCACTGGCTGGTCAAAGCGGCTTGCGTTGACAATCGCCAGGCCGAACTCGCCGGTTGCAACCAAGCCAAGCAAGTTGGCGACACCAGGTGCAGTTGAGAAGACCACTTCTTCAGATGTACCTTGCAACGACAAAGCCGAAATCTGACCTGTGGGAGGAACTTGACTCCCGGTAAATTCAGCTCCATTCAAAAAGGCCGCGAAGTCTGTTATTCCATCATTATTCGAGTCTGCAGTTTGAAAATCCAACCCAAGGGCATGCTCAGCAATATCTTGTAAGCCATCACTATCAGAATCAAGGCCGCCTTTTATTAGGAAGCGATTTAGCTTCAACTCTTGTTGGCCAGACAATCCAGAGACAAAATCATCAATAATCACCGAATCAGTGGCTGGATCAAATACATACAATTTGTATCGCTGCTCGGGAGGCAAGGTAACACGAAAGCCATTTGCCTTTGGCGAGCGCCCAAACAATGAGAACCCATTGCTATAGTCGTATCGATAGTAGATAAGCCCATTATCAAGCAGCAAATCTCCACTGGAGAAGGTTAATGGCATGTTATTTGAATTGGTCGAAAGAACTCTCGGGGCGGCAGATTGTCCAATCGCAACATCGACAGTCGGGTTGAAAAATAGGGGTGGAGAGGAGCCTCCAGGACCTGAAAGTATGAGGCTTGTGGTGGTTGACTCTATAATCAAGCCTTTGGCGTACCAGCCTCCATCAAATGCACGTTTCGTAAGAACATGGCTTGGGATTCCTGGGCCCCCTTCAACTAGGGTTGGCCCTTGAACCGATTGCCCATTAATCGAGTAGGCCAACGTTTCGCCCCATAAAACAAGGTCTCCGGGGCTAGTAATCGGATCGGGATTCCACGAGAAAGTTACAAAGACTTCGTGTACGTTAATTAATTTACTCGTCGACGTTGCTTGAACTGTATACGAAACCTCGTCGTAATCCACATAAATTCGATGAGGGGCTGCAATGAGCGGTGCGGTATCAAGTGCTCGGACGAATACCGCCTCTGTAGCGTAAGCTTGAAGAGTTGCGCGAGTTGCGGATACTGACAACCGTATTACATCCTCCTCATCGTTGATATCACAGCTGTCGTCATTATGCTTCTCCGGTATCGCAATCAACTCAAAATTTGCTTCGCCAACAGGAAGTGATGTTTGGTCAAACGAGAAAGAAAAATCGCCGGTTACTCCAAAGGCATGCCCGATCAAATTCCCGTTTAGGTACAGCATTGCCTGGCGGACAGATCCACCTGAAGCATTAAACATTAGGCTTGATGCTGAAGGATTGGATGCGTCTACGCCTCGGTGAGTGATTTGCACCTCGTCGGGAAGATCGTCTGACTCGCAAATGCACTCATCGCTTTCGCATGGACCACGACCATCCTCAAACCCAGTGCTCGCATAATGCCATCCGGGGGCCAAGATGCCAATTAATTCATCGGAGATTATCGCCTGTCCAGATCGTTCTACAGTGCCCGTTCCGATTACGGTCCAAACTCCTGCATCATGATCGAAAGAATGAATTAACACTTTTGTTTCGGGCTTCGAATTTCCAAGGTTTGGAAACCTAAAAGGCGCTGGCACATCAAAATTCGTCGAACCGCCGGCAAGATTGAATCCCTCAGCTGTCCCGGCTTGGATCGAGATCACCAAACCGGGGTCGGCGCCCGGTGGGAGAGGGGCGGGCAGTCTGCGCGGATCCACCGGCACAATCATCGCTTGGGTAGCAGGTACCCCGAGCTGATTCATGGCAGAACCTGCCGGGTAAGTGACTCGCATGTTGTCGATGATCAGCTGAGCCTGTTGCTCTGCCAATGCGGGATTGTCAGGATATCGTTCATTCATCAGTTGCCGAATCTGCAGCTGAGCTGCTGGGCCGAATCCGACTTCTGTATCACTTGTGGGATTCAATGGCACGATGTCGCCCATGGACATCGGCGGAAGGTAGACATCGAATACCTCCCCATCCATTTTCAGCGGCACCCGCTGTCCGGGGACGCTGTGGAAAGGTTTGCCCAAGGTCGCATAAACGGCACCGTTGGGCGCATTGAGCGCCGTGCTGCCGTCGATATGAACGAAAAAGTCGGGTGAGGGTAAACCATCCGGGATCCCTTGACCGGGATTGGGGATCCCTAATTCAAAGTACCCGTTGGCATCAGTGACCGCTTTGATGCTGGGATTGGCATCCAAAGACACCGTCGCGCCAACGACGGGGATATCGCGGCCATCAGGCGTTCGGTTGTAACTGTCGTAGATGTAACCGTAAACTCGCGTGCCTGGAATGTAACTTAATGGAAGCGTGCGAAATTCTGATTGGTAAAGCCCTCCCGGTTCACCATCGCCGTTAGCATCGAGCCGCAAGCCGTCCCGCCCGAGGATTTGACCGCCATCAATTACGATTCGGACCTGAGTTGAAGGGGGAAGCGGCTGGTCATAAAAGAAGGTCGCGAATTGTTCTGTGGAGGAGACTCGGATGTTTCCAGCAACTCGCTCACCATTGGCGAGAAGGTAAAACGAGTTTTGATTGATGGTGGCTGGATCGACGGGACGACTGAAGCGGACAACTGTTTCCCGGGTGAGGCTTACCAGGCTCTCGCCTGCCGCCGGAGAGACTTCGGTGATCCCTGTGGCTTGTTCGACAGCAAACAGCAACTCCGGAGCGGTCGGTCGGTTGCCGGCCAGGTCGGCAACGGCACCAGACCAAACGAGTCGATAGTTTCCGTTCGGCAGAGGCTGGTCTAGGGTTAGCCGAATTCGGCGATTGCTCAATTGCTCAAGCGAGCTGATTCCTGCGGCAGGCTCACCACTCCCAACTCGACTCAAGGTGAAATTAGTTTTGATGAACGTTGCCGGATTCATCGCTTCACCAAAGTCAAGCTCAATGGCTTGCGTGGGAAAGCGTTGAATCGAAGACAGGTTGGAAGTTGGGATGGGGCGCTTCGTATCCAGTACTATGTTTACCGTAGCTACAGTAGACAAGTTGCCGGCATTGTCGGACGCGCGGAACCGGACCACATGGGCCCCATCGGACGTTCCATCTAGCGGGAAACTCGTAAGGAATTGGAAACGATTGGCAGAATCAAGGTTTACCTGAGTCAAATCGCCGAGATCAACTTGCGCCATCAGGCTCTCGACGGCAAATGTCCCTTGGATCACGTCGCCGGTCAACGTTAGATTTTGATTTGTGTAATAAGAAAGGGGGCCTGAAAGGTTGATTGTTGGTGCCGTTGTAACCCGTTCAATTTCGTACAATTCAAAATTATCGAGCCATGGACCTTGCCCGTCTCCCATGCCGTTGGGACCGGTTGCCGCCTCAAGTAGTTGTAAATACGTGATTCCATCTCGCAGGCCGGGCAAGAAAATTGAGTTCGACTGCCAATTACTTGATGCAAAGTGGGTCCCGATCCAATCTCCATTCCACCGGATTCTCAACTGGTTGCCAGGATCTGTCGAATTGTCTGGCGAGCGGATGTCAAACGTGAGAATGTAGTCCTTGGAATCGTCCGTAGTTGTCGCGCGGAAGATTCGATCAAAGCGATTGGCAGAAGAGTCCAGCGTGTGGTAATACCTTCCTCTGGGGCCTTCTTGAGGATACGAGCGCACTCTAATCTTGCGGTCTTCAACCGGGCCATCCGTTAGCCAACCAGGGATATCCGAGATATGGTAGATGACTCGGTCCGGGGTCAATGGGCCCTCCTCAAAGCCCCCGTTTTCAAAGGCGAGTTCTTTGACTTTGACCAATGAAACACAGTCCAGCAATGGTCCAACTCCATCACCGCCGGTCCCGTTCTCATTGGTTTCGCGAAATTCCAACCTTGAAACGCCCGTCTTTTCGGCAACGACTTCGACGGCAAGGCTTTGCCATTTATCGAGACCTCGGAATACTCCGACAAGCTTGCCATCCCATAGAACGCGAACCTCATTCGACCTTGGGGTGCTCCCCCCCAACCCGAGTAATTTAAATTGCAGAAGATATTTCTGGCCAGAAGTGACTTCGACATCCTGAAAGAGTCGGTCGTGATGTCCTGCCCTGCTGTCTAGTCGCAGTACGTTTCCATGAGTTGTGTTTGACTGCGTGATTGCGACTAAACGGTTTCCATTGGCGTCGGGACTCGCGTTCCATCCCGGCACCAAATCGGCAGAAACCAGCCCGAGCGTAGCACTATTGACTTCCTCGAATTTGCCATTAACCAGTAAGCTATAGGCCTCCGCGTCCAAAAGTTGTCGAGGCTCTAACGCACCGTATACAAGAGCCGATGCGCCCTTGCTACTGGCCTGATTGCGTCTCGAAACGTTTTTGCGATGCCTTTTTTGGGGGCGTTTCATATGTCAGTCGCTTGGAAATCGGCTTTTAAAGTTCGGAAATGGGGGCAAAAATCCGTAGGCACCTGCTGGCAGTAGTTGCGATACCTTGCTGGGTGCGAGTCAACATTGAATCTGGGCTATAGCCGCGGGGGAACTGAAGTTAGCGTCACCCTTATACAGAATTCAGTAGATAGTATGTGGTCATGGACGTTGGACCTGCTCATTAACGATCAAACACAATCCGGTCATTAACAAGTCATTGGTTTGAACTCTGTTTCACCTCAAAGTACGTGAAAGTTCGGTGCTCAGATTAGTATTTGAACAGCGAGTTTCTTGTTGGGGTGACCAAGTGGGTAGGCGAGCTTTATTTCGAGTCAGCGGCGAGCTCGGGAGACCTTCGTCGAGCTCATGAGGTGCGAGCATCGGGCTCCTAATCTCGTTTCCCCTTGCTCAACTCCTAGTGAAGTCCGGTATTGGGGGGAAAGTCCTTGCCGTTTTTTTAGGAGTCGCTCTAGATTTTTAAAAAACGAAGGATTGCGACACCGGGCCGAGTTCCGCTCAATCAAGTGGCAACGCTCCGATGTGGCACCAAGCAAGGGCTCCCTGCTTGAAATATCCTGAATGGGGGACGACATGGGCCCTGAAGGGGTGAGCAGCCAAGATGGGGTAGCTGTTTGGGCGATGTCCCAATTAGAACCGTGCATTTCCTAGTTCGGCCATCTCTAACAAATGCCGAAAGAATCTCCACAAACGGCTAACTGGTCGGTCCCGCCGTGGTGAGTTTAGACCTTCAGTAAGTCCCAAGAGCGAGGTTCCTCGATTTTGAACCGAAGCAGGACCAGAGGCAGCGGTAGTCTCTTCTGCAATGAATCTGCCCGGCTGCTTCGCAAAACTAGCCCTATGCCGAAGCGTGTTTTGCAGAACGTTTTCTAGCGAAAAAACGAGTGTTCAGCAGCAATCCGCAGGCGAAAAGGCCCAAAGGAGCCAGCGTTTCTGGTTCAGGAACTGCGGTAATGTTGACGTAGGAATAGCCAGCTCCTAAACCTTGAGCATTCAAACCTGCGGTTGCGTCACCAGTCTGAATCAGATAGCCCTGAAGTGAAGAGAAGGCACCGGAGAAACTGCCCGAGTAAGCGAAGAGCGTGTAGATTTGCCCAATGCCAATCACGGCTTTACTCGGCAATACGTTTAACATGCCGTCCCATGTCAGGTCGACATTGACGACAGTCGAGTCGGCTAACGCCGCACTTATGCGCTTGAACTCCTAGCCTTAACACTCGTTTATCCTAGGACTGCGACTGAGCGGTCATTTTTCCGAGCCAAACCAAGAACAGGAAAGGAAAGTCGCCTTAGATCAATCAAATGCGGAAGATTGAACATCGCGGAGGCATTTCACCCGAAGGTAGGCTATTTCGAGTCAGCGGCGTTTACGGTTTGCAGTAGCTCATCGAAGTTCGGCTGCAGCGTATCCCGAATCTGACGAAACGGAGAATGGTCGGGATAAGCCTCCACGAGTTGTTCGGCCAAGGCAAGCGACTCGGTATGGTACTTCAGCGCCTCAGTTAACTGACCGGCTAAAACGAGTGTACGCGCGAGTTGGGTGTTGGAATTGATGACAAGCTCCAAGTTGGTTGGGTCGCCGGGGACCCGCTCCAGCAAGATTTTGGCAAATCGGAGGGCTTCTTTGGCATACTGAATTGCTGAAGGGTAATCCTCTTCGTGGGTCGCCAGCAAATTGTGAACAATGTTGCCGCCGATAATGTGGCGGATGAAATTTGGGCGGTCAGGGAACTCGTTGGTGAGACTTGTGGCGATTTCGATCGCTCGACCGCACAAAGCATGGCCGATTTTTTTATTTGGCCCCGTTTTTTCGTAGTCCCAATACTTCCGCGCGACTTGAGTCAAAATGAACGCGAGGGCATCTTGGTAGTCTGGATTATCGGGTTCGGCTGCGACAATCGCCTCCATTCGCAACAGGCCTTCCTCTAGCGATGCTTCGCGTGCTTCCGGCAAGCCCAAATCAGATTGACAATTGCTTAACCCCAACAAGGTGTGGAAGATATCAAACTGCAGGCTCAGGTCTTGTGGATTATCCTCCGCCAACTTGCTGAAACCGGCTAATGCTGCCTGAAAGGCATCGTAGCGCTCCTGCAAGCGACCTTCGGTTTTAGGCAGCATCCCCAGGAGATATTGGGCTACGGCCAGTCTCCGCTGAATCGACTCGTTCTCCGGATTGTCGGCATGAAGCTTTTCTAGGAAACCAATCGCGGCCTTTTGACGTTGGAGCCGGTAGTCGAGCGAGCCTTTTACATTTGGCAGGTGGGCTTCAGCAACCGTAAGTTCATCCCTCAGGATGTCGACTGCCAACTCCAGATTCTGCTGCATTCGTACGCGATTGAACTCGGAGCGCTGCCACAACCAGGCAAATGCGCTGGCCGTAATGGCCAGAAGAATCGGAACCAAAAATACGATGGCCGCCAAGACGGGTTCCCGGCGGCACCAGCGCTTAAATCGCCCGAGGTAACTGATAGGCACCACCGACACGGGCAGCCCGTGCAGAAACCGGTGGAGGTCGTCCGCTAGGTCTTCCATGCTTTGGTAGCGGTCGGACGGTGATTTCTCCAAGCATTTGAGGCAGATGGCGTCAAGATCCCGGGGTACCTGTCGATTGAATTCCCGGACCGAGGCTGGATGACGGTTGGCCAAGTCATCCACAGCTTGCGCGAAGCTCTGGGTCCGAACGACCAGTTGCCCGGTTAGCAGAAAATACAGGGTCGCCCCCAGCCCGTAGATATCAATGGCAGGTCCCGAATGGTCGCTGGACCAGTTCAGTTGTTCCGGTGCCATAAACCCCAGTGAGCCAATCAGCATTCCCGACGTGGTGACGCAATGGTAGGCAGGTGACTCGAGATGTTTGGCCAGGCCAAAATCCGTAATGGTCGGTTTACCGCCAGCGGAAACGAGGATGTTACTTGGCTTGAGGTCGCGATGCAGAATCCCGGTGCTATGGGCGTAGGCAATCGCCTTGGCCACCTCAAGCATTACGGCCGCGATGTCGTGGGAAGATTTTGATGGGACAGAAGCGGAGGCCGCAACGCGTTTGGTTTTAGGCCCGGCCTTGGCGGCAGCGGAACTCTGGCTGTCGAATGACGTCGCAGGGCGGATTGTCGCCTGGGGCGTTGGTGCGGCAGCTGGTTTGGAACCGTCCGGGCCGTTGCTTGCTGGCGAAGTGTCTAGCGATTCTTGATCAGCTAAATCGGCCTGCGTTGGCATCGCTTCGATCGACCCGACACCAGACCACGCATCGATTCGCAGACCTTCGATTAGCGGCATTACGAGGTAACGCGAGCCAGATTCGGTGACCCCTGCCTCGTATATCTGAACAATCCCCGGGTGCTTTAGGGCCGCCAGAGCTTGAACCTCAGCCTGCCACCTTTTTTCACCATACCGGAAGTCGGTATTGAGAAGTTTGACCGCTACCTTTCGGTGCAGGGGGGCCATCTGCCAAGCTTCAAAAACCACCCCGCTTCCACCCTGGCCGATTTTGCGAGTCAGTCGATATGCGCCGATCGCTTGGCCATTCAGTTCCGAGTGGTCGTAATGCTCATCGCCGAGATTGTCAGCCCCTCCGTCACTGGCTGCTTCACTAGCAGTATCGCCACCTTCGTCGAGATTCAATTCCAGTTCAGTTGACTCGTCGTCCAATTTCAGAAATCCGGCCTCGTCCGCCAGACGCTCCCATTTGAGCAGTTCTTCAGCCGAGATTTCCCGTTGATTATCTGCTGTCATGTTCGCAAACGCACTCCTCGACAGTTGATTGAGCCTGCCTATCCAATTTTTCGCAGGTTGCCAGTAGTCAGAAATTTAGGTCAACAAAAAAACGGTATTCATTTACGAGGCTCTTGATGTCCCGGCCTTTTCAGAACGTCCCTTCCCCGAGTTATGCGGTGAGGATTCACGTCCTCCGTTAGGACAGCCCAAAACTTGGCTGATTGAGCAGCCAAGAATTACGGAAGTGTATTGTCACTAACGATAAGCCCCTGCTTTACCTTCTACGGCTCGTGCTAGCTTGAGCCTCGTGCGGGCAACCTTTCAAACCGGTGCTTATCTCTTCTCCCTCATTGTTCGTAATCCGTTTTTCTCGCATGAATCACTTGGCAAAAAGCCAAGAATTTCGGGAACAGTTTGTCCAGAATTTAGGGGGCGGGCAGGCCTTTCGCCGACCTTCTTCCCCATAAGACCAGCACACTGCGAACTGCCAGTTTGGCCAGTAACTCACCAAGGGGCTTGCACTCGCACTTTCCTGGTATCCTCTGCTGCAGCTATGCGCCTAATCGGCTTAGTGCGGAGTTTTTTGCCAATCGCGCAATTTACCTGTTGGACAAAGAGAGTGCTTGCGCGGGCAGGGGGCATTTCACGGGGTAATTCAGTTTCTAGCCCTGCGTAGCTTCGTTTGGAGTAATGCTTGCCAGGCAGCCGGTGGGCGTTGGCTGCACTTAATCAAGACAACTCGCGAAACAGCCAGGCCCGTGCCCGCCGCCAGTGTTCCTCGACGGTGGAGCGGCTGAGTCCAAGTTCCCGAGCAATCGTCGAGACTTTTTGCTTGAGAAAGAACCGCATCATCACGATTTGATGCTGCCGCGGATTGAGCTGGCTCAATTTGGAGAGGGCGTCATTCAGTGCGATGTCATCGATCCCAGGCTCATCAATGAACTCCGGGAACAACGACGACCAGATGGCCTGCTCTGGCGACTTTCGCTTGTGACGACGCTGGGCCCGAATGGTGTCGACAACGATTTCCTGGATGGCCCGAAAGATGGCACCGTGCAAATAGGATTCGTTGGTAGCCTTCTCCAGTAGGCCGCTACGAACGAACTTGACCAATACCTGGTCGGTAATTGAAGTAATCGAGTCCGGCAGGTATTTCCGCTTGGATAGTTGGAGGACTTTGGACCGGACTTCCTCGAGCAGCCACCGGCCAACCGCTTCGCGTGAATCAAGGTCTCCGGCTTGAATTGCCTGCAAATGGCAGTCAATGGTGGGGCTGGTCGGCATAAAAAACACCGGCGGGAAGGTGGGGGATATCGCGTTTAGTCTAAACCCGATCCGCATGCTGTCAACTTGCGGTCCCCCGACCTGGGGAAAGGTCGAAGAAGAACTTTGGTTTACGGCATTGGCTACAAAATTGAGACTGCCCCGAAATAGCGTGCCCTTTGAATCAGAAAGCAAAGCCCGCCAGCCGGCTCATGCGCCCGTCCCCTTATTTTTTTGGAGTTGGGATCTCAGTTGTTATTAACTGGCTTTGCACCTCTTCAGGGGGGATCGCGGACCATGGTCCAAAAACTGTCTGCGTTGCCAATGATTGTTCAAACAGCCAAGATGCTCCATTAGGATGCTCCATAGGATTTGGACTAACCCCAAAGCCAGCCGTTGTGGATCACTGCGCCTTTACGCTAGGTCAAGGTTTTTCGCCGCCCAAACGCGTCAAAGCCGGACCGGATTGAGCCCCCCACGGTCACTCAGCGGACCAGCTTCCCATTTTGAGCAGATCCCTTGAGGGCAGAATAATAGCCGCTCCCAAGCCGCTGAAGGCGATCGATAATGGTCTGGCCTCGGCCGGGCTACAGGTTCACCTGATGATCCTCAAGTTCGGGGACCATCTGCTGGACTACCCCCCTTCACCAAAGTCATTGCGAAGATGATTACCGCCGCGACCGGGAAGAATTCGAGCGACGGAACAGTGTAACATCAACCGAGAGGAATGGAGACTATGACACCAGAAGCAATAGAGCACTCTTTCCGATCTGCGCTTGCTAAGCTACGGCTAGAGTTGATTAGTAACCTCGAACACGTAGATGTTCTTGATAAAGACAAGCTTCACTCCACGCTTCAGCTGTTCAATCAACGGCTAATAGTGGCTCAGAATGACTTCATTCAATTTCTCTCGCAAGTGAATGGAAAGGCGAAGGCTTCGAAGGAAGACTTTAAGCTTCGAGTTGTTTCCGAAAATGTCATTCCTGAGCTCGCGGCTACGATACTCGCTGGAGGCGGTGCCGCAGTGCTTGTCAATTTGATCACGTTCACTGGCTCTTCTTGGTTGTGAAACCCTCCCGAAGATTGTACCAAGTTAAATAAGAGAATCAGGGGTTATTCCGCCAGCTGAATCGGAGTGAGGGGCGCAGCCCCGAACGGAGATTCAGCTGGCGGGCTGGCCGGGAACGCCCCGGCCGGGTGTGCTTCTAAATGGGCCGCGAAGGCGGCCGGGGTTTGCCAACCCAAGCTGCCATGTGGCCGCTGCTGGTTGTATTCACTTCGCCACAGGTCGAGGACGACTCGGGCTTCGGCCAAGCTTAGGAACAGCTCCCGGTTCAGCAGTTCATCCCGCAGGCTGCTGTTTGAGCTCTCTCCATATGCCCCTTCTCCTTCTGAGTGCAAAGTGCGCGGACTGCGGCCTGGGAGGACCAAGGCGGTAGTGCCTGGGCCGTAGACGGAATAGGGCTGGATAACTTCGACTTAAATAAGTGGGCTTTTTCTCATGGTGGCAACACCGAGTTGGGCTATCGGTACTTAGGGAGCTACGTATTCCAGCTTGATGAGCTTCACGAGTCTTCAACTGCAAGGTCATTGCTTAAACCTGGCTCTAATTATCCAAATCAACCACCAGCATTGCATGGTCGGTCGCAGCGGCGTCAGCGTTCTCGACTCCAAACAGTTGGCCGATTTCCGCAGCGCGGACCAAAAAACCGCTTGCCTTGCCGGCACCTGGGGCAGCGGCAACGTAATCCAGGCGTCCTGGCCAGAAAGTTTCCTTCTTGGTAACCCCACGCCAAGTGGCCGAGCATCCGTCGACGGCAGAGCGGATAATCAGCTCATCAAGCCCGGTCCCCAGAATGGTTTCCAGCGGCTGCCGGGAGCCAACCAGGTTGTAATCCCCGAGGACCACTAGCCGGGCCACCTTGGCTGCCTCGCCAAAATCGCCGCCGCGAATTCGTTTGATGACCGCAGAAACCTGGGCGGCTTGCGCACACCGCTGCTGGTCCTCGTCACTACCGGAGTAACCGCAGCACTTGAAGTGCACGGAAAACACAACAACCGGCGTCTCGCCTGCTGGTTCAACCAAGGCCACGGCTACTCGGTCCATTTCGGTTGCCAGTTCCTTGGCGGGATGGCCTGTGACGATTGCATTACTGCCCTTGTGAATGATGTTTGGCTGGGTGTTGTGGCCGGTCGCCCACCAAGCTGTTACCGCCTGCCGGAACGCCGTAGCGTCGCGTTCCTCGTTGAAGCAGTAGATGTCGGAAGCCGCGAAGTCGAGCATGCTACGAATGGTGGGGGCCCGTTGGGGGTCGGCCAGGCCGGACTGTAGCGTGTTGATACTGGCCACCCGGACGGCGGATGCGGGCTTGTTGGTCGGGAGCGGCTCGAATGGCGGCAGCGATTCGCTGTTGACCTGAAGCTTCACCGGCAAGGCCAGTGAATCCGAACCCTCGAAATTAAGGCTAAGTTCATCTCCGCTGGCCAGGCCAAACTGTTTCAAGTCGAATTGCAGCTCGAAATCCCGAGTCGCAAACGTCGGCAAAGCGACGAAGTCCAGCTCATCCCAGGGAATCGTCGAAGCACCGCCCTCAGCAGTCAGCACCGCAGCCCGTCCGCGGAAGTCAATTGCCAGCTCACGATTCCTGGGCAGGATGATTTTGAGCAGCAGGTTGCCGTCTTCCGGCTTGCCGCTTTGCAGGTTGAGTTCGGCTCCGGTATCGAACCGTAGGAAAACACGTTCGCCGAAAACCTGAGCCGAGATACTGGCTAGGTCAAACCGACCCGAAGCATCCCCGCTGGGATCGGTCGCCACGACATGTTCCGGCTTCCAGTCTTCGAGGTAGCCGTCCAGAACTACCTGGGCGTTGAGGCTTGTGGCTGTAAGTACAAAGGTGCAAAGCAGGGTGAGTGAAAACTGGCCGAACGAGCTGGGAGTGCGCATGGAAAGCTCGGGGAATGATGACTGGCTGAACCGGCGGTAGTTTCTCCCAATTCTAGCACCTCTCCGCTGACTCGGCCCTGCGGGAAATGTTAAGGCTGGAGCGGCATCGGAATTAGAGGTGAGGACGAGCGGGGTTGGTTGTTTTCGGCACTCTGCATGACGAGGTCCGGCATACATTTCCCCGGGTAGGCCGTTGACCGACATTGGTACTTTCGCCCCACGGCTCCACATTCCGTCTATGAAGACTGCTCTCTTGAATAGTTCATCCTTCCCCAGTCTTTCGAGCTGGTAACATTTACTTATTCTGTCGTATTGACTTGTTGTTTGAGCTCGGGCAGATTTTCGGGGCGAAGCAGACCGTACTTTGACGGGTCACGCGATGCCGGGCCAAAAACCTTGTTCACTTCCTTGCTCCAGCCTTCTCCAGTCGAAACATGAGCACTGAGCCAAAAAGCTACTTTCGCAGCCTGTTTTTCGGGTTATTGCTTGCTAAAGCTTTAACTTTGACCACGGCACTTGCCGTTGCCAGCAAGCCACTGCACGCCGACTTTGTGACAAACTTTGGCTCAGGGGCTAATCAGTTCACCATGTCTTTTGTGCCCATTGGCAATCCAGGAAACGCGGCAAGCACGGCGGGCGTCCCCAAGCCAGTGGGCTCGGTGGGCTACCACTACAACATGGGCAAGTTCGAGGTCAGCCGCGATATGGTCAATAAGGCGAATGCGTCCGGTCGTTTGGATATCACCTTGGAGGACATGGCATCGCTTGGAGGCAACGGATCCGATCGACCTGCAACGGGAGTGAGTTGGAACGAAGCCGCTCGATTTGTGAACTGGCTGAACACAAGCCAAGGTTACTCGGTGGCCTACAAATTTGGTTCACGGCCAGGCGATCTTGGATATAACCCCAACGAGAATATCCAGCTATGGCTGCCCGGCGATATGGGCTACAACCCTGCCAACCTGTTCAGGAACAGTCATGCACGCTATTTCTTGCCCAGCGTGGATGAATGGTACAAGGCGGCCTACTACGACCCAAGTAAAAGCGGGGGAGCTGGAGGCTATTGGAAATTCCCAACTGGCAGTGATTCGGTGCCAACAGCAGTCAGTGAGGGTACAGCGGATGGCACGGCGGTGTACGGTCATACCTGGAATCAAGGCCCGGCAGATGTAACCAACTCAGGCGGCCTAAGCCGGTATGGAGTGATGGGAATGGGGGGTAATGTCTTAGAGTGGGAGGAAACAGAAAGGGATCTGGTGAACGACAGTCCCTCTTCTTCACGCAGCAGTCGTGGAGGCGATTGGAACTTCGACGTCAATTTCTTATCCCCATCCTATCGGTTCGCTATTGAACCGACGTACGAGAACCCGCGGGTCGGTTTTCGTGTCGCCAGTGTCCCTGAGCCAAGTTCAGTAGTTGTGTTGTTGATGCTGACGACGGCGGGGTTTTGTCAGCGAAGACGGAAATTAACCCGAGCCTAAGCCTTCACTACGTTCGGTCCTTGTAATATAAAACCGAGGGCAGCGTGAGACTTCAAAATTCGAGGGAGTTTTTAAGCAAAGTAATTGAGCCCGGCTTCAGGAGAGAGCGAGACCAGGTCGTGGGTGCTCGTCAGTCTACCCATCCGCCCCCACGACATTCAGCATACGGTCCAAGAGGAAGTGTTCCCCGGCAAAGAGCTGAACCCGGTACTCGCCCGGCTCGTGAAATGGCATCCCCTGAATGCTAACCACCTGCTGCACAGCAGCTTTTGGACTCCGGAAATCCATCATCTCCGTCACATCGAAAATTGGCGGCCGGTCTTCGTTCACATCGATGATCTTCAGCCGAATCGGCATTGAGCCGTAGCCTTCGGTTAGGCAGAAAAAGATGCTGAGGCATGGCAATTTCGCAGGGAAGCCGTCAAAGCCGACCTCGGAAAATGTGCCGAGGATGGTGTGCTTGCCCGTGCCGGGATCGACGTGGACATGGTCGCAAAGGATTAGCGCGAGGCAGACTGGCGGTGGTAGGTTGGATGCCATGGCGTGACTGACCGGGAGGATTGAGAAGTAGCCGTTGGAGGCTGGTATTTTCGGTTAGCACATAGTTGATTTCAACTATCGCCGGGGTGGATTGCGGCGGTTTACTGGGCCTCGTTTTAATCGCAAAATGGACTGCGTTAAGCCCACCCCCACGTCACTGACCTCGAATGCTCGGCAATGTCGCTCCTGACCAAGAATTTGTTTGTTATCTGCCTGCTCTTCACTCACCCCCTCTTCGCCACCGAACTGCTGCCATGGTCTGAGGGCGGCCATCATCTGATCGCCGAGCTGGCATTCAGCCTCCTAACAGAGGACGAGCAGCAGCACCTTGTTGCGATCCTGTCGGAGCATCCGCGATTCGCCGAAGATTTCCAATCGCCCGATGCACTCACTGACCCCAAGGAAATCCATCGCTGGATGCTGGGACGTGCCGGGTATTGGCCCGATGTCGCCCGTAAACAACCGCTTTACGATCGACCGTCCTGGCATTATGAACTCGGTTCGTCGCTGGTTATTGGCGATGGAAACAAGTCTGTCGTACCGCTGCGCCCCGGTGCATTGCCAGAGGTTGCGACGTTGAACACGCAAGAGCTGCACATCAGCCAGGCTGTAGAACTCTGCCGAAAAGTGCTTCGGGACAAAGAGCGGCCAGCAGCGGAACGAGCCCTGGCGATTTGCTGGCTTGGGCATCTTGTCGCTGATGCTCATCAGCCCTGCCACGCAGGAAGCTTGTACACCGACAGCCTGTTTACCGAAATCGATGGCGATCGTGGTGCCAACCGGATTTTTACCGAACAAAAACGAAACCTGCACGCAGCTTGGGATCAGGCCCTTGGTGAGAAGTTCTCTGTTGGTGGTCTGCGAAGGCGGATGAAGGAGGCCCGCTCCAGTGAGTCATTAATCAAGCTAGGCAAGGCAGCGATAGACAAGCCGGAATCGCTGTCTGTTCAGACCTGGCTACAGGAAAGTCGGAAACTGGCGGTTGAGCATGTCTATACAACCGAAGTACTGGACTGGGTGAAAGCCCAGACAGACCTGGACTCTGCCAAGCAGCAGCCACTCAAGCTTTCGGTGGAATACCTCAGGAATATGGGCCAGGTTTCCCAGCAGCGAGCAGTGGAAGCCGCATACCGGCTGGCCGAGGTTTGGCGCGAATGCCTCAAGGAAAACTAAGCGGGGTTACTGGTCAGTTGTCGCGAATGCGGACATCCTCAAAATTGCGGGCGTTATAACGGTATCCGGGCCCACTCAGAATGTTGTCGCCTCCGCTTTGTGATACCGTGCCGTTGGCCCCCCGAACCAAATCAGCCCGGTCGCGA
>Ga0315904_10005440_pt1 | contig 17675 bp, 13 predicted proteins | sample LakEriMetagenome_6_FD_203529 | JGI IMG/M metagenome (GOLD analysis project Ga0315904, IMG submission 203529) | Freshwater fungal communities from buoy surface, Lake Erie, Ohio, United States - Buoy 12 MA120 | ecosystem: Environmental > Aquatic > Freshwater > Lake | place: USA: Lake Erie, Ohio...
AGGGTCCGTCGGGCCATGGTCGAGACCGCCTTGGCCGCCGCGATCGATCGGCAACGCCGCGGGGATCCTCATGGGGAATGCGACGGCCTGTACCTCTGCGCCGCGGAACACGCGGCCAGCCTGAAGGAGTCCCATGCAGACACCCAGGCCGGTTTCGCCGACAGGGCCAGTCGGTTCGCCGTGTCCCGATTGCTCGATCGTCACGGGCAGGGTCTGTGGGATTCCCGGTGGCCGGCGCCGGCCCGCCTGAAGGGGCCGCTCCGGAGCTACCAGTGGGTCCGGGAACCGATGCAGCAGGGCGACGCGGGTTCGGGCCCGTGGCGCAAGGTCGTGCCGGTGGACCGATACCGCGTCCGGGAAGGTCCGTCCATCCCGCCCATCCCCGGCCTCGGAGCCGCCTGCGTGGGCAAGGTGATCGGACGGGGCGGACTCTCGGAACGGGGGGAGTCACCCGGCTTGCCCGATGGAAGCTGGCAGCCCCTGACCGTGACCGTGGAATTCGGCCCGGAGGCCCCGCTGCGGAGCCTCGAGTTCCGGGTGCATGATCGAAAGCGGACCGAGACGATCGAATCCGAAGGCCGGTCCCGGGCATTGGCCGGGGATTTCGTGACCCCGTTCGCCGTGCGCACCCGTGAGCTCGAGCAGCGGAACCTGGTCAGCCTGGGCCTGTTGGGATTCCTCCAGGGGGATCGCTTCTCCGACGATACCGGCTTGTATCCGCTGGAGACCCCCGTCACCGACAAGATTCCCGTGGTCTTCGTCCATGGCCTGTTGAGCGAACCCAATACCTGGCGCTTCCTGCACGCGGCGCTCCTGGCCGATCCGGAGATCCGGCAGCGGTACCAGTTCCTCGCCTTCCAATACCCCAGCAGCACGCCGGTCCATTGGTCCTCCACGCGGTTGCGCCAGAGCCTGGCCGAGTGGCGGCGGCGCATGGATCCGGAGGGGATTCACACCAATCTGCATCGGATGGTCCTGGTGGGGCACAGCATGGGCGGTCTGCTCTCGAGGATGCAGGTCGTCCGGGGCGGTCCGGGTCTGTACAGGCGGTACTTCACGCGCTCCATCGACGAGCTCAGCCTGGCGGAGCCCCAGCGGCAGATGCTCCGGGACATGTTCTTCTTCGAGCCCAACCCGCACGTGGAGCGGGTGGTCTTCATCTGTGTGCCGCATGGCGGGAGCCCGATGGCCACCGACTGGCCCGGGCGGGTCGCCCGATACCTGGCCCGCCTTCCGATCACCGCTCTGGAGGTCACCTCCGATCTCGTCACCTTCAACCGCGACGCCCTCACGCTCCGGGGACGCATCACTCCGGGCAGCAGCATCGACTCGTTGAGTCCCGGCAGCGAGACCGTCCGCCTGCTCCAGGAATTGCCGATGGATCCAAGGGTCCGCGTCGCCAGCATCATCGGGTGCCGGGAGGGTTGCGACGATGCGGAGCACTCCAGCGACGGGGTTGTACCCTATTCCAGCAGCCACCTCGATGGGGTTCCGGAGACGGTGATCCCCTCGGACCACAGCGGGCAGAATCATCCCCGATGCGCGGAGGAGGTCCTTCGGTTGCTCCACGAACATCTCCGCCCTTGAGACCCCCGAGGTCCGGATCCACGGGTTCCCACCCTCCTCTTCCACCGCTGTTTAACCGCTTCCCATGGTCTGGACCGCTGCGTAGTTTCCCGCGGTCGTTTCCGCAAAATACCATGAGCAAGCAGTTCTTCCCCAAGATCGGCCGGATCGCCTACGAGGGTCCGGATTCCAGGAATCCTCTGGCCTTCAAGCACTTCAACCCCGACGAGGTCGTCGAAGGCAAGACGATGCGCGACCACATGCGCTTCGCGGCGGTCTATTGGCACACGATGCGGGGGACCGGTGGCGACATGTTCGGCTGGGGGACGGCCGAACGCTCCTGGAACACCGGTGAATGCTCCACCAAGGATGCGATCACCCGCGCCCGCGCGTTCTTCGAGTTCGCCACCAAGCTGGGGGTGTCCTTCTACGCCTGGCACGACCGTGACCTCGGTTCCCACGGCAAGAACCTCAAGGAGGCCAATGCCCAGTTCGACGCGGTGGGCAAGGAACTCAAGAAGCTCCAGAAGGACACCGGCATCGGCCTGCTCTGGGGCACCGCCCAGAACTTCGTCCACCCGCGCTACATGCACGGAGCGGCCACCAGCTGCAACGCCGACGCGTTCTGCTTCGCCGCGGCACAGGTGAAGAAGGCCATGGAGTGGACCCATGAGCTGGGCGGCCAGGGCTATGTGTTCTGGGGCGGCCGCGAGGGCTACGCCACGCTGCTGAACACCGACATGAAGCGCGAGCTGGACCACCTGGGCCGGTTCCTGCACATGGCCGTGGACTACAAGAAGAAGATCGGCTTCAAGAATCCGTTCTACATCGAGCCCAAGCCGAAGGAGCCGACCCGTCACCAGTACGACAGCGACGCCGCCTCCTGCCTGAACTTCCTGCGCGAGTACGACCTGCTCGAGCACTTCAAGCTGAACATCGAGGTCAACCACGCCTGGCTGGCCGGCAAGACCATGGAGCACGAGCTCGAGGTGGCCGGGGCCGCCGGGGCTCTGGGATCCATCGACGCCAACATGGGCGACTACTTCCTGGGCTGGGACACCGACCAGTTCCCGACCGACCTGTACCTCACCACCAAGACCATGCTCACGGTGCTGAAGTACGGCGGCTTCACCACCGGTGGCGTGAACTTCGACGCCAAGGTGCGCCGTGAGAGCTTCCAGCCCGACGACCTGTTCATCGCCCATATCGCGGGCATGGACACCTTCGCCCGCGGTCTGAAGATCGCCGCCGCCATCCGCAAGGACGGCCGCATCGACGGTTTCGTGAAGAACCGCTACCGCACCTGGGATTCGGGCATCGGCGCGAAGATCGAGGCGGGCAAGGCCTCCTTCGCCGATTGCGAGAAGCATGCGTTGGCCCTGGGCAACGTCTCGGGCCTCGAGTCCGGCCGCCAGGAACTCCTGGAGGCCATCTTCAACGAGTTCATCCGCTGATCCTGGGATCGCCCCTGGGGCGATCGCCGCAGGGCCGGAGTCCTCTCGAGAGGGAGGCTCCGGCCTTGTTGCATTCGTGTCGGTGACCTTCTTATCGCGCGTCCCGGGCCGGTCCGGGATTGGGGCGGGATCGCAAACGCCGTTGCCATTGGCGGCTTTTTTCGGATGCTTCCAGACACTCCGCCATGAACTCCCCTCTCTCCCGTCGCGATGCACTCCCGATGATCGGCGCGTTGCCGCTGCTGGCCGCCGGTTGCCAGACCGGCGGGGCGTCCCATGCCGGCGGATCCCGTTCTCCCATGACCTCCGAATGCACCGTCTTCGGCACGCTGCCCGATGGCCGCGAAGCCCACCAGTTCGTCTTCCGCAACCCCAATGGAACCACGCTCAAGTTCACCAACTACGGGCTGCTGGTCACCGAACTGCACACCAAGGACCGGCAGGGCCGGCTCGGCAATGTCGTGCTGGGCTTCGAGACGCTCGGCCGGTACCTCGAAGGACATCCGTTCTTCGGCTGCATCGCCGGTCGTTTCGCCAACCGGATCGCCAAGGGGCGTTTCTCACTCGATGGCAAGGACTACGTCCTCGCCGTGAACAACGGGCCGAACCACCTGCACGGAGGCGTGTCGGGCTTCGACAAGAAGCTCTGGAAGGCCGGCCCGATCCGCACCACCGACGACGCCGTCTCGGTGGACCTGACCTACACCAGCCCGGATGGCGAGGAGGGGTATCCCGGGACCTTGTCCGTCACGGTGACCTACACCCTGACCCGCGACGATGTGTGGCGCATCGACTACCGGGCCACCACCGACGCTCCGACCATCCTGAACCTCACGAACCACAGCTACTTCAACCTGGCCGGCCGGGGCGATGTGCTCGGGCATGAGCTGGAGATCGCCGCCGACCAGTTCACCGAGGTCGATGACACGCTCATTCCCACGGGCAAGCTGCTTCCCGTCCGAGGAACTGCCCTCGACTTCACGCGTCCCACCGCCATCGGGGCCCGCGGGATGAAGACCGGCCTCACGCCCCCGGGCTACGACCACAACTTCGTGCTGCGCCACGGGGGCAAATCGCTGGGACTGGCCGCCCGCGTGTTCGAGCGCGGTCAGGGCCGCACGATGGAATGCCACACCAGCCAACCGGGCGTCCAGTTGTGGACCTTCAACCGCACGCCCGAGGGCCTGGTCTGCACCGGAGGGGTGCCCGTGTCGACCCATGGCGGTTTCTGCCTCGAGACGCAGAACTTCCCGGACGCCATCCATCACCCGGGATTCCCGTCCTGCGTGCTGCGCCCGGGGCAGGTGTTCAGCAGCCGGACCGAATACCGTTTCGGGACCTGCTGATGCGCTCCGCGGTCGATCCTCCGCCCAGGAGGGATGTGACCGATGTCCTTCAACCCGGGGGCCAGGACATCGGACGTTTGCCCAGCAGGTGGCAGTGCAGGTGCGGGACGCTCTCGCCGCCATCGCGGCCATGGTTGATCACCAGCCGATATCCGGAGGCGTCAAGACCGAGGGTGCGTGCCACCTCGGCCGCCTTGAGCAGCAGGTGCCCGAGCAGCGCCTGATCCTCGGGCTGGGCCTCCCCGATCCGGGTGATGGGTTTCTTGGGGATCACCAGCAGATGCACCGGCGCCTGGGGTTGGATGTCCTGGATGGCCACGACCTGATCGTCCTCGAAGAGGATCTTGGCCGGGATCTGGCGGGCGATGATGCGTTCGAACAGCGTCATGGGATGGGAAAAACAGTTCTGGTCGGCCCCGGCCTCGTGCCGTCCGGCTTGGATCCGGGACCGGTTTCGGTCTCAGGTTCGCCAGCCGACGCCCCCGAGGCAATGCAGGGCTTTCCTGCCTCGATTCTGGAATGACATTTGACCCGGCCGCCCCCGGCTTCCTAGGTTGTCGATCGTCCAAGAGATTCCATCATGAGCACCACCTACGTTCCCCTGATCAGCTCCGGCGTCGCCGGCCCGCTGGGCGTCCTCCACCTGCCGCGCCTGTGGCTGAAGGCCTCGCTCGAGGCCCGCAACAAGATCGCGCCCGGATATCCGGCCCTGTCCAAGGGCTACGACTCCATGGTGCTCGGCGCCCTGGGTCTGGATACCGAGTCCGTCCGCAAGTTCATCGTCGAGCAGCGCCCGACCTATCCCCAGTTCGAGGCCTGGATCCAGAAGCAGCCCGGCGTGAACCTGACCCCCGGCAACATCCACCAGCTCAACGTCTCCATCGCGGGCTACATCCATACCCCCGATGTCCGCAAGTCGATCCTCTCGGCCAACGGCATCCCCGACAACGGCACGGTGAAGCCCGACGCGATCAGCCTCAACGACCTCGACGACTGGTACGAGTTCCACCAGGCGGTCCTGAAGTGAGGCGGAGGAGTGGGTCCTGAAGGGATCCACGAAACGGGGTGCCCTCGGAGACGGGGGTACCCCGTTTTTCATGGGCAATCCTGTCCTCCATGTCTGATCGGATCGAGCCGTTCGACAGGGTATCCCATGGGGTCGGGGTTTTCGGGACGGGTCCGGGTCGGGAAGGGGAACAGGCATCTCCGACGGTCCGATATCCCCCGCATCGATGGCCCGCACCCGCTTTCGGCGACGGGTTCGGACGCCTTCAAGGCAGGATCAGTTCGGCGGGCAGGCGGGCGATGTGCTCGGTGGGCAGGCGGGGATCTTCGGAACCGGGTGCCGGCAGGCTGCCGGCCACATGGCCATCGGCGAACCACGCCTGAGTGCGCCGAGAGTGCCTGAAATGAACGGTCGGGCCTTCGAGGTCGAAGTAGTAGAACTCCTCCAGCAACGGATGGTCGGGTGAGGCCGGAGGTTGGAAGTCGTTGACCTGGGCGCAATCGGCGAAGACCGCGCAACCGGCGGGAGAACGCAGTGTGGCGATCGCGATCCCTGAAGTTCCTCGGGTGCCGATCCTGAGGTTGTAGCCGTAGCCGAAGGCGGCTCCGCGGGCCTTGCTCTTGAAGCGGGGGTCGGTGCGATTCAGGGCGGGGCAGACCTCGACGCCGCGGGATCGTAGGTAGGGCCACAGCGCCCCGGCGGAGGGTTCGAAACGCCGTTCTCCCTCGGCACCGTCCTCCAGCCAACCGAACCAGTAGTTCCATCCTTGGTTGGTCCGCGCCCCACGCTCGACGAAGGCGATGCCCCGGTGATCATCCCAGTAGAGTTGAGTGGCCAAGCCCACCTGTCGAAGGTTCGAGGTGCACACGGTGGCCCGGGCGGCTCCGCGGGATCGGACCAAGGCGGGTAGCGTCAGCGCCGACAGGATGGCGATCACGGCCATGACCACGAGGAGTTCGACCAGGGTGAACGCCCGAGCTCGCGGACGCGATGCCATGGGAGGGATCCGCTTCATGGTCGGATGGCGATCACGCGATAGAATTGCACCGGAAACCATCCATCCCGAAGGTCCAACAATTCGAGTTCCGAGGTCTTGGCGGCGACGGTCTCGGCGACCGTGCTCCACTCGGTGAGGTTGCCGGAGGCCTCGAGGCGGTAGCGCCATCCGGCCCGGCCATCGAGTGCGACGCCACCATCGCGGACACGGAGACGCAAGGTGGGCGGTTCCGGCACGGTGATCGAAACCTGGTCCATCCAGCCCTGGGCGAGGACTGAACCGGCATACAGTGGATTCTGGCCGGCCCCGGAATAACTGCTGATGGCGAAGGTATCGACCTGGAAACGGGTGAACCGGGCCGGCAACACCACGTCCATGAGTTGCGGTCCGGGTTGACCGTCGGTGCTCATGCTCATCCGGGCCGTGCGGTCGGCGGCCGAGTAGGCCATCTCGAATCGGTAGCGGTGGCCGGGCTCCAGCGTCACGTAGCTGTCGGCATAGCCCCAAGGCAGGCGTCCGTCCGAAGGGATGACGACCGGTGATACCGACGCCGACACCGCACCCGCCTCGCCGAACCAGGTCCACTCGACCGTGTTCCGGGGACCGGGAAACGAGCCCCGGGAATAGCCGCCGGTCTGCACATCCTCACGCCGGACCAGGCCGGCGGCGATCTGGAAGGTTCCGCTCTGGCCGGCTTGCACGCCGACCGCATGGGACCGGAGCGTGAGGTCGAACGCGAAACGGAAATCGTCGGCTTCCGTCAGCGGAGAGGGCAGGGGGAGTGCAAAAAAACTGTTGGTCCGGGACGAATCCCAGGTGACTCCCAGTCGTTGCCCGGCAGCGTCCCAGTCGAACAGGGAGGCGTCGCCCCAGGCGCGCCAGCCGCGCAAGGTCGGGTCGGTGTCGAAGGCTTCCTCGATCGCGCCACCCGAGACCCGCACCCCCATCCACGCGAGCCCGATCACCGCCGGAGCGATCGATCGACAGTGCTGGAACAGCCGGTTCAAGGGCGTGAATGGGGAGGGTCGAAGGGGCAGTGGCGGCATCCGCTGCCGCAACAGTGTCCTCGTCGGAGATGGTAGGCACGGGTGAACACCATCCGTCCATCTTCGGTGAAGTAGGCATCGTCCCCGGCCTCCTCGGCCGAGGCCGCGGCGCTGCCGGCATCGCTGCGAGTGCAGGCCCGGCAGAGGCAAGCCTTCCCCTGGAGTGCCGGCGGAATGGCCGCCAGCGCCTCCGGAGGGATCGTGATGGATTCACACCAGCAGGGTTCCGGGGCCGGATCGCCGCCGAAAGCCCGGGGGCAGGCATTCGACTGACCGCAGAGCGGACAGCGATCCTCGCAAACCGAGGCGGGGTGAGTCATGGACCGGGTCGATCTCAGGCGTTTCTCCGGGAGCCCCGTCGCCAGGTCCACAGGCTGGCCGTCGCGCAGGCCATCAGGGCCCAACCCCGCGGCTCGGGCACCGTGGCGACCATGGAGAGACCGTCGATATCCGCCTTGCCGCTCAGGACATCGATGCGGACATAGGAGGCTTCGGTGAGACTGGCCGGTCTGCCGTTCGCGTCGATGGCCCATGCCAGATCGAAGCTCGTGCCCCCGGCGGAGCCTCGGTACAGCTCCCGGATCTGGTCGATCGTCTTGCCGGCGAACTCGGCGGGCTGGAGGGAGGCGCTCATCGGGATTCCGAAGTCACCGGATCCATCGGTCGGATAGTAGTGGTCCACCTTCGGGGACTTCGCCGGATCGAGCACGTACCAGGTCTGGCCATCGGCGCTCACGCTGATCCGCTGGGTGCCCGAATTGGGGTTGAACAGCGATCCGTCGGTGGCCGGCTTGCCGATGGGGTTCCAGTTGGCGTCGAAGTCGTTGGTCATCAGGTAGCCGGTGCTTCCGAACACCGTGAAGTCCAGGCCGAAGGGGTTTCCGGAGGCGTTCCTGACCGGCACATCCCAGCGCAGGGTCAGTGATCCGCCGGCGCCGATGCTCACGAGTTGGTCCCGGGTGTAGGGCGGGGAGAACGGATCCACCGGTCCCCCGAAGTCGCCCGGCGTGCTGCGGCTCGGCATCCCCAGGGCGGACACCGCGTTGGTGTAACCCGGCGAGAATCCGTTTCCGGATCGGTAATCCACCACGGCGGTGGCGTATTGGGCCTGAAGGCCCAGGGCGGTGACGGAGGCGAGAAGGCCTCCGGTCTTGAGGCATCCCCACGCGGGGATCCGGCAGGCACGGACGGGGTTCATGGTCTATGATTCACACGGCAACGGTCCGCCGGGTTCAGCGGCGGGCCAAGGGGGTGTCCATGAAGACCAGGCCGGGGATGTCAGGGGAAGTCTTGCCGTGAAGTGCAAAACGCCCTCGATCCACCGGCAAAACAGGGAATGAAGGCGTCAGACATTCGTGATGTTTTCACCCCGGCAAACGGGCCGGGGTGGACTGGCCTCATCCTTCGCTTCGCGGCGAAGTGGTTCCAGCGCAAGGCCGGAACCCGACGAGCATCGCTGGCGCGATATCCTGACTCCAGGCTTCGAACCTCGCCCCCGCCTTCCCGGACCTTCGTCCAGTGGCTGTCGTGTACGACCAGGGGGTCTGTTGCCTGATACAGTGGCGCAACCGTCGCCGATTCTCACGGCGTTCCCGCACTTCCAACGATGATTTGATTGGGTTCCTTTCCGACAGGAAAAGGCCCCTTCAAAGAACGCCCGTTTAAGAACTCCAACGAGGCCCGCAAGGCAAGTGCCAAAACCAGTCCGCGGAAAAAACGACGCTCGGTGCTGGAAAAATCCGTATCCCGAGGCAGGTTCCTTCGGCGGTTCGGGGCCACCCGGGCCCAATTCCTCCATGGAAACCCATCCTCATCCCGACGTCGGACCGCGACGGCGGTTCCTGACCGAGGCCGCGGCCGGCGCCGTCGGGGCCTGTTGTGCGGGCGTCCCCTTGGTTTCTGGCCTGGTGGCCTGGCTCGATCCGCTCTCACGGGCCGGTGGCGGTGGCGACTGGGTCCAGGTGGCGGAATTGGCGAGTGTGCCCACCGATGGGACGCCCATTCGGGTCACCGTGGTCAGCGGTCGATCCGATGCCTGGACCCGCGACTCGGCGGTGCCCGTGGGCGTGGTGTATCTGCGCCGCTCGGCACCCGGCGAGGTGGTGGCGCTGCATTCGGTCTGTCCGCACGCCGGGTGTTTCATCGACTACCAGTCCGATCGGAGGAACTTCTTCTGCCCCTGCCATGACAGCACGTTCGCGGTGGACGGCTCGATCAACGATCCGCGTTCACCGAGTCCCCGCGCCATGGACACCCTGGCCGTCGAAGTCCGGGGACAGGGTGTTTGGCTGCGGTTCCAGAATTTTCGTCCGGGCATCCCCACCAAGGTCGTGTTGGCATGAAGCGAGTCATCGATTGGATCGATCAGCGCACGGGGATGCGGGGTCTGCTGCATGAGGTGCTCTTCGAGCGGATTCCAGGAGGCGCCCGATGGCGCTACGTCTGGGGCAGCACCCTGACCTTCTGTTTCTTCGCCCAGATCCTCACCGGCATCGTTCTCTGGATGGCCTACAGCCCGAGCGCGAACTCGGCCTGGGAGAGCGTGTACTACATCCAGCATGAGATGACCGGCGGATGGTTTCTCCGGGGCCTGCACCATTTCGTGGCCCAGGCGATGCACGTGCTCCTGGTGCTCCACCTCCTGCAGGTGATCATCGATGGCGCGTACAAGGCTCCACGGGAAGTGAACTACTGGTTCGGCGTGGTGCTCCTGATGCTCACCTTGGGACTGGGGCTCACCGGTTATCTGCTTCCTTGGGATCAGAAGGGCTTCGGTGCGACCAAGGTGGCCACGAGTCTGGTCGGGATCGTGCCGATCGTCGGTCCTCCGTTGCAGAAGTTGGTCGTGGGTGGTTCCGACTACGGGCACCACACCCTGACCCGCTTCTTCGCCCTGCATGCGGGCGTTCTGCCGGGATTGATGATCGCGGCCATCGCCGCCCATGTCGCCCTATTCCGCAGGCACGGCATCACCGCCAAGCAACCCTACCGCAAGCCCGAGGCCCGATTCTGGCCCGATCAGGTGCTGATGGACGGGGTGGCCTGTCTGGCGGTGCTGGCGACGGTCGTGTATCTGACCGTGCGTCACCACGGGGCCGAATTGCATGCCCCGGCCGATCCGACCCAACCGTTCAATGCGGCCCGGCCGGAGTGGTACTTCCTGTTCCTCTTCGAGTTCCTGAAGCTCGACTTCCTGACTCAATGGTTCGGTCATCACGGGGAACTCGTCGGTGCGATCGTGATCCCCGGGGTCGTGATGGGAATCCTGGCGGTCATGCCCTTCATCGCGGGATGGCGACTGGGACACCGCTTCAACCTGTGCTTCCTGTCGGCGATCCTGATCGGAGCGGGCCTGCTCACCGTGAAGTCGATCCGCAGCGATTCGGACAACCCCGGATTCCAAGCCGCGGTGACCCAGGCGAAGGCCGATGCCGATCGGATGGTGACCTTGATCAAGGCCGCAGGCGGCATCCCCCGGGATGGAGCCTCGGCGTTGTTGAAGCAGGATCCCGCCACCGTCGGTCCCCGTCTCTTCGCCCAGCACTGCGCCTCGTGCCACCGGTACGGGGGGCATGACGGGCAGGGCCTGGTCTCGGCCGAATCCCCCAGCGCTCCGGATCTCAAGGGTTTCGGTTCCAGTGCCTGGCTGAGGGGGTTGCTGGACCCGGAGAGGATCACCAACAGCGCCTATTATGGAGGCACGAAGTTCAAAGGCGGGAAGATGGTCCGCTATGTCCAGGAGAAGTTGCCCGGATTGAAGTCCAAGGACCCCGCTGCCTTCGATGCGATGGTCGAGGCGGTGGTCGCCGAGGCGGATCTCCCGGTGAATCGTGCGGCGGCGGAGGCCCGCAAGGGGGTTGTCGAAGCCGGCCGCAGGCACGTCACCACCATCTTCGGATGCACCGATTGTCATGCCTTCCGCAAGGTCGACGAGGATGCCACGGCCGCCACGCTCACCGGTTGGGGTTCACGCGACTGGATGGTCCGCCTGATCGCCGATCCCACCCATCCCGACTTCTACGGCAAGCGCAACGATCGGATGCCCTCCTACCTCAAGGATGGGCGCCTGACGGAGCGGGAGATCGGCCTGATCGTCGATTGGATCCGCGAGGATACCGATCCGGCGGTCTGGCTCAAACCGGTGACGGCCGCCCGTTAGGAGTCCCACCCCGGCGCGGACCGCTTCTGTCCGCTCCGATGCCGGGGATCCGCCCCGGACGGCGCTTGGGGCTTCCGTTGCGGGCCGATTGGCCGCAGCGTTCCCCGCATGCGTTCCCGAGGATTCACGCTCATCGAGCTCCTGGTGGTCATCGCCATCATCGCGATCCTGGCCGGCCTCCTCCTGCCCGCCCTGGGTCGGGCCAAGTCCAAGGCGGCGGGGATGGTCTGCCTCAACAACGCCAAGCAATTGCAGACGGCCCTGCAGATGTACGCCGACGATCACCGCGACCGGTACGTGAACAACCATGGCGTCGGTGAAACCCGCTCCCGGACCAACAGTTGGGCCAACAACGTGATGGATTGGACCGGCAGCGACGGGAACACGAATCTCACCCTGCTCTCGAGCGGCCTCCTGTCGCGACATCTGGCCAGCACGGCGGTGTTCCATTGCCCGTCGGACCAATCCAGGGCCGACAACGGGCTCCGGATCCGCAGCTATGCGCTGAACTCTCTGGTGGGAGATCCGGGTGAACTGACCAACCGCTTCAATCCTTCCTACCGGCAGATCTTCAAGGAGTCGGACGCGGGATCGCCGGCCAATCTGTTCGCGTTCCTGGATGAACATCCCGACACCATCAACGACGGGTTCTTCATGAACCGCCTCGAGGAGGCTCCCAAGTGGGGCAATCTGCCGGCGTCGTACCATTCGGGTTCGGCCTACTTCACCTACCTCGATGGTCATGCCGAGGGACATCGGTGGCAGGTCCTCGGACCGGAGGGGACGGTGCGCCCGAATGTGCGGGGCGGGGCGGGGGGCATCTTCGCGGCCAACCCCACCACCGACTGGGACTGGGTCAAGGCCAGGAGCGGGGAGCTCCGCTGACGGGCAGTGGAGAATGGGGGTGGTTTTTCCGATGTCCCCCCGGCGCAGTGGCTGATAGGAAGAACGCGGCATGCATCGATTTTCCATCGGTTTTCTGGGCGCGGGCAAGATGGCCACGGCCCTTGCTCGGGGGGTGATCCAGGCCGGGGTTGTCCGCCCCGAAGACGTCTTGGCCAGCGATCCGGTCCCGGCTGCCCGCGAGGCGTTCGCCCAGGCGACCGGGGCGCGGGTGATCGATCGCAATGCCGATGTGGCCGCGGGCTCCGACCTGGTGGTGCTGTCCGTGAAGCCCGACCAGGTCGTGGGGCTCCTGGCCGAGTGCTCCGCCGCATGGAACCCGGCACGCCACCTGGTGGTCAGCATCGCGGCGGGCGTGACCCTGGCCCGTATGGAGGCGGCCGGGCCGGCCGGGCTGCGGATCGTGCGCGTCATGCCCAACACACCGGCCCTGGTGGGTGCCAGCGCCTCGGCCTACGCCCTCGGATCGGCGGCGACCCGAGCCGACGCCGAGTGGGTCCAGCGGCTCCTCGGTTCGGTGGGGCTCGCGCTCGAGGTGAAGGAGAAGTTGCTCGACGCCGTCACCGGTGTCAGCGGCAGCGGCCCCGCCTACGCTTTCCTGATGATCGAGGCGCTCGCCGATGGTGGTGTGGCCGCCGGCCTGCCCCGGGATGTCGCCCAGCGATTGGCCGCGCAGACCCTCCTGGGGGCGGCGAAGATGGTGCTCGAGACGGGCCAACACCCCGGAGCCCTCAAAGATGCCGTGTGCAGCCCCGGTGGAACCACCATCGAGGCCATCCACGCGTTGGAGAAGGGCGGGGTGCGGGCGGCGCTGATCGGTGCCGTCCGTGCGGCGGCCGACAAATCCAAGTCGCTGTCCTGACAGCCGTTCATGAAGCCCCCGATCCCGCCGCCGCATCCGACCCAGGTCCGAATCCTGTGGTGGACGCTGACCGCCTTGGCCATCGCCGTCCTGTTGGGGTTGATCGTGGGGGCGATCTGGGGCGTGGGACAGGTGCTGGGGGTCCTGTCGCCGGTACTGTGGCCGCTGGCCCTGGCGGGGGTGTTGGCCTATCTTGTGGATCCGTTGGTCGATGTCATCGAGAACCGTGGGCTGTCCAGGGCCCGCGCGATCACCCTGGTGTTCGTTTCCGCGCTGGTCCTCGTGGCCGGAGTCCTCGCCAGCGTCGTGCCGCAGGTGTTCCGCGAAACCCGCCAATTCGCGGAACGGGTGCCGCAGTACCACCAACGATTCCAGCAGGAGGTGGAGTCGTGGGCGACCAATCCCCCGGTGATGGTCCGGAAGCTGTTGGAACTGAGGTCCGCCCTGCCGGCATCCTCCGTCGCGCCGGATCCGGGCTCCGCATCATCCCCGACGTCGGCCGAGACCCACCCGCTGCACCCGCCGGCGCAAGTGTCGCTGAATGCCGCCTCCGCCCGGATCGTGAACCTGCTCCCGGCCGGGGGCGCCTGGTTGCTGGACCAGTTGGGCAAGTTGAGCGGCGGGTTCGGGATGTTGGCCGGACTCTTCCTGGTGCCGGTGTACGCCTTCTACTTCCTGCTCGAGAAGCGGGGGATCGAACGGGACTGGACCGACTACCTGCCGGTGCGGAACTCGGAGTTCAAGGACGAGTTGGTCTTCATCCTTCGATCCATCAACGACTACCTGATCGTCTTCTTCCGCAGCCAGTTGCTGGTCGCCATGTGCGACGGGGTGCTCTACACGCTGGGGTTCCTGGTCATCGGCCTCCCGTATGCGTTCATCATCGGCCTGATGGCTACGGTCCTGACCATGATCCCTTTCCTGGGTGCGATCACGACCTGCGTCGCCGCGCTCCTGGTGGGCTTCGCCAGTTCCGGCAGCTGGGTGCTGCCGGCGCAGGTCCTGGCGGTCTTCGCGGTGGTTCAGACGCTGGAGGGCCTGGTGATCTCCCCGAAGATCATGGGCGACCGGGTCGGCCTGCATCCCCTCACCATCATCATCGCCGTCATGGTGGGGACGACCCTCCTGGGAGGGCTCCTGGGCGGCATCCTGGCGATCCCCCTCACGGCGGCCCTGCGGGTCCTGATGTTCCGCTACGTCTGGAAGCGTCCCGCGTCCCGATCGGGGACGGGATCCGAGGCGTCCGCCCGTGGGGATTGAACGTTCGGGCTGCCTCGCGGTTCGAAGGACCAGGAAAACCCTCGGACCCTTGACCGCTCCGCAACTGGGGTTGGCAAAGTTCCGGTAGCGAACCATACTGATCCCAATGAATCACCGGGTGTTGATCCTCCTGAGCTGCCTCTGGCTGCAGGTCGGTGGCATGGCCAAGGAGTCGACCCCGTCGACGAACTCCGCGGCGGCGATCCATGCCGCCACCCCCGACAGCGGGGTGCTGCCCTCGAAGTTCACCGATCCAAAGACCCTCGCCCCCGAGGAATCCTCCGGCGAGATCGCCCGCCTCGCGGCCCGGATGATCGAGCGCTCCCACTTTCTCCGCCGGGAGTTCGATGACCGGGTCTCGGAGCGCTTCTTCGAGCGGTACCTCGAATCGCTGGATCCGCAGCGCATGTATTTCACCCAGGCCGACTACGAGGAGTTCGCCACCTACCGGCACCTGCTCGACGACCTGACGCTCCGCCGCGGCGACACCCGCCCCGCCTACGAGGTCTTCAATCGGTATCTCCAGAGGATCGACCAGCAGTACGCGCTCGTCCAAGGCGCACTCAAGTCCGAGAAGTTCACCTTCGACAGCGATGCCCGCATCCTCCTCAACCGCAAGGACACGCCGCGCCCCAAGGATCTCCCGGAACTCCAGGCGATCTGGAAGGACCGACTGCGGTTCGAGTACCTGTCCGAGAAGCTCAATCGCGATTTCGCAACCATGGCCACCAACGTGTGGACGCTGATGACGACCCAGCCCGAGCCCGAGGCGGACGGTGCCGGAGGCGCCCCGGCGGCGACGACGGAGCCCACCCCGGTCAAAGCCCCGGTCAAATCGGTGACCAAGCCGATCCTCGCCGGCGGAAAGAAGGTGGCGGACCTGCACATGACCGGGCTGGAGAACCGGCTCCATGCGCATCTGACCACCAACCGCTCCTCCGTCGTGGCCAAGATGGCCGAATCCGGCAAGTTCAAGGGGCCCGGCGACCTGAGGAATTACTTCGAGGCCAACCTCCAGGGCGATCGGCATGAGGAGATCCTCAAGACGCTGACCCGTCGTTACAACCGGGTGATGCGCAATCTGAAGCAGTTCGAACCGAAGGAGGTGCTCCAGTGGTATCTCGACGCGCTGGCCCATTCCTACGACCCGCACACCAACTATTTCGGTCCCCGTGAGGAGGAGGCCTTCAGCATGTCGATGACCCTCTCCTTCGTCGGTATCGGTGCCGTGCTCACGAGCGAGGACGGCTACGCCACCATCACCGAGATCAAGCCCGGGAGCCCGGCCGAGAAGAGCAAGAGTCTCAAGGCCGGCGACAAGATCGTGGCCGTGGCCCAGGACCGGCAGTCGCCGGTCGATGTGATCGATGAGAAGCTGCAGAAGGTGGTGGAGCAGATCCGCGGGCCCAAGGGCTCGAAGGTCACCCTGACCTACATCCCGTCCGGATCCGACCTGAGCACCCGGAAGACCGTCACCATCGTCCGTGACACCATCCCCCTCGAGGAACAGGAGGCGAAGGCCAAGCTGGTGCTGCTGACCAACGGGGCCGGCAAGACCAACCGGATCGGGGTGATCGACCTGCCGGCCTTCTACAGCGGTGCCATTGGCGGCAACGGTGCGACCAAGAGCCCCACGGCCGACGTCGCCAAATTGCTGCGGAAGCTCATGGCCGAACACGTCGATGGCGTGGTGCTCGACCTCCGCCGCAACGGTGGCGGCTCTCTCGAGGAGTGTGTGAGCCTGACCGGCCTCTTCATCAAGACCGGCCCGGTGGTCCAGGTGGTGAATTCGCTCGGGCAGCAGCGCATCCTCGAGGATGACGACGCCTCCGTCCTCTATGACGGCCCTCTGGTGGTCCTCACCAGCCGCCTCAGCGCCTCGGCCTCGGAGATCCTCGCAGGAGCTCTGCAGGACTACGGTCGCGCCGTGGTGGTGGGCGACAGTGCCACGCACGGCAAGGGAACGGTCCAGAATCTCCAGAGCCTCGAACCCTTCTATCGCGGCGCAGGCAAGCCCGGTCAGGTGAAGGTGACCATCAGCAAGTTCTTCCGACCCTCCGGATCCTCCACACAGCTCAAGGGCGTGGTGCCCGACGTGGTGCTGCCCAGCATCAACAACTTCGCCGACATCGGCGAATCCGCGCTGAGCAACGCGCTCCCTTGGAACACCATCCCGCCGGTCCGTTTCGAGAAGAGCGATCGGGTGGCCCGCGCCCTGCCCGAGCTCCAGAAACGCTCGGCGGAACGGGTCGCCAAGGACCGCGACTACGCCTACATCGGCGAGGACATCGAACGGTACAAGAAGCAGTTGGCCGACCGCTCCGTGTCCCTGAACGAGAAGAAGCGCCGTCAGGAACTGGATGCCGACCGCTCCCGGGCGGCGGTCCGGAAGGCGGAGATCCGCAGCCGGAACGAATCGGAACCGCTCACCTACGAGATCACCCTCAAGAACGCCTCCCAGCCGGGATTGCCGGAGCCCAAGGCATCCAAGCCGGTGGTCGCGGCCACCGCCCGCGATGCCCGGACACTCAAGGCGGGTGCCTCCAAGGAGACCGCGGCCGAGCGTCGCCGACAGAGGGAGTCGGGTGCCGAGGACGCTGTCGACGACGAGGAGGAGGGGGTGGCCGCCGACGTGAACCTTCGCGAGGCCGAGCGGGTCCTCCTCGACCTCTTGGAATTGTCCGCCTCCCGGGGCGGCTCCACGGTGACCGCGGGAGTCCATCAGGGCCGGTGACCGTTGTCGCAGAGGCAGGGAAAGCATCGATCTATGAGCATCAGAATCGCCTGTGTGGGTGTGGGACGCATGGGGGCCAACATGGCCCGGCGCCTGAAGGATTGCGGGTTCCAAATCACCGCCGTGCACGACATCCAGCGGAAGCTGGCCCGAACCCTGGCGGCCGAGTTGGGCTGCGAGGCTCCGGCGCGCCTCGCCGACGTGACGGCCAAGGCCGACGTCATCCTCACGGTGGTCACCGACGATGCCGCCATGGAATCCCTCTTCGCGGTGAAGGGCGACAGCCTCCTCAAGGGCGCCGAGGGGCGCCTGTTCATCAACTGCGCGACCCTCAGCCCGTCC
>Ga0315904_10005445_pt1 | contig 17668 bp, 20 predicted proteins | sample LakEriMetagenome_6_FD_203529 | JGI IMG/M metagenome (GOLD analysis project Ga0315904, IMG submission 203529) | Freshwater fungal communities from buoy surface, Lake Erie, Ohio, United States - Buoy 12 MA120 | ecosystem: Environmental > Aquatic > Freshwater > Lake | place: USA: Lake Erie, Ohio...
TTATGAAAACAGAAGAACAAGTTAGACACGTTCTGAAAGTTAAAGAACAAGAAAAACTCGTGAGTGCTGCTATTGGTGCAACGGGTGATTATCAAGAACGTGCAATTGCACTTGCTAACGCCGGTGCGATTGTTCTTCTTATTGATGTTGCTCACGGAAACACAAAACAAGTTCGAGACGCAATCAAATGGTGTAAGGAAAATCTACCGGAGTATGTTGACGTAATCGCTGGTAATGTTGCAACATATGATGGTGCTCGTAATCTTGTTGAGTGGGGAGCCGATGCGATTCGTGTTGGTATCGGAAATGGTTGCTTTACACCCGATATGTTGGTAAAAACAACAGATGGATTGAAACGAATCGTTGATGTTAGTATTGGGGATTCTGTCTATACGCACACTGGTGAAATGCATCAAGTGATAAATAAGTTTGAGTATAATAAGAACGAAGAAATAGTCGTAGTCAACGATATAGAATCAACATCCAATCACGAATTTTATGTTATTCACCAATCGGTTGCTGACATTGTAAATCAAGACAACATACATCAATATGCGGAATGGATACCCGCCGGTGAACTTACGGATGAATATTTTTTGATTGAACTTGAATAGTTTTGTGGTTTCATCATATTTATAGTAAACGGGTTGGTATTGGATATGATATTGGAGATTGTTTATGGAAGTGATGAAAACCACGATAATATATGATGGGGTTGCATATACTCGAACATTTATTGAATCAAAGTTTAGGATAATGGTATCCGATGATGGAATAATAAAAACACCATTGACGGAAATCAAATCTGATAAATCTAAATTACTTGCCATTTGTTCTGACTGTGGCCATGGAGTAAATACGACTTATAAATCAAGATTTGTCCACACCCCATACCTTTGCAATAGATGTTCAGTAACAGGTGAAAGAAATCCTTTCTACGGTAAAAAACACTCTGAAAAGACAAGGCAAATTCAGAGTGAAGTAAAAGTTGGAAAATATGATGGTGAAAAAAATCCTATGTTCGGTGTATCGTGGAAAGATATAGTTAGGGATAAAATTGGAAATGATAAATTTGAAGAATATCTTTCAATCAGAAATAAAAAACATTCAGACCGTATGAGTGGTAAAAAAAATCCATTCTATGGAAAAACTCACAGTGAGGATACAATACTGGTAATATCTAATGCAAACAGGATATACTCATCAAATCCAAGTGTAAAAAATAAACAAAGAGAGTTGGCATTGAATAGATTATCCTCGAACCGATACAGAATGACAAAGCCAGAAAAAATCATGAAGTCAATTCTTTCTGAGTTATCCATACCAAATCATTACAACTTTATATTGGGGAAAAGATACCAATATGATTTTAGAGTAAAGGAATCAAATATCATAATAGAAGTTCAAGGTGATTACTGGCATTGTAATCCAAAAATGTATCCCAATGGACCGATAAGTGATAGACAAAGATTCAAGATACAAAGGGACAATGAGAAAAAATCTTATGCCGAAGACCACGGGTATTCTGTATTATATGTGTGGGAAGACGAATTGAAAAATAATGTTGAACTAGTAAAACAAAAGGTTATGTATGAAATTCAAGCTAAAGAAAATAGAAAAGATTGAACGCAAACAATATGATGGTACAGTTTACGACTTGACTGTTGAAAAAGATCATTCGTATAACATCAATGGTATAATTGTTCACAATAGCTTATGTGAGACGCGAATCCGAACAGGTGTTGGTGTTCCACAAGTAACTGCACTCATCGAATCAATTCGTGCCGTGGAAGAATCTGGAATTGATGTCCCTGTTATCGCCGACGGTGGTATTCGTATGACAGGTGATGTTGCAAAGGCACTTTCACTTGGGGCTGATTCTGTAATGTTGGGTTCACTTCTTGCTGGGACTCGTGAAAGTCCTGGTGAAATTGAAAGAATGGGAATGTGGCCAAACGAACAACTCTTCAAGAAGTATCGTGGTTCTGCATCGGCGGAAGTAAAACAAGTTCACGGACTTGAGGAAAAGAATGTTGAAGGTAATTCAAAGTTGATTCCATACAAGGGTAAAGTTGAACGGATTATTAATGATATTAAAGACGGCGTTCGTTCTTCCATGTCTTATGTAAACGCAACAACTATTTCAGAATTTCACTCAAATTCGAATCACGTTTTGATTACCCAAAATGGTTTGATTGAAGCAAAGCCACACTTGTTATTGTAATCAATTTTTCGTATATTAATATTTATTGTAAATAAGTTTCGTAATTAAACTAAAGGTTTTGATATGTCAGAACAAGTAAGAAAGGACTCGGAAGGTCACGTTAGGAAGAAGAAGATTCTTCTCCTTAGCGATGACCTTCGATAACGACTCACATCAGGAATTGCAACTGTATCTCGTGATATGGTTTTAGGTACTGCTCACAAATACGATTGGTTCCAAGTTGGTGCTGCAATCAATCATCCAGAAAAGGGAAAACTATTAGACTTGTCAGATGACGCTAGAAAGTTAACTGGTGTAGAAGACGCGTCCATTAAAATTCTTTGTAATGACGGATATGGTGATCCAATGTTAATTCGTCGTTTGATTGAAATGGAAAAGCCAGATGCAATTCTCCACTTTACTGACCCACGTTTTTGGGGTTGGTTGTATAACATGGAACATGAAATCCGAAAGAACATCCCACTTATTTACTTAAACATATGGGACGATATTCCAGACCCGATGTGGAACAAGGAAGCTTATTCTAGTTGTGATTTGTTGATGGCCATTTCAAAGCAAACATATGGTATCAATCATCGTGTACTAGATAGATTCGAAGGTTCAGTTAATACGGGTCGAGTATCATATGTTCCGCACGGAATTAATACCGAAATGTTTTACCCGATTAAAGAGGGTGGTAAAGGATGGGATGCCCTTGTAAATGAAACAAATAAAGTTCGCGGTAATAACAAAGATAAGTTTGTTGTGTTCTGGAATAACAGAAATATCCATCGTAAGCACCCAGGTGATGTTGTACTTGCTTACAAAGAAATGTGTGAGTTGATTGATAAGAATGGCGGTAATGCTGCTGAAGATTGTTTACTTCTTATGCACACACAGCCAATTGACCAAAATGGAACAGACCTAACAGCAGTTGTGAGTGAACTTTGTAACGAATACTCTGTTATGTTTAGCGATAAGGTAATTCCATCAGAAGCTCTAAATGTTCTATACAATGTTGCCGACGTAACTTTGAATATGACTTCAAACGAAGGTTTTGGTTTGTCAACAGCAGAATCAATTGTTGCCGGTACACCAATTGTTATTAATGTCACTGGTGGTATGCAAGACCATTGTGGATTCATTAATCCAAAGACAGGAAAGTATTTTACTCCAGATGATTATATTGGAATAAAGACTCTCCACAGAAAAGAAGAGTGGTCAACACTTCAACATGGTGAATGGGTAAAACCAGTTTGGCCATCAAACATTTCACTTCAAGGTTCCGTTCCTACTCCATATATCTTCGATGACCGAGCAGATTTCAGAGAAGTTGGTCAGAAGTTATACGAATGGTACAAGACACCGAAGGAAGAACGTAAAGCCGCTGGTATAAAGGGTCGTGAATTTGCCACTTCAAAAGAAGTTGGAATGAGTAGAGAACTTATGTGCGAACGTGTTGTTGAAAGCATCGATGGATGTTTACAGAACTTCACACCAAGAAATCGTTATGAATTACATTTAGCGTGAGGAATTTTTTACACTTTTCTACTTTTCTACTATATTTATTTATATGAAACAATCAACTATAAAAATAGATTTTGAATTGCATAAAAAACTTAAAATTATGTCTATTGAAAAAAATATAGGATTATCAAAGATGATTGATTTTATATTGAAAGAATATCTGGAGAAAAAGGATGAAATGTCTTCCCAAGACATACCTCAAATTCATAGAAGAGTGCAGAAATAAAGTTTATAATGATGAGGAAATAATGCATAGACATCACATACTTCCAAGATTTATGGGTGGTAACGATTCAAAAGAAAACCTAATATCTATAAGTTCAAAAGACCATTATACTGCACATATTATTTTAGCAAATGAATATAGAAAAAATGACAAAAGATGGACAGGTAATATATTATCTGCTAATCTTATAAAGAAACATTTTGATGGAAAAACTCCGAAAGATTTATCGAATGCAGTATCTGGTAAAAATAATGGAATGTTCGGAAGAACACATTCAGATGAATATAAAAATTTATTAAGAGAAAAAATGGTAGGTGAAGGTAACCCATTCTATGGAAAATCTCACACTATTGAAACAAAAAAAAGAATGTCTAATAATCATGCGGATTTTAATGGTGGAAAAAATCCAGCAGCAAAAAAATGTATGGATAGGACAACCGGTAAAATTTACGGTAGTATAAAAGAAATGGCATCTGATTTGGGTAGAAGACGATGCACAATAGGTAAATATGTAAACGACGAAAAAAATGAAAGGTTTTGTTATGTCTTATAGACCAGAGTTAGTATTTTGCGGGCCTGTTGCAACAATGTCTGGATATGGCGCTCACGCCAGAGATTTACTCTTATCTTTATTTGAGATGGATAAGTTTAATATCAAAGTAATATCAATCAATTGGGGAGAGACACCTATGAATGCTCTTAACCCAGAAATACCAGACCATAAAAAGATATTGGATGCGATTATTCCAAATTTACAATCGCAACCAGATGTATGGGTTCAATGTACTATACCAAACGAATTTCAAGCCGTTGGTAAATATAACATCGGGATTACCGCTGGTGTTGAAACAGATTTGTGTTCAGGTGAATGGATTGAAGGTTGTAACAGAATGAATCTTGTTATCGTTCCATCGAAACACGCAAAAGATGTATTTATCAATACCAAATATGAAAAGAGAGATAAACAATCAGGACAAGCAATCGGTAATGTAGAAGTTACAGTTCCAATCGAAGTTCTTCACGAGGGAGTAAGAAAAGACATTTTCAATAGAGAACTTCCTTTGGAAGAAAAACTAAAGAACACATTGGATCAAATAAAGGAAGATTTCTGTTATCTTTTTGTTGGACATTGGTTGAAGGGTGACTTTGGCCAAGATAGAAAAGATTTGTCTGGACTGATTTTCACTTTCTTTGAAACCTTCGGTGATACAGAAAATCCACCTGCATTACTTCTAAAAGCATCTAATGGTTCATTCTCAATAACTGATAGAAGCACGGTTCTTAAAAAGATTGACCTAATAAGACAAATGTCAAAGAAGAAGAATCTTCCAAATGTTTATCTTCTTCATGGTGATTTAACAGATCAAGAAATGAATACACTTTACAACCACGAAAAAGTAAAGGCATTTGTTTCATTCACAAAGGGTGAAGGTTATGGAAGACCTATTGCAGAATTTATCACAACAGGAAAACCTGTTTTGGTTTCTGGATGGAGTGGCCATGTAGACTTTGTTAATCCAGCTTTTCACACCTACCTTGATGGTAAGTTGACTGAAATTCATCAGAGTGCGGTTTGGGAAGGAATCTTGAATAAGGGTTCTAATTGGTTCACTGTGAATTATCAATCAGCCGCGGAAAATCTACAAAAGGTTTATAAGAAGTACAAGTCATATCTTTCAGAATCTAAAAAGTCTGTAAAGGAAATGGAAACAAAGTGGTCATATGAATCTATGAGAGATAAGTTCTCTGTTATGTTAGACAAGTATGTTCCTAAGTTTGCAGAGAAGGTTACGTTAAATCTTCCACAATTAAAGAAACTACCAACTCTAAAGAAAGTAGAGAACACATGATCTCATACACAATAACAGCTTGTAACGAACACGAAGAACTTGATAAACTTCTAAATGTCATTCGCATAAATATAAAAGAAGGTGATGAGATAGTTCTACAACTTGATTCGGAAAACACAACTGATGAAGTTCGTGAGGTTGTAAAAAAGTATGAGTATGTCTTACCACCACTAAAAGTGATAGAGTTTTTATTGAACGGTGATTTTGCTTCTTTCAAGAATAATCTTAAATCACATTGTACAAAAGAATGGATATTCAATATAGATGCAGATGAAATGCCGTCTGGATTTTTACTCGAGAATATACGAGATATATTGAATCATAATAAAGACATCGACCTCATAATAGTTCCAAGATGGAATACCGTTAATGGTATAACATCTCGTCATATTAATCTATGGGGTTGGCGTAATGATGACTTGGGTAGAATAAATTGGCCGGATTGGCAAATGAGAATCTATCGTAATAAAGAAAATATACGATGGAAGAATAAAGTACATGAGAGAATAGAGGGATATGATAAGTATGCCTTCCTCCCAGAAGATAAGGACTATTGTCTTTTCCACAACAAGTCTATTGAAAAACAAGAATCACAAAATAATTTCTATAATACAATAGGATGACATATGGATTCTCCGATCACATTTTGTATTAGCACATACAATAATTTAAACTACTTAAAGTTGGCTGTTGAATCTGTAAGAGAACATTCTTTTTATAAAGACTCTCCATTCATTGTTCACGCCGAAAATTGTACGGATGGCACGAATGAATGGTTGGAAGAAAACAAAGAAAAGTATAATCTCGAAGTTCACATAGAACCGAATAATACTGAGGTTCGTGGAATTGGTGGCGGTATGAATTTCTGCGCCGAAAGGGTAAAGACAGAATACATAATGTTTTTACATTCAGATTTTTACGTTTCAAACAATTGGGACTTGGAATGTCTAAACATATTTGAAGAATATCCTAATGAAAAAATGTGGGTATTTAGTCAGAGAATCCAACCAAACATCTTCAATGAAGAATCAAGACCAGCAACTCTAATTGTCCCAACTGAATGGTTTGGTGCATATCACGATAACTTTGAAAAAGAAAGTTTTATAGATTATGCCGATGCTTTTTCTGGAATGAATGATTCGACGTTCGAATGGGCAGAAGGTGTATCTGGTCTGATAAGAAAGAAAGATTGGGATTACATCGGTGGTAATGATCCTATATTTTCACCAACAAGTTGGGAAGACAAAGATCTTTTCTTGCGTATGTTGTATGAAGATTATAAGTTTATTGTTACAACAAAATCTGTTGTCTGGCATTTTGGTGCAAGAGGTTCACATCGTCTAGAAGAAAATGATGGTAAGAGTGATAAAAGACAGATAGAATCTGAGGCAAAGAATTATAGAAATTGGATAAACAAATGGGGAAGACCTCCACAATTTGATGAACGTGGTTTTATAAAAAGGTTTGATTGATGAAAAATATACTAATGTTCGCTTCATGCGAACGTTCGTTTAATGAACAGAAGAATGTTTACAATTCCTTATCGAAAAAAGATTGTAAAGTTATTTTCATATACACCAATGAAATTGAAACACAATATCCAACAAACAATTCTATTGAAAACTTTTCAATGTCATGTAATTTTGAAACAGAAGAATCTGATTTCAAGTATTATTCACAATCACTCGGAACTCATCTACCATTCATACCGGACGTTGTTGTAATTAGTAGAGAAGCTTGGTCTCCTGAAACGTCAATTATAGATGAATTCAAACACGCTGGTTCTATAATAACTTGTATAGAAAATAGTACATGGATTCCTAACACGCTAAAATGTAGATTGGAAATATTGAGTAGATTCAGATATCCAACCAATGCCATCGATGTTTTCTTTGAGCACAGTAAATGGTCTCTTGACACTAAAAAATTATCTGGTTGGGTGGACAATAAATCCATAATAGTTGGTATACCGAAATTCGATAATGTTATTCATCCAGAGTCATCTGATGAAAAGTACATTATTGTCTACGGTAATATGGATAAGTTAATTCGTCCAAAGATATTGAAAATTATGGATGAGATAAAAAGTAATAGTGAACTATCACAAAAGTATGTTCTTTGTTATAAACCACACCCAAAAGAGTTTGAAGTATTTAAAGATGATTTCTCCTCTGATATTTTTGCGTCGATTAATGTAATAAAGTCTCAACAAGAACTTGAAAAATATCTACAAGAATCTGTTTGTAATATAGGAATTATAACTTCTGTTATAATGTATCCGCTGATTTATGGTAAGAAGTTTTTATACATAGATGAAGAGGATAGTAATATATTACACAACTTTGACTTTGAACAATACCGCGGACATGAATACGAATTCTGGAAGAGAATTATAAATGTGGATTCTTTCGAAATGTTTAAATCAAAGATTGGCGAATCTCGTGTTCAATCTTTTATTGATAGATATAATCATATGATGGGCGATATAAAGAATAACCTAAAGACATACCATATAGATTCCATATTAAATAATAACTCGATGAAAAATTATACACACATACAAAAATACTTTGATGAATTTTGTGACGGTAATGCCTCAGAAAGAATATCGAATCACATCCTAAATATGTTTGAATAATTCAGAATAATTTGGTATATTACACTATCAATAATTTACAGAAATGAACAACATGAATAAAACGTATATCATTGCAGAGATTGGTATTAATCACAATGGCGATATGAATATCGCAAAAAAGTTGATAGATATTGCCGCTGTTGCTGGATGTGATGCCGTCAAATTTCAAAAAAGAAATCCAGACGTATGTGTACCGGAACATCAGAAGAATGTTATGAGAGACACGCCATGGGGACAAATGACATATCTTGAATATAAACACAGAGTGGAATTTGGCAAAGAACAATATGATGAAATAGATGCCTACTGTAAGGAAAAAGAAATTGATTGGTCTGCATCACCGTGGGATTTGGACTCTCTCGATTTTTTAAATGGGTATGATATACCGTTTATCAAGATACCATCTGCGATGCTAACCAATGATGAGTTATTAAAAGAATCGGTAAAGACTGGTAAGAAGATTATTCTTTCAGTCGGTATGTCAACTGAAAAGGAAATAGACCACGCGGTTAATATATTAAAGGGTGCAAAAGAATTCGCCTTACTTCATTGCAACTCTACATATCCAGCACCAATCGAAGAACTTAACTTGTCTGCTATACAAACTTTAAAACAAAAGTATGGTTGTGAAGTTGGTTATTCTGGTCATGAGTTTAGATTAGGAACATCTGTTGCTTCTATTTATCTCGGTGCCTCAATAATCGAACGTCATATTACTCTCGACCGAACAATGTGGGGAACTGACCATATGTCATCGGTTGAACCACAAGGTTTAATTAAGTTGGTTAAGGGTGTACGTGAATTAGAACAGGCTTATGGTGATGGTGTTGTTCGCATAACAGATTCACAGATTCCAGTAAGAAATAAGCTAAGAGGTTAATACATGGAAAACTTTTTTCAAAACAAAACAATTCTTATTACCGGCGGAACTGGTTCTCTCGGAAAAGAATTAGTGAAGAGATTAAAGAAGTATGAATGTAATATCATCGTTTATTCCAGAGATGAAGGTAAGCAAGCTCTTTCTTTTAGTGGTGATTCGAGAGTATTGACAATCATTGGAGATATTCGTGATTATGATAAGTTGCTTGTTTCCTTTAAGAAACACAAACCAGATTATGTAATTCACACCGCCGCACTAAAAAGAATTGATGACATGGAGTTTCATCCAGATGAATGTGTAAAGACAAATATACAAGGTTCGGAAAATGTTGCCCGTGCTGCATTAGAGAGTGGTGTTAAGAAATGTATTCTTATTTCAACAGATAAAGCTTGCCAGCCAGTAAATGTCTATGGTTCGAGTAAGTTCATCGCAGAAAGAATATTTACTAACTACGATTATAACTCAACTGAAACGGTATTCTCTTCTGTTAGATATGGGAATGTAATTGCAAGTAGAGGTTCTTTTATTCCACTTTGGATGGAAATGATTAACGATGATAAAAAGATAAAAGTAACTTCGAATGAAATGACGAGATTTTTATTTACACTCGACGATGCAGTCGATACTGTTTTAAATTCAATATACCACTCGGTTGGTGGCGAAGTTTTCATACCGAAGATAAACGCATATACACTGCCCTCTTGTATTGAAGCATTGGGAATTATTTTGAATAAAAATCCCGAAATAGAAATTGTAGGGCTCAGACCCGGTGAAAAACTCCACGAAGATATGCTTGCGAAAACAGAACTAGATTTTACATATAAAGTATCGGATATAAATTTATTGCAGATAAGGCCACAATATACCAATAGAACTTATCAGAATTTTGAAAAATATAATGGACCAGAATTCAACTCGGCAATATACTTAAATAAAAATATAGATGAATTGGTGGAACTCATAAAAAGAGGCATTGGTTTTGAATCTATTTAAAACGAATATAATCGAAACAGATGTTGATTTTATATCTGATGTAATACGGAGTGGCGAACTCGGATTCGGTCCGTTGGTCAGTATCTTTGAAAAAGAATTTGAAAAATTTAGTGGTAAAAAATACAACGTCGCAACAAATTCTGCATCAGCATCTGCATATATGTTGTTTGCGTATTTTATGGAGAAGTATGGAGTTTGTGATGTATATACTACTTCTATTGGATTTATATCGCCTGCTTGGTCTGCAAAACATCTTGGCCACAATGTAATATTTGTTGACGTAGATGATAATCTATTGTTTGACATGAATCACTACCAATCTATAAAAAAAGAAAACGGCAGGAAAAAAATTTTGATGCCAATATTATATGGTGGTGTGAGTTTCATAGAAGGATTTGATAAAATAGAAGATGAAATAGTAGTCGTCGATTCTGCACATTGTGTAACACCAACAATAAAATCGGATTATGCATTCTTTTCTTTTCACCCGTTTAAACCAATCGCGTGTTCTGATGGCGGTATGATTTCAACAGATGACAAAGACTCATATCATTACTTTAATCTGTATCGTAATTTTGGTAGACAACCAATTGATAAAACATATGACATAGTTTCAGATGGATTTAAATTCTACATGAATAATCTGAATGCGTCAATAGCGTTAACTCAATTAAAAAGATATAATGATAATTTGTCTATGAGAAAAAAAACTCATATATTACTAGAATCAATGAAACTTGATGGAAGGTTAATACCACATGATGAAATGTCATCATATTATTTTGCAACGTTAATATGTAGACCAGATAGTTTAGATGAACTATATCAAAAGTATCCGACTTCAAAACATTATCCAATGATACATAAAACGAAATTAATTTCATCTAATCAGTTTTTACCAAATACAGAACGAATTCACAAACTAATTTTGAATCTACCACTTTATGACCAAAACATTTATCATAGCTGAGGCTGGATCAAATCACAATAGAGATTTTAATATGGCGATGTCTTTAATAGATGTTGCTAAAAATTCCGGAGCATCTGCTGTTAAGTTTCAAACCTATTCGTCTGAAACATTATACAGTAAAAATACACCAGATTTTGCAGGACATACAAACATAAGTAAATTGATAAAGAGCATAGAACTCCCAAGAGAATGGCAGTCTGATTTAAAAAAATATTGTGATGAGAATGATATCGAATTCATGTCAACTCCGTTTGATGAAAAAGCAGTTGATGAACTCGTTGGTATCGGTGTTAAGAGATTGAAGATTGCTGGATTTGAGTCAACAGATTCACGGTTTGTAAACATGATTTGCTCAGCAAAACTTCCGATAATTGTTTCAATAGGGATTGGTGCAAACATTAAACAGATTGATACAATTTTAAACATTGCGGATAAACATGGAATAGATGACGTTACATTTTTACATTGTAATAACGCATACCCAACACCACCGTCTGATGTCAATATGAATACCATTCAACAAATGTCATTGGACAAAAGATACAAGACAGGATTTTCAGACCACACTACTTCTCCTCTCACACCTGCACTTGCTGTTTCTGCCGGTGCAACAGTCATAGAAAAGCATTTTACGTTGAGTAGGTTCATGAAAGGACCAGACCATCCATTTGCACTTGAACCACACGAACTGAAAATCATGGTTGAACATATTAGATATGCTGAAAAATGTATGGGAACAAAAGATTCTAATTTTACAGAATCGGAAAATCATTTTAAAAAAGCAATGAGATCAGTGGTTGCAAAGACAAAAATAAAAAAGGGTGAAATTTTTACAACCGAAAATATTACAACAAAAAGACCTTTGGTTGAACAAGCTACCCCAGCAAGTATGTTTTATAACGTAATAGGACAAGCGTCAAATAAAAATTATGAGTTTGATGATTTTATATTAATTGGAGTTGATGAATGATAGACCCAAACAAAGAGATATTTCAGGTTGATCCAATAAAAAGACCACCATCATATTGGGGCAATCATTATGACGAAATTCAAAAAATATTTAAAACTAAAACGTTTGATAATGGCCATGGTCGGGGTAGTGATTTGAATAGTCAAACACAATTTTGGAATTACACAATGGACCATGCTGATTCTAACAATGGATTGTGGTTAGAATTTGGAGTGTATCAAGGTAGGAGCATAAACGTTATATCTAAAAGAACAAACATGACTGTTTACGGATTCGATTCGTTCCGTGGACTACCTGAAGATTGGTATTCGGATATAAATTTTTGTAAAAAAGGTGCACTTGATGTTAAAGGTATTTTACCAAAAGTCAATTCTAATGTACATTTAATAGCTGGTTGGTTCGAGGACACCTTACCAAAGTTTGTAGAATCAATAACAGAAGATAAAGTAAGTTTCATACATATAGATTGTGATTTATACTCTTCGACTAAAACTGTTTTTGATAATTTAAAGCATCTGATAAAGTCTGGAACTGTTATTATGTTTGATGAATATTGGTATAACTATAAATGGGAAGATCATGAATATAAAGCCTTTCAGGAATTTATATCCGAAACAGGTTTAGAATATGATTATATAGCGAACACCCACAGAGGATTAGTTTCACTCAAAATAAGGTAAGAACATTATGGAAAATAAAATACTGGCAACAGGGGATAGGATATACTTAAAGAAAATAGACACTTCCGAGATAGACGAAACATTTATGTCTTGGTTTTCTGATGAGAATTTGATGAAGTATTATACTAATTCAAAAAAAGAAATAACAAAAGAAAATATAGTAAACCATATATTGGAAGGTGAATACAATAAAACTAGTTATACATACGGTATTTATGAAATTCTTTCTGATAAATGTATTGGTACAATAAAAATAGGACCAATAAATAATGCACACAAAATATCTGATTTAGTTGCGTTGATAGGTGATAAAAATTATCATAATAGAGGCATGGCAACGGAAGCTATTAAATTAGGAAATGAGATTGCGTTCAACATTCATGGTATTAGAAAATTATTCGGCGGTATGTATGAAAATAATATTGCCTCGATAAAGGCATATGTTAATGCAGGTTGGATAATAGAAGGAAAATTGAGAGGTCATTATTTTGAGAATGGGATACCAATAGATAGAATTTTAGTCGGTTGTTTTAATCCAAAATATTTTGAGTGAGCAAAATGAAGTTAACATTTGTAGCATCATCAACCACAATAGTATCCCACAAAAATACAAAAGTCCTTACAGACCCTTGGATTATTGGTAAACCATTCTTTGGTTCATGGTCGCACTATCCACCAATTGAAAATAAACCAGATTTGATTAATAGTGTTCAGTATATCTATATATCCCATGTACACGCAGACCATGCGGATGAAGAAACACTACGAATGATAGATAATAAAATTCCAATTATAATATACAACTTCGATTCACCTGGCTTGAAAAACCGATTAGAAAGTTATGGGAAGACTGTTCTCACATTAAATCATGGAGAGGAATTTCATTGTGGGGACGGTTTGTATATTAAAATATTTATAGCCGATGATTGTAATCCAGAAATATGTCACAGACATTTTGGGTGTGGAAAGATGGAAACAAAATTTCGTTCTTCAACGATAGACACTATGGCAGTCTTTTATAATGAAAATGAAACAATTTTAAATACCAATGATTGTCCTTTTTCTTTATCCGAAAAAACAATCAGTCGTATTCTTGAATCCCATCCAAAAATAGATTTGTTATTAACGGGTTATTCTGGTGCAGGTGCTTATCCACAATGCTATGAGCATTATTCGGATGAGGATAAATTGCATTTACACGGTGATAGATATCGAAAATTAAATTTAGATAACGGTGGTAATTTTATAAAATCGGTGAATCCTATAAATTATATGCCATTCGCGGGGACATATACACTTGCCGGAAAGGCTTCTCGACTTGAGAAATTCAAAGGAGTTCATACAGTAGAATACGCACTTGAACACTTCAAAAAAAATTATGCAGGTCATGGTTTCTTATTAAATAGTTGGGAAACATTCGATATATCGAGTGGTACTCAAACAAAACCTTACATAGAAGTAAACTATAATGATAGAGAAAAATATATAGAAGATGTTTTGTCAAAAGTGATTTATACATATGAAAAAAATCCAGAACCAACTTTAAAGGAGATATCTGAATTAATTCCCGGTGCGTTTAATAGATTCGATAAGAAAAGAAAAGAACTTGAGTTTTCTTCAAACACTTGTGTATACATCTATCTCCCAGAAAATAAAATGATAAGACTGCCATTTAATGGAGAGATGTATCAGATAATTGATGAAGAACAATTTGATAAAAAGAATTATGTAACGTATAGACTTGATTCAAAATTGCTGTTGTTAATACTTAAAGGACCAAAGTACGCTCATTGGAATTATTGTGAAGGCGGCAATCACATTATGTTTAGTAGAGACCCAGACATATATCAAAGGGCAGTTTCATATTGTATGAATTATTTTCACAACTAAAATTAGGATATGAGTTATGAGTAGAAAAGATCAAGAAATAATAGACGAAATACAGTTCATAAGATCACAAAATAATGTTCACTGGATGGATGCTGTCAGATTATGCTTTGAATTATCACCGGAACGTGCAAGAGAAATTTTTAAGAGCATCAAAGAATGTGATAAGCGAATAAATGAACTAACAGAGGAGTTGGCAAATAATGAAAAAAATTGAAGATATTTGTATATTAGTACAAGCTCGACTCGGTTCACAAAGAGTCCCTGGTAAAATGATAAGACCATTTGCCGGAACGACTCTCGTTGATATTCTTTTTGAAAAGTTAAGTGAGTCAACAGTTATACCGAAATCAAATATTTATTTTTCAGCATATGAAGACGAACTGAAACATATTGCATCTAAACATAATATAAACATATTTCACCGTTCAGAATTGTCTGCAAAATCCGAAGGACAACCAATGACCGAAATATATGAGTGGTGGGATAAACTCCCATTTAAGTATATTGTTTTAGTGAGCGCGTGTAATCCATTGCTCAAAATAGAAACAATAGATGATTTTATTAGAAAGTTTATCAAATCGGATAAAGAAGGTGCATTTGCCGTCTTTGAAAAGAAGACATATTATTGGGACAGTGATGGCTCACCAATTACAGATTGGAAAGGTTCTACAATAATGAATACAAAGTTTGTAGATCCGATTTATGAAGCTGCACATTGTCTTTATGCAAGTCGTCTAGATATAATTGGTGATGGTCATTGGATGGATGTAAATTCACCACCGAAACCGGAACTCTTTGTGATGGATGAAATAGAGGCATTTGATATAGATTATGAATGGCAATTTAATGTGGGTGAAAAACTATACGGTGTTTTATGATAAAATTTTTAGACACAAATTCAACCGTAATCTCACCCGATATATTCTCAGAAAAATTTACTGGTAAAAAAGTAATGGTAATAGGTTCAGGGCCATCTTTGAATTTAGTAAATTGGAAAAACATAGACTATGATGCCATTGTTACAACAACATTTTTTTACTTAAATGATGAGATTAGAACTCTAAAAAACATAGAACACATTACATTATCTGAAATAATAGATTTTGAAGATGAACGATTGATAGATTTTTTAGAAAAAAATCCGTCGTGTACAGTTGCCCTTGAACCAAAAGCTGGTAGACCATTTTATCAATCAGATACTTTTCATAAGTTCGAATCAATATACAGGGACCGACTTGTTTATTATAATACCGAAGTAGATAGTAAAGAAGGAGTTGCTGGGAGATTGTGTTTCTTTATAATGTCATTTAATCCATCAGAATTATTCTATGTTGGACTTGATGGTCGTAGTAAAAACATAAATAATGATCCAAATAATTCATTCAGAGTATCTTTGAAAGATGGAGATAATGGTAGACATGATTATGATACCATATATAATTCATACATACAAATGGCGAGCTCGCTTCATGAATATTCAAAATTAAATGGATGTAAAATCTATAACTTGGGTGAAGGGTTTGATTTTAATTGTAGTAGCGATTACAGTAAAATACATTTCCCATTACCCGATAAAATAAAACAAAAAATAAGAAAGGGGAGTTAAAACTATGAACAATAACGTGAAATGGGTGTATTGGCCAGATCCAAGATCTGTTACAAACGGAATGACTAATTTACAAAAATTTAGTGATTTGTACACACAAAGGAAAGAAAGATATCCAGACTATGTCCCATCTGAATCTGCACTATTAGTTGCACATGAAATAGAAAAAAATGGGTATGCCAAGATAGAAAATTTCATAGACTATAAATTGATAGATGATATAAATCAGAAGACACAGGAAATTCTAAATGATGGAAGCCATCCATACAATCAAAATAAAATCTCACAAATTGAGGCAAAGAATTCAAAACCGTACATTCAAGTTTTACAGCCGTTGGTATCTGTGCCAGAGATCCATTCTCTTGTTTTCAATGATTTTATCATTGACATTGCAGGTGCGTATCTAGATTGTCAACCGGCATTTGGTACTTGTAATTTACGAAAAAGTTTTGTAAATTCTTTATCAGAAGAAGGAACTCAACTTTATCATGTTGATCCTAATTCTCCAAGATTTCTAAAATTCTTTATTTATATGGATGACGTTGATATGGAAGGTGGCCCGTTCTCATATGTTCAAGGGAGTCATACCAAAAAATTTGAAATAAATGGAACAAATTGGAATCGTCAATACCGATGGCCAACTGTTGACATCAATAAAATATATGGTGAAGAAAACGTAAAATACTTGACTGCAAAGAAGGGAGACCTATTAGTTGCCGATACAAATGGTTGGCACCGTGGAATCAAACCTATCGGAAAAGATAGAACTATGTTGACCCTAGATTATGTTTGCCACGATGAAGATTTTGATCAAAATCGTAGGTTTCAATTTAAGAAAGAACACTATGAAAGACTTGATGAAAAACATAAACCAATGTGTGATTATTTGAGACTCATATGAGAAAAATTTTTATAGATTGTGGTGCAAATAATGGATGCTCGGTTAAACTATTCTCAAAAGTTTTTTCAGATTATCGAGATTTTTTAGTTTATTCGTTTGAGTGTTCCGATGTATTTTACGAACAATTAGTAAAAACTGGTATACCAATTGGTTTCAAAGAATTTCATCCTATGAAAAAAGCAGTATGGATTTCTGAGGGTAAGAAGAAATATAATGGATGGCAATTTGAAGACACGAAAAAAGAAGACGATGGTGATGGTGTAAATTGCATAGACATTTCTAAATTTATAATTGATAACTTTTCAAAGGAAGACTATATTGTCTTCAAGATAGA
>Ga0315904_10005447_pt1 | contig 17665 bp, 8 predicted proteins | sample LakEriMetagenome_6_FD_203529 | JGI IMG/M metagenome (GOLD analysis project Ga0315904, IMG submission 203529) | Freshwater fungal communities from buoy surface, Lake Erie, Ohio, United States - Buoy 12 MA120 | ecosystem: Environmental > Aquatic > Freshwater > Lake | place: USA: Lake Erie, Ohio...
AAGCCCCATCCCAGCGGGCAAACATCTTCGGCGCGACCATGAATCGCGCGGACACGGCAGACAACGCGCCAGGCGCAGCGGCGATTCCGGCGCCGGTCAGCGAGTCTTCGAAGCTGGCTCCCTGTTCACGAGACTGGCTATACGCCTCGTATCCGTTCTGCGTGCCGGCCATGACCGCGCCGCCAGCCAAGGCCGCCCCGCCAGACACAAACGCCAAAGGCAGCGACGGCACGAACGATCCGGCACCGCCTGCAATGTTGGCGCGAATCGTTTCCTGCACCGCCTTGGGCCGGCGCGAGAACCGACGCTGCATCCGCCTGCCAAGACCCAAAGCAGGGCCGATGCCTAGCGCAGACTCGTACTCAGGCTCGATCTGTTCCCAGATGCGCTGTTGGATGATGTCGCGGTCGATGCCGGTTCGCGCCGCCTCTTCGTCAATGCGCGCCCGCAGCTCATCGTCCCACTGCGCAAACGGAATGTCGCGGTTCAGCGAGAAGTCAACGGCGAATCTAGCCGGAGCCTTGATCAGCGAATCAATCGACCTGTAGTAGCTCGATACGAAGTTTTCGCCAGCCGCAGCCCACTTGTCGAGCTGTGTCTCGCCCTTGAAAAGATCCTCGGGGCGCACGCCCGTCGACAGCGTTCCAGGCACGCCAAAGATGGGCGCGCCGCTCTTGCCGACACCCATGTACTTTTGACCAGCCGGCGCTGCTGGAGGCGGCTGAGGCGCACGAGGCGCGAATACGTCCTCGCCCAGCAGATTGCGCGTGTACTGCAGGTAGTCGAGTTCTTCGTCCGCAATTTCGCCGGTGAACTGCGCCGCGTATTGGAGGTACGACGGCTCGATCGGCCCACCCAACGGCTCGACGGAGCCTACATCTGATGCAAGACCGGCAGCGCGCTCTTCCAGTTCCTGCTGCGGCGAAACCACGGTTGTCTGTCCACTGCGGACCTGCCGACTCAATTCTTTCGCCACGCCCTTCACGTCCTTCGGGTCCGTCAACCTAGAGACAACAACGCTGCCCTTGTCATCGCGGCGTTGAACCACAACGCCTGAATTGCCTGGCTTGCCCTGTTCGCGCCCATACAAGTAGCGATCTAGATCCTTGTCGGTGATGCCGCGTTTGGAGCTTTCGCGGCTGGCCGCATCCAGATAGATGTCGCGGTCCACCGTGTACAGGGTTCCGCGCGCGCCGCCATTCGCGCCAGAGAACGGCAGTTGAAACACCGTCCTTCCAGACCCAGCAAGAAGCTCGGGGCTTGGGCCTTGTCCATCAGGTCCGACAAAGACTGCCCGCTTGCTGCTGTTCTTGTCCAACATGGCACGAACCTGCGCATCCACTTGGGAGCGAGGCTCCGGCATCGGCGCCGGAACGGACTTGGGCTTCTTCGGATCTTGCGCCATGTGTGTTGGTCAGCGACGAGGTGGGCGAACCTGATACACAGGATAGTTCATGTATCCGCCGGCCTCGGGAGCCCCAGGGACTGGGTTGTAAGGCAAGCTTGCTTGCTGCTGGATCGCCCTGCGCACCAATGCTTCGGCTTCCGAATTTGGAACGCCAGGCAAGATCTGATTCGCCGATAGCTGTCGACCAATGTACTGCCGATATCCAGTCTGCTTTTCGGCGGCACCAGGCGGGAAGAAGGTTCCGCGTCCTACAACGCCAGGCATATTGCCTAGGACGTTCAGGGCTCCAACCGCTCCACCTTCGATCGCTCGATATGCAGGGCCAAGCTGGTCAGACTCTCTCAGGATTTCCCCGATGCGCAATGCAACGCCAGACGGAGATGTGGTGTCAATTTCGACCTTGGGCGAAGGCGCAGCCGGTCGCCCATAGCCAATGATGGATGCGGGGCGTTGGCCTTGACCGGCTTGACGCACGAGCAATTGCTCTGGCGTAGGAGGCTTGGAGGTCTCCTTTGGCTTCGCTGTTTCCTGAGCCTGCGCCGTCTTCGGTGTTTCCTTGGCCTTCGGCGCTTCCGTTGCCTTCGGCGCTTCCTTCGGCTTGGGCTCGGTCTTGCGCAGCGTGGGCGCGTTGATGTCCCAATAGCCCATGTCGGCCATCATCTGCTGGCCTTCGGTCTTCGTAGGACCGCGACCATTCATTGCCATGAACTTCATGGCGGCGGCGCGCAGGTCAGCGCCGAACTTGGTGCGCTGTGCCTCGTCCATGCCGCCAACGTCGATGTAGCCTTGGGGCACGCTGGCGCGGTTGAACTTCACGCCCATCTCTTCCAGCACTTGCTGGCTGAGGCGGTCCTTCGCCTTGAGGACCAGCTTCTCCGTCTGCGCCTTGATGTCGGGCGCTGCATCCGGCATCGCCGCGCCGATGTTGCCCGTCAGCAGATTGATGTCGATGCCATCCCCGACGCCGAGCGCCTTGAGCTCAGTCCGCAGTTGGAAGTCATCCTTGAGCCGGTCATCAACCATCTTGCGGAACTGCGCGTTCTGCTGCGGATCGCCGCTGATGCGACCGTTCGCGAACAACACGTTCTTGCCAGCCAACCTATCTAGGCCAGGGTAGTTCTTCGCGATCTGCGCCTTGTACTCGGGGTCGCCCAAGCCGACCATGCCGATCATCCGGCGCATCTCGAACACGTTGTCGGTCAGCGCGTTCAGCGTGGCGCGCTTGAGGTTGTCGTCGGCGGCGGCCATGAACCGCTTGTCGCGCAACTTGGCGGCGGCGGCGGAGGCCAAGGACTGCGCTTTGCCGAATGCCTCCGTGTCCTTGGGCAGCGCAAGCCCTTCACCTTGTCCGATCTTCTTGACCTCAGCGTCGAACGCATCAAACTGCGCCAGCGCGCCACGCCGAGCGTCGACATCCACGCGCAAGCTGCTCAACTCATTCATCACGCTCTGCATGTCGTCGGGGTCGCCCGCCTGCAGCCGCGCCGTGTATGCCATTCCTTGCGCAGGCGTGATGCCGTCGAACGCAAGCAGTTCGCCCAGCGTCTTGTTGGCAATGCCTTGGGCTTCTTTGATCCGCGCCTCGGCGGCGGCCTTCTCGGCATTCTCGGCGTCAGTCGCCAGCTTGGCCCGACGGTTTTCCACGATGGCGTCAGCCGCGCTTCTGTCGGCCACGGTATCGCCAAACGCAGCGGATTCTTCAGGGCTGAACAAGCCCGACGTGCCAAACACCAGCGTTGCGTCGGCGACGCCTTGGGCTCGCTTGGCTGCGGCGGCGGTTTGCTCGGCCTTCAGGCGATCGTTGGCAATCCGCTCGTCAGACTGCATGCCAATGACCAAACGCTTGTTGGCCGCAATCTCATCCTGCCGGCGCCGTTTGTCTTCAGCCGCCAGCTTGATGTCGGTCTGCGTGGCTTCAAACTCGCGCTCTTTTGCGGCGGCACGCTCCTCTCGAATGCCCTTGCCCAAGGCCTCAAGGCCAGGAGCCAAGCCGCGCATGAACGCGCCGCCTTTGCTGCCTTCGGCTTCGGCGTACTGCGCCCAAAGGCGCTCAAGGGCGTTGACCTGCGGACGGTAGAACTGGAAGTCAGCCATGCTGCTCTCCTTAGATTGCGCCCAAGAGGCCGCCAATCGCCGCGCCGAGTCCCTGCGATCTGCCAGCAGACTTCGCTGCGTCCGCAGACATCTTCGCGATATGCGGAGCGAGGTACTGCTCAGTCTCGGCTTGGCTGATCGCCGCCAGTTCGCCACCGGTGCCCTTCTGAAGGCGAGCGAGGTTGTCAAACATCCCGCTGGCTAGGCCACCCTGCGCTTCGCCAAGCTGCTGAAGCGACGCACCGCGCTGTCCAGCCATCATGCGGCGGGCGATGTCCGCGCTAAGGCCTTGCCCCAGCATTTCGCTGCCAAGCTGGTCGGCTTGTAGACCGTAGGCGCCAGCAATGCCAGCGGCGCGCTGGGCGTACGCTCGCCGGAAACCTTCCATGAGCGACTGCTGCGCCTGCCCAGTGGCCTCCGTGACATAGTCACGCTGCAGACCAGCCTGCTTCTGCGCAAACTTTGAAAGGCTGCTGATGCCTTGGTTGCCCGCCAGCTTCCCCAGCATGCCGAAACCCATGATGCCGCCTAGGCCGCCGAGACTAGTGGCTTTGCCGCTGTTGGCAGACTTTTGCGCCCCCATCAGCCCACCCGAGTAGCTGGACATCTTCTTCTTGGCTTGCGCATCAATGTATGCCTGCTGCTCGGGAGTGAATCCTGATGCCATAGTTACACCTGATCCGTATCGTCCAGTCGCCAGATGATGCTCGACAAGGTGAAGCGCAGGCCAGGCTGCAAGTCAACCGAGTCGAGACTGAGTTTGAACCAGTTGCCGTCCACGCCGCCCAGCGTAACCTCGTGCTCGGCGTTCGTCAGGTCAAGAGTCGCTTCTGCCCGAACGGCGTCCTTGTCCCAGTCGGTGTAGATACGCACGACGACCTGGCCCGCCTGCTCGCGACCGAACACGAGGTTCACGTACAAGAGCAACTTCCTTCGTTCGGCGTTGCCGAAGTCCAGCCAAGCCGTTTCGTAGTGGGTCGACTGGATGCCAAACGCAACGGTCGAACTGTCGGGGATGGCGGACTCCAACGCCCTGTCGAAGTGGACCCAGTAGTACGAGGAGTGGCTGACCACGGCTTCCTTCAGCACCCCATCGACGTCCTTGTACGAGCAGGTAACTCCGCGCATTCCTTCAAGGCTGTAGTCCGTCTGGTTGGAATACGCCCCAGGGCTCAAGGACATCGCCGATGCGGTGCTCGGATTGAAGTTGGTCATCGTGGGCTGACCAAAGACGACGGTATCGTCGCCCATCAAGGCGGCGCTGGTGTCGACGCGGTCCAGCCACACGACGAATCCTTCTTCGGTTCCACCGATCAACACCTCATCGTCGCCGTCCTTGGTTCTGATCGCTGCAAGCGCGGTCAGGTTGGGCCGGCGATAGAGGCTGTAGATCGGCCCCTCTGTCGTCAGGTCGCAGGTGAACCGGTAGCTTTGGCGATCATCCCCAGTGGCGCGCACAACGCAGGTGTACTGGCTGCGCTTGCGGTTGAGCGCCGCATACGCCTTCTCGAGATACCTGCGATCAAGTTTGTCCTGCACGAACGTGCTGATGTTGTCCCCGATGTATTCGGGGCTGTTCAGGTTCGTCACGCCGCGCCGCGTGGTCGCCTGCACGCCACGGTCGGACAAGAACATCAGGACGTTGTCCTTCGCCACCAACGTGTTGGGAGACACGCAGCCGACGCCCGTGGAAACAATGTCGGGAACGGCGAAGTTGCCTGCGACGAAGTCGACGCTTGCCACCAGACGCCGCTTGGTCACAACCAACAAGCCATCGAACTCGATGGCTCCGGTCACCTTGTCGCCGGACCCTCCCTGGATTCGGAAGAGCTTGCCGTAGTCGACTTGACCAGGCGAAGACGGGCGACTCGGCACGACCGCATCGGGTTGAACCTCAAGCGCCGCGTACACAATCGACCCCTTGGACGGCGCCACGATCTCGCAGCGCGGAGGCCGGTCGTTCACGAACTCCGCCGGCGGACCCGTGACGATCTGCGCCTCGGGCGTCGAGATCTGGTAGCCGTTGGTGCCGTTGACTAGGCGCGCCACGCGATACAGCGTCGCCGCATTGCTTTCCGCCGGCGAGCAGTAGATCCACACCTCCGAACCATCCGGCCCCGCCGGAATGTTGGTGATGTTGATCGACACGGGACCAGCGTCGTTCGCCGCATCGTTGCCCGCAGGCTTGATCTCGAGGACGGGGCCAGGGTTTCCAGCGATGCCCTGCACCGGATCGTAGAAGCCAACAGCCACGTATCGCTTGCCAAGCCAGTCCGTCACCGCCTGCAGGAAGCGCCACTTGCCCTTGGACTCCACGCCTCCTGTGCTCGTGACCGTGGAGGTGTTGGTCACTTCGAGCTGCGTGTTCGGCTGCGTCGTGGCGTAGGTGGCAGACGCCAAATAGGTCGAGCCGTTGACCTGCATGTACTGCAGGCCAGCCGTGAACTTCAGCGTTTCGACGGGGAAGTTTGCCCCGCCTGCAGCAACGGACACCGGCTGGCTGTTGATCGGGTACGACCATTGGTCGACCCCAACAAACATGCCATCTTCCGTAGTGTCAGTGGCGTAAGCCGTGTTGGTGGCGCTGGTGTTGCGCGCCTCGAACATGTCTGCCTTGTCGGTCGTGGCATTTGCCGAGGAGACTCCGTACCCAAATGAATGCACGACGCCGTCGAACGGCTGGAAGGTCGCATCGTCCTGGCAGCCGAAGAGCTGGATCTCCTTCTGCGTGTCATCAACCCGCGTGCTGTTGTCGAAGTCCGCGCTCTTGACCAGCGCCTTGCCAATGAACACCGCTCCGTATCCAGCGGCGCCCCCTGGCAACGAAGGCGCCGAACCGTCGAGGTTCGTCACCACGATACGCTTCAGCCTGTCGGCGGCCACGCCACCTACGCTTTCGCACGCGGTGATGATGAACTGCCGACCTCGAATGCTGGCAGTCGAGTTGGTGTCGTCCAGGATCTCAAACACCGCACCAATGCACTGCAGCCACGGGAATGCGCCGAAGTTCGCGATGGATGTGGTCTGCAGGATGAACTCGGTCGGACTGGCTTGAACGAATCTCAGCCACGGAACGGATGCCAGTCCGGTCGCCTTGAACCGCGAATCTGCCGATACGCCTGATGGCGCCGACGTTCCCTTGGGGTACTCGTCGGTCGTGAGGGACCAATAAGTGCGCTGCTCCGCAAGCGTGGAGGCCGTGCGACCTCCGTACGTCGGCTGCGTCCAGTTGAAGCCAGTAGCGACACCGCCCGTCACCACGCCGCTGGCGTGAATGACCTCCAGCGGAGTGTGCGGGCTTGGAGACTCAAGCGTTCCTGTCGCGCCACCGCCCCACGTTGCGCGCGAGTTGCCGAACTGCTGCACGACGAACATGTCGTGCATGGGGCGAGCCGCATAGGTGCAGTTCACCAGCAGGATGCCGCCGCCTCCAGCAGCCGTGCGAAGCTGGTGCGTGCTGTCCAGGTTGTCGACCGTGTCATTGGTCCGCACGGCGTCGATGACGACATCGTCACCCGAGGCAGTTCCTTCCTGCCAAACCTTGACGATGTAGTACTCGCCCCTGTTGGCTACTCCACTCCAGCCATACAAGACTTGGCCGGTCGTCAAGGTTTGCCCCGCCGTGCCAAGCGTTCCGACGAATCTACGGTAGTGTCCGTTCGAGAAGTACGAGTTGCGCCAGTTGCCCCACAGCTTGTCTTGCGCCGGATAGCGGTGCCGGATGTAGATGTATGTCAGCTTGCCAGGCTCGACGACAGCACTATCGGATTCGATCCAGACCGTCTTCTTCAGGGCGAGGTCGTACCAGCCGTAGCGGATCTTGCCGTCGACGCACTCCACGAACGGGCCGCCATTGTTCGCGTCGGTGCCGCGCCGGAACAGGCTGATGCGGCCAGCCACGTCTTTGGGCGTGTACAGCAACTTGAAGTGGAAGATGCTGCCCGTGGTCCAAGCCATCGCCGTGCCGAGCTCCTGCTGCAGGTAGCAGTTGCCGATCGTGCTCAGACCATAGACGTCCTTGCCGGACTTCAGCGGGTCGCGCTGCTCCGTCTGGGACTGACTCTCCAGGCGCCACAGCGGGTAGCGCGTGGTGGTGAAGTCCAGCTCCGTGGTCGGCGCCGGCACGCCGGACTCGATTGCGTACGGGTTCTTCTTCTTGTCGGTGTCGACGACAACGACTGGCCGTCCGCCATTCGTGGCGTAGACCTGCGAACCGTACTCCGCGAACGTCCATTGATTGGAGTAGTTCCCCGTCGAATGCGACAAGGAGATGAACGGATGGCTGTAGACGGTTCCGAATCCTTGAGCCGCCTCGTTCCGAATCTTGTGCCCGACACCCTTGTCGATGTCGAAGATCAAGAACGTCGTTGAGCTGCCAGGATCTTGGTAGCTCACCGTGTACGGATCGAAGTTCGCGTAGTCCGTCCCGCTCCACGGCTTCCGGTAGACAATGGACTTGCCAAGCGTGCCATCCAGGCTGTGCAGCCAGCCCAAGTAGCGCGCGGGCGACATCACCACCAAGTCCTTGCGGAAGTTGAGCTGGGGCGGATCGCTGACCGTATAGGCGTCGCGCAGTGCTCCAAGCGCGAGAGTCGAGTTCTGCGCCGGAGCGCCAGCCAGCGAGACGATGTTGGCGGTCGAGATCCATGCGCCGGCGGGCACGCTTAGTTCGCTGGCGCTAACGCGCACCGACACCTTCTTGCCGTTCACGTAGCACAGCGGAACCTTGAGGTACTGCTGCCCACCGTCTGTCATGGACGGTGCGACCCACCGAACATGGTGCCACTCGTCCGTGGACACCACGACATCGGCGGTCGCGATGAACAACCCCTTCTCGGGCCGCACGCCAGCACTGACCTGCCCAGAGCTTCCGAACGCGATCTGGGGCTGTCCTTGGCGATACCGGACCTGGAACTGCGTGCGATGCCCAGGGACGAAAACGGTAGCCAGCGTTCCGTTTGTCGGGGTGATGGCTTGGCCGAGCGTTCCACCGACCGTGAGTGGCGTGACCTGAGGGACGCTCACCCAACCAGACACACTGACCGTCGTGCCGACATAGCCGGTGATCTGCCCGTAGATCGTTCCGGCTTGGATCCACAGTCCGATCCAGCTCGCCGCCGGAACCCATGCGGTATCCGTGACACTGGTCGACGTGTACGTGGTGCTGGTCGAAGTCGCGACGCTTCGCCATGCGCCAGCATCCACGGGGTACGACTTGTGGCCACACCACATGACACCCTGGTACTCGTTGATCCGCGCCAAGTTGACCCACGAGTCCCAGACAGTCGCGTACTCGTTTGACGCCGCCACCTGGAACGTCTCGGAGCGAACTTGGCTGAACTCGACTCGATCGGCTTGCAGCGGTTGGCGCGCGTTGCCGTAGAGATCCTTGGCGCGGAACTCCATGCAGGTCGCCAGGTCGTCGCTCGGCCCAGTTTTACGCCAGCGATCGTCGACCTCGTACAGGCTCCCGCGCACGCCCGCGTAGACCCGTTCGTTGTATCCGTATAGGCCGAGGATGCCATCATCTTGGTATCGCCGCTCGTTGACGACACCGCGAACCCAAGACGGCGACGCCTGCTCCAGCGTCACGATCGAGAACGGATTGTAGATTCGCAACGACCACGCTCCGCCCGTGATCGCGCGATTGGCCCAGTAGCCCTGCGTCAGCACCACGTCGTCAATGGTCGTGCTGCTTGGGTCGTAGCCCTTGCCCTTGCCGAGGTAGAGCTTCTGGTCGGAGATGTTGTCTTCGAACGCCGTGTAGCCGACGATGCGGAACGCGCTTGCCGCAGCCAGGCTCTTGCTGCCGCCGCGATACGCGCTGCCAAGCGTGAGCACGGCGTTGTTCAGGCTTACAGCGTCGATGTAGTAGAAGTCCTTGACCGGCTCTGACAGCGTCTCCTCGACGCTCAATGGACGGGTGTCGCCATCCACGTACAAGTAGCTGCCAAGCACGCTCTGCTGGGACGTGGCCGGAGCCTGCCCGTTGGCGAGCGAGGTCGAAGTCACCGTCACCGATCGAGAGCCCTGCGTCACCGTGACCGTCGACGCCCCCGTGCCCAGCGAGCCCTTGAGATCGGCGTCCGTCAGCAGACGCTGCGGCAGGCAGTTGGTGCCTTGCAGCTTGCCATTGCGGGCGGTGATCGCGGCTCCCGTCGTTGGCGACAAGGCGCCAGCCGGCGTGGTCGCGAACCACCGCACCTCGTCCACCAGCATGCGAGCGGACACCTCGTTGATGCCAAGCGCCTTGCTCGCCGCCGGAAGCGTCTTGCAGTCCCAGCGACCGCCAATGGTCAAGACCGTCCGTTCGATGTCCTTGCGGGCGATGCGGATCTGCGGGCCGTCAAGGAAGTTGACGTTGTACGAGGCGCCTCCGTTTGTGGAGTTGAAGATTGTGTCCGTCCAGTACGAGAACTCGACCTCGTCGGGATCGCCGGCCACCGGCTTCAACACCGACTTGGGAGTCATCGCGATGTAGACGTTGTAGCTGTCCGTCGCGGGATCGAAGCTCTGGACGCCAACCTGGATCGTGATGCGCTTGCCCACCCAACCCGCGTACTTGTCGTACCGGTTGGTCATCTGCTGTCCGTAGTCAAGACGCTGATACCACGGAGTGAGAGAGTGAGGCTGGGCCGGATTGAAATCCTCGCCATCAGACCAAGCCGCAACCTCGACCCCGAATCCTTGGGCAAACTCGCACGGCGTGTTCTGGTTCTCGCCAATGATCGCCCTGTGACTCAAAGACAAAAGCGGACGCGGCCTAGAGGAACGACCTGCGGTGGGATCCTTGACATCCCAAATCGCCAAGTCCGGCGACCCTACCGGCCTGATGCTTTTAGATGAAGGAGATCTGTTGCCAGCAGCTTCTGCTGTGTACACGCCGTAGAACGCCTCTGTCGGAACGAAGCTGATCTCGAAGCCGAAGCCTTGGTCCGGCTGCCGCAGCATGGTGGAAAGCTGGGCAAGGAACGTCTCGTTCTCGCTGAGGTCAAGAGTCAGCGCCTCGCCTTCGCCCGACAAGAACAGCATGTTCTTGCCGCGCTGCCCCGACTCGACAGTCGCATTCTGCATCGGGCACAGGAACCCGTGCCTCAGTCCGCCAATCACCTTTTCATGCAGCACCGCCCCGCCGGAATCGTCGCACGGCCAGTAAGCCACCAAGTTGGCGAGGTTGGGCTCGATCTCGTCTCGCAGGTCCAGGCTCATGCCCAGGCTGCGGCGGGCGCGTGTCACCACATCCGTGTACACGACGTTGCCGTTCAAGGTTGTCGTGCTGGTGTAGTCTCGAAGCGAGTTCCAGATCCGCACGTTCGCGATGTCCAAGTCCCGCTGGTTCCAACGGAAGCATTGGACAGTGAAGCTCTGAGATGCGCCTCCAAATGCGCCAAACTTGCTCGTGTCTGCTCCGTCGAGGAAGTTGATCTGATTCGCACTGGCGGCGTCGCGATCAAGCAAGGTCAAGCGAGCGCCTTGGCATGAAGTCACATTGCTGGTGGCAACAAGCCTGTAGCCGCGCAGCGCATTGAAGTTGTATTGGATTCCTGTCCAATCCGCATACTCGTTTGCCGCCACAGTGCTTGCCAGCGCCATCGGGTCTTTGGATCCGATAAGTCTGGCCGAAAGCATGTTCGGCGTGGTCAGCGTCATGTACGAATTGCCAGACACATGGGCCGCAGCAATTCCGTTTGGCCCGACGAGCGCCCATAGCGTGTTGAGATCGACGTTGCTTCGGTCGATCAACGCCATGCCGCCACTCCGCATGCAGGCGCTGTCGTGCCCGAACGGAATGAAGCCGGCGTGATCCCACGGCGAGAACCGCATGCCGAGGCCAAGGAACATGGCGTCCCTGCCGCTGAAGCGAATGCCGTAGCGGCACAAGTAGCTCAACGAATCGACTGGGCCACGACACACTTCCAAGCCCACCTGCGTGGGGATCGCCGTGTCGGTGTAGCTGTGCGTCGTGAAGTTGCTCTGGTCGTCAGTGACGTGAACGCGGAAGTACCCGTTCGCGTTCCAGGTGCCGGCGACATTCGAGCCGGTTCCGCCTGGCACTCCGTTGTAGGTTGCCGGAGTTCCAGTGTCGAGCTGAAGTTGGACCGCGACGTGGTAGTTGACGCCTGGCTCGATGTAGCGGTGGATCACCACCGCGCGGTACGCCATCGTTGCGTTTTGCGTCGCCCCGCCAGTGAGATCCTGACCGCTGGTCAGGTTGTACTTGACCTTGCGGCCATCGACGCAGCCCCACTGCGCGTTGTCGTACCACATGAACACCAGCGCGTAGTTGCTGGGTCGTGGTTGCTGCGCGAACTTCAGTCCATATGCATTGCCGATGTTGGTGACGCCCAACGCCCAAGACATCGGAGCTAGCCGGTCGCCGCCCTTCTGGATGACGATGAACGTCTCGTCGAGTGCTTCGTCGAAGCCGTTCGGCGGAATGCAAATCGTGGGCACGGCAGGGGCTTGCGCGCCTTTGACTTCAACATCAAACAACTTCTCATGCTCGGGCAGCCGGAAGCTGACATTCAGCTCAAAGCTACGCCCACGTCGAGCAAAGAAGTGATACTGCTCTGCGACGACGTTCGAAAGCGTGTCGTTCTCGACGGCATCGGTTCGCCCTTCGACGAAGTTGCCGCCGATGTCCGTCTCCTGCGCATACGGCAAGTATCCGTAGCCGCGCATCGGAACTTCGATGTTCCGAGTGTCGACGACGTAAGAAACGCCGTTATAGTGACGCTGCAGCGGGGCCGACAGCACGGCAAGCGGCTGCTGGCCCTTGAGGCTCTTGGTGCGGATGCAGGCGGACGGAGCCGTCTGGTTGTTGAACTTGATCGACCCGAACGCTGTGTCAACCGAAGCGCGATCAAAGTCAACGTTGAGCGCGTCCGGCGTCTCCGTTTCCTTGATGACGTTTTCGTTCAGGTAGTCGTTGACGCCGCCGGAAAGATCCTTCTGGCGAATCTCTCGGTACTCGGGGCGATCAAAGTTCTGCGCCACATCAGTTCTCGAGCAGGCTGTAGACGATGTGGATGGTCGCGTTCGCGGTCCCCAAGACGACTCCGAATCCGCCAGGGACGATGATGCCAGGCGTGAAATCGTAAATCAGGTTGTTCGTTCCCGTCGGACCCGCCACATAGTTCGGAGTCAGGTCTTCAAGGCCGCCGGATGCGTACGCGACAAGTTTCACGGTGGCACCGGTAGCTCCAGTTGCGACAACAATCCGATGCACGATCGCCATGCGCTTGGTGTCGATCGGAAAAGCCGATGTCGCCGGAGGAGCCGCCAACGATGCGGTGATCGTGTCCGCAACATCAATGCGAGTCGTGGCCGTCTTGACGGATCCGAGGGCTTGGCCCGTCGGCCAGTACGGATTGGCGGCTGCCACAGATACAACCATCAACCTCGTCGCCGCTGCATCACGGAAGCTAGTCATGTCAGTACCACCATCCCCAGTAGTTCACGCGGTCGGGGTCGTAGGGTCCGCGATGCCGTTGAGTCCGCTTGTACATCGTCGGTCCCCTGGCATCGCGGGGGCCGCCGGCGTAGGTCATGAACTTCGTCCCTTCATCGGCGAGCTCCGACTGGATAGCCCGCATGCCAGGGATGTTGTTCTTCTTCTGGAAACACGCCTGCGCAGTCCGCAGGACCAGATACCGACAATGCTGGTCAGGCAGCATGACCATCGTTTCCACGATGTCGTCCTGCGCAAGCGTGTTCGTGAAGGGCGCGTCGAAGGTCAGCTCGTGGACCCGCGCACCCGAGGGCGACAGGATCGTCGCCGCGTTCGAGTACACGCAGCGCCGCACGTCGCCATAGTGCGATGCGTTGACGTTGAAGGTCGTGGTGACCTGCCAGTCGCTGTTGATGTACGAGCCTTCCTCGGCTTCGACCTCGCCGTAGATCGCGCCTGGCAGGTACAGCACGCTGGCCGAAGCCGGCACCGTGGCGATCTTGCCCTTGAACATCTTGGGCGGGCGCACGACCACGTTCAGGATCAAGTCCTCGGGCGACGTGAAGTTGTGGAGGCGCAGCGTGTTGTTGCCCTCCCACGACCAATGCGGCACGCGATCGTGCGCGACCCACTTGGGGATCTCGATGCCGCGCGTCACCGCCCCGAGAGGCGACCACTTGTAGGGGCTGAACGACGGCGTCTGCGCGGGATCCTGCGACCGCTTGCAGACCTGCGTGCAGGCCATCACCCAGGTCGGCAGCCGGTACTCGTACACGTTGGACAGGAGCTTCGTCGCCGTCGCCCCATCCACGCACATCGTGAAGTTCGAGTACTCCTTGTTCGCCTCGATCATCGTCCGGTACATCCCGCGCAGTTGGCGGTCGCCGTGACGCACAATCGTGGCAATGGGGAACTTGGCCGCGCTCGGATCATCGAGCACGTCCTGCACTTCCTGGATGAACTGCGTGACGTTCACTGTGCCCCCAACCCTTTGTACAGGGCGGGGATATCAGCCGTCAACCTTCGCGGTGGCGTACGTTCGCTTGAGGCCGGCGGCGTGCTCCGCCTTCTCGTGAGCGGTCTTCCAGGCCGACTCCGCCATCTCTGACTTCCACTTGGCTCGGAGCGCGTCGTTGTGCCGCTCGATGTCGTCCGCGACCTCCTGCAGGTTCTTGCCCTGCTTGGTCAGGTCGCACGCCTGCACGCGCGCGAGGATCGTCTCCACAGGGAACTCGTTGAGGAACTCGCCGTTGTCCCCCTCCCAGTAGAAGACCGTGTCCCACTCCCCCGCGTTGACGGAGAACCGCACCACGCGCCATCGCCCAGGAATCTCGGACGTCATCCTGCGCATGGGCGACCACCAGATCGACATGCACGAGTCGTACTCTCGCAAGGCCTTTCGGATGCGGGACAAGGCAGCCGACGGCGCCCAGATGGGATCCGCCGGCTGCCAGTTCACGCGACGTCGTTCCGCGTCGGTCTTCGGAGCGACTTGCTTTCTCATCGATCCAGATAACCGCCAGGGGTGATCACCCAGCGAGCCTCAGGATTGCCAGTGGCGCCAGCCGCAGTAAACAACTGACTCGAGATGAACGCGCCAACGCCAGAACGAGCCAGCATGTTGGGAGTAATCCCGTACGGGTTGTTGCCGGTGATTGCCGTATCACCGTTTTGCGGCTGCGTCACATCACCTTGAACGCCACGAACCGCTTGCTGGTACGTGTAGGTCAAGCTGAATTGCGTGTTGTTGGCAGGCGTGGATCCAGTCGAGTTCGGATCCGCTCGCGAAATCCAACCACCGGCGACCGTAATCGCTTTGGTGCCATCGTTGACGGCGGTGATGACGCCGTAAACCGATGCAGTGTAGAGATACTGGCCGATGTAGCTGGAATCCAACGTCAATCCACCCCACGGAGTTCCACCAGTGTCAGTCACCGAAGTGCCGGTAACCGTGGTCGTAGTCGTGGACGACGTACGCGAAACGCTCATGGATAGATCTGCAGTCCAGCCAACGGGAACTTCGATCAGTTGGAGGCCGACGATGTGGCTCGCCGAATCCAACTTGAACGGAAGATGGAACCGCTGGCCGGCGGGGGCATTCAACAGGTCACGACCGACCGACAAGGTGGCAGTGTTAGTGCCACCAGTCGCAACCGTCGGAGTTACGGTGATGCGCGTGATCGTTTGGAACACGAACAGCGAACGGCAAACCGAGTTGGCAACTGACGTCTTGGCGCCGTTTTCGGTGATCGGATCACCAAACGCATCGGTGCCTTCGATGGTGTAACTAAACGTGTCAAGAGCGTTACTGACAGTGAAGTCCACGGTCGAAGGAACGGTCATGTACCACGTGTTGTTGATCGTGGCGCCGACACGCTTGCCAAGTTGAGATGCTTGGTTTTGCGCAGTGAACGACAGGTTCAACACAATCGGTTGCCCGATGGTTGCCGTGGTGATGACGCCGATTTCCGTTGATTTCAGCGCGTCCCACGTTGCCGTCTTGATCAAGCCCTGAGGCGCATGGGCAGGCATCGTGATTCTGCAGGATTCCCGCAGAGCTCCACGATAGCCTCCCTTCGCAAGGGCGTTTCGATTGAATGTTGAAGTCATGGTGACCTTCTTTCAGGCCGTCAGCTCGGTGAGGACGGCGCCAGTGCGGTTGCGCACTTCGACGATCATGTTGTCTTCCCAGGTCCAGCCACGCCAGTACTTGTCGAGGTCCGGCAGGCGTTCCCAAGTCGTGACGTCGCCGCCAACCAGAGGCTGCATCGGCGCGGTCTCGAGGATGTGGAACTGGTCCAGAGCCAGGAAGTACACGCGGTTCTGGTAGCAGAAGCGATCCTTCACCCAGCCGACGCCGTTGAAGGTCAGCGTCTTGTGGCCGCCCTGCAGCTCGAGCGTGTTGTTGTAGCGCTTGTCAGGCGTCAGCAACTTCACGTACGAGTTGTAGGTCGGGAACGACGAGAGGATCAACTCGATGTTGGCGTTGTTGATCTCCTCGGCGTCGGACATCGCCTGCTGCATCAGCTCCTCGGTCAGCGGACGGTTGCCCGCGCCGCCGTTGTCGAGGACCACCGCGCGGTTGAACGCTTGGTTGCCAGCTTGGCCCGCAGTCGCAACGACTCCTTGGAAGTGGTAGCCGTTCGTGTCGATGTCGCTTTCGGCGGCGGATTGCTGGCTGCCCGAACCGACCATGCCGTTCTTGGTTCCAACATCGCTGAACACGCCACCGATACCCATCATCTCGCGACGATAGGAGGTGTCCTTGATCTGTTGAGCGGCAGTGCTTCCACTCGAGCAACGCACGATCCACTCACCAACGGCAGAAGCCGCAGTGAACGTGATCGGCGAACCCGAAACGCTGTTCGCTTGGATGGTGACCGTGGAGCCGCTAACAGCGACCGCTGTCACGATGATGACGAAGTTGGTTGCATCCCAGCCCGTCGAAGAGGTGCCACCAGCGGTGAACTTCGCCAAGCGCATGCCAGGCTCGATGTACTTGTCGAGCGTACCGGCAGCTCGCGTGGTCGCCGCGCCCTCGATGTCGCTGTTGATCTTCAGCGTCAACGAAGTAGTACCAGAGCCAGCAACCGCGATTTCCGCGATGCGGCCCGAGCCGTCGTTGTGAATTTGGCGGGCACGGTCGATCATGATGTCGTCGACGATGCCTTCCATCTCGATCTGCAGCGCCTCGGCGTAGGCGCCACCGTTGGTCTTGCCGTGCCGGATGGTGTCGCCATCCAGCGCGATTCGAGCCATGCCCTTGCGGGTGATGGTCGAGTAGGTCAACGACGGTTGGAAGCCGGGGTCGGGGATCAAGCCACCGTAGCCCACGTTGTTGAGGCCGGTCGAGCGACCGAACCGCACGGGGAACACGATGTACTTGCCGGACACCGCCTGATGCGGGCGCTTGTCGATCATGCTCAAGAGCACGGTCGAGTTGTTGCGCGCATCCGGCAGGAGCTGCAGGAAGTAGTTGGTGAGGAGGTTGTCGTAGTAGCCGGCGGTCGTAGCTCCGCCGTACGACTGAGAGCCGTAAATAACGCCATTGTCAGCAGACACAGCCATGGATCAGTCCTTGTTTGGTTGTGGACTACTGCACGCCGTTCTTGAGCTGGTTCACGAACGACTTGAAGCCGGACCTCCACTGTCCACTCTGCAGATCCCTCGCCGAGGGCTTCGGCGGGGTGTTCGTGGTCAAGGCGGGGGTGCCGGCGGTCGGCGGGACTCCAGCAAGCTGCGACGTGTTCGTAGCCCGTTGGTCTCGTTGGGAAGACATGAAGTCGGAGAGCATGTCGGCTTGCATCGCGTGCAGCTCGGCAGCCACCTCCTCCAGCGGCTTGTTGGGGTTAGCCATTTGGTAAGCCGCGACCACAACCTCAGCTTGTTCCCGCGCCTTCGTATTCCCTTGGTAGAGGGGCAACGAGCCGACGACGGACTTGATGCGATCCATGTGCGACTTGGTGGTCAACTCGTCGCGGAACTTTGTGAGCTCCGCGAGCTGGCTCTGGATCTGCATGAGATCGGACCTGGTCTGCTTGGTGACAGGATCCAGGTCTTCGCTCGAATAACTCGCATCGGTAGAACCAACTCCGATCTGCCGTCCGTGCAGTTGAGACGCACGTCTCTGGATCTCCGCGAGGGCGGCTTCGGGGTTGGTGCGCATCAGGGTCTCCATCTGGGAGGCGAACTCGATGGCGCCGGCATGCTGT
>Ga0315904_10005448_pt1 | contig 17663 bp, 16 predicted proteins | sample LakEriMetagenome_6_FD_203529 | JGI IMG/M metagenome (GOLD analysis project Ga0315904, IMG submission 203529) | Freshwater fungal communities from buoy surface, Lake Erie, Ohio, United States - Buoy 12 MA120 | ecosystem: Environmental > Aquatic > Freshwater > Lake | place: USA: Lake Erie, Ohio...
GCTGACCGCGCGTAGGGCTGTTTTCCTCGACCGCTGATAAACACTGGTGAACGCTAATAAAGACCCAAGCCGGACCGCTGATGGACACTGATGAACGCTAATGAAGCGCTCCATCGAGCGCGTAGGTCTGTTTGGCTGTTCCCCCTAACTCCCTAACACCTTACACCTAACACCTAACACCTTATCCCGCTTGGCCCCCCTTCTCCCCCGGTGCTTTGACTGGGGGAGTAAGGGGCGGGGGGGATGAGGGGGCTGACCGCGCGTAGGGCTGTTTCCCTCGACCGCTTATGAACATGGCAAATGGAAGCGGAACGTCGCCAGCCGTCCGGTGACTGAAGTCATTGAATGCGATGGTGATGGCGCAAAGTCGCAGGCACATTCCATGTGCCGTCCGCTAGATTTAATCAAGCACACTTAAGTCCCTGGCTGCCTGCAGAGCGGAGTCTGGATATCCCCAGAGTTTGTTTAGGGCTCTAGGCTGCTGCTTGGGTTTTCAGGCCCATCGGGCCAGGATATCGGTAGCAAGCGACGCATCGTACTCTTGCTCTTGCTCTTGCTCTTGCTCGTACTCGTACTCAGCGAAGCGGTACTCGTACTCGTACTCGATGGCTGCTTGAACCTCAGCGATGCCATCGTTTGATCGGACCGGTCGCCGTGGAATATGCGTCCAAGGGCCTATCAAGGAATGATCGGAGCTCAGTCATGCGGGGTTTGATTGGCTTTGTTACCGCGCTAATTCGCTTTGACGGTTTACAATAACGCAATAATGAGAGGATTGCTTCTCGCGAAGGCTTTCAGTAAAAGCATGGCTAATACTGCCTTTGGAGTTGATCCCAGATCTGTTTTTGACGTAAAATCATACTAGAAGTTGACCTAAGTCAACCTCCGAGTAAAGTCGATAACTTGAAAGGGGCTTGCCACTGGGTCCCTTTTTTGAAGGAGTGCCCGATGGCAAAGAGACTGGAAGAAGGGGACGACGAACGGGTTCGGTATTTGGAAACACTAGAAAACGGATATCGATTCAATGGTTATGTGAGTTTTGACAAGGAGCGGGCTACGAACCCCATCGCGAAGAATCTCGAGTTGGACGCACAGGGTTTCATCGACCTGATGATCAAGTACTTGCGATCGGGAGGTAGGCTGGACCGCGTGGACGAGTCTCGTCCCGATTGGAAGCACTGGCGATTTCACTTTGATCTATGGCCCGAACTCGCGGCCGAGGAAATGTATGTGGAGCCTGGATAAACGCGAGATCATCGTCGTGAGCGTGCATCCTCCGGGCGATGTCACGTGGAGCAGATGGAACAAAAAATAAAAGGAAAACAACGTATGGCAGACAAACCCTATCCGTGGACTTGTGGCCAATGCGCTCAGAAGACCATTGAGCCGGTGGTCAAGGACTATCAGATCGCATTCAAGCACGATGGAAAGTTGCATCAAATCACGCTTCCGCAAGTCGAAGTTCCAAATTGCAGGAACTGCGGAACCGAACAGACCGATATCCAGATCAGCCAACAGGTAACCAGCGAGCTAAGACGAAAGATCGGGCTAATGTTCCCTGACGAAATCAAGCGGCAGCGAACCGCGTTGAAGCTCAGCCAAGAACAGCTTGGCGAATGCATCGGTGCTGCCAAGGAATCGATCTCTCGATGGGAGAACGGAGTGCTTATTCAATCGGTCAGCACTGACAAGCTACTGCGCATGTTCTTCAAGCACCCAAGCGATCCGAATTGGAATAACAAGTGGTTGAAGCCCTCAGAACCAATAGTCGTTCAAGTGCCAGAGTTCAGTTCTCAAAACTGGATCGTTTCGGCTAGCCGTACCAATGCCAACACTGGGAGGTCTAGTGGGATATGGCAAGAGATCATGGAATCTGTCGAGCGGCGATTGCTTTCGAGACTAATGGTTGATGATACGCTTTTTCCAGTCGTCGAAGCTCGGCTAACGGAAGATGACTTTCAAAATGCGTTAATGCGATTCACTTACCATTCGATGCGTTCGGTATTTCACGAGACTGGCAAAATTGATCCTCGCAGACTGGCTCAGACTTTAGCGGCGCAAGCATCCGAGCTACCTGTTGATCCAGTGGAGATTGTCATCTTGCTTGTGGACACTGCGGTCCCAATCACCGAATTCAATGAGCTACTTGACCTAATGTCGCGTCGATCCCAAGTTCGACGCGAGCTAACCAAATCATTTTGACCAGTTCCATGAGTGTCCGGCGGCCTATCAAGGAATTATCGAAGCTCAGTCATGCGGGGCTTGATTGGGTTTGTTACCGCGCTGATTCGCTTTGACGGTTTGTGGCCCATCGGGCCAGGATATCGGTAGCAAACGACGCATCGTACTCGTGCTCTTGCTCGTACTCGTACTCAGCGAAGCGGTACTCGTACTCGTACTCGTACTCGTACTCGTACTCGATGGCTGCTTGAACCTCAGCGATGCCATTGTTTGATCAGGTCTGTCGCCGTGGAATGTGCGTCCAGTGTCCTATTAAGGAATCATTGGCGCTTAGTCTTGCGGGGTTTGATTGGGTTTTTCACCGCGCTAATTCGCTATGACGGTTTGTGGCCCAGCGGGCCAGGATACCGGTAGCACGCGACGCCCCATAAGATGCGAGCAGTTCGTTAGCCGACGAGCGCGAGCGTCGGGCAGTGACCGTACAAACGATAACCAAATCGTTGACCGCTATGGGAATAAGCCTACAGGCACCTTGGGTAGACTTACTGAAGCTCAGGCTTGCGGGGCTTGATTGGATTTGTTACCGCGCTGATTCGCTTGGACGGTTTGTGGCCCATCGGGCCAAGATAATAGGTAGCAAGCGACACATCGTACTCGTGCTCTTGCTCGTACTCGTACTCAGCGAAGCGGTACTCGTACTCGTACTCGATGGCTGCTTGAACCTCAGCGATGCCATGGTTTAATCGGACCGTTCGCCGTGGAGCAATTCGTCCAGCGGCCTATCAAGGAATTACTGAAGCTCAGTCATGCGGGGTTTGATCGGGTTTGTTACCGCGCTAATTCGCGATGACGGTTTGTGGCCCAGCGGGCCAGGATACCGGTAGCACGCGACGCCCCCCCGAGAATGCGCCGTCCCGGAGGGGCAATGCCCTCGGCCCAAAGTTGGTCAGCTTTCGAAGCAAATACGCGGGACATAAGCAGGTGCTCCTTGGAGAGAGTTAGGATAGAAACAAGGGCGCACCTTAAATCTACCTATAAAATCCCCCTGCGCTCAGGAAAAGTCTACTAGGGTCGTGTACGCTTACTCTTGCGCCAGCAGAAGCTCGTGATTCCGGTTCGTACGATTATGAGTGTTTCCGACAGAACGATTGCGATCACCCAGCGGCGGCCAGAATACTTTGATTTCAGGAACCGCCCGATCCGCCGCTTGGGTTCATCGGATTGTTCGCCCTCGCGTCCGTAAGTTCCGTCTCAAGCTCAACGCGAATCTGTCTCGCGAGCGCAACTCTCGCACTACGTTCTAGCATCGAGCCGTTTGCACGCAGAACACCGATTATTTCTCCAAGATCTTGCTCCACACGTTTGGCGGCTCCTTTTAAGCGTTCTGCCGTGTCCGGATTCAACGGTCCGCAGGAAAGTGCAGCGACGATCACCGTCGTGACAAACTCGGACGTAGCGAACGCCTCCGGCAAGTGTCGATTCGACTTAGTCGTACCGGATTGTTGCTCCTTTATTGCCCATGAGAATTCGTCTGCTAAGTGCGCAAAGATTGCCGGATCATCCGGATCGCGCAGACAGCCTAAAGAGTATAGTTCGGCAGCGTCAACGTGGCGTTCGCGATTGTGTAATTCGCTGCCAAACCAGACAGCTGATTGATCGTCGGCGTCTGGAGCAAGCGCAGCGGCACGGTAAAAAGAGAACGATTCATCCCGATTACCGAGATGTTCGTGAGCCCTAGCGAGGTTGCGAAGTACGAGTGATTTGTCCGGGTGATGCTCAGCAAGCCCTTTTACTAGCGAGAATGCCTCTTTGTGCATGCCGTCACGGTGATAGGCATCGATCATGATCGCAAATCTGGACAAATCTGCGCCATTGGCCGTGACGGGAGGTTTTTTAAAAGTACTCGTCGCCATGTCAATTTCGAATACCTTTGCTAATTCTTCGCGCGCGCGGTCGCGAAGCGTTCGATCGTCCGAGTGGGAGAAATGGCTTAATTGGACCACTTTAAGACTTTGGTCGTCGGGAAACAACCGACATCCGTAGTCAATTACTGCGTTTTGAACTTGCCCGCTCTCGAAATGGGCTGCTGCACTTGCTAGACGTAGAATCTGTCGAATACTTGGGCGGGAAGATTTTAGCTGCATCAACTCCGACACCTGTTTTAGAAAACCGCGAAGGTCATCTTGCTCTGCGGCGTCCACTGCGGAATCTACAATTACGCTTGGAATCCCTCCGGCTTCTGCTTCACTTAAAGCGTGAGCGATAACATCAAGCGGGGACGACTGCGAAATTATCGAGACGTCGTGCCCGAGCCTAGCTCGATATGCCGCGACTTCTTCTCGCAACGTGCGGACTTCCTTTTGCAATTCTGCGCCCGACGCACCCTTTGCGTGCGCCAGGACATTTTCTGGCAACTCACGGAGGCAATCATGCACAAGGTTGTCTCGCTCCGAAAGGTTCCCCGCCTGAATTTCGTTGATGTACTTCGCTAGCTCGTTCGCGAGGAAACCGATTCCGGCTACATCTCCCTTAAATTTAATGACTCTGTATGTCGCAATGTTAAAAGGAAGATCAGTCTGGGAATCGTCATGCACCATAATTGTGCCGCGTCCGCGAAGTGCATGACGTACGCCGAGTTCATAGAAGACGTTCGGATTGAGTTCCGTGAGGTCCGCGATCACTAGGTCGGCGGCAGCCAAATACTCTACAACTTCGCGGGTGATCGCCCCACTCTTTGATGCATCGTCAGCTCGGTGGACGCGGTAGCCAAAATGCTCAACTGCAGGCTTCATCACGTTATCGAACAAAGCACGATAGTGACGATGAAGGTCCGTTCCAACTTTCTTGAATGGCATAATAATAAAGCAAGTCTTGTCCATTGCAGTGGTCATACATATCTTTCAGGGCGAACGACACGGTTAACCAGGCCGCGGCTAACCAACATTTACTTCAGAAACCGCGCGGCCCGCGGCTCCGGTTGAACCGATTGTTCGCCATCATGGTTTCGAGTCACGCTTAATGATGGCAGCAAGCTTGTCTGGTGGCAGTGCGCCGTAAATTTCTGCGATTTCTCTTGGTTCCGTGATCATTTTCTGTGCGATGAAATTCACGAGGCGGAAGAGCATGTTCACCGTCTGCCGATCATCTTTCAGATCTAGGACGCCAGGATGAACTGATTCGTTGCCAATTACGCGTACGCTGTCAAGTGCTTCCTGTACCTTCGCAGGGAGACCATTCGCCACTAGAAAGGCGATATCGGAATTGATGTTCGAACCGGATGCACCCAGAGTCGCACACAGCTTCTGGATTCCGAGTCGCAACAACGCAGCAGCTCCCCGCGGTGACAAATTGGCGATCACGCGGGCCTCTTCAAAATCTGCGAGAACGTCAGCGGGAAGATCAGCGTTTGGCGGTTGCGCAATTGAATTCAGTGGGTAAATCATGCTGTCGCCATGCCAAATAGTTGGCTCTCCGCAGTTATTGCACTTTGAAAGGACGAAAGCTTCGTTTTGATATTGTCTCCCATATCCGCTTGGTTCCGACGCACCGACGAGGTAGTACCAGTCCTGTTTTGCGAACACCCTACACCGAGTGCAGTTGAATGCTGTGGCTTTTAGTGTCGGCGGGATGAAATTGGACATCTTAGACTGCTGTAGGCGAGTAAAGTTGATGCCGAACGACCGCGATAACCGATGTCGCGGCAAGTAAATTCACTATCAGGAAACGGCCAATCCGCGACTTCGGTGCATCGCTTCATTATCCCACGTTGATGTTCATGACGGGTTTTTCGTCCATTCGTAGCGGCTCGTACTAATCTCTAGGGATGTGGTAGAAAATCCGAGCCAACGGCCACTGAGCAATTTGGAATTAACGATCCGAAGCTGAAATGCACCACGATACGCATGCGCATCCTTCGGATTATACCAAGTTCCGGTTATATAAGACCCCTCGATTTTCCCAAGCAACCAATATCTTTGATCCTTTGCAGCATAGTCGGCGTGGATGTAATTGTGCACCTGATAGATAACTGCTGTTTTTCGTCGATCTTTTTCTTCCAGAAAATTTGCGCTGTTGGATTCCCAAAAAACATCCCATTCGCCACGTAAATCGGGTGGGTTCTCACGGAAGATGCTTCGAAGTGGTACCCAGCTCAAATGCTTAATCAATTTCGGCCAAAGCTGCATATCAAGCAGCAGTTTAAACAGTAGCCCAATCATAAGGGGGCTTGCGCCGAGAATTAGTGATGGCCAATCTAGCTTCATGTTTCCAATCGGGATAGCATATAATCTATTGCGTAATCCATAACCTAACCCATCCGAACTTTACTATAAGACGTGTGCGGAGTCAAGCAGATCCTAATCCTAAAACACCACTGAGCAAGAGTTTGCCGCAGCGATTGCCTCTGCGAAGCGGCCAGGATATATCGAATTGGTGTTCTCTATATTGTATGGAATTTTGCTTGTCCAGGTTATACGAGGCTCGGATGGACGCGGAACCAGATTCGCTTGTTGCAGTCATGCAATCGAAGTTGATCAATGAAGTGCGCAGAATCGCCCGCATACTCCATGTCGCTAAACAGTTCCGTCGCCATTACATCAACGAAAATTCCATCCAAGCAGCTGTCAAATCCGCGGTCAATCGCACTGGCATCTGCAAAAAAAATCTCTTGTCATACTAAAGTGGATCCCATTATTCGGACCACGGGCGGCCCCGCGTTAGATAGCGGCCGCCGGTCGTTTTCGACCCCGTGGGCGATAGACTTCCCACGGTGTTTGATTACCTAGTCCTTGATGCGGCCTGTCGTAATCGTAGTAATCAAAGAAGCGTTTTAGGCTTCTATAGGTTTCGACTCCTGAAGCGTATTCCTTGAGATAAACTTCCTCGTATTTGACCTTCCTCCAAAGCCTCTCGATGAACACGTAGTCCGTCGCGCGGCCACGACCGTCCATGCTGACCTCGATCGATGCATCGAGTAGCTTGGAGGTGAAGTCGCGGCTCGTGAATTGCGACCCTTGATCGGTGTTGAATATTTCTGGACGCCCCTGCTCCAAGGCCTCCTCTAATGCCTCTAAAACGAACTCCGTATCCATGCTGTTAGAGAGCCTCCAAGAGATCACGAATCGACTGTGCCAGTCCATTACAGCGCAGAGGTACAGGTATCCTTGTCTGATCGGTATGTAGGTGATATCACTGCACCAGACATGGTCTGGTTTCGCGATTTCGAGTCCCCGCAACAGATACGGATAAACCCGGTTTTCCTTGGAAGGAATTGTCGTTCGCGGTTTTGGCGCAAGACCCTCGAGCCCCATATTTTTCATGAGTCTTTGAACACGCTTGCGATTTACGTGAACTCCTTGGCGTTCTAAATAACTGACCATTTGCCTCTGGCCTTTGCATGGATGACGCATGTATTCCTGGTCGATCATAAGCATGATCTGTAGGTTTTCCTGGGTCTCCGGAACTGGTTCGTAGTAGAGATTAGATCGGTTCAAACCGAGCAACCGACACTGCTCACGAACGCTAAGCTCCGGGTGTTGCCAATCGATCCACTTGCGTTTCTCAGAGACCGTTCTCGGCCACTTTTTTTTTGATCCACTCGAGCTGCATATTGAGCTTCCCGATCTGCTCGTACAGCTCGGCGGTTTGCGGTTGATCTGCCGCCTTATCTTTGCGATCCGTTGGACCATCAAAGACTGACTCAACGCCTTCGAGGAGTTGACGCTTCCAGAGCACTACTTGAGAGGGATGAACCTGGTGCAACTTTGCTATCTCGGCAACAGTCTTAAGCCCCTTGATAGCATCTAAGGCTACCTTCGACTTGAAGGTAGCACTAAACGATCGCCTTTTCCTTGGCATAAACACCCTCCTTGGTGGAATCCCAAAAATATAGCCTTTTTCGGCTCGAAAAAACACACGGATTTCCATCTAAACCCGTGGTCCGAATAATGGGGTCCACTTCAAACTTCGCAACCAGCGAAAAAGCTTTCGTTTAAATCGCACGCTTGGTATCTCTGGTCGGATGCAAACATATTCGTCGCACATCCGAACAATTCGAGGGTCGTACGACCAACTCCAGTAAGGCGCGGCATGTTCGCCCCAGCAAGCGACTTCCACACCTTTCCCGATCGAAAGGCATCAAAGCTTGCAGACAACCGTTATCGCACATGTTATACTCTCCCCACCGCTGGGCGTCAGCCCCGGGGACGAGTTCGGACTAAAACCGCCCAGTTTTTCAGGAGACTGGAGTATGACCATGACCAAAGACGATTTCGGCGTCCGTGTTAAGGAACTGCGTGAACAGTTGCACCTCACCCAAGAAGCAATGGCAGAGACCCTGGGTGTGAGTTTCGCGACTGTGAATCGCTGGGAAAACGGTTGGACGGCACCTTCGAAACTGGCGCTCCGTCAGATCGACTTGCTTTGCAAAGAGCGTAGGATCGCTCCACTTAATTCTGATAGGGGCTTGTAGAAGAGTTGGAGCTGTTCTCAAAGGTCCCCATTAGCAATCGTTTCGTTTAAAACATTTAGTGGGCTATCGATGAGCAAAGTTTGGTACTGTCAAATAAACGGCCGCGAGTATGGACCATTCGACTCGTCGAAGTTGCGCGCTCTCGCCAACGAAAAGAAAATACGGCCCGAACATCTTGTTCGGCAATCACCGGCTGACCCATGGGTCCCCGCCATTCGTGTAACTGGATTGTTTCCGCCGGTAAATGCCGCTCCTCTTGCAACCGAACGTTTGTGGCGGATTAAGACCCCATCGAAACAGATCGACGGCGTCACCGACAATCAACTCAAACAGCTCGCACGTAGTGGGCAGCTAAAGGCAGAGCATGAGTTGTGCTTGGAGGGGAAAGAACAATGGTTCAAAGCTTCAACGGTTAAGGGGCTGTTTCCATCGATACCTAAATCGCCGCCGATGCCAGATGTGATCACAGCAGAAATTGTTTCGCCCAAAGGTAAACCTGAAGAACCGGTGGTAATTCAGAAACCAGAGGCCACCGCAACACCGGGAGAGAGAATCACATTCGCGGGAGTTAAGAAATTTATTGGCTCGCTATTGCCATCAGGTGACAGAACTGCATCAGTCGATCAACGACCGCCCAAGAACAGCATTCAGTTCTTTGGCCCAGGCACGGTTGTCAACCTCGGCTATGGGCCACTTGCGAATCCATTGGTGTATGCCACAGGTGGCAAGTTCGATCAGTTGCGTGATTCGTCGTTGATAGAGCTGGGTTTAGTAGTTGCAAAGCAAAGCGATACTTCGGAGCGACTCGGATACTGGCCGAGCTACCACAACTGTAATCCGGGCCAGCGTGCGGCCTATCTGCAATGGCTTTATGGAGGAAGGTCGCACCAAATGGCCGAGCTTGGTTACGTCTTTATCTTCTTTTATGGACTAGAGCGTCGGATTGTTGTCGATGGGAAAGATCACGAATGCGTAGCGAGAGAGCTGATCCGCCTTCTACCTATGTTCGGCCAGTCCAATTCGTTTGCTGGCTACGCAACACGACTTCTATGGCTGGCAATCTATTTGAGTGTTGACTGCGGCGGTATGCCAATAGATGTGATCGCGGATGCTATTCGTGTAACCAACCGCTGGCGCGACGGTTCTCTTGAACTATACCTTGCGTATCTTTCAAGGACTCAAGGGAAATTGAACGGTGAGGCGTGTTATGCCTGGGCCGAGCAAGATCAACGGGCGATGAGAAGCATTGTTTGTATTCGCCACTCCGATAAGTTCAAAGAGCTATTCATCCGCAAAGTCCAAGATGCGTTCCCAGAAGGAGTGCCGTTTCCTTCTTCCATTCGAAACAAGGCAATTAGTTATCATCCAGCAAGCAGCACTCTGCTATCTGCGCCGCAGCAGATGGTCAAAATTACTGGCCAGATGATGCCGACAATGGAGCCACGACGCAATCCTTGTTCCAAGTTGATCCAGATTTGGAACGACTGTATCGAGCAACTCAAGGCTTTTGATCGTGCCAGTCGCAAAGCCACTAGTGAGATTACAAGTGAAACCTATGAGGCGTTACCAATCGAACTTCGAGAGGGTGATCATCCTGAGCTCGAGTATTGGAACCGGTTGATCTCACGTGTAACGGATGAAGATGGATGGGCGGTCGTAAATGTAAACGAGCTTGCTCGAATCAAGGGGATCAGGGAACGTACATCGCTTACAAAGTCACAAACTTTGAGCATACTGAAAACTGCAGATGCTCTTGGGTTCGCCATTGAGCCCGATTGCAGAATCAACGGGAAGAACTTTCGTTGGAACGAACCGATAGCGATTTTTAATTGTGAGCTGGCCATATGTGACGACCGATCGATCGAGAAGTTTCGTATGGCTGCATTTCTCTTGGAGCTCGGTTTGTCCGTCGCGGTTTCAGACAACGAAGTAGATGAACGCGAGCTTGAAGCGATCGAAAGCCATATCGAAGCTGAACTCGACCTCACCCCAGATCTCGCAAAGAGATTGTCGGCGCTCAGGCATCTAATGGTCGCTAAAGGTCCAAAGCTCAGCACAGTTCCTCAGACGTTTCTTACGGCACTCTCCAAAAACCAACGCAAGGCAATCGGAAGCTATCTAGTCTCCGTAGCGGCCGCAGACCAAGTCGTCACGAACAAAGAAAAGAACGTTCTGCGAGCAGCATTTCAAAAGTTGTCACTCCCGCTCGATTTGCTCACTGAGCTTTTAGCTCCGTACGAGGCAGTGGAGGCAAAAGCCCAACAAACGCCTGCGACTTTAGTAGTAGATAAGCCCGATACCGAGGCCCCAGTACTTGACTTCGATCGAATTCGCCGCATCCGCGAAGAGACTCGGCATGTTCAAGATCTGCTGCATGAAGTCATCACTAATTCATTCGACGGTTCGGACGAATCGCTGGTCGTAAGAAATGCTGACGCTTCAGAAGAACCAATTGAGGAGTTCGTCTCTGCTACGGCAGTCATTGCCACAGACCAAACCTCGCAAATGGTTGATCAATGCGTGGACAACAGATTCTCAACAGTGCCAAGTCGATACCAAGCCTTTTGCTCAAAATTGGCGACCCAAAATCGATGGAACTTACGAGAGGCACAAGAACTCGCACGGTCGGAAGGACTGATGTTCTCAGCGGCACTGGAAACCATCAATGAGTGGTCGACAGATACATTTGGTGATTGGCTGATTGAAGAAGCCGATACTGACCTGATTGTTCACCTAACCTTACTTGAGAGTAGATAAAAGATGTCACGAATATCGCCCCGCGAACGCGAATCAGTCTTACGGTCTCTATCGTCGGGCGTTGTTCCCGCTATTGGTCTACACCATATCCAGGTTGGCCGACTTGAAGAAGTCAACGCCATGATTCAAGACCTGGATCAAGTGGAACGTGCTGGAACTTTTGTGCGATTCATTGTTGGTCGATATGGAAGCGGCAAGACATTTTTCTTGCATCTCCTGAAGAATGTAGCTTTACAGCGAAAGTTCGTTGTGCTTGAAGCAGACATTACCACAGATCGAAGGCTTCATGGCTCGGGCGGAAAGGGGCGAGCACTCTATACGGAGTTGATGCGTAATCTCGCAACAAGATCCAAGCCAGAAGGTGGCGCACTCTCGAATTTAATCGAGCGTTGGGCGAGTGATATCGATCATTCTGTTCGTAGCCAGGGTGGCGACGACGAATCAGTAAAAAAGGCGTTCGCGATTAGCCTTCGTCCTCTCCAGGAGTTTGTTGCTGGTTACGACTTCAATCACGTTCTAAGTCGATACTACGAAGGATTCGTTTCCCACAACCAACCGCTTCAAGATTCCGCACTACGTTGGCTGCGAGCGGAGTACACAACGAAGACCGAGGCTCGCAACGATCTCGGTGTGCGGAGTATCATCGACGACGAATCTTGGTACGACTACATCAAGCTCTTCGCTGGATTCTGTCGAATCGCTGGTTACGCCGGTTTGATGGTAAGCATTGACGAGCTCGTAGTGCTATCGCATAGATTGGCGAACACTGCCGCTCGTAACAACAACTATGAAGCGATTCTGCGAATCATCAACGACTGCATGGGCGGAAGAGCCGAGGGTGTTGGTTTCATATTCGCCGGTACGCCAGATTGCATTGAGGATCGACGGCGAGGCCTGAGCAGTTATGAGGCACTCGCAATGCGGATTGCGAGCAACTCGTTTGCAAAGGATGGCCTAAAGGACTTTACATCTCCCGTTATTCGACTTGAAAATCTGACTCCGGAAGATTGCTTTGTTTTGTTGAGCAATCTGAGGCGAGTGCATGCAGGCACAGAGTCGGAAACGCGATTGATATCCGACGAAGGCATTTCCACGTTTCTCCAGTTTTGCCACAATCGAATTGGAGCCGCGTACTTCCAGACTCCTCGCGAAACGATCAAGTCCTTCGTTGGACTACTCCGTGTCCTGGAGCAGAACCCGGCAAAGACCTGGCAGGAATTGTTAACTCCTGACGCAGTTCCATCGAAAGCGGAGAGCGACCCAGTGGAGAGCTTTACCGAAGTCGATGACGAGAATCTGGCCGAATTCAAACTGTAATGACAACACCCGCATTCGACTTGCTGTCGCAATCTATTCAGCACTGCCTTTGGCGAATGAACTGGACCGAGTTGCGGCCGATTCAGTCGGAATCGATTCGCGCGATCCTCCAAACCGAAGACGATCTTATAGTTTCGGCAGCTACCGCATCGGGGAAGACCGAAGCTGCATTTCTGCCGATTATCTCTCACATTGACTCCAATCGCAAGAACTCTATTCAAGCACTCTGCATTAGCCCATTGAAGGCGCTTATCAACGACCAGTTTCGTCGACTTGACGAGCTTTGTGAGTATGCCGAGATTCCCGTCCACCGATGGCATGGCGATGTAGGTCAGGACAAGAAAGCTAAGCTAGTTAAAAATCCCGGAGGGATTCTGCTGTTGACCCCAGAGTCCTTGGAGTCACTCTTTATCAATCGAACGGCTGCGTTGGAGCGAATGTTCGCCCATTTGGAGTTCGTAGTCATTGACGAGTTGCACGCATTTGTCGGTCGCGAGCGTGGCACACATATGAGGAGCCTGCTTAGCCGGCTAGAGCAACGCATCAAACACAGTTATCGAGTTGTTGCACTTTCTGCGACGTTAGGCGACTGGCCCAAGCTCTATGCTCAATGGCTCCGTCCTAAATCGCATGAATCGGTGAGGATTGTCGAGGACAGGTCCGCGTCGCGGACTGTCAGGCTGAAGATTTACGGCTATCCGAACGAGCATCTACGGAAGAACGCGCCAGCCGACGAGAGCCAAGATCAAGACAGTGATTTGGATGTTGAGTTTGCTGAAGTACTTTCCGACCTGCAGTCTTGTTTCAATGGACGGCATGGACTCATCTTCGCAAACAGCCGAAACAATGTTGAGTGGTTTGCCGACGCACTCAATCATCTCAACGAAACGGGAGGGCAACCCCGGTCGTATCTCGTTCATCATGGCTCCGTGAGCAAGCATGTTCGAGAAGAGACCGAGAATCTGATGCGTGGGGACGTGCCATTCACAACGTTATGCTCATCAAGCCTCGAACTTGGTATCGATATTGGCGACGTTCAGATCGTTGGGCAGCTTGGTGCCCCGTGGTCAGTGAACTCACTCATCCAGCGACTGGGACGCAGCGGACGACGAGGTGATCAAGGCTCGGAGATTCGTATCTTTATCACTGAACCACCGGGCCCCAAGAAAGACGCGGAGCTTATTGATCGGCTGCATGTTGAACTCTTGCAGGCTATCGCGTTGACAGAGTTAATGCTTGAGAAGTGGATGGAACCTCCTGACATCAGACCTTTTGATCCCAGCACCTTTGTTCAGCAAATAATGAGCGTGCTGGCCGAAGTGGGAGGCATTAATGCATCGTCACTCTTTACACGACTGGTAGAGAGCGGCACTTTTGGCACGTTTACAAAATCGCAATTTGCTTCGATCCTTCGCAGCCTTCGCGACCATGACATTGTCCAACAGATGGACGAAGGGGATCTCATTCTTGGCCTGCAAGGTGAACGCATTGTTAAGTCGTTTGAATTCTATAGCGCCTTCACCTCGGCTAAAGAACTAAAGGTAGTGCATGTTGGAAAGCATATTGGAAGCATTTCTGGGTTGATGCCACCCCAAGTATCCGACCACATTCTTCTCGCTGGTCGGAGATGGCAGGTTGTCCACATTGATGATCGAACCAGTACGATTGAAGTCATACCTGCGAAGGGGAGGAAATCGGCAAAATTCTCTCCATCTGGAGGCTTCATCGACGATAAAGTTTTCGAGAAAATGCGTCAGGTACTTTTTACGGATAAGAGCTTCGCCTACTTGAGCAAAGGTGCCTCAATCTGGTTAAACGAAGCGCGCACCGCAGCCGCGGAAGCAAACCTTAGCACAGGCAGTTGGGTTGAGCAGTCTAGTCAATCCTGTCTCTTTTTCCCTTGGTGTGGAACAAAGACATTAATCACTATGGGGCTATTGGCGCGATACGCAGGGCTTGAGAATACGAACCGCGAAGGTGTCGCGATTGAGTTTAGGGCAAGTGTTTCAGATACACGATTAAAGCTTGCCGAGTTACTGAAACACGCACCTGGCGCTGAGGAGATTGCGGATCTTGAGGTCGATCAGGTTTTTCGCAAGTACGACGATTACCTGCCAAGCGATATTCTTCGAAGTAGCTTCATCGACAATGTAATGAACTACGACCGTGCAATTCGTGAATTAAGTCGGCTTACTTAGCGGCGTAGCTCACTGACGGATCGTACCGTTTTCAATCAACGGGATAGAGATTTGATTTCGACTTGGCGATCAACGATGACTCCAAGCGATCAAGTGCAGACCTGTCCAGTTTCGCGATTTGTCGGATACTCGCAAGGGGTTGCTGAATTCGCTTGAGGGTTGACGCAGGAACTTTATCCGCGAGTAGCAGAAGCTCGTCTTCGTCAGCTCCCAGTTCGTAGTCCAACTTGTGGATAAACTTTTCGGACGGGTAGTCGCAAGAAACAGAATGAGTCGATCTAGCTGAAGCTTTGCTGTAACCGGCCGGTGCGGATATTAAACCATCGGCTACTACTTGGTGACGATCTATGTCGTCAACCGTGCTACGCACAGAATTTGTGCTCGCGGTGCCAGGCAAGATGCTGGGGATCGGGCCACAGATTTGTGTTCGATGGCAGAGCAATTTTCAAGCCATGGAAATCACGCAACGACTTCTGGTCACGCGTGTCTTCATCGAATGCCGAATGAGCGACAATGATGCGATAGTCATCGTCTAGCGACCATAGACCTTGGTCGAACATCCAGTGGGCGTTCTTGCAAAGCGCGATGCCGTTTTTGGGATCGTTGTTGCGGGACTCTGAAAACTGGTGGATGTGCGCGGCATCGATTATCGACGCACCATCAATGGTAGTAACTCGATATCCAGTCAACGCGCAGGTGTAATTGTAAGCGGCTACTATGTCCAATCGGAATCGTACATCGCGTCCACTTTGATACGAGGACTCGCTTTCACAAACGGTGGTATTTGCATTGGCCAAGTCTGCGATCGAGAGGTTCACAAGACTAGCCAGTGCCACTTGCTCTGATGGCTCGAAATAGGATCGAATCAGAACGCCGCGCGCCATCGACCGGAATTCTGCCGACTGCGTGAGGCTAAAGAACTCTTCATTGATCTTTACGAACTGTGTTGCCTTCGGATCAAGAGAATCTGTTCCGTTTTTTGTGAAAGCTGACCAAACGCCATCTGATGACAGGTGATAGAACGGAAGGCGAACATCCAATCGCTGAGTTCGGCGATGCGCGACAATGGTACCGAATTGGCTGAATCGAAACGCAAGCTCCGGTGTGAGCTTCAATAGTGGGACCTGTAGATCGCCATTCTCGATCATTTCCAGAACCACTAGCAACAACAACGGTTTATGCGGTGCCAATCCCTGCGATCGATTGACGCGGAGATTTCCTAATGTCGCTAGCCATTGAGATTCAAAAACCACTTGTTGATGTCACTTCCAATAACTGAATGCTGGGAAAACAACTAGTATAGCGAATTGGCGTTAGGCCGCGTTCTGTGATTAGCAACTCACCAAGGATCCGAGTGTAGCCCTACGAGTTGGCCTTCGCCAACTTGAGGGTTTGCTTTTCAATCTGCTCGGCCGTGAGCGGCTTGCTGCCTTCGAGTCAGTTCCTAGCTGCGGCTTGGGTTATTTTGGTCGGGTTGAATATATGCTTGTATCTATCCCGCCAAGTACTTTTCTTGATGAGGTTCATCATGCAACGCCAGGCTCTTCATTTGACGAAAAAGGGGTTTTTATTGCATATTGGGCGATCGAATTGATGGCTGGGATTTTGATCGTTTTGATCGTTTCGCCCCTACGGGGCCGGAGCGTTTGGGGGGGCGGGGTTTGCTACCGAGATGTCGGCCCGCTGGGCCCAAGCAGCCAAGCAGCCAAACAGCCATCGAGTACGAGTACGAGTACCGCTTCGCTGAGTACGAGTACGAGGAATGAAGAAGAATTCGGTTTGCTACCGATACGACGACCCGATGGGCCTGAACAGCCAAGCAGCCATCGAGAGTTGCTAACAAAACCTAAGGGTATCAGCAAGCCTGAGCGCCAATAAATCTACCCAAGGTGCCTGTAGGCTTACGCATATACGCACTTCTATGCACAGAACTTGTGCTCGCGGTGCCAGGCAAGATGCTGGGGATCGGGCCACAGATTTGTGTTGGATGGCAGAGCAATTTTCAAGCCATGGAAATCACGCAACGACTTCTGGTTATGAGCTTCCTCGTCGAAAGAACCGTGCGAGACAATGATGCGATAGTCATCGTCTAGCGACCATAGACCTTGGTCGAACATCCAGTGGGCGTTCTTGCAAAGCGCGATGCCGTTATTGGGATCGTTGTTGCGGGACTCTGAAAACTGGTGGATGTGCGCCGGCTAATGGCTTGGATCCCTCCGGGATCGCCTTGCACGGTGCAGCCACAGAGGTGGTAAGATCCAGTGCTCCTCCACCCTCATCCCCCCCGCCCCTTGCTCCCGCCAGCGGGAGAAGGGGAGCCAAGCACTTGTGGGGGTTAGCAACTAGCGAATTTTCCGTTTTAAGAAATGTGCTTCTAAAAACAGGGGACAGACCCTGCGCTGTTGGTCTCATGCAAAGACGCAAAGACGCAAAGATGATGGATGCATCGTGCTCAGCGAAGCGGGTTCGTGCTCGTTATCGTTATCGATGTGAAAAGACCGGAGGCAGACCCCTCGCGATCCAGTGCTCTCCCACCCTTCCCCCCCCGCCCCTTGCTCCCGCCAGCGGGAGAAGGGGAGCCAAGCACTTGTGGGGGTTAGCAACTAGCGAATTTTCTGTTTTAAGAAATAAGCTTCTAAAAACAGGGGACAGACCCTGCGTTGTTGGTCTCATGCAAAGACGCAAAGACGCAAAGATGATGGATGCATCGTGCTCAGCGAAGCGGGTTCGTGCTCGTTATC
>Ga0315904_10005450_pt1 | contig 17661 bp, 8 predicted proteins | sample LakEriMetagenome_6_FD_203529 | JGI IMG/M metagenome (GOLD analysis project Ga0315904, IMG submission 203529) | Freshwater fungal communities from buoy surface, Lake Erie, Ohio, United States - Buoy 12 MA120 | ecosystem: Environmental > Aquatic > Freshwater > Lake | place: USA: Lake Erie, Ohio...
CCGATGGCAGTAGCGGTACAAGTGGAACCGATGGTTCTTCGGGTACGTCGGGTGATGCGGGTACGAGCGGAACTGATGGCAGTTCGGGAACGAGCGGAACGTCGGGCAGTAGCGGAACCTCCGCAACCGATGGTTCTAGTGGTACGAGCGGTGATGCGGGTACGTCGGGTACCGATGGCAGTAGCGGTACTTCGGGCGAAAGTGGAACAAGTGGCCAAGATGGTACGTCGGGTACAAGTGGCACCTCCGCAAGTAGTGGCACAAGTGGAACTGATGGCAGTAGCGGAACCGATGGTTCAAATGGTACGTCGGGCTCCGCGGGAACAAGCGGAGAAAGTGGCACAAGCGGAACAGATGGCAGTAGCGGAACTTCGGGCGAAAGTGGAACAAGTGGCCAAGATGGTACGTCGGGTTCTTCGGGAACGAGTGGCACCGATGGCAGTTCGGGAACTGCAGGCACCTCGGGAGCCGAAGGTTCTAGCGGTACGTCGGGCAGTTCGGGTACTAGCGGAACCGATGGCAGTTCGGGTACAAGTGGCGAAAGTGGTACGTCGGGCACCGATGGTAGTAGCGGAACCGATGGCAGTAGCGGAACAAGTGGTGAATCGGGTACGAGCGGAACCTCCGCAACGTCGGGAAGTAGTGGTACTTCCGCAACGGATGGTTCTAGTGGTACAAGCGGTGAGTCGGGCACAAGTGGTACGGATGGCAGTTCGGGTACGAGTGGAGAAAGTGGCTCTAGCGGTACAAGTGGCGAAAGTGGTACGTCGGGCACCGATGGTAGTAGCGGAACCGATGGTTCTTCGGGAACCTCGGGGTCGGATGGCTCTAGTGGAACCGATGGCAGTAGTGGTACAAGTGCTACAAGCGGTTCTTCGGGTACGTCGGGTACGGATGGTAGTAGCGGTACCTCGGGAACGTCGGGTTCTAGCGGAACAAATGGATTAACGTGCGGTAGCTATACCTTGAGCGGTGGCTCGGGTAATTATAGTTACACCGCATGTGATGATACGGGTCAAAGCACATCAAAAGGAATCGGTAGTGTTACGTTTTGTGCAATAGTAGGAACAGTAACCTTTGATACGGGTACTCTTACATACAACGGAGTTTGTGCGGGTACAAGTGGTACAAGTGGAACGTCGGGCAGTAGCGGTACATCCGCAACCTCGGGCAGTTCGGGCACAAGCGGAACCGATGGCAGTAGCGGAACGGATGGCAGTAGTGGTTCTAGCGGTACGTCGGGCACATCGGGAGAAAGTGGCAGTAGTGGTACAAGTGGTACGTCGGCTTCTAGCGGAACAAGTGGTATAAATGGAGTTTCTTGTAGAAGCTATACATTAATCGCTCCCGCAGCCTCACCACCCGCAGGCCCCTATCCTTATTCATATACCGATTGTGCGGGTGTATCCCAAAGTGGAAATTTAAATGATGGTGATTCAATAACAATTTGTGCCGAGAGTGAAAGCATCGTATTTGTTGCGGGTGCAATAAATGATGATGGATTATGTGTAGGCACAAGTGGTACGTCGGGCACTAGCGGTACCTCCGCAAGTAGCGGTTCTTCGGGAACCTCCGCAAGTAGCGGTTCTAGTGGTACGTCGGCCAGTTCGGGAACCGATGGTTCTTCGGGCACGTCGGGGTCAAGCGGTACTTCCGCATCCTCGGGCTCTAGCGGAACTGATGGCAGTAGCGGAACGAGTGGAGATAGCGGTTCTAGTGGTACGTCGGGCAGTAGTGGTACTTCCGCAACTTCGGGAAGTTCGGGGTCAAGCGGTACTTCCGCATCCTCGGGCTCTAGCGGAACCGATGGCTCATCGGGTACAAGTGCCGAAAGTGGTACAAGTGGTACGTCGGGTATAGATGGTACTAATGGTACCGATGGCAGTAGTGGTTCTTCGGGAACCGCGGGAACGTCGGGGTCAAGTGGAGAAAATGGTACCTCGGGAACGAGCGGAACAAGTGCTACCTCGGGCAGTAGCGGAGAATCGGGCACAAGTGGTGAGTCGGGTACAAGCGGTACTTCCGCAAGTAGTGGCTCTAGCGGTACGTCGGGTTCTTCGGGCAGTAGCGGTACTTCCGCAACGGATGGTTCAAGCGGTACTTCGGCTACGTCGGGTTCAAGTGGAACCGATGGCAGTTCGGGAACCGATGGTTCTTCGGGCAGTAGCGGAACCTCCGCAACAAGCGGTTCTAGTGGTACGTCGGCTACGGATGGTTCTAGTGGTACCTCGGCAACTTCGGGGTCAAGTGGAACCTCCGCAACGAGTGGCTCAAGTGGTACGGATGGCAGTAGCGGTACTTCCGCGAGTAGTGGTTCTTCGGGTACGTCGGGCACCGATGGTAGTAGCGGTACCTCCGCAACATCGGGGTCAAGCGGAACGAGTGCCTCCTCGGGCAGTAGCGGAACAAGTGGTACCTCCGCGAGTGCGGGTACGTCGGGTGCTACGGGCTCAAGTGGAACGAGTGGTGCAAATGGTGTAGCGGGTGGATTGGTTTATTATATGAATCAATCGGCCAACACAAATAGTGCTTTTGGTACACCTACTTATAAACAATGGAGTGCATCGCCAAGTGGTTCAACACAACAAACACTAACAACGGCAGTTGCAGCGAATACAACTGCTACAATCGCTGCTTTTGCGACTGATAGTAATGTTCCAAATGCTGAATTTATCCCCGCGGGTAATTGGGCATTTGTAATGCACGTTCAACTTGATAACTCAAATGCCGACTTTGATTGTTATGCCGAGATATACACCTATACAACGGGTGCGGTTTCAACTCTAATCGGAACAACCAATTCGGTAAATATTGCATATCTAGGTGGTGCTATTCAACAACTTTATACCGATACATTTATTCCATTTACCGATACTAACGTAACGGATAGATTCTATGTATTGGTTAAGGGTACCAACAACGATAATCAATCTCACAACATTACATTTTATACCGAAGGACAAACGTATTACTCATACGCACAAACAACATTCAATCCGCCTAGCGGAACGAGTGGTACAAGTGGAGTAAATGGTACGTCGGGCACTTCGGGCAGTAGCGGAACCTCCGCAAGTAGCGGTACTAGTGGATTTACGGGGTCAAGCGGTACATCCGCAACCTCGGGGTCAAGTGGTACTAGCGGAGAGTCTGGCACAAGTGGAACTGATGGTTCTTCGGGTACAAGTGCTACCTCGGGGTCAAGTGGTACAAGTGCTACCGATGGCTCTAGCGGTACCTCGGGCAGTAGCGGTACAAGTGCAACTAGTGGTTCTTCGGGAACGTCGGCTACCGATGGTAGTAGCGGAACCGATGGCTCTAGTGGTACATCCGCAACGTCGGGTTCTAGCGGAACCTCCGCATCTTCGGGCAGTAGCGGTTCTTCGGGTACGTCGGCTTCTTCGGGAAGTAGTGGTACCTCCGCAACCGATGGCAGTAGCGGAACAAGTGGCGAAAGCGGTACGTCGGGAACCTCGGGTTCTTCGGGAACGAGTGCTACGAGTGGTTCTAGCGGAACGTCGGGCAGTTCGGGTTCTTCGGGAACTTCCGCATCTTCGGGGTCAAGCGGTACAAGTGCTAGTAGCGGTTCTTCGGGAACCTCCGCAACGTCGGGTTCTAGCGGTACAAGTGCTTCTTCGGGAAGTAGCGGAACAAGTGGAGAAAATGGTACGTCGGGTACTTCCGCAACATCGGGCTCTAGCGGTACCGATGGCAGTAGCGGAACCGATGGTTCTAGCGGTACGTCGGGTTCTTCGGGAACCTCCGCATCAAGCGGTACAAGTGCTACCTCGGGCAGTTCGGGTACGTCGGCTACCGATGGCTCTAGTGGTACCTCGGGGTCAAGTGGTACAAGTGCTACCTCGGGCAGTAGCGGTTCTTCGGGTACCTCCGCAAGTAGTGGTTCAAGCGGTACGTCGGGTGAAAATGGCTCTAGCGGAACTAGTGGCAGTAGCGGTTCTTCGGGAACAAGTGCTACGTCGGGTTCTTCGGGCAGTAGTGGAACAAGTGCTACAAGTGGTTCAAGTGGAACGTCGGCTTCCTCGGGAAGTAGCGGTACCTCCGCAAGTAGTGGAAGTAGTGGAACAAGTGCTACGTCGGGCAGTAGCGGTTCAAGTGGAACCTCGGCTTCTTCGGGAACGTCGGGTGTAAACGGAACGAGCGGTACAAACGGCAGTTCGGGAACTAGCGGAGCCAATGGCACGTCGGGTACAAACGGCAGTAGCGGAACCTCCGCAACGAGCGGTTCTTCGGGGTCAAGTGGTACATCCGCCTCCTCGGGCAGTTCGGGAACTAGCGGAGCCAATGGCACGTCGGGTACAAACGGCAGTAGCGGTACAAGTGCTACGAGTGGTTCTAGCGGAAGTTCGGGCAGTAGCGGTTCTTCGGGCACGTCGGGTGCTAATGGCACAAGCGGTACGAACGGCAGTAGCGGTACCTCGGGAGTAAACGGAACGTCGGGTACCTCGGGTTCAAGCGGAAGTTCGGGCAGTTCGGGTTCTAGCGGAACGAGTGCTTCATCGGGGTCAAGTGGTACCTCCGCAACTAGCGGTAGTAGTGGTACCTCGGCAACCTCGGGGTCAAGTGGTTCAAGCGGAACATCGGGCAGTAGCGGAACAAGTGCTTCATCGGGAACCGCGGGAGAAACAGCCCAATATTTCGGAACATCATCATCATCAATAACTTTACCACTTACTTAGTGAACAAAGGATGCCATATAGTAACATCACTATAACAACGGGAACGGGATTAGAATTTGTTGCGAATGATTTTATACAAGTAAGTAATGATAGCAACAATTACATAATCGGGAGAGTCGTTTCGTACAACACGAATACGGGCTCTCTCGTATTCACTCCTCTATACTTTGAGGGTAGTGGAACGTTCACTAGTTGGAATGTTTCTCTTACGGGTGCTTTTGGAACGAGCGGTACAAGTGGACTTGCCCGTTCATCGGGCTCATCGGGAGCCTCGGGTTCTACGGGAAATATAGGTACGTCGGGCTCTAGTGGGGCTAGTCGCTCCTCGGGTACTTCGGGTGCAACATCATCGGGTACATCGGGCTCTAGTGCATCTACGGGAACGAGCGGTACGTCGGGCAGTTCGGGTACTTCGGGCACCAACGGCAGTAGTGGTACGAGCGGTACGTCGGGCTCAAGTGGAGCCACCGCAATACAAGGTTCTTCGGGTGCCAATGGCACGTCGGGTTCCGCGGCTTCATCGGGTACTAATGGTACTTCGGGCAGTTCGGGAACCGCGGGTTCAAATGGTACGTCGGGCACCGCAGGTTCTACGGGAACGGGAGGAACCTCGGGCAGTAGTGGTACAAGTGGATTATCAAATACATCGGGGTCAAGTGGAACGGGTGGTGCTTCGGGTAGTTCCGCAAGTTCGGGTACCAACGGAACGGGAGGTACGTCGGGTAGTGCGGGGGTATCGGGAGTTAGCAACACCGCGGGAAGTAGAGGCTCCTCGGGTACAAATGGTACGTCGGGCACAAATGGCAGTTCGGGAACCGCGGGTACGTCGGGCTCCTCCGCATCATCGGGAACTAGCGGTGTTAGTGGAGGCACAAGTGGAACTTCGGGCAGTAGCGGTACCTCCGCAACATCGGGGTCAAGTGGCACTAGTGGTTCAAGCGGTGTGAGTGGATTAGGAGGAGGCACAAGCGGTACTTCGGGCAGTAGCGGTACTACGGGGTCAAGTGCTACCTCGGGAACATCGGGCTCTAGTGGTGTTTCGGGAGGCACTTCGGGTGTTAGCGGAAGCTCGGGGTCAAGTGGTACGGGAGGTACAAATGGCTCAAGCGGTGTTTCGGGTGTTAGTGGTAACTCTACGGGAGCAACGAGCGGAACCTCGGGCAGTAGCGGTGTAAACGGAGGTGCGGGAGCCTCGGGAGTATCGGGCACGTCGGGTTCAAGCGGAACAACGGGCAGTAGCGGGGCTTCAGGCGGTAGTGGTGTTAGCGGTGGAAATGGAGCAAGTGGTGGCTCGGGAACATCGGGGTCAAGCGGTGGAAACGGGGCTAGTGGTGGAAGTGGAACTTCGGGCTCAAATGGAACCTCGGGGTCAAGTGGTGGAGCGGGTGCTTCGGGCGGAAGTGGAACCTCGGGTTCTACGGGAACCTCGGGGTCAAATGGTGTTGCGGGTGGAAGTGGAGCGAGTGGTGGTAGTGGAGTATCGGGGTCTAATGGTACCTCGGGAAGTAGCGGTGCGGGTAGGACATCGGGCGGAAGTGGTGTGAGTGGAGCAAGTGGTGGCTCGGGAACCTCGGGGTCAAACGGAGTGAACGGGGCTAGTGGTGGTAGTGGATTTTCACAAGCATCGGGGTCAAGTGGTACCTCGGGGGCAAACGGGGCTTCGGGCGGTAGTGGTGTGAGTGGAGGAAGTGGGGTCAATGGAGGAACGGGCTCTAGCGGTACGTCGGGTTCTTCGGGAGCATCGGGAACTTCACCAACTGTTAGTACAAACCTTGTTTTCGTTTGCCAAAATAGTGTTTGCAATTGTACTCAAGGACAAACGTGGACAGGAACCAATTGCTACTCGGGTGCTTTTGCACATTGCTCTACTATGCAATGCACATGTAACTCGGTAATCATAAGTGGTGCTAACAATAGAGTTTATGGTAGTTCTTCTTTTTCAATAAATGGAGCGATTGGTGGAGGAAGTTATAACGAGATTGGTGATGCGGCAGCGTCGGGAGTTTGTAATGCAGCTATCGTTGGAGGTTATCAAAATTGTATATTGGGGCTTGTAAATGCGGCAATCGGTGGAGGAAGATTAAATGCTGCTAGGCAATCAAACTCGGCTATACCTGGAGGTCGAAACAATGAAACTTGCGGAAACCGAAGTGTAGCATACAATTCATATACAATCGCTTTTGCGGGAGAAACCGCAGTCAAAGGCATAAGTAAATACTCCGATAATTTTCATATTGACCATCCCGACCCCTCTAAAAGAGATACTCACTACTTAATTCATAGAACAATTGAATCTCCTAGTGCGGGAGAAAATATATATCGCTTTCAAATAAATACATGCAATTGCCAAGCAACTTTACAATTGCCCTCTTATTATAAATTTTTAAATTGCAATGATTATGTTTCCATTTCACCAACTAATCACTTTGGTAATGGATATGGAGTAATGAGTCAAGACCAATCACAAATAAACATTTGTACGAATAATGAAGGAACCTATGATGTTATTGTAATAGGAACAAGAAAAGATAAAGAAGGAGTAAAATCATGGGTTGGAATAGAAATAGATAACCCCGTTGTAAACCAAGGATAAAAAAAACAATATGTTAGTAGCAAAAATTAACCCCCCCGCAAAAAGGATAGTACAAACTACTCCTTTCTCTCAAACCGAACTTACGGGTGAATACATGGTTGCAAGATGTACGCAACTAAATATTGACCCTACACCAAACACACCTACGGATGAGATTATATTCATGGTGAGATTTGGAAGTGTTAAATATTATCAAAACCCCGATGGTTCAAATGGTGACCCCGTATTTGATGCGGTTATTTCCGCACGTGTGGTATTTACCTCCGCGGAACTATCCGATTGGGGAACCGATGATACTATCGTGTATCAAAAAATTGCTCAAAAGTTAGGATTCACAATTCTATCAACCGAAAACCTACCGATAAGTAATAACTAATAATGCCGACGTATCAAAACATATCGATTGTAATTACTACTAATCTATCGTATGTAGCGGGAGATTTTATTCAAGTAAACTACGATGCTAATAACTACATCGTTGGTGAAGTAATCTCATATACTAAGGCAAATGGTAACTTAACTTTAAGACCTACTTTATATGTAGGTACGGGTACATTCACATCTTGGAATGTAAATCTAACGGGTGCGGATGGCACTAGTGGTACGTCGGGCACTGCGGGAACGAATGGTTCTTCGGCTTCTACGGGTACGTCGGGTACAACGGGTACCTCGGGCAGTTCGGGAACTAGTGGAGTAAATGGCTCCTCCGCTACGTCGGGTACTAATGGTACATCGGGGTCAAGAGGTTCTAGCGGAACCTCCGCGAGTAGTGGTTCCTCGGGCAGTAGTGGCACCGCGGGTACGTCGGGAGTATCGGGTACGTCGGGCTCCTCCGCTTCTACGGGTACGAATGGTACAAGTGGAAGAACGGGCAGTAGTGGTACGTCGGGTACATCTGCACTATCCGCAACCTCGGGAGTGAGTGGTACATCGGGGTCAAATGGTACCTCCGCAAGTGCGGGTTCAAATGGTACTTCTGCTGTTTCGGGAAATTCGGGAGTTAGCGGAACGTCGGGCTCGGGGGGAGCATCTGGCGTGAGTAATACCGCGGGTTCATCGGGCACTAGCGCAGTTTCAAATACATCGGGTTCATCGGGTAGTAGTGGTACGTCGGGTTCTAGCGGAACGGCTGGCTCGAATGGTACCTCCGCCCTTTCAAATAGTTCGGGTACCTCGGGAGCAAATGCTCAATCGGGTACCTCGGGGTCAAGTGGTACTAATGGTAGTAGTGGAACTTCTACCTCCGCAAACGGAACCTCGGGTGCAAGTGGCATCTCGGGAGCAAGTGGCGGTAATGGAAGTTCGGGGTCAAGTGGTACTACGGGTTCAAGTGGTGGAGTGAATGGCACATCGGGAGTGAGTGGCACATCGGGGTCAAGTGGAGCGTCGGGAAGTTCGGGCTCTAGCGGTTCAAGTGGAGCCCAAGTAAGTGGCACCTCGGGCAGTTCGGGAGGTAGTGGAGTGAGTGGCACATCGGGGTCAAGTGGTACAACGGGTTCAAGCGGAGCCTCGCCTGGCGGTAGAGGAACTTCGGGCAGTTCGGGAAGTTCGGGGTCAAATGGTACTAATGGGGCAAACGGGGCTTCGGGCGGAAGCGGAACCTCGGGCAGTTCGGGTTCTAGCGGTACGTCGGGCAGTAGTGGAACTACGGGCACAAATGGTACCTCGGGCAGTAGCGGTTCCTCGGGAACGTCGGGCACCAATGGTACGAGCGGTTCTTCGGGCAGTAGCGGTACTTCGGGGTCAAGCGGAACGGGTGGTACAAATGGTACCTCGGGCAGTAGCGGAACAAGTGGTACGTCGGGCTCAAGTGGTACCTCGGGCAGTACGGGTACAAATGGTACGTCGGGCAGTAGCGGTACGAGTGGTACCTCGGGCTCAAGTGGTACGTCGGGCTCTAATGGTACGTCGGGCAGTTCGGGTACGAGCGGTGTTTCGGGCTTATCGGGTACCTCGGGGTCTAATGGTACAACGGGAACCTCGGGCTCTAGTGGTACAAAAAGGGAAAGTGGCACCAGTGGTGTTAATGGCTCTAGTGGTACGTCGGGCAGTAGTGGTACCTCGGGTTCAAATGGTGCTACGGGGGCTGGCGGTACGTCGGGTTCTTCGGGAACAAGTGGAAGTAATGGTACAATAACTTCCGATACAAACTATCGATGCGTTGCGGGTAAAACTTGCTCTTGCCAAATATATAATCAAGTTGCGGGTGCTAATGCGGTAGTGATGGGAGGCTACGCAAATTTTGCGAACTCTGCTTGTTCAACAACTTTTTCGGGTAGAGATAATTGTACTTGTGCTGGGTATGCAACAACTATGTTTGGAACACAGCATTGTACTTATAGTGGAGCCTATTACGCAGCAACACTTGGAGGATTGTATGGGAAAAATGAAAATGATGACCGAACATTTATGGGTTCCGCTCAACATTTGTATGCTGTACAAGGTAATACAAATGCAAATAACGTAATTGGTTCGGGTAACTACCTAGCACTTTATTATTCTTGCTATACAGCCCTACAAACATTGGGAACGGGAAGTTATTACTATTATTGTTGTTGTGCTATTTTCTCAAACATATATAAGACAACTAACAACTTTAAAATAAATCACCCCGACCCAAGTAAAGAAGATACCGAACAACTTTGGCACACAACTGTTGAATCGCCAACAAGAGGCGATACTTTATACAAGTATGATGTAAGTATTATTGGTTGTTATGCACAAATTGTCTTACCCGACTATTTTAAACACTTAAATGAATGTCCACAAGTTTGGGTAACTCCTAATAATGGATTCGGAAATGCTTACGGAACTTTTGATAATACGTTATCACATATAGATATTTGTAGTGATACGGATGGTTGCTATTCCGCATTAGTTTTAGCAACAAGAAAAGATTGCTATGCAGTCAAGTCGTGGGATGGTGTTGAAGAAGGCAAAAGAACACAATTAGAAATTAAGTAATGCCACTAAGTAATATAACCATAACAGTAAATACGGGGCTCGATTATCGAGTTAATGATTTTATTACAGTTGTTAATAGTGCCAACGTAAGTATTTATGGTCGCGTAGTTTCTTATAATTCCTCTACGGGAGTTTTGGTTATTACACCTTACTCTCAAGAAGGTTCGGGAACATATACTTCTTGGGAAACTCAAATGGTTGGTAAGTTCGGTTCATCCGCAACGTCGGGTACTAGTGGTACCTCGGGCAGTAGTGGAACATCCGCTTCTAGCCAAACCGCGGGAACCTCGGGCTCAAGTGCTTCGAGTGGAACAAGTGGGGCATCTACAAATAATGGTACTTCGGGGTCAAGTGGTACTTCAGCCGCTTCGGGCTCATCGGCAACTTCGGGTTCTTCGGGAAGTTCAAATATTTCGGGAACGTCGGGTTCTAGCGGTGCTAGTGGTTCATCAACTATATCGGGCAGTAATGGAACCTCGGGTACTAACGGATTATCCAATAGTTCGGGTGCAACGGGTGTGAATGGTAGTAACGGGTCAAGTGGTGCAAATGGACAAAGTGGTAGTTCGGGAGCAAACGGACAAAGTGGTTCTAACGGAACCTCGGGCAGTTCGGGTTCAAGCGGTACGTCGGGAACTTCGGGCTCAAATGCAAATGCGGGTTCAAATGGTACGTCGGGAGCCAATGGAGCAGCGGGTAGTTCGGGAGTTTCAAATACATCGGGTTCAAGCGGAACAAGTGGCCAAAGTGGTACGTCGGGTGCAAATGGTGTTGCAGGTTCAAGTGGTGCAAATGGCAATACAGGTTCAAGTGGTGGCTCGGGTACTTCGGGTTCTTCGGGGTCAAGTGGTACTTCCGCAAGTAATGGAACTAGTGGCAGTAGTGGTTCGAATGGTACGTCGGGCTCATCGGGAGCCTCGGGTACGTCGGGCAGTAGCGGAACAAGTGGCTCACGTGGTACAAATGGTAGTGGAGGTGTTTCGGGTACGTCGGGTAGTAATGCCACTTCGGGCTCTAGCGGAACAAGTGCTACCTCGGGAAGTAGCGGTACGTCGGGCTCCAATGGTGGAGGAGGGGCATCGGGCACTTCGGGCAGTAGTGGTACAAGCGGTACGTCGGGTTCTAGCGGAACCTCGGGCAGTTCGGGTGTTTCAAATACATCGGGTAGTAATGGTACAAATGGTACGTCGGGCTCATCGGGAGTAAGTGGTGGAAGTGGAACAAGTGGCAGTAGCGGAGTTTCGGGTGTTTCGGGTACGTCGGGCTCTAGTGGAGTATCGGGAGTATCTCGTACTTCGGGTTCATCGGGGTCAAGCGGTGGAAGTGGTGTAAGTGGAGGCAGTGGAGTTTCAAATGTTTCGGGCACCTCGGGGTCAAGTGGTTTAAGTAGAGCAAGTGGTGGTTCGGGAGTTAGTGCGGGTAGTGGAGTATCGGGCACATCGGGGTCAAGTGGAGTTAGTGGAGTTAGTGGTGGAAGTGGAGTAAGTACGGGCTCGGGCACATCGGGGTCAAGTGGTACGAGTGGTACTTCGGGCAGTAGCGGAGTTAATGGAGTGTCGGGGGTTTCGGGTACGTCGGGCTCAAGTGGTACAAGTGGCTCAAATGGGGTTAATGGAGCAAATGGTGTTTCGGGTACGTCGGGCAGTTCGGGTACATCGGGAAGTAGCGGTGTAAATGGCGGGGGTGGAGCAAGTGGTGGCTCAGGAACGTCGGGTTCTTCGGGAACTTCCTCGGCTGCAGCCATGATAACCGATTATAGTGGGCAAAGCAATAAGCCTTATTGTGGTACTAATGATGCAAACGCGATATATAGCGTTGTTGCGGGAGGATGTGCGAATTGCACATGTGGTTCTAAATGCTACGCAGGAATCGCAGGCGGTTCCCGAAATGCTATGACTAATGGAGATAATAGCTATACGGGTATCATGGGAGGATGTTGTAATTGTATGGCAAACACATCTCCTTTTAGTGGTATAGCGGGAGGTTGTTGTAATACTATTTCGGGTCGTTACTCACATATACTAGGTGGATGTTGTAATACAGTGAACGCTTATTACGGATTCGTGTATGGAAGTACCCTCTCATCAACAAATGGATATTGTAGAAATGGACTAAATGGAGTTGCCTCTTGTTCTAGTGGGGGTAATGATAGGATTTATATGAACGTAATCACAAAAAGTAGTGGTTCCTTCTTAATTCCGCATCCCGACCCCGCTAAGTTTGGCAAGATGATGCTTCAACATAACTATCTTGAATCACCAACGGAGGGAGATACAATATATAGGTATGAAATAAATGTTCAAAATTGTTCTTACACATTACAATTACCCGATTACTTTAAGTTCTTAAATAGAAACCCACAAGTAAAAGTTTCGCCAAAAAATCATTTCGGTAGAGGATATGGACTCGTAGATGAATCATTAAGTTGTGTTACCTTTACTACTAATCAAGATGGTATTTACAATGTGATAGTTTTTGGAACTAGAAAAGATTGTGGAGCTGTCTTAAATTGGAAAGGGGCAGAACGAGTAAAACAATTCCATTGCGTAACGGGAGTATAAGTGAAAATTAAAAAAATACATAATGAACATTATCTTAACCATCAATGGTGGTATAGGAAAATCGGTTATGGCTACCGCGGTATGCCGAGCAATTAAAAATCAATATCCCGATAGTAAACTATTTATATTAACCGCCTATCCCGATGTTTTTTCCAATAATCCCATCGTGGATATGACGTTTAGTCATGGACAAGAATTTTATTTCTATTCTAAATACATAGAAAATCAAGATGTAAAAGTTTTTGCGAACGAGCCATATCTAGTTACCGAACACATTTTGCAAAAAGAGATGGTTATTGAAACATGGTGCAAAATGAACGGAATTTCCTATAATGGTGAACTTCCCGAAATTTATATAAACGAAAGAGAATATAATTTTTACACAAACAAATGGCAAAACTCAAAGCCCATAATGGTATTACAAACCAATGGTGGGGGTCAAACGGATATTAAGTACAGTTGGGCTAGAGATATACCAAGAAATATAGTTTTAGGAATCATACAAGAGTTTAAAAACAAGTATGATATTTTTCACATAAGGAGAGATGACCAACCATCTTTTGATGGGGTAATATCGGTTACGGAAAATTTCAAGGGTATTGCAAGTTTGATTGCTCGTAGTGAAAAAAGAGTATTAATAGATAGCTTTTGCCAACACACCGCAGCCGCTCTAAGCAAAAGGTCAAGTGTGCTTTGGATAGCAAATAAACCAAATGTATTCGGGTATCCTATCCATGATAACATTTTAGCTAATCCCGAAAATGGACAACCCGATTTAAAATTCTCTCAATTTGCAAAGTATAACATCATTGGTGCCCCTAATGAGTTTCCTTATAAAAGCGAGTTTGATATATTTAATTTAGATAGGGTCATAACATCTATTATGAATCAATAAAACATCGCATAAGGAGTTACTAAAAAATCAATAACTCCATTTTTTAAATGATTAAAGGCTTCTTGTGGTTTTTCCACTATTGGTTCATTGTGTACGTTAAATGACGTATTTACAAGAATACCGAAACCCGTAATCTCTTTATATTTTTTAAGTATTGCGTGGAATAAGGGGTTGCTACTTTCGGTAACTATTTGAATCCTTGCGGTTTTATCTATGGGGTGAACAACTGTCGGTATTTTATCCTTCCACTCATCCCTAGTATCTACCAATATGGTCATAAATTCACAAGCATATCTAGATTTATCGACGTGAAAAATCCTATCGGCATCCTCATCCAAAACCGCGGGTGCAAATGGCATGTAATCATTCCTTTGTAGCTTATTATTTAATTTTTCGTATGTATCTTGATAGGTGCAATCGCAAATAATACTCCTATTGCCGAGGGCTCGAGGGCCTGATTCACTACGACCTTGATACAAGCCTACTATTTTTTTATCCAAAAGAAGATTTACAACCACATTTAAATAAAATGGGTCTTTTTTAAAATTATCACTACAATTGAAAATTTCATCTCTACTATATTCCGTACCCAAGAATACATCATTGAACTTAATAGGCTTAAAATCGGGCTCTATTTGGCTCATGACCCCTACCACGCAACCTAATGCTAATCCCTCATCTCCCATAGGAGGTAAAACAAAAATCTCATCAAATAACTCAAGTTCATTCAGTCTTTTATTAAGTTTAACGTTCGCGAATATACCACCGCTCAATGCTAGTTTCTTTGTATGAGGAGCCTTTTGATGTAGGTTTCTTACGAGTTCAACTACTCTATTTTCGAAAAGAACTTGACCCGTATGGGCAATATCCTCTATGGCACCCTTGTTTTTCCAATACTTAGAACCTACGAACTCAAAATACTTTTTATACATATCGAGATAAATCTCTCCCGACTCAACTGAGTGATTATCAAGGTTGGTTCTAGTGCCCTCAATTTTCAAAACATCGCCCCAAGCCTTATATAGTTCAGGCCAAAACTTCCCATGCCCCGATAATCCAACAATCTTACCCTCATCCTTTAATCTCTTAAATCCTACAAATTCGGTAAGGCAAGAATAATAGTGCCCCAACGACCTATGGTTTAAATTTAAGCCATCTATATATTTAAGTTTACCATTAGAACCAAGGTAGGTTTTAGAACTATGGAAGTTTACCCCACCACTAGCATCGGCACAAAATACTAAGGTATCATCTTGAAATCCACTCATATAATAGGATAGTATTGAATGAGCCTCATGATGGTCTATGTGTATATACTTATCATCGGGGATTTGAAAGTTATACATGGCCTTAAAAACCTCAACACCCGTTTGTTTAGGTAAAAATGAAGTGAAGTAATCAACCTCGCTTAAATTTAAACCAAACCTTGTTATAAGATGTTCAATACTCTTAACGGGATATCTTTCAAAATCATTCTCAAAATCCACATATCCCTTAATACGCGTAAGACGTTCTTCCTCGATATTGGCAATAATCTTTCCATCAACCACATAACAAGCACCGCAAGAGTGGGCACCAACAATAAATCCTAAAATCTTATAGCTTTTCATTTTCTTCTATTGCTTTTATAACCTTGTCGCTCGTAATTAATTTATGGCACTCAAAGTGACGCGAAGTGTCCTCATGTTCGGGGCACCAATTCCAATTACCCTTGTCGAATCTAAACTTGGGATTATTCCAACAAGAGTTACAAATTGACTCATCATAAAATCTAATTGTATTTATCGTAAACTCATGCTCCTTGTTAGTGAAATTTGAAATCAAATAAACCTTTTTCCTCAAACCATAAGATAACCAAGATAGGCCACTAGACAAGCCTATAAAGAAATCACTATGGTATATTGTATTCATAGTGTTTTCAATAGATTTATCCTCCAACTCGGTGATGTTTCGTAAGTCCGACGTTTTTTGCCCCATCATATCGTTTTCCTTCGATATTTCTAAAACTTTATATCCTTTGCTTACTAAAAAATCAATCACATCTTGCCAATAGTACCATAACTTACATTGGCTAGTGGAATACATTGATATACAAACATATTTCTCTCGCATAGGTCGTTCCTTTGGAACAAAATCAATGATTGGAACAATCTCTCTATGTGGTATGTGTAAAATATTAGAAGCACTTTGTTGTAATGGAATTAATATTGGATTTACGGGCTCCTTTTTGCTATCCCAATACCAACCTATTTCAAACATAGCGATAATATCGTTTACGACTTCGCCCCTTCCAACAAACTCTAATTCGGGATATGATTTTTCAAAAAGAAAATTCTTGAAAGTAGATACAATAACCTTACACTCATAATGCCTAGCAAACTCAAGGCAATAAGGAATCCATGCTAAAGTATCTCCTAATGCTTTGCTTTCAAAAGATATAAATACCCTTTTACCTTTAATCTTGTCTAAAAAGTTGATTTGCTCTATCGTGCGACCTTCATATCTTATGATGATGGCTAAATCGGATAAATACTTGCGTTCTAATCTAACCCAACCCGAAATCCCGATGATAGTTTTATAAAGTGTTTCCTTAGATTTTCTATCTAGGATAGTTATTTCGTAATCTCTATTCTTACCACCATCGCCCGTTAATTGAAAATATAAACCATTGACGTGGTGTAAATTATAAGTTAGCATCCGCAATATTTTATAGTGTTGTTATATACGTTAGCATATCTATTTCTAATAGTATCGCTATCTAAATTATGGAATGATGATACCGCATAGTACATATCGCTCAAACGCACACAAACCTTTTTCCAATCGTATTTCAATCTCACTTGAGTCATATCAAAAATAGTACCCTCATACATATCCATAGCCCTTTTTATGTTGGCAACTACTTCGCTTGTGGTTAATTCGTTAAGTTTAAACAATCCCACAATCTCCATAGAACCTTTGTAAGTAGCAACCATGGGTAGGCAACAACTAGCCGATTCCATTAGGGTCAAGTTAGGATGCCCCGCCTCAAGCATAGAAGGATGTAGGAAAATAGTATGCTCATGGTATATTCTTAATAACTCATCCTCGGTAGGATTTGTAGCCACTAGATTGAGTTTCTCGTAGGATTTAAGGTCGCTATGAATATCAAAAAATGCTTTATTGGTATCGGTTCCCACGATTGTAATAGGCAAACCTAGTTCTCTCGCGGCCTCTACTCCAAACCTAAACCCTTTCCTATCGAATCCGCTATCCCCACCCAATCCGTTATTTGCAACCATAAGCAAACGATGTTCGGTAGGTCGGTTTGTGTTAGGTGTGAAATAGTTGGTATTAACTCCATGTGGGAGATAAAATAATTTATCGGTTTCATCAAAGTAGTTTATTAAGTGTTCCGCGTGTGTAATTGAGAATATAGAATTTTTCATTCCCTCAAGGTTATGCTTGAAGCAATAGCTATCCTTTCCGTAATGCTCGGTATGGTGGTCATGTAAAGAAAAAACATAAGGTATCCCCTTCCTATGGCACTCTTGTGCTAGGTTACCCATGTGAACATGAACGAAATCATATTGGTTAGGCTCAATTTGGTTTATGTATCTTATATCGACTTCATGCCCAAGTTCCTCTAAACAACCTTTGTACTCCCTAATAATTTTTTCTACCGCACCCCATCCCATTTGGCCTACGGGTTTTATCGGTATCAATCCCGTTTCTACGTGACAGATTTTCATAGGAAATTTTTATCTTGTTTATCAATTAATGAATATCCATTTACTTGTGTAGTAAGACGTTTTTGTACTATACCCATCTTATACGGAGAAAGTTTGAATATTTGATTAAAGAACATATCACTTGCATCCCACTTCTCAACCCTTAATTTTTCTTTCAACCAACCGCTAACCATTTTAGGGAACATAATACATTGTAATCCAATGATGTGATTAGTAATGAAAG
>Ga0315904_10005459_pt1 | contig 17646 bp, 9 predicted proteins | sample LakEriMetagenome_6_FD_203529 | JGI IMG/M metagenome (GOLD analysis project Ga0315904, IMG submission 203529) | Freshwater fungal communities from buoy surface, Lake Erie, Ohio, United States - Buoy 12 MA120 | ecosystem: Environmental > Aquatic > Freshwater > Lake | place: USA: Lake Erie, Ohio...
AGGGTTTTGGGCCGAACGGTCGGATCGTTAAAGAATTGGGTCAGCGCAAATTTGCCGAGGTCTTTCGAGGTGGCTTTTTCACGGACGGTGACGTAAGCCGACGCGAAGTTCATTTCGCTTTTGGCGCCCCCGGACTTGACGGCTTCGATCAATGCGACCTCGGGAGGCAGCCCTTGGGCTCCTTGGGCCTCGGCGGCGGCCTGAGGGTTCGCGCCTCGGGTGGTCATGTCCGAGTTGGCCATCCACTTCTCGATTTTGATCTCGAAGGGGAGCGATGGGTCGCTCAGAGATTTCTTGTTGCGTAACGCATTGAGGATCAAAGCGTCATCGAAAGCCACGACGCGGTTTTTGTCCGGGGCTGTCGAGTCGATTACGGCAAGTTCTACGATGTCGGTTTGAATGGCAACCGAGGTTCGTTCCCCTTCGTAGAGGCTGATGCGCTCTTCGCGCTGGCGGTCCCCGAAGACGAATTGACCGAGCATCAGGAGTCCGATTCCAAGGTGGATCAGAACATTGCCGCCACGGGCTCCGAACAGGAGGATCAGACCGGCGAGCATGACCAAGCTGACAAGAAGACTTTTTGCCAGTTGCCAAACGATCCGAAGACCCGGATCAGGAATCCGGTACTTATCGCCCGTCAAAGCGACAAGGAGAGCGACTCCAAGGAGTGCGAGGAAGAGCGTCAGGATCGTGGCTCGCAAGATGTTTTGTTTGGGAGGATACCCGATTCCCCATACACCCAATCCTATCGCTGATAACCAAAGACTCGCCAAGCATCCGGACCAGATCAGGTTGTAGGAAAATGGGGGTTCTCCTTGGAGTCCGTCTCCTAGGTGAGCCCCGAAGACGATCAGGGCCACGAGGGCAAATCCGGCGAGCGTCAGAGCCATCCCTGCGACGAACCTTGCGCCTCGAGCCGTCATGTGGAAGCGGGTCATTTTGGCGGCGACGAGATTGATGAGCAAAATCAAACCTACCATCGCACCGCCTGGCATGACAAAACCGCCGCGAAGGCTGTTCTCTTGCGCATGGGGCCAAATCGTTTGGGGTTTGAACACATCGAGCGGGACGTAAGCGACCCAGCTATTGAAGTAGTCTTTTTTGACATCGACAATGGTCTCTTCGTCCTGTGCCAGCGTCCCGATAAAGAGGATGAGCACTCCGAGGAAGAACATCGTGCAAGTGATTTTCAGGGAGCCAGCGTATCGAAGCACGGTCCAGATCGCATTTTCGACTGGGCGTGAATTTTCGCTCGAGCGGGGGAACAGACCATCTTGCAGGGGTGCAGTAGCCATAGGGATCTATTGATGTCTATTGGATTTCGATGGATTGAACAAATTCAATGAGATTGGATTTTTGGTCCGCTGCCAATTGATTATCGCCGATGAGTTTGATGAACAGATGGAGTTCGGGGTTATCGGTAGGCAGGGAGACCACCAGCAGCATCGGCGCAGTTGCTTGTTCCGAACTTCGGATTTCATACAATGTGGCTTGTTTTTGACCGACGGCGAATTTTTGGGCAACTTCCAGCGCGGAGTTGACCATGGGTTCGAGTTTCTTCGCGTCGGGCTCGCGGGTCAGTTGTTGGAACCACATCATGGCGTTGGCTTGCGGGTTGTCGGTGGCCATGCTGACGGTCACTTCACCTCGCCCTTGTTTCGAGTCGATGTTGAGCGTCGCGAGTCGGAATTGGGAGCCTTGGCCAACGCTCCAGCCTTCGGGCAGCTTGTAGTCGAGTTTGGGACGATTGGCCGATGGATTCGTGGCGTCCAAGGGGGGTGATGCCGCCGAGGTCGCCGGGTTGCCCGTTGGCGTTGCCGGGTTGCTTGGGGGAATTGCAGGGTTGCTTGGGGGGGAAGACGAGCTCATGGCTCCCGTGCCGGTTCCGACCGCATCGAAGAGGTACGAGGGGATTGAAGCGCCGGTGCGGGGAACTTCGACCAAGGAGCCTAGGAGGGTTTCGGCGGTGAGTTCTTGGAGTTTGAGTTGACCTCGCCATCGGTTGACGTTGCTCAGCAAGTACCCTTGCCAATCCTGGCTCGGGGGCATGGCCAGGGCGGTGACTGTGAATTTGATCTTTCCGGTGGCTTCTGGAGAGATCAGTTCGGCGATGGCGATGTCGTTGCGAGGGTTGATGATCCAGCCTTCGGGGAGCGGATTCGAAGGGCGTCCTGACTGTGGATCGATGGCAAAGTTTTCTACGATGGCTTGAAGGTCGGCCATGAGGGGTTCTAGGCGATCGGGGCTATCGGTGGCTTTGAGAAAGTAGCAGCCTTGGTCGGCCGGGATGATTGCACCGAGGATCCGGCGTGTTCCTGAGGTCGAATCGGACTTTGGTGCTTTGACGGACGTGCGCTCTGGAGCGGACAGTGAGAGGGGGCCCGACACGAAGGTCGACTCGGACTTGGAGGTTTCGTACACACGGACTTGCGGGGTCGGCTCGCAGGCGATCTGAGTGAAGATCACGATCGCTGCGAGCAAAATGCTTGCTCGTGAGCCTGGAGCTTGGAGGGGGTGTCGGAGTTGCAAGGAGCTGAGGATCCGGTAGGCGAGGTGGGGCAGGTATTGGCCGGTGGGCCCGATAGTACGTTTTTTGCGGTACGTTTCTGCGGGCCTTAGGCTGGAAGGAGAACCGAGAAAGTGTGGGTTTATTCACCCAGCGAAGGCTCGGATCCCATCTTCTAGAGGTCTTCCCCGCGAGTCGAAGTACTCTCAATATAGGTCAAGAAGTTCAAAACCGACAGTTCAACGGCTACGAAAGCCAGTCGGCGGGTGGTTTTTTTGGGGCGTGCCCTACTCGACACCCAGGGTTGCATCGGCATCGGAGGGGATTCGGGGGTCGACCGAGGGGATGCGAGGGCGGGCAGCTTGGCTGAGTTGGTCTGGAGACCTTAGGAATCGGCTGACGATCCACCAGAGCAAGGCGATTGCCAGGAGCAATGCGATCAGGGCATAGAGAAAGAGTTTGGCTAGTTTTTGTCCCATCATACCGATCGGGACGGTGATCGAATCGGCTGGGACTTGGACCAGAAGCATCAGGGATGTCGATTGTTTGCGTTCGAATTCATCGAGTCCTTTTCGGGCGATTTCGACTTTTTCCATCGCAGCGATCCACTCCCCGCGGTAGGCCTTTCCCGAAGGGTGTTTGGAGATGGGATCGATGTATCGGTAGGTGCCGGTCTCTTTGAGTTTTTTGAGCATGGCCTCATCGATTTGGAATTTGAGCTCTGCGTCTTGCTCCTGGTTTTCTTGTGGGTTCACGGCAAGATCGCTCGTCGGCGTGGGCTGGCTGGCGAGGGTTGGCTCGGGTAGGCGAATGGTGCTTGTGGGGGCATCGCTTCGGGAGGCGAAGAAGGGGTGTTGGAGGATCGTGCCTTCGCGTTCTCCTTCGTGGCCATCGACCAGAACGGCGAATCCTGGGAATTGTCGGTTGGATTCGACGTTGGGTTCGTCTTGGGAATCGGTTCGGGTTTTTTGCCTTTCGGAGGCTAGCAGTTCGAGATCTCCGATATTGATGGTCAGGACCAGGAGACCTTCGGTGAGCCGTTCGGGAGTTTTTTCATCGTTGGATTTGCGTTTTGCCGAAATGGGGGTCGAGACGGCGATTTTCCAGCGGTTCGTCGTGGTCGATTTGAAGGGCACGCTCAGGTGGGTTGAGGTGGTCCGTTGGATATTGCGTCTGGGGGTCGTGTGGCTGATGTCTCTGGATTGTCCGGAGAAGTAGCTGCGGTAGGCGAAGTTTTCGCCGATCGGGGCATTAGAGGGCTCGTTGGCGAAGGCAGCGGCGATCATGGTGCCGTAGCGATCGGTTACAAAGAGGCTATCGAATTTGGTCGACTTGGCCGCTCCGCCTCGGGATCGGATCCACTCGAGACGGTGATCGAGAACCGATTCGAGTTCGCTTCGGGCTGGCAGGTCGATCAAGGTCGCACGGCTATCGGTTGGAGGGGATTGCTCGGTAGCCAGGGACTGGAGCAGATCGGTTCCTGCGGCATCGACCGATTCGATGAAGCGATCTTCGAGGGGGCTTCGGCGGGCTTCTTCCTCGACCAATCGGAACAGGGCTGCGATTTCCGATTCGAGGGTACCGGCGGCGGATTGCGCGGCAAAGAAATTGCTTTGCAGGGCACCTTCTCGGAGTTCGTTGGAAAGGTCGGATTCGGCGACGGACACGGCCCGCCAAAAGGAAAGGCCCATGATGGTCGCAAGGAGCAGTGGGCCGAGGATACCGAGGATCATCAGCGGGACTCTCAGTCGGCTGATGTTGCGTCGTTCGAGAGCTGCGAGGACTTGCTGGACGTTGTCGAAGCGGTCGTCAGGTTTCTTTGCGATGCATCGGTCGATGATCGAGCAGAGCCATCGATCGACGCCCGAGACTCGGTAGTGACCGCGGGGGTATGGGCTTTTGAGGATCGTATCACGGTATCGTTTGAGACGTTCCGAAAGGCTGCTTGCGGTGTCGAGGGTCGAGACGGTCTCAGGGGTGCGATACGGAGGGGTTCCTACGACCATGCAGTAGAGGATCGCTCCTAGGGCGTAGACATCCCAACGCGCATCGGGGACGGCATTGAGGTCGGCTTGTTCGGGAGCCATGAAGAACAAGGTACCGAGCGATGGGGTTTGTTCGTTCGAGAGTCGGCTTTGGCCAAAGTCGGCGATCCGCGGCTGCATGTCTTGGTCTAGCAGGACGTTGGCCGGTTTGAGGTCGCAGTGCAGGACCCCTTTTCCGTGGGAGTGGTTTAACCCCATGGCGATTCCGGTAAAGAGCTCGACGGCGCGTTGGGCGCCGATGGCTCCTCGATTGCGGATCAGATCATCGAGCGATCCGTTCTCGAGGTATTCCATCACGTAGTAGGGTGGTTCGGAATCCCAGCCTACTTCGAGGACTTGGACGATCGCCCGGTTTCCGGACATCGAGACGAGGTTTCGGACTTCGCGGGTCAGGAGCGACCAGTTGACGCCAGCTCGGTGAAGGTAGAACTTGATCGCCACGGTGCGACCTGTATTTAAGTTCGTAGCGATCCAAACTTGTCCATAGGCACCTTGACCCAACAACCTCTCCATCCGGTAGCCGGGGACCTGAGACGGCGGAACGGTCGAGCGGAGGCTCAGTTCCTCGGCCCGCATCTGTTCGCCAAGCGATTGGTTGAGTGTTTGGTTGATGGTCATCCGAGATCCGGAAATCCGAAGAGAGTTCAGCAGTACCTTTAGCTTAAACCCGACCCGAAGGGTTGACAAAGTCCAATTCGGCGCGAATCGGTGCAAATCCATAAACCGCAGGTCCTTTTTTCGGTAAACTGAGGTCGTCTTTCGTGTACCGATTCATCCTAAGGAATTCCAGCCGGGCGCAAGCACCAATATGATCAGAACTTTGAAAATGAACTTTGTTCTCTTGGCGACCGCAATGTGCGTGAGCCTTACGCCCGGCAAGCTTGCCGAAGGGTTGCTCGGGGATTTGCTCGGCTTGGGTTTCTCGGGCCGATGTTTCTCGGGCCAATGTTACGGGCAGGAGATCGCCGACCAATGGGGCCACTGGAGAGGTCCTACAGGGAACGGGACATCGGCCACGGCCAAGCCGCCCAAGGAGTTTAGTCAGACCAAGGGTCTGAAGTGGAAGGTCCCGATCGCCGGCCAAGGGTCGGGCTCGCCTGTGGTATGGGACCAGAGGGTATGGGTTACCAGCGCCGTGCCGAGCGGTTCGGGCAAGGAACTCGAATTTCGAGTTTATTGCATGGATCGTCAAACGGGAAAGACGCTCTGGGAGCAGACGGCCGTCCGGGCCAAGCCGCATGAGGGGACGCACGAGACCAACGGCTTTGCCTCGGCCAGTGCTTGTACCGATGGTTCGATGGTCTATGCCTCGTTTGGATCGCGAGGCGTTTATGCATACACGGTCGATGGCGAGTTGGTTTGGTCTCGCGACTTTGGCGACATGCAGATTCGCAATGGGTTCGGAGAGGGGAGTTCTCCGACGATCGCAGGCGATTTGCTCATCGTGCCTTGGGATCACGAAGGGCCTTCGATGCTCTTTGCCGTGGACAAGAAAACCGGGAAAACCGTTTGGGAGACCAAGCGGGATGAGCCTACCTGTTGGGCTACTCCATTGATTGCCAGCGACCGTCTGGGAAACATGCAAGTGATCATGAATGGTCAGACAGCCGCTCGGGGATATGACCTGAAGACCGGCAAGGAGCTTTGGAGATGTGGAGGCCAGACGCAAAGGCCTTGTGCGTCGGCCGTGGCGCAAGACGGGGTGGCTTATGTGGCCAGTGGCTTTCGCGGTTCGTACATCGGGGCCTTCGACTTGGCGGGTCGGGGCGATCTAGCTTCGAGCAAGTCGGTCGTTTGGTCACAGACCAAGGACACTCCAGACGTCGCTTCGCCTTTGCTCAGCTCGGGTCGATTGTTTTACTACAAAGAGAAGACCGGATTGTTGACGTGCGTCGAAGCAAAAACGGGAAAGACTCTCTATTCGGCAAGCCGAGTGCCAGGGGTAAGTCGAACGTATGCTTCGGCCGTGGCCGCTAACGGTTGCGTGTACTTGAGCGACCGAGGTGGATCGATCGTGGTGATTGAGGACTCTGGAACGCTCAAGGTTATATCGAGCAACGATGTCGGAGAGGGAGTCGATGCGACACCGGCTCTTGCTGGCCGCGATCTGTTTGTTCGAGGCGAGAAGCACTTGTTCTGCTTTAGCGAGGCGAATTAACTCGCATCGTTGGCCAGTTGAAACTGGGTTGCAAAGAATCGATAGATGCGTTGAGCTAGGGTCAACCTAGGCAGATCGAATCGGGCGCTGCAGAGCCCCCCTCGAACGACCGAAGGGTCTGCATCGATCAGTTCGATACGAACGCGATAGAGCGGGGTTTCGGATTGCAATAGCCCCCGCTCGTCTCGCTCGAGGACGAACATCGCATCGCCAGCGAGCTGGCTTGGAAAAAATGGGACCGGATCGTTCGAGTAATACGCGATCTTGGCCCGGATCGATCGCCCGGGGTTTGCATCGGCCACAAGCAGAACAGTGGTATTGGCATCGATCGAACGTATCGTCTCGGCCGGCACGAGAACTACGGCTTCTTTTTGGTCGGAGTTGGCAAACCAGCCGAGCAGTTCGCCCCGTTGAACACGTTTTCCTTGGTCGGGCTCAGAGAGACTCGCTTGCCAATGGCGCTTTGGTTCTCCTTGCTCATAGCCCGAGATGCTCCAACCGGATTTCGAGAGGAACTGACCGGAGCTAGGCGATAGGATTTTGAGTTTCTCGAGCCGTTGCTCGATCCATCGCGCTTTGCTCAATGCCTGGTCGCTCAATTTCTCGAGCGTTGGAATTTCCGCTGCAAGCGTTTCGTCCGCCCCTTGCGCTTGCCGGTAGAGTTCGAGTCGGGTGAGGATTTCCGTATAGTCCTGCTTGCTAGCGAGCTGTTCGAATCGCAGTGTGGGTTCGTCGAGTTCGACGAGCACTTGGCCTGCATGAGCGATCGACGTTTGGGGCTCAATGACCAAGGGGCTGATACTCTCGAGCGTGCAATCTTCCGGGGCGTAGATCGGGATCGAATGCTTCAGTTCGATATACCCTCGGTGTACGGAGCGGTTTGGCAACGGGATCCAGAAGATGGCCAGGATCAGGATAGGGATCAAGCCTAGGCATGCGGCTAGCCGCCAGCGAGAGATCGGTTCTGGGGCTGCAAGCTGCGCGGCGAGTCCGTAGGTTTGGCTAAATGCAACGCGGACTATTCCCAAGCATGTCGCACCGGCGATGGCCAAGAAGTAAAGCCCCAGGCCTGAGGGGACTAGAAAGTGCCAAAGAAAAAATGCGATCGAGCCCAGGACAATCCAACGGTAGATCATCGATAGGATCGCAAAGACCGAGAGCAAGCCGATCGGCAGGTCGAAGTCTTGAGGATTGGCTCTAGGCCCTCCGAGCAATGCGATGAAGGACTTCCAAAGGGCCTGGGAGCCTTGTGCTCCCAGGTTCGGTGCGCCGATAAGGTCTGAGAGAATGAAGTAGCCGTCGTAGCGAAAAAAGGGGTTGGCATTGAGCAAGAGGGTTCCCAGGGTGCACATGAGCCACAATCCACCCCCTAGGATGTGCGCAAGACCGCTTTGAGTGTTGAGGAAGACTAGGCCGCCAGCTAGGGCGATCCAGCACTCGAGGTAGATTCCTGCAGCGGCGATCCCCGCCCGATGGGCGCGTGATGGGAGTTTCCAACTCTCAGTCGTATCGCAGTACAAGCATGGTGTAAAGCATAAAAAAAGAGCACCGATCTCGGCGCAGCGAACTTTAAGGTAGACACAAGCAAGGTAATGTCCCAGTTCGTGAAGCGACTTGATCGCAACGAGGAGTGCGGCCAAGACCAGCCATCGATCCCCTTGGATTTTTCCGACATCGTAGAGGATTTCGTCGGGTCGGCTCAGGAGTCGCGAGGCGACTGAGTAACTGACGATCAACAAACCGATCAGAATCGCGGTAATCGCGTAAGATGAAAAAAGTAGTTTAGCGATCCATTGAGCCCACGCATATTCGATCGAAGGACGCAGCAGTGGAATGCGGATCGAAAGGGGGTTTGCCAAAAGGGAATTGAAAAAGGAGTTTCGGTTGCTCGGTGTGGGCAATTGATCCGTTTTGAATCCACCTGGGGATTCGATCAATTCAGAGCGATGAAGCTTATGGATAAAGGACTCGATCCAAGCGGATGTCGGCGAGGAATTCAAGGTCCGATTGCGAACGGTTTCGAGGACTTGGCCGACCGAGCGCGAACCGTCTAGGAGCAAGGCCGCTTGGTATTCGAGTTGGCTGAAATAATAGAAGGCGTTTGCGATAGGATCCAAGGCGACCCAACGGTTGGTGTTCGGGTAAGCGATCCAATGGATGTCGTGTCGGAGTCGTATCTTGAGCGACCCGAGCGAGGGGGATTGAGCTTCATGGGCTTTCGCGGTGCTCATGGGGTTGTCGTCGGTATCGAGACTTTGGGTTTCAGGCCAGGTCGAAGTTTCCCGTCACGGTTATCGACGTCCAAGTGGACACGGACTTGAGAGTTCACTGGATTGACTTCCGGGCTGATGAAAACCAGCTTGGCGGTCGTGACGAATCGATTTCCAGAGAGTTGCAGTTCGACTTGAGCTTCGGCACCTAACCATTTCGGGTCGGCCTGTTCGGCCTGCAAAAAACCTTCGATTCTCAATCGGTCGATTTCAACCAAGCGGATCACGATGGTGCCGGGTTCGACCCATTCACCGACGCGTTTTTCCATAGCGACGACCATACCCGAGACAGGAGCTTGAATTTGGTGTTTGTCGAGGATGTCCTGGAGCTGCTTGATTTCGATTTGGTTTTTGGCGACCTCGAGTTGCGAGATCGCTTTGAGATGCACGGCGCGATCGATTTCTAAGTTTGCTCGGTCTCGGACGAGTTGAAGTCGATCGACTTCGGCTCGGGGGTAGACGTCCTGGATACGCTTGTTGGCGTCTACGGCCCGGAGGAATTCGTTTTCGGCGACCTCGAAACCTTTTCGAGCCAAATCGATATCGATGTTGCTTGCAAAGTTCCTTTCTGCTGCATCCAGGGCGACTTTGGCGCGTTGGAGTTGGAGCTCTGAGGCGGTGGATTGGATTATTGCCATAGGGGATTGGTGTTTGACGCGATCCCCTTCGCGGACGGAGACTTCCTTGAGGATTCCTTGGACCTGGGCTGCCACAGAGGTGACTTCGACGGTTTTGAGGATGGCCGAGTCGATGAGAATGGGATTGGTGTTGGATTGCCCATGCGATTGCTCAGGTGCCAAACCCAGAGAGGTCATCCAGAGCAGAGCGACTGCGGTGGGGCGTAAGATGAGGTGGAGGTTCATGGGAGGTTTATGAGGCATAAAGGATCGATTTTTTTGGAAGGTCGGGAGCAGGGCTGTTAGGGGCTTGCGGTGAACCAGAAGCGTTTTTGGAGGAATTCGACTAGAGGTCTGCTCCAGATGAACCACAGGGGTTGTTTTCCGCATGGGATTCGAGCATAAGCGACAGCGCCGATGGCGGGTTGCTCGAGTTGGCTTTCCTCGATCGATGCGGTAGCGTTTCGGCAGGGTCCTTGGTTGGGTCTTTGGTCGACTTCTGGGCGCATCGAGATGAGTTTGGCTTTGAGTCCACGGCCTGTGGCGTTCTCCAGTCCCCAATCGATATCGATGGGACCGTTGAGTAGGGATTGTTGAACGTATCGACCGTCGCGGTCGGCAACCAGAAGTTTCAGATGCCAAGGGCCTTGGAGGTCTGCGACACGGAACAAGGCATCTCCGCGTTGCAGGGGCCGATCGCTGAGTTCTCGACTGAGGTCTCCCCCGACGACGATCCCTTGGATGGGGGATAGCAAGAGAAGTTCCTGTCGCTGTTTTTCCAGGAAGCTCAGTTTCTCTTGGGCGTGTTTTTCCTGGAGCTCGATCAGACGTAGCTCGGCTGAGAGTCGGGTTTGAGTCGCAAGATCGGAGCTGTTGGCCGAGAGTTGGTTGACCGCAACGCGCAGACCATTTTTCTTCTCGACCAGAGCCAAGATTTGACCTGTGAGTTCCTCGATTTGCAATTCGAGGTTGGGGGCTCGAAGTCTCACGAGGGGTTGATGGCTCTGGACGCTTTGGCCTTCAGCGACGAGCAATTCCTCGATGAAGCTATCGGCAGTCGCGTGGATGAACTGCTGAGTGGTCGGTTCGAGGTAGGCTTGGGTTTGGATGTAGAACGGATAGGGGATCATGGCAAGACCTACAAGACTTGCAAGGAGAGCAAGGCCAGCAAGGCGTTTGGTGGAGCGGCCCGATGGGGCTTGCAGGACGGATTTGCCGATGGCTTGGGCTCGTGCTCGGGGAGGTAGACTGAGCCAACGATGCTGATGCTGCCAAGCTTGGTTGATCATCGGCAAGAGGTTCGATGCGCGTTGCACTCGGTCGATGGTCGCTTGGGGATCGGACCATTCGACAAGCAGACCGTGGGCTAGTGCATCGGAGTTCGATGGCCAGGGCAGCAGCAGGCGGTAGCGGGCCGCTTGGGGTGGATGATCCGCTGCATTCCAAAGTTTCGGCTCGTTGTTTTGGAATAAGCTTAGGACGGACGTTTCGAGTTCCTGAACGGTCGTCGAGTTTGAATCGATCGATGAGGCTCCACTGCATGCGATCATCGATGCTGCTTGATGGTCTTTGCGAAACAGCGAGACACGATCGGCTTGGAGCAGCTCGCGGAGAGCTTCGACTACTCCACGGTTGAGTTGTGGGTGGGACTGCGCGTTGGTGAGATCCTCGGATCGCAGAATTGCTTGTTTCCACAAACCAACGGCGCGATGGTTCTCGACGTAGACTTCACGTAGTTCGGCGATTTCGGCCAGTGCATCGAGGAGGTTCTTTGCGTAGGCGAGCTGTTCATGGCTGGGTAGGTTGGCCAATCGGGCTAGGATTGCAAGAGGTTGGCTCGGGTTGTTTTTTGGGAAGCGGACAGAGATCCACTGGGCGCTTTGCACTCGATGCGTTGGGGGCGATCTTGGATCGACTCGATTTGGATCGAGTGGAACCGAGGAGGTTGGTCGGGCGAAGGCAATTTGGAGGGCTCCCTGAAGCGACTCTGGGTCCGGAGAATTACCGCTTGCGAACAGGACAAGGGGTTTTGCCTCCAATTCGATGACCAGCAAAACACAATCGGCATTCAGGAGGGGAAGGAGCGATTGAGTAAGTCTGGGGTAGAACTGATTTTGTGGATCGGCGTTTCGGGCGATGGCTTCGAGTTGTCCGAGGAGCCAGTCGGTAGTTTCGAGATTCGAGTCGGACATGCAGGGGCTCAGTGGCTCGAAAACGTTCGATCGATGGTTGGAGTTGGCAGATCGTCTTGAGGGACGGACTTCATGCTAGCAAATTTCTCGACTCGGGGTTGGATTCCTTTGGGGAACTGTCTTTTCAGCAATACTTTCGACGTTTGGAGCACTATGCGTGAAGGATGCCGACTTTTCCGGTCGAAACACTCGATGCTGGCTTTACGGATGTACTATTTAAACCGGCTATTATGGCACTCAAGACGCTGATGGACAATCGATGCGGGTCGAAACGGGCAGTTGAGCGGCTGTCCGGCGTCGGTCGTCAAGCCGTCACTTGGAGTATCGGATTGAGTTTGGCTTGTGGGTCGATCTTCCCGGGGTGTTCGAGCTCAAAGAAGTTTCACGCCGGCCAGAGTGCGGGTCAACAGAGCGCCTCAGAATTTCTCTCGCAGTTGGTCCGATCCGATGTAACTCAATCGGATTGTGCGCCTGACTATCACGAGGCGTTTGGTCCGATGGACATCGACCTTGCGACTTTAAGTCCAGAGCAAATGCAGGGACTGACTTTGCAGGATTGCATCGCTTACGGTGTTTCGAATTCCAAGTTGATGAGGGACTTGGGGGTGACCGTTTTGCGAACGCCCCAGAGCTTGGCCTCGACGCTTGACCCTGCGGTGGTGTACACCGATCCGAGGATTGGCGAGGAGGCGGCCTTGAGTGCATTTGACGCGAACCTCTTTGCGTCGAGCATCTATGAGAACAATCATCGCGGCTACAACAACAACTTCTTTGGTGTCAATGGGTTGTTTCTCCAGGATTTGAGCACGACGCAGTACGGAGTTTCCAAGCGATCGGCGACCGGGGGGTTGTACACCTTACGGGACGTCAAAATATTCGACCGCAACAACCAGCAGTCGAACCGTTTTGGGGCCTACACCTGGGACACGTTCTTAGAGGCTCAGGTGCGTCAACCGCTGATGCTCGGAGCGGGCTCTGAATTCAATCGCATCGCAGGTCCAGGGGCTTCCCCTGGTCAACTCAACGGCGTCTTGTTGGCCAGGGTCCGTACGGACATCAGTTTGGTGGAGTTTGAAAGATCGGTACGTGATTTCGTAGCTGAAATTGAGAACGCGTATTGGGATCTTTACTTCGCATACCGCGACTTGGATACCAAGACCGAGGCACGGGATCAGGCGATCGATACGGTTCAGAGAATCAAGTTACGTCCTGAGCAAGGTTCCGTAAACATCGAGCAGGCGCTCGAGCAGCTATGGCGGTTTGAGGCCGACGTGGTCGATTCTCTCAACGGTCGGCCCTTAGACGGCACACGTTCGAACAACGGATCGACCGGCGGGACGTTTCGCAACAGCGGCGGGGTTCGGATCTCGGAACGTCGACTGAGACTGATCATCGGCATGCCGATCAATGACCAACGCTTGGTTTACCCATCGGACCAACCGAGTCTGGCTCAGTTGGAATTCGATTGGGAGGATTCGATTTCCGATGCACTGGTCAATCGCGAGGAATTGCGTCGTCAGCGTTGGGTGATCAAGCAACGGGAATTGGAATTGATCGGGAATCGAAGCTTCCTGAAACCGCAACTCGATGCGATCGCAGCTTACCGAATGCGGGGATTCGATAGGCAGTTCAACACCCCTCTGGACAACGATTTTCAGGAGTGGTCGCTCGGTTTGGATTACCTGATGCCTGTGGGGTATCGCCGTGGGCATGCAGCCGTCCGCAATACGCAATTGGCTCTGGCCCGCGAATCCCAGATTCTGATCGAGCAGGAAAGAGCGGTTCACTTCGGCTTGAGCAATGCGATCAATGAAGCCAAGCGAGCGTATGAAAACCTGTTGATTCAAAAAAACAGGTACGACGCGGTCGAGAAGCAGATCGATGGGTTGAAGGCGAGGTTAGAAACAGGACGAGTCGAGCAAGTCTTCGTGTTGCTCGAAGCTCAGCGTCGGCGGCTAGATGCTCTAGTTCGCTATCACCAATCCGCCGTGGAATACCAATTGGCAGTCCGGAATGTCAACCTTGAACGAGGCACCCTGCTTTCGTACTGCAATGTGTATCTGAACGAATCTCCCTCGTCGGATTTTATCGCAAGTGAGGGTATTCAACGCCAAGAGCGTCAAGACTCGAGCGCGACGGTTCACTATCGCGATCCTGTCATCGGCGGACCTGCGAGCGGTCCGATGACATCGGCGATCGATGCGGTTCGCTAAAGATCCGAAGCAGAGCGGAAGCCTCTGTCCCGCAAGGCTGTTCGGATGCCGGGTCGGACCAATGCGAAATTCAGGCGGCTAGGCCGGATAGGGAAGACCAAGCCTTCGACGACCGCAGGAATCCAGTTTGCTAAGGACTCTTCAGAACGCGTTCCTATAGCGGTTAACAATTCCATAGGGCTATACCACGGCAGAACTCCCACGGATGTATCCTCAGAGTTGCCGTTTGAAGATTCCTCTCGCTTGCTTCGAAGAAGCATGTCTCGAAAGCCGCGATTGAATTGACTCAGGATTCCTTCGGGGCTACGCGATGAATCGGTAACGACAAAAGAGACTCCATCGACGCTTGCCAATCGCTCAAACCAACGCATGTGGCAACCCTCGAGCCAAGCCCGCTTCGGAATCGCAATCGGAGACACCGCGCTTGTCGGATCTATGCTGGGGAAGAGGGGATACCACGGAAGATTCACCGGATTGGCAACCCCTAGCTTGGCGAAATTAGCAACGGCGAAAAAATCGAGGTTGGTCAAATAGAAATCGCTAAGGAAGGATTCTCCCGCCGCCGGAGGCTTAGACCAATTGTAAAGCCGTTCAAAAATCGGGGCCGTTGCGGATTGCTTCAGAACGAGCGATGCATGGAAAAGCTCAAGGCAAAGTCCAGCGATACGTTCATCGAAGGAACCGTGTGCCGAGGGGTTTGAACCTAGGCCCTGTGCTTCGGCGTACATCCCTGTCGAGCCTATCGAAGCGATGGACTGACCACTTGCCGAATCTCCCGATGGGGGGCTGTGGAAACTCGAAGAAAAGGCGGAACTGGAAAAATTCCGACGGATAGAAATCGATGATCCTGCATGCGTTCCCCAGTCTTCGTTGGATTGTTCCCAAGCGACTTCGAAAACGCTTTTACCTGCCGTGATCCTGCTGCTTTGGCTCAGCGCACGCTCCGAAATCGCTTCGTCAAAAATCTTCGTCCCGTTCCGACTGTTCAGATCTCTGACAAAGATGGTCTCAATCCGGTTGGATACCTCAAAATGCTTCGAAGACATATAATCGTCCTCACAAGCCACATGGGAGGCTGTCGTGCGACCGACGACTCGGGACTCCCCAGGGGGGATAACCACCCGGTGCCCTTTTCGAGGGCCATCTGTGACCAACAGAATAAGATTTCTCGAAAACTGGTTCACGATGCGGACACCACGCGGTTGCAAAATGGACACTGCTAGATCTTCAGTATGCTAGAAAATCGGGACTTCGTCTAGTTTTTCAGGGATTAACTCAAGAATAAGACGTCTTTTCCATGTGGGTCGCCCATTTGTTGAACTTTGGTCGGCATCTCCTGGCCATAGGGACATCCCCCGACGCATTTTCTGCATCTTTCGAAAAACCCCTAGAAAACTCAGAATGCCTGCAAGCCCGTCGACCGATACCACAACAAGGTCGATTGTTCCCAGGTGCACTCCTCGCTCGGAGATCGCGATGAAGCCCGAAAAATCTGATTGCCAGCCTCCTCTTTTCCCAGGACTCAAGCGGCTCAGAGCGCTCGCGATATTGGGGACTGCAACGATCTTGACTCCTGCTGCACAAGCTCAGGTTTCGAAGGAAAACGGGGATCTCCATGACAATCTCCCCCTCCCCGGTGGAAACTTCACCCTGCCTAGCGGTCCGTCGAGGGAATCCCAACCCTCAAGGTTTCAGAGGCTTCCGAGTTTGTCCGGTACCCAAGAATCGATTGCGATCTACTCCTCAAAGGGATTTTCCAAGTTCAGCCCGCTGCCCTCGCTCGACGACCTACCCCTGGCCCCCGAAGGCCTTGTCCAACTCGCCGAATCGCTTGCCATCGAGCAAAGCCGGACCGAAAGCGCCTCCCAAGAAGGCAAAAAGTCAGGGAGCGATTTCAACGCGAAATCGGTCAAAACCGAAGGAATTACCGCCCTGCAAAAGCCCCTGTCGCCCTTGGACATTTTAAAAAAAACCGATGCGATCTCCTCGACGCCCGACGGCCGCCCGTCGATCGAGAGTTTCTCGCGGGAATCCATGCAACTCAACGATCTGCAAAACACACCCGACCCAAGGTACCTGCGGCATTGGCCAGCAAATCAAGCTTCATGGGCTTCCCCAGCATTTTGCTATAAACCCCTCTACTTCGAACAAATCAACCTCGAACGCTACGGAATCGGCTACTCATGCCCGACCAACGCCCTGGTCTCAGGTGGGAAGTTCTTCGCCGATGCAGCCCTGCTTCCGGTGAATATCTTCAAAAATCCCCCCCATTCTTGCGAATGCACACTCGGACACCGCCGACCCGGTGACTGTACGCCGGTCCAAAAACCGATCCGTTAGACAGTCCATTCTGAAGACTGTCCACTGTAAAGCCCTGCTGGCTTTTCGTTTGCCCCTACAACCATGGCAATCGATTTTCTCTACGGACAGCAACTTTTTTAGCCTATCGGTATCCAAGGTTTATTCGGCCGCGTATGAATAAACCGTTCAAAATACCAACGGCTGAGTCTAAGCTGGTTTGAATTCGTAGAATACTCAGCCGGCATTTCCTGCCGTCGTTGCCTAATCGCTGATTCAAAGTCCAATTGTCCTTGACCGCCACGGTCCGGTGCACGCCATGCTAAAGACCTTCTCCAAGTTCGCCTCCAAGTCGATTTTGGCGTTCGTCAACCGGCAACTGCGATCGATGCGACGCAAGGCTTTTCAACACGCATTGGCCTCCGGGTTCCAACGACTCGAACCCCGTAGAGTCCTTACGGTCCAGGGAGTTTTCGATGCCCTGACCGGCAACCTTTCGGTCAACATTACCCCCGGTGGAAATACTTCGGCAACCCTCGGTGGGTTGGATGCGACGAATTACTTTCTGGATGTCGACGGCAATTCCCAGTTCGATCCCGGATCGGACCTCCTAGGAATCAAAGCCGATCTGAAGAACATCTTCGTCACTGGTACGGCCGATCCACTAGGCAGCATCGGCTCGTTTACCTGGAAAGACCACTCAGGATCCTTGTTCCAACTCGAACGAATCTTGGCATCCGATTTAGCGAGCATCTCTTTGGATCTCGTGGCCCAAGCTTCCTTCTCCCAAGACTCTGCGCTGACCGCATCCGACTCGATCACTATCGTCAATACTGTTGCTCCTGCCGATCCGGTAAATACCAACCTGCGGTTCGCTAACAACTTGTCGCTAGAAACAACGGGTGTCGACGGCACAATTCTGGTGAACCTCGATTACCAATTGACGGTCGATCAAACCGCCTCGTTCCATTCAACCCAAGGTAGCATTCGACTCAGCGATATCGACGCAAACATTTTCCAGGCAGTCGCCCAAGGGGATATTCTCGACGCCGACTCTGGAGTGGATTCCACCGACATACGAGCCAACCGTGTCTCCCTGGTTTCTAACACGGGTTCTATCGGAAACTCCCTGTCGGATATCCTTCAAGCCGACACCGCGACGACAACACTGCAATCCCTCGAAATCACTTCTCGCACCCCTGGCTCCTTGCAATCGAGCTATGTAGCGACTCAAGGCACCGTCTCGATACACACCGATGAGTTCCCCTCGTCGGTCGATACGAATAAACTTTGGATTGTCGCTGATTCCAAGATCGTTGCGACCGACCTGAGTGGTCTGTCCAACCG
>Ga0315904_10005460_pt1 | contig 17644 bp, 24 predicted proteins | sample LakEriMetagenome_6_FD_203529 | JGI IMG/M metagenome (GOLD analysis project Ga0315904, IMG submission 203529) | Freshwater fungal communities from buoy surface, Lake Erie, Ohio, United States - Buoy 12 MA120 | ecosystem: Environmental > Aquatic > Freshwater > Lake | place: USA: Lake Erie, Ohio...
TTCACAGTCGACCTTAATAAAACCGACCTTCTTGCCGTGAAAATTTGAATGGATCTGAATTACACCTGAAGGCCAAATCTCGCAATCCAGGCTGACTCTTTCGATTGCTTTCATCAACCTAAGTATAAATCTCATCTCGCTAGACGAGATCGTATCGACGTTCGCCATCGTATTACCTCCATAAAAGAACCAACCTCAAAACCAAATCCTCCGCCGTCGTTAGGTTTGGTCATTTCTAATCATCCTCCCTTTCGGCAATCGCCGGAAAAATATAATCGCCAAACAGGACCGCAAGCCCATAGCCTGAGGCCATCCAAACCGCCAACAGAATCGCAAAATCAAAAATCATCGTCCAAGCCCTCCAAGTTAGGGGATTCTTCCTCGACACAATCAGCCGGAACCCAAGCGAACGCTTCGACCTCCCAGCCGCTCGATAACAGGTCGGCAAACTCGATCGACAGCCAATCGCTAATCCGTTTGCAGTCCCACCAGCCGGGCAGCTCCACGACCTCGCTAAACCTCGAATCGGTCTTGGAACGGTAGAATCGGACTAAGTAGTTTTGCATTGCTTGGCCCTCCGTACTTCTTCGCGATCGACAGAAACGTCCGGTGGAGCGTCAATGCCGAGCCTAATTTTCTCGCTGTCAATTACGATTACCGTGATTCGCACGTTATCGCCGATGTATATCGACTGACCTTGTTTTCGGCTCAATACAAGCATGTTAACTTTCCTTGTCTTAGAATCCAAAGCGGAGCCCACCCGCAGAAGGGCGAAAAATCTAGCTCAAAACAAACTCGATATTTTCGGCCATTGCCTTTGCTGCCTTGGCTAGTTGCAGCTCGATTTCCCGTACCGAGTCGCCGACAACGATATTGGCTGCATTCTCACAACCTCGCTTGCCAGCGTCGTGGTTGCTAACTCGCACCATGATTCTTGCCGTGTCATCTTCGCCAACTCCTTTTTCGCACTCAAAATAGATCGATCCAGCCGAACCGCGCTCAAAGGCCACATCGTCAACGCCATCTAAGGCAAGCAAAGCAGACTTGACCGCTTGACACAGTTCAGCCTCAGCTTGCATGAATTGACGATCGCTAAAGACCAGGTGGCCGACTGCGTCCCAAGCTTCGAGAGTCGCGTGGATTAGTTTTGCGTCCATCGTCTTAGTCTCCTGACTGGTTTTCCTTGCGTCGTTCGCGTTGTGCGTCCGACTGATGCAGAAAGATTATCGACTTGTATAACAACCTGCAAGAGCACAAGCCAAGATTTTATACAATTATCTTGAAAACCGCAGAAAACCCAAGCAAAACCAAGGAAAAAAGATTTCAGATTTCGTCCGACGCCCACTCGTCGGCCAACATTCCAAGCGAATCTAGCAGCGAGATTAGCTCCGATTCAGCCTGCAAAACGGCATGTTCCGCCAAGTCTGGCCAGTGGGCATGGAGCCATTCGTGGATGACTGTCCCGATCGCCTCGGAGCCCGTAAGCGTTTTGCGTATTGCGATTGTTTGGTCTTGGTAGATGCATCGCCCGACGTTCTTGGGACCGAGTATTCGGTTATCCGAAGTGAATAAACAGGTCCAAGGCTGTTCGCGGATCTCGCAGGGTATGGACTTGTCTTGCATTATTTCGCTCGCACAGTGTCGACCATGACCGACATCGTCCGCCAATTCCACCAAAAGCGGAGCCATGCCGAACCTATCGACTTCGGTCCTAGCATCCTTTCGGTTTCCCATCCTGCGTAAGAATCAGCCCATGCGTCTTTGTAACCCGGGCAACGGACGTGGAGTTGTTCGTCGTGATAGATTTCTCCCTTGGGTGTCAGTCGCATCCTTGGGATTGTTACACTCCATTCGTCGTGAGTGTGTCCCGTCAAAACAATGTCGGCATCGGGCTGGAAAACAGCTAGCCGGTTTGTCTGAATCACTCCGCGCGTCACTGGACCCCCACCGCCTGAGCCGTGGAAGTGATAGAGGACTTTCGAGTCTTTTACTGGCTTGATTTTGTCTTTGGATGGATGTCCCTTTTGGATCGCATCGACAAATCGAAAGATAACAAAACCGCCGTATCCGCTGGCCTCAACTTTCGAGCCGTGAGCACGCATCCTGGAAGCCAGCCTATCGGTAAGGTCGGTTTCGTGAGCCTTTGTCACCGCCGTTTCGTGATTGCCTTTGCCGAGGACAGCAAAATTATTTTTGTACGGCTCATAAAATTTGGCCGCTGTTTCAACTAGCAAATCGAAGTAGTTGGACCCTCGATGTTCCTCTCTCAAAGCGTTCTTGTCGGCTCGCTTGTCCCACTTGCCTTGCATCGCACAAAACAGATCGCCATTGTCGATAATTGGAGCGTCATACTGGACCGCCTCATCAAGGTGCACTCGCTCTAGGTCTTGGTTGCATTTTGGGTTGTCGTGATGCACATCCGATCGAAGAAGTACCCATTGCTCCCAGTCGGCGTTTCTGGTCAAGTCGATGTTTATTTCACATACGTTCCGGCTGATTTTGTTGATCGTCCAGGCCATCGTCTTTCCTCCAAATCGAGTATGCTTCTTCGATCGTTAGTTCAGGTTTTCCAAGCTTGCGGTTAACCGCGTTGTGTAGTGCGACGCCCCAACGAAAGAACGCTTCGGGGGTGCTGAAGTCCGCTGGAATTGCCTCAAGGATCGTTTGGTATCCGTCTTTGCAATCGCATCGAGCCGGAATCAGGTACTGCCAAATATCGAGCCATTGAGGATCGCATCCTCGATAGGCGTGAAGCTTGGCCCATGCGAACTGGCCCTGCTTGGCTGTTCGCTCGTCTTTGCGACGCTTGATTTCTTCTTGAGAAATGGTCTTTGGTGGATCGCCTTGCATCGTGATCGTAAACGTCCGGGGAACCGGAGCCACGCCGGGCACATAGGGCGAACCGTCGATGTTCAGGTTTAGGCTAGTGTGATTGTCCATTGTGGTGCATTTGTGCAAACGGATCTTTGGGTAACGCCGCTACAGGTCTGAGACCTAGTGTGTTCGATAACTGTTGAAAAATATTCGTTGCTGTAAATTGGCGTGCATGACTCATTAACGCAACATGGGCAATCGTCAATGTATTCGCAGCAATCCGCATCGCAACTTTCTATGGTGCAAGGATCATGCGACTTGACGTAAGGTGGTATAACGCCTCCTACGCCCTCGATTGATCGATTCCAGCCGCAAGCCGGGACGATCGACGTCCTAACGCCGTTGCTACCGACTGCAGGTCTTAGGCAAACTGGTATTTCCTCGTCGTCGATTTCAAAGCCTAGTCTTTCCATTGCATAAGCGGTATCTGGGCAAACGCTAGCGACCTCGTCGCACAGGTCCGTTGTGCAAATCCAAATTCCAGGCCCTCCGCATCCAGTGCAACCGCTGATAACCGGAACCTCGTCAGTGCGTGAAATAGCGTCTTGATTGATCGTTGCCGATACTTGGTTGATTGGTGCAAGGCAGTAGCAAGGCTCGCGATAGGTGCAAAACTGCTGAAGGTAATCGCCCGATGGAGAGTAGATGCAAACTTGCCCGGTATAGTTGTAGGGATCATAGTTGCAGGTTGACGCCGTGCACCCTGGCACGTCGGAATTGGTGAACTGATAACTCCCGGTTGGCATATCGTCAAAGTATTTGACGCGATCAAAATAGAACTCTCCAAACGTCCTGCAGTCTCCGCTAGTTGGTGGAGTCGACGGGACATCGCTACAAGTGAAAGCGGTTGGAGTTGTCGATGTCACTATTGCGTCTGGATTGGCCTCAAAGCACGTTCCGCTGTGCATCGTTACGGTTTGATCAAGCGTATCGTTCGCGTTGCCGTATATCTTGGTAGCGTACTCGTAAACATACCGCGACCGAATGACAATCTTACATCCTCCGGTCTGCCCTTCGACTCCATCACAATTCACATCCTCGCGACTGATCTGGACGATGATCTCTTTTGGCCTTCGCCATAACGCCATGAAAGCATTGTCGGTCCAGGTCCAATCCGTTGTCGTTGTTGCTATCTTTTCTTTGCCTGGGTCTGGTGGACAGAATGGATTCTCAGGTATGTCTTCGCAAGTGCTAGGGCTGATTTCGTATCCGCGATAGAGAGGACTTAAAAGCCTCCAATGTTCCGTTATGCACTTTTCAACAGCAGAGGCCTCAAAAAGCATCGCAGAGCATGACAAGCCCCAGCTTGGCGTCGTGTTGGGCGTAAACGTTTGCTGATAGCAGCAGGTTCCGGTCCATCCGTTGCCGGTATGATTGGCGATCGTCACCGTTGGCAAGTCCTCGACCGGGAGACATTCGCATTGACAATTGCACTTACCAAAGCATCCCATCTAGCAGATCTCCACCGCTGATAGTTTATTGCCAACTCTAAAGACCTTGACGTATTTTGCCGAGTCGATCGCTGAACCCGCATTGACGACGTCGACGGTATGCAAATTCTGGAGTACGTTTGAATCGTCAACGTACTTGATCTGAACCGTTCCTGTACCAAGCGTCGATCCAACCCTTGCAGTGATTGTTGTTGTCGCAACTCCAAACCATGTAGCGTTGTCGCTGATCGAATCGCTAGACATCGAACCTGTCGACGATTGACCTTTGATGAGCTTCAAAAGCTCCTGAGCGTCTGAGTTGTTGAACCCAACAATCGTATCATCAGCCATTAGCTAGTCCTGATCCAATTGAATGAGATTTCTTTTTTGTTGCGAAACGACAACTCCGCTGGCGTTGCTGCTTTGGCACCTGAGCCATTAAGTGCACCAACGATACCGAATGCGTTGGTGTCATCCATGTATCGCTTAAGAACGCCAGCATCGAGATAAAACGGCCCCATGTCGGCTCGCTTCTCGTCGTGAGTGTCTGGATCGTATGTAACGCGATAACGTGCACGCCAAGCGGTATAGCCTGCGTATGATCCTAACTCCGCTTCCTGCACTTCGATCAGCAGCGTTCGAGCCGCGAATATCTGGCCTATGGCATCGAATGACGACGAATTAACACAATCATTCCGATCCAAGAAGTCTTTGATTTTTAGCCCTGGTTCCTCAAACTGCGTAAATGAAAATTGGCACAGGCTCGAAGTCGCCGTAAGCGGTTGATCGAATGGAGTGCCAGCAGAATTAACAGGATACTTTGCTGGTGTCGATCGATCTTTTGAGATTACCTTTTCTTTGGTAGTAAACGAATCGATTTTGAATATCGGTATCCACGTTGCCGGGTCTGGGTTGTTTTCGGCGTTCTGTTTTTGCTCCTCGGTCCCGGTCTTGAATTGGCAAGTAAGGTTCCAATACTGGGCGTGTAGCTCTTCGCGATCGCACTCGATGGAGTCGCACACTAAGCCAAGAGGCCCATAAATCAATCCGGCCCTTGGCAATCCTGGCGTGTTAAATAAGACGTCCGATCGACTCGAAGTAACTTGATCTGTTTTAACTCGGAAGTGCCAAGTCTCCGAGAGAATTAGCGTGACGCCCTCGCCTTTGCGTACCGATCCTGATCCTTTTCGCTGTTCCGAGCCGACGATCTCATTTGCCATTATCGAGCCTTCTTGATGAATTGGCCGTCTCGCATCATATCGTTCCCGCGACGAGTTTCAGCAAGTATCGAATCTTGCCATTTCTTCCGCTCCGCTTTTTCCGCTGCGTCTGTTCGCTGCTGAAGTAGAAACGATGCCGCCTCTTTGGAGCCTGCACGCATGGCCGGAGCGATGTTCTTGGCGATGTCCTCGGTTGTTTGGCTTGCTGCGAATCGCTGCCGGATCTGCTCCTGCTTCGCTAGGTTTGCTTGCCCCATCGTTCCAGTCTGTTCAGCTAAACTCATCTGGTCGTAAATGCCCTGCAATCTTTGGATTTCCTCGACTGCTTTTTGCTTGTCGCTCATCATTTCCTTTTCGATGGCTTGCGACTCTTGAAGCATCTTAATCCGCTGCTCTTCGGCATCGATAAGCTTTTGCATGTTGTCAAATCTGGTTATGTCTTCCTTGGTGTAACCTTCGCGAGCCTGCTTTTGCCGCCTTGCTGCATCTTCGCCCATCGTCAAGCGATCCAACTTTTCTCGCATGGCCCAAAGTTCATCGCCTGTTTTTTTGTTCAGTTCAATTTGCTGCTTTAGCCTCTCAACTCGATCCTTTTCAGACTGGACACGCTTGTTTTCTTCTTCAGCCAACGCCTTAGCCTGAGCCAATGTTTCCTGCTTCTTGCTAGTAATATCGCCCTCAGCGTCAGCCGCTCGCATCAATGCCGCCTCGCGATCAAGTTCAGCGTCTTTGATCTCTTGCTGCTTGTCAAGCGTCGCGTTGAATGCGTCACCAAGAGCACTGACCAGCCCGGTTGTTAGGTCCATGTTGCGAACAGATCGCCCGGCACTTTGTAGTCCAGTTTGAATACCGGCAAAAAGCGATGCATACGAATCGGAGATGAGTTTGATGTTGAAACCAAGTACGCCACGATCGCCATTTGTTTGGCCGTCACCGCGAATCATTTCAACAGCCTGTTTCATCAGAGGCATCAAGTCAGTTCCAAGGCTGATCGCTGCTGCCTTGATGTCGCCTTCAAGTTTCGCCCACTGACCGGCCATCGACTCAGCAAGTCGCTGATTCATTCCGTAAAATAAACCACCCTCCTCGGTCGCGGTTTTAAACGCATTGGCAACCATCTGAGCCGAGATTGCACCGTCTTCCATTCGCTTCTTTAGCTCTGCCATGCTGATCCCGGTCGTCCGGCTGATTTCTTGCAGAGGATTGAATCCAGCGTTGATAAACTGCAAAACCTCTTGACCCATTAAGCGACCGTTAGCAGTAACCTGCCCAAATGCCAATGCAAGGCTCTTGAACTGTTCTGTGTTTCCAAGGCTGACAGCTGAAAGCCTTTCAAGCGTCAATGGAACCGATTGAGCCTGCATTCCAAACTGAAGCAACGTTTTCCCAGCGGTTGCAAAATCTGCGTAATTGATTGGGCTCTGAACGTCCAACGCCTTGAACTGGCGAAGCATCGTTTCGGCCCTGCTAGCCGATCCGGTCATAACCTCGAAAGCGATCTTGTTTGTCTCAAGTTCAGCCGCTAGCGAGATCGATTTCTTGATGCCACCGATAGCCGCTGCTGTTCCGATGTAGCCTGCCATCATACCGCGAAGCGATTGAACCGCCGAAGTCTGATTGCTGATCGCCGTGGTTGCTTGATTGATGCCAGTAGTCGCTTGCTTGCTAGCGTTGGCAAGTTTCACTGTCTCCGCCGTTTGGTATCCGGTTGCCGTTGCGACCATTCCAAACTTCTTCAATAGATGCTCTTCGCTCTGGACAAACTGTTCCATCGTAATGCCACCGGCCCGCAGTGCCCGTTGCATCTTGTCCATCTCGGCGGAAAACTTCGATGCCGGAGCTTCCGATTCTCGAAGCACCCTGCTTATTGATCGAATTTCGCCACGGGTAAACTCGCCGCCCTCGGCATTAAGACCAATCTTGATATTGGCGATGTTGATCGTTTGAGCCATTACTTAATCCCCATCGCTGCTTTTAATTGGTTGCCGATTGCCTCAGATGATCGGATCGCCGCTCTAATCTCCGCTGCAATGCCCTTGCGTGGCCTTTGGAATCGCTCTGGCATCAAGTCCGCTGCATCCGGTGGTTCTCGCTGTGCCTTCGCGTAGATGGGCAAATACAGAGCCTCTAGGATCTTGGCGGTTTGCATCCATTCTTCTCCTATTGGCTCGATTGAGTCGAACGCTAGCCACTGATTGAGCGCACCAGATGGAAGGCTTGACGCCCAGCCCATCGGATCCTCGATCCCCCATTTCAACGCCAGCCGAAAAGCTAACTTTAGCTTTCGGCTTCGCCTGATTTTTTTGACAAGTCGCGAATCTCCTTTTCGTCGTACTTGGAAAGCTCTAAGCACGCCTCGTAAAGTCGCCCGATGATCGACCTCGGAAACGCTTTCAACTGTTCCCAGTTGTCCACGATTCGCTTTCCGTCATCGTCTACAAGGCTGTAAGTGACAAGCAGCATGCGATGCCGCGCAAAATCGAACTTGCCGTCCTTGGTTTGCATCGCCACTTCCATTTCGGAAGCGTCAGCCTCAGACAATTCGCGAAGTGTAAATACTTCGCCCTCAACCATCACCTGAGTTGATCGCAAAGGCCTTGAGGCCAATGCGAAAAACGCATCCTTCTTACTCGTCATCGTCTTGGTCTTCCTCATCGAGTGCCTCTTGAACCGCTTCAACGAATTGCCTAGAGTATTGCTCTGGCCCTTCAACCGTCACCGAGTCGATACTCTGCAATTCAGCCGCGACCATGCCAATCTCAACCAGCACATCACCGTTCAGTTGATCATGCGGAAAGTTGAACAATGCTTGAATCTGCGAATTGGCCCCGTAGGGTAGATACCCGACGAGCACGCTATCGAAGAATACTTGAAACTGCTTTAGTTTAACCTCAGTGCCCGTTCGGACGCTGATCCCCATTTGCTGCTTAATCGAAAACATTGTTGATCCTTACGCTGCTGTAAAGGCAAAATCTGTGGCCCCGTCGAATTGAAGCACATACTTGCCGGTCATGACCTGGCCGGGTTCAGCCGACGGAAATTCTACTGACTTGACGAACGCCGTGCCAGTGTAACTACCGGCTCCTGGGTAGGTGATTGTCACTGAAATGCCCGCGTATGGTTCAGCAGATGGAATCATCGCAGTTGTGATCGGTGGAGCCGCTCCAAGCCAATTGAACTCGACTTCGACTTCGCCATTTTTTCGCAGATCGCTTGGGCGAAGCTCCTCGAATCCAGTGGTCCCAAGATGGCTGATATTCAAAGTATCAACGTCGATCTTGATGCCGCTGATTCGCTTTACCTGAGCTGTCACCAAACCAGTCCCAGAAATGGTTGCTCCAAGTCCGGTGTCCGCCACGGTTAATGCTGCCATGTTTAAGGCTCCTTATAACTTACCAAGAGATCAAAACTAACCAGATACCGATGCTCCTGGTTGCCATCGGTTGGCGATTCCTGTAAATACTCGTCAGCGGAATCGAAAAGGATTCCACAAAAAGTATAGCCACTTACGACACCGCGAAAACTAGATATTCCAGTTTCGCGAATCGCTTTGCTTATCGCGCTGCAGGTCGCTCTTGTCAGTGCGTAACACTCGATCGTAAATCTCGCCTGAGCAAACTTTTCAACGCCATCGAGGTTGTGTTGTCGATTGGTCGAAGTGACGTAATAAACCACTGCCGGAAGCGTCGCGCCTTCAACTAACGCATCTGGGTACATGCGTTGGCCTATCAATGCCGATACCGCCTGGTAGGACAGCAGTTTAGTTCGCAATGCTTCGCCGATCGCCGACATTCTTAACGCTCCCCACTGACGATAAAAATATCCTTGGCGGTTTCGCTTGACCCAGCGATTATGCGAATTGTTCGCACGCCCTCGAATACGTCGGGGTTTAATGCGACGTACCGACTAGCTGCTACGGTCAGCGAGTACGCCGACGATCCGTTGTAGAGGTCGAAAAATGTAGTCCCGTCGTCTAGCGAGCATTGAAACGTGACGGAAGTGCTGGCCAATCCTGCTGGGGTGACGATCGCTAGTGGGATGGTCCCTTGGAGTTTTAGCCCGGTCGATGTCGTACCGCTTGCAAAAGTCACTTTGTCGGTCAATTTTAGATTTCTAGCCAAAACGTATCTCCTTAATTTCTTTTTGCAGTTGAGCCAAAAAAGCAGACTCCGCCGATTGCTTGGTTTGGTCGAAGGCTCGCACCGTTGCACGCTCTTGGACTGAAAAACGCGCGGTAGTTGGGTTGTTTCGCTTGTTGGCGTTTTTCTTTTTGTTTTTTGACTGGCCGCGAATGTAGGTATAAGTCGTCCCGCGTCGGCTCGTTGTTGTAATCGTCTGCCCAGGTTTTCCCCAGTGGTAGCGATCGTAGCTGTCACCTTTTTTTATTGGCATCACAAACTGCTGTTTGTTGCCCTTTGGGTACGTTGCTCCAATGTAAACGCCGATGCCATTTCGCAAAACCTTATGGCTAAAATGCTGCTTCGAATCGTTTTGGAATGCCGCGTTATTCTTGAACCGCTTCGACCATCTTTCCCGCGATCCTGTTTCCCTCGATGACGTTGCAAGCGATCCTGCTTGCCGTGCAATCGGTATTGCAAACGATCCAAGACATCGACCAAGAGGTCCATTTCGCAAAGTCAGCGGAATATCAGAAACCGCCTTAATCAAAGCCTCGTTGATTTCGATTTCTACTCTGCTCATGTTAGCACCGCCGAACACACTAAAAGCACGTACCGATTAAGGCCATCTACCTTATTTATCGCCGTGATGCCGTAAGTTTCGCCATCGAACGATACCCGCATCTTTGGCGTATATCCGCTTCGGTATCGCACTCGAAAAATAGCTCTGGTCCCTGCTTCGAGTTGCCGCCCTCGCATCGACTCAAAACCTCCCGTCGGCTGGAACTCGCAGGGCTCATCGACAACGTACGGCGACCATGTAACGATCGGCTGGCCTGCTGCGTCCTGCGTCTCTGTTGGTTGCTGGATCGTGCACCGCTGGCGAAGTGCACCAAGTCTCAAATCTTTTGGCCGTCCGCTCATGGGTAGCTACTCCGCATGAAACGCCGAACCAAAGCCTCGTAAGGTCGCATCGTTTGCAACGCATCGGACATGACCATGTCTCGATTCTCGAAGTAATGCCCGACTAGCAAGAGCATCGCGTTTTTAGCGATCGCTGGCACCTTGGCACCGTCGACGCTATAGCCTGCCCTGTAGTTGATTGACCAAGCGTCCCATCTAGCTGCTGTCCCTGGTAGGACTTGCAAGTAAGCAATCCTGATCGAGTCATCGTGCAATTGATAGATCGACGATTGGAGCGTCTGCAATGCGTTTGCACCGTCGAAGTATTGAATCGAAGTGATCGACTCAACTGGCGATCTTGGAAGTGATAAACCATCCGACCAAGACGCAATGCGGACCCGCAAAGTCCTAAACGTCGTCACGCTGTCGGTATCGTGCTCCCACTGTTCTCTTGCTGCTTGAATCAACGCTGCGATGTGCGTATCGTGGCTAGTGTCGCTGCTTGCGATCTCTAGTTGCTTCTTTGCTTCGCTTAGGGTGATCGGCTCGGCTGTCGGCCCGGTCACTAACTCCGGTATCAATCGCACGGGCAATTCCCCTTTGAATCAAAATTTCTTCAACGCCTTTTCCAAAGGCTTCCGACCGATGGCCGATCGGAAAGCCTTGCCAAACTTTTAAAAGCTCGATCATTAGACGACCAAGCAAACATCACCGTCGGCAGTTGTCGCCGAGGTGATCGGTGGGAACTTGGCTCGACTGAGGACAGCCACCGCCGCGACAAAACCACCGCTCGATCCATCGCCGAAGGTTGCAACAACCTTGACAAAAGGATTCTTGCCACGCATATCGACTTGGAAAACGCAAGTCTGCCCGTCGTCGGTAGCCGATGGAAGTGCCAAGGTAGCACCGCCAAGACCTGAACCGCCTGCGAAAGTCGCACCGGTCAAGTCGGCGTAAGATCCACCGCTAGCCGAAGACGTTTCAAGCTTGAGAGCCGTCATCGCAATATCGGTCGCACCGAGTTGGACGATGACCGTAAGGAAATCAAACCCGCGACAATCAATAACGTCAGCCGTGGCCGACGCGTTATCAAGAATCGCTGCTGGCTTGATAGCCGAGACAAATTTGCAATGTTGTAATTCGTTCAAAATATCACCTGCTTTCTTTGGTTGGGTTGTGGATTAGGCACCTGGGGTTTCGAGTCGAATGATCGGCCCAGCGTTGGTTGCATCGCCGCGCTCGTGAACGTTGTAGTCCCACCGAATCGTGGATCGGTAGGCGATCTGATCCAGATCGAAGTAACGCGAAGCGTCCGAAGAGATTGACAAGCCACGGCGAAGACCGAGCGTCGAAGCCATGCCAAGATCGCCGAAGTAGGCAAACTTGGTCGAAGTGCCGATCGTGCTAGGCAAGACCTGAGAAAAGACGACCGGGTAGCCCATGAACTGAAGCACTGGACCCGCTCCCAGGTCAACGTAGTTGTTGCCACCTGCAGCGAGTTGTAGCCGTGCAAGCACATTCCAAAATACTGCCTTGTGGCAATACCAAACTGGGTTGATTCCAGGGTACTCAGGCAGTGCACCTGCAGCGGTTTGGAAGACTGCAATCGTCAATCCTGCAGCGGTTACTTGACCAGCCGCAGCCGCCTTAACCGACCCAGCATTGAGAGCATTGGCAAGCCCTACAACGCCGTGATAGGTCGTCGACCCGTCACCGAGAAATCCAGACTGGTCAGCCTTCAATGCGTGAGCCCGTGCCATCGAAGTGGCAAGCATGTCTGCAATTGAAATCACCGCGTCGTCGTTAAGCTCGCTTGGAACCCTAGTCAAGGTAGCCCACTTTCGAGCAACCAAATTGACAGGGCTGAAAGAAGGATCGCTTGCCGTGATTTCTTGCGACTCTCCGACCGCGTAAGCAGTCACATCAGACAGTTGCCGAGGTACCGAAAGCACGTCGGAAGACATCGGGTAGTTTCGTGCCCGCTGCGGAATGACGCCGTAGGACTCAAAAAGGCTGATAACAGCGGTTTCAAACTCAGGTGGAACCAAAGTCCCGCCGGTAAGATCGTTGGACCCACTCATGACGTTTTCGACGCCGTGATCAACGCACCACTGACGAGCCTTCGCATCGCTGAACAGCGTCGCCTGAATCCATTTGCCGGAGCGATACGCTTCGATTTCAGCGTCTTGGCCCTTAAAGGCGTTTAGCGTCTTGGTTGCTCGTGCCTTGGCTGGAATCTTGAAAGGTTTGCTCGCTGCTGCTTCGACCGAGTCGACTTGAGTTTCGCGAACCGTCCTGGCCGCATTGCTTACCAACGCTTCGACCTTCAACGCTCGCTCTCGATCCTTGGCAAGATTGGCAATCTGCCCTGGGCTCTTGTCGTCGCCAACGATCGAATCGATCTCGGTTTGCTCGTCTTCGAGTAGATCTCGATTTTCGCCTTGCGCCACCGCTTGGATCGCTTGTACCTTGGCTTGCAAAGCCTCAATTTCACTTTGCAATTGCTTGCTGCTTTTCATTCCGACTGCTCCTGTATTTTGTGGCAGTCGTTAAACCAAAATAGCGGCATGACTGCCACGGGACAAAATTATTGAACCGTGTACCGTCTTGCCGCTAATCAGTTGCAAGTTGTTTGAGACTTTCGCTCAGTGCCAATCATACTAGCAAGCTATTTCGCCGAGTCAAGCCTTTTTGCAAACGCCGCTATCTTAGCCCGAAGTAAATTCGATTTCGCTTGGTCAAATTGAGCCTGAGTCTTCTTTTTCTTGTCGGTCGAATAGCGACCCGTTGCCAAGCCTGACTCGATCGCCAATTCCGATTCAAACCAAGTTTCCTTGGCCATCAATGCTTCGATTGCGTCCGGCTCTGTTGGCATGTATTGAGAATAGATTTCGACCAAGGATCGATCGTAGGACTCAAGAGCCGCAAGCATCTTCTTGATCTGGTCTTGGTTGCCAAATGCAAGGCCCATCGCCCTGTGGATCATAAGTCGCGAACCATCGCCCATAAGTCGCTTCGAGCCACCGAGAAAAATCACGCTTGCCGCCGATGCCGCTAGGCTATCATTGACCGTCGTTACTTCGCCGCTGTGATTCTTGAGCAAATTGTAGATCGCTATTCCTTCGTCAGCCGCGCCGCCTGGGCTGTTGATTCTCACGGTGATTGCGTTAGAGCCGAAAACCTTCAACGCCTTGCCAACTTCCTTGGCCGTTATTGGCTGATCGTCCCATCCATCGCCGACAATTCCGCTTAGGATAATTTCGTTGGTTTCGTTGATGATTTCGATCATTCTTTCCCTTTCTGTAGGCTAATCGCCCTGTTTTCCCAAGTTCCTACCGTGTTCTTTACCGCGGTTTCCAAGTCTTTTTGGCCGTATTGAGCCGCCACCGTAGCAAGTTGCTGCGTCGATTCTTGGCAATGTTTGGTAGCCAAGTCCCGATCGAGCCCGATCGCTTCAAACTTGTCAGCAAGCTTGTTTTCCCATCGCGGGTAGTTGCGACCAATCCAAGCCACAAAACCAGCCTTTTTAGATGCGTTGATTGCGTTGTTGGCCTCAGTCCTGATCAGACTGCGGAGCGTTTCTTCGACCGCTCTAGCGTTCCTGGCCTGCGTGGTATCGTCGTCAGAAGCGTCTTCGCTGTCGTCCTCTTGCGTGTCTTCAACTTCGCCTGGACTCGCTGAACCGCTGGACTGCTGGATATTGGGGTTGATAAACTCGTCGCCGCCGTCGTATGGATTGAGATCCAGTTTTGATCGGCATTCATTCGGGTTCATAATCCGCGAAGCAATCGCAATCGAGAAAGCATCGATCGTGGTCTTCAAATCAGTCCTCAGAATCGCAGCGGTATTGAATTTGAAATACACTCGACCGAGACGACGCTCCGACTCGGTCCTGAGTTTCATGTCGCATTGCTCTTCAAACTGGACTAACCACCGATCGAGGCATTGAAGGTAGTTAATCGCTGCTTGTTCCCGCGAATTGTAAGAATCGGTTTCCCCATCGCCCGGCATCGCATCGAGCCCAAATAACATGCCGATGTCTTGGCGATTAAACTTTTGGAGCTCCACGAATTGGGCGTCGTTATTTGACATCGAAATCGCGTTGGCCGTGATGCCTTCGCGCAACAGACCAGCCTTGCCCGCGTTGTCGCTGCCTAGCTCGGACGCGTTAAACTGGTCGATAAACTCTTTGGCGTCCTCAGCCTTGCGAAACGCTGCCGGAGGTGCCTGTAAAATCAACTTTCCGCGAAAACCTTTCTTGGTCTGGTTGTTTTGGAACTTTCCCGCCTCGTATGAAGTGCCAAAAGTTCCATTGGCGATGTCCAAAAGTCCGATCCCTTCGATCCCATCATACGAAAAACCGCTAACGTGCAAAACGTCGGCATCGCGAAACACCAGGTAGCCATTTTTGTCCGTGTCAAACGTATCGAAAAGTTCTTTTTTGTCCTGGTTTTCAGGCTTGTAGATATGCCATTTCTGGCCCTTGTAAATGATCGTCCATGTTCTCTCTGGCATCATCGGTATTAACTCGTTGACGCTTGACCCGCTGCGAATGATTGCCGCTCTGCCGTTGCCCTTGAGTAAGGCATGGGAAAGGATCTGAGCCTTGAACGTTGTTGGCGATTGAATCGCGTTTGGCTGTTCTCTAAGCAATCGATAGCCATCGTGCCGGGTATCATTGACCGCCCCTTTGCCTTGCACCCGTTTAACGTCGACCGGAAGCCTTGCAAAGTCTCCGGTTAGTTTGTTGTGCGCGTACCAAGCCGGTGGGACCGAAAGTGATTCCTTGACGCCAAGTTTGGCGGTCGTTAAGTCCCATGAGTAACCAGCCCAACCGATCATCCGTTCTAATAGACTTGCCATTTTTTCTCCTAAGTGACGTAAAGACTACCAGACGAACGCTCAGGCTGTAGGCTTGCAATTCGATAAGCCATAACCGCAGCGACGATCGCGTCGATCTTGTCTTTCGATTTCGCTTTATCGAACATCCACCGATCTTGGCGATCCTTGCAGATTATAGCATTGTTGGCGCACCAGCGAAGCAACTTGGAATCCTCGAAAACCAGCCGACCGCATCGCATAAGCTCGATGAAATCGCGAATCGCCTCATTGAAGTTGGCCTGGTTTTGTGCCATTCGAGCCGCCAAGATTCCCTCCTTGGTCAACCGCTCGCCGAGTTGCTGCCCGTTGTATGGATCGTAAGCAGTGGTTCCGACGCCGTACCGCTGCAGATCCTCAATGAGTGCTTCGGTCAAATCTTCGATCGGGTATTGGGCCTTGGTGATTTCCCCATCGAAAACGAATTGCGAAAACGGCATCGCAGTCAGGTCGCGCCGTGAATCGTTGGCGATGTACGAACGAACCTTGATTTCGTATCGGTAAACGGTCTTTCCCTCGTCGTCAACATCGATCGGGAATCGAGCACAAAGACCGTAGGACGCCAAGTCATCCCTGGCGCCCAAGTCGACGCCTGAACCAAGTCCGTCAGCCTGTGACCAATCAGAATGCACGCCTACGCATCGATCGAACGCCGTTAAGTCGAAAGCTTTTTCTGTGGATGCCACAATGCGATTGCCGTGGAACCGGGTAAAAACATTCCGACCGATAGCGTCGTGTTTTTCTTCGTTCCATCGTTGCCGAAGATATGGCAGTTTGATCGAGACGTTAAGGTTTGGGTTGGCTTTGATCCATAGTGCCTCGTCCCCTGGATCGTCCTTTTCGTCGAGTTCATAAATCAAAGCAAATAGCGACTCGTCCCGATGTATACCAGATACGACATTGACCGCGTATTGATATTCCCTGAGCCACAAATGCGAATCATCGGCCCCTGCTGTCGTGATTATCAGATGCAATGGTTGAGAGCGTGAGCCGCTGCCCGTCACCATCGTGTCGTAAAATTTCTTGTGGTGCTTGGCCCATTGGTGCAACTCATCCATCACCACACAATGAGGGTTCAAACCATCAAAGGGCTTGTCGCTTGACACCTTGCGAATAAATGAGCCGTTGTGTTTATAAGTGATCGTTTCGTTGCGGATGTCGGAATGTTCTGAAAGTGGACCCGATCGCTCGACCATTCGCTCGCACTCGTCGTAGACGACCGCCGCTTGTTCCTTTTTGGTTGCCGTCAAAAGGATCTGGCCAACCGCCTCAGGCTTTCCGGTCTTAGGGTCGATGTCGGCCATCGCCAAGAAGTGGCACATTCCAGCAACCAAAGTAGACTTGCCGTTTTTTCGAGCCATTGACCAATAGACCTTGCGGAATCTTCGCGTGCCATCTTCATCGCGTTTCCATCCAAAGATATTCCAAAGCCCAAAGAGTTGCCAATCTTCAAGGATCAAAGGTTTGCCGGAGTATTCGCCAATAGAGTGCTTCAAAAGACCTGGGAAGAAATCGCAAGCGTCCTCGGCTTCGACAGCATCGAAGTGATAAGGGAAATCTTGCGTCGATTGCCGCTGCATGTCCAGCCGAAAGCGTAGCACCGCATCTTTGACGCGATCGCAAGCAACGATCGAACCATCCTCGATGGATCTGCAGTACTCCTCAACTCGCAAGCCAACGCCGCTACAAATCAAACTGCCCTCCGCCGTTCTTCGCGTCGCTTGAGCCACAAAGTAAACTCATCCTCTTTTTCAGTTTGTGGTGCTTTCAATCTCGATCGACTCGACGGAGTTAAACCTAATTCTGCTTCACGCTTAAGCAAACGATCGCTGTAAGTGTGAAACTGATTGGCCTCAGGCTTAAGTTTAGTTCGCCCTTTGTCGTCCATGTCCGAAACGTTGCCGCCCTTGATGACTTCCCAAAGCGAAAGCATCATCGAATAGTCTAGGCAGTAGCCCGCTATCAACCCCTGGTCGGTCACGGCAAGCAGTTTCATCGAATCGAGTTGATCGCAAACCCAATGCCAACGAGCTTTAGCTACTGGATCGGAAGCAACAGCCTCAGGGCAATCAGGACTGCCAAGTTTTGGTTTTGGCTCATCGTTATTGCGTCGCTCAGGATGCTTAACAAACGATCCAGACGCCTCTTTGACGGACTGCGAAAGCGGTTTTCGACCCTTAGCCATTGCGAACCCCCATTTTGGGAGATAGTCCCGAAAGCG
>Ga0315904_10005461_pt1 | contig 17643 bp, 18 predicted proteins | sample LakEriMetagenome_6_FD_203529 | JGI IMG/M metagenome (GOLD analysis project Ga0315904, IMG submission 203529) | Freshwater fungal communities from buoy surface, Lake Erie, Ohio, United States - Buoy 12 MA120 | ecosystem: Environmental > Aquatic > Freshwater > Lake | place: USA: Lake Erie, Ohio...
AAGCGGTGATATTTCTTCACTGGCAACAGCGCAAATTTCTGCTTTAGGCTGATTGGAATGTGGATCCATTAACTCTTCTGGCTGCTGCAAATGCTGCGGTCGCAGCGGTTAAGAAGGGATGCCAGCTAATAAGGAGCGGTGATGCTGACACTTATCTCTACCATCGGCGGCTACATAGTCGCTCTCTTCCCAAGACTGTTTGACATGATGCAAGACCGTGCGGACAAAAGGCACGAGTTGGACATTATGCAAATGCAGATGCGCCAGCAGTTAGCGCTGACCGAGCGCGGCTATTCACCGGCAGACAAGACTGAGGAAGTGCGCGGCAACGACGAGCAGGATCATCAGCAATACATGGCTCAGATGGGCATGATCTACAACAACCAAGAGAAACTGCTGGAGTCTTCTTCCCAGTGGGTTAAGGACATGACTGCGGCTACCCGTCCGTTCGTCACGTTTATCTTCGTGCTTGAGCTGGTGCTGATCAACCTGCTGACCATGTTGTGGATTTTCATACACGGTGACAAAGTGACATCGATTGGTGAGCTGATTCAGATCATGGAGATCGTGTTTGACGCTGATGAGATGGCGCTCTTAGGTACGATCATCGCCATGTGGTTTGGCTCCCGCGGCAACTCGAAAGCTGGAAAATGACTTATTCGTTATCAACTATGCTTGCCCACCTTTTTCCTTTTTCAATTAGGTAAATAAGACTTGGGCTGACATTAGCGATGATTGATAATGAATTTGCGCTGATGCCTTTTTGTAAAGCCTTTCTTATGTGTATAACTTGTTTTTGTGTGAGTTTATGACTTGGGTGATCTTCGCCGCGCAAATTTACTAAATTAGATGACCATTGATGTTTTGTATTTTCTGACAACGTAACCCACTCAAGATTTTCTGGTCTGTTGTCGGTTTTGATTCCGTTAATGTGATTTATTGATAGTTCGGGCTTGTATCCATCAACAAATGCCATGCCAATTAAGCGATGTACAAATACCTTTGGTCGTTTTCCATTAGCCTTTTGAGATACGATGAGGTAACCGCTTTGCGATAGGTGAGGGTTAAGTTTTATGCCTTTTTCTGTTCTTTGGTATTGTTGATTTTTATTTAATCTTTTTCTATTAATTGTCAATGTTCTATCTTTTGTAAAAATTTCTCCTGATTCAGAAACAACCCAAACAGCTCCTTTTTCATGTATCTCTATCGTTTTCATGGTGTATATAGTTTTGTTGGTCACCAATAGAGTGTAAAGCAAATGAAGCTAAACGACAACTGCAAAATCATAATTTCTCATCATGAGGGTATTAGGTATAAACCTTACCTTTGCCCAGCATTGCTTTGGACTGTGGGTGTGGGAAGGCTGATGTACCCTGAACAAGCGAGGCTTCCAATCGATCAACGTAAGGCATTTCCGTTGAAAAAAGAGGACAACCGTGTATATACAAAAGAAGAAGTTAATAACATGCTTGAGAAAGACCTACAGCGTTTTGTCGCTGGTGTTCTTCGTTACTGCCCTGACCATCTTAACGAAAATCGCTTGGGGGCGTTGGTCAGCTTTGCATTCAATGTTGGGCTAGGCACTCTCCAGCGGTCTACTCTGCGGCAGAAGCATAACCGTGGGGACTTTGAGGGGGCTAAGCAGGAGTTCCTAAAGTTCACCAAGGCTGGTGGCAAGGTATTGCCGGGGCTGGTAAAGCGTCGGAATGATGAGATAGCGCTGTATTTTGCGGAGCCTAAGTGAACCCCTACCTTATTCTTGCGGGCGTCCTAGCGGTCGTTTTAGCGGCTTCTGGTGGCTATTTTAAGGGGCAGAGCGATGGTGAGGCGGCTGTACATGCAGAGTGGGATGCGGAGCGTCTAAAGCAGCACGAAGCCCACGCTAAAGCTCTTCAGGAGGCCGTAGAGCGGCAGCAGCAGCTTCAGATGGGTGCAGACAAGCTAAGACAGGAGAAAGACCGTGAAACGCGTGATTTGGTTGCTCGTAATACCGCTTTGGCTAACAGCCTGCGCAACAGGCCGGAGCGCCCCACCCAAACCAGTGCCGTGTCCAATCCCTCCAGCGCTGGATCAAGTGCCTGTACCGCCCGAGAGCTTTACCGAGAGGATAGCGAAGTGGTTGTCGGGATCGCTAGAGAAGCCGACGAAATTAGAATCGCCCTCAAGCAGTGCTACGCACAATATAACGAAGTGAGGCAGAGCTATGAGCAGCGCCGTTAAGTCAGATCCTGCTAAGTGGAAGCGTATTGTTGCCTCTGTGAAAGCCTCTGGTAAGGGGGGTGATCCGGGGGAATGGAGCGCCCGCAAAGCTCAGTTAGCAACACAGAAATATAAAGCCTCGGGAGGGGGTTACAAAGGCGCAAAAAAGGCCGATAATTCACTTGCAAAGTGGACAAAAGAAGACTGGGGCACAAAGTCTGGTAAGCCGTCCACACAAGGTTCCGAGGCGACAGGCGAACGATATTTGCCGAAACAAGCCCGAGAAAAACTAACTCCTGCCGAGTACGGTGCTACGACCCGTGCCAAGAGAGAGGGTACACGACAAGGCAAACAATTCGTCCCGCAGCCTGAATCTATCAAGAAAAAGGTGTGGTAATGACGACAGCAGCCGTAATGACGTATTCGAGCTTGGTAGCCGACATATCAAGCTATTTAGAGCGTACCGACCAAGCGACGCTGGAAAAGATTCCGACTTTCATCATGCTGGCAGAGCAGGTGATTGCTGCGGAGATTAAGTTTCTCGGCAACCTAACGCCGATGACATCTACCCTTGTAGCTAATCAGGCGGTCATAGACAAGCCTGCGCGGTGGCACAAGACTGTATCCATGAACGTGACCGTAGGCGGTGTCAGACAGCCTGTATTCCTGCGCAAATACGAGTATCTGCGTGAGTATTGGCCTGACCCTACAGACACTGGCGCCCCGAAATACTACGCAGATTACGACTACACCCACTGGCTAATCGCTCCCACCCCTGATGTTGCTTACAACTTTGAGGTGCTGTACTACGAGCGTATCCAGCCGCTAGATTCCTCGAACCAGACGAACTGGTTCACGATTTATGCACCGCAGGCGTTGCTGTATGGATCGCTACTCCAAGCAATGCCATTCCTCAAGAACGACGAGCGCATACCGATGTGGCAGGCTCAGTACGACAAGATCATGCAGGTCTTGAAGGCTGAAGACATCCAGCGTATGGGTGACCGTCAAGCCGTTGCATTGGATAGTTAATTATGAGCTACAACAGTCCTTTTACTGGGCAGGTAATCCAACCGACGGATGTTTCTTTCCGTGCGGTAACTTTATCTGCGAATACGCAGCTTCAGTGGCCTATCAACGGTAACGCCACGGATGACTATGCAGCTCGGATTATGAACGTCACGGCGACGACTTCGGGTCTGTCGCTGTACATGCCGCCTGCTAACCAAACCTCTGTAGGTAACGACGCTTTAATCCGTAACGTCGGTGCTAATACGTTTACCGTTAAGACTTACGACAACGCTGGCACGATCATCTCGGTTGCGGCTGGTGAGGCGAAGTACATCTACATCACGACAAACCCTGATGAAGCGGGTACATGGGGCGTCATTTCGTTTGGCGTTGGCTCATCTTCGGCAGATGCTGCAACACTAGCTGGCTATGGCCTGCTGGCCTCTGGGGTGACTCTAAATCAGTCCCACCCTGTCACGACGTTTAGCACAGATGCAACCGCAGGCGTTACTTACCGTGCGCAGACGTATGTGTGGACGGGTGGTGCTGGTACGTTAACTCTGGACACAGTAAGCAACCTCGGCAACAACTGGTTTGTGATGCTGAGAAACGCAGGAACTGGGGCGCTGACGGTAGCGGCTCAAGGTGGAACGCTGATTAACGGATCGGCTTCGATCATTATGCAGCCGACAGACTCTTGTATTGTGGTTTGTTCGGGAACGGCTTTCTACACAGTAGGCTTAGGCAAGTCTACGTTGTTCAACTTTACCCAGTTAACGAAAGATGTATCCGCTGGTGGATCGTTTACTCTGACCACTACCGAAGCCTCGAATGTCATTCAGAAGTACACAGGAACTCTAGCGGGTAACGCTACGGTGACTCTGCCTCCGACCGTACAGGTCTACTACATGGTCAACGAGGCCGTAGGTGGCGTTAGTAACTACGATGTGACATTCACTACTGGAAGCGGTAACAACGTCACTCTGGCTCAGGGCGAGAGCTCTATCCTCATCTGCGACTCAGCAAACTTAATTTCGGCAGTTACCGTTTCTGTAGGCGTAACTACTATTTCTTTACCGAATGGCACCGTATCTGCTCCACCGCTTAACTTTGCCAGCGAAGTTAGCACAGGTATTTACCGTGCAGCCGCTGGCGAAATTAATATGTCAATTCTTGGTTCTAATAAATTTACTCTTACTGCATCTGAATTGACTATAAACGGAGGGGTTTCGGCAACCACAGGAACATTTAGTGGCGCTGTATCTGGCACTACAGGAACATTCACCAGTGGCATTAGCGGTGGGACGTTCACATGACCGCAAAAGTATTTTCGTTAGATACACAGCCCGGCATACAGCGGGATGGAACTTATTTTGACAAAAACTTTTATGTTGATGGTCGTTGGGTTCGGTTTCAGCGAGGTCGTCCGCGTAAAATAGCGGGTTATCGGTCAATGACCAATCAGATACATGGTTTATCCCGTGGCATCTATGTCAATTCTGAAGATGGCGTTAATCGAATTTATAGCGGTTATTCTGCTGGTTTAGAGACGTTTTCTGTTGATAACAACGGTGTCGGTGCAGGGCTTACGCCCTTTACCTTTGGCGGCTCAATTCTTACCTTAGGGACACTTACTGGTGGTTCTTCATATACTAACGGCACCTATACAAATATTAGTCTTACTGGCGGTTCTGGTACTGGCGCTAAAGCAACGATAGTTGTGTCTGGTAATGCCGTCACGACGGTTACGATTACGACAAGTGGAATTTCTTATTCGGTTGGCGACTCTTTGAGTGCGCCAGCTTCAGCTATTGGCGGTACAGGTTCTGGGTTTTCGGTAAAAGTTGCGACGGTTCAATCAGGGTTTACATCAAGTAGCCTAAACCTCTGGCAGTTTGATGCGATGTACGATGCGGCAGGGTCGTTTAACACTTTGTTGTTAGCACACCCCGGTCAGAATTTAGCGCAGATTGATAGCACTGCTGTCACCCCTGTATTGAGCGCTTCTGTTTTAGGGTCGGTGACAACCCCCTTAAAAGACATTAATGGGGCTAATCCTACGGGTAACCTTATTGAGGTCTCTGGGGGTGTAGTAGTTTTGCACCCTTATGTGTTCGTTTATGGGGATAACGGCCTGATTAAGAACTCAGCGGCAGGCGATCCGTTTGATTGGAACAGCGCGGAGTCTAATGAGGTTTCTGCGGCCTCTACAAAGATCGTGAAGGGGTTGCCTGTTCGGGGTGGTTCTAACTCCCCATCGGGTTTATTTTGGTCTTTGGACTCACTTATTCGTGTTTCCTATGCGCCACAGTCTTTAGGTGTTGCGGGTACGGGTAACTGGGCTCCATCTACTTACTGGCGCTATGACACCATTTCTACGCAAAGTTCTATTCTTTCTTCTCAGTCTGTTATTGAATATGACGGTATTTATTACTGGGCTGGAGTTGATAGATTTCTTCTATATAACGGGGTAGTTCGAGAGATCCCCAATTCGATGAACCAGAACTACTTCTTTGACAACCTGAACTATGCTCAGAGGCAGAAAGTCTGGGCGACTAAAGTGCCGAGATTTGGCGAGATTTGGTGGTTTTACCCTCATGGGGACTCGGAAGAGTGCAATAACTGCATCATCTATAACGTCCGCGAGAATACTTGGTATGACGGTGGATTTAGTCCGGGCGCTGCTAGATCTGCTGGTTACTTTTCTCAAGTGTTTCGTTATCCCGTGAACGCAGGAACTAACCTGACGATTGAAGAGCCGATCTTTTCTGCGACGATTGACACCACGAACGGCAACGCTGACATTGAGATGGCTGAGACAAATCAGATTGCACTCAATCAGGTTGTGGATTCTGCCAGTATTCCATCTGGGGCATACATTATTGCTATAGCGCCGAGTGCTACGCCGGGGAATATCACGGTGACGCTATCGGCTAATGCTTCGGCGACGCAGACTGAAACTGCTGAATTTGTCACTATGGCTGGATTAACGACGATTTGGCAGCATGAAATAGGTACAGACGCGGTTGATGGCGACACCTTTTTGGCTATCGAGAGTTACTTTGAAACATCTGACTTAGGTTGGGTGGCAGGTGGCCCTGCGCAGTCTCCACAATTTCCTGCGGGTAGCGTAGGTGAAAACAAGTGGTTGCATCTTGAGCGTATTGAGCCTGACTTTGTGCAAGAAGGCGAGATGTACGTACAAGTCGTAGGTAGGCCTTATGCGCAAGTTAGTGACACCTATAGCCAGCAGTATGCTTTTCAGCCGAACACGAGCAAAGTCGATATGCGTGAGCAGAGAAGATTAGGCAGGTTGAAGTTCGGCAGCAATGTTTCTGGCGGCAACTATCAGATGGGTCGCGTGCTGATTAGTGCTGACTTTGGCGATGTCAGGGGCTTCAATTGAGCGATATTGCGCTTGTTTACGATCCTCGTTATCACACTTGGGATTCGTGGTCGTCTCTAATGGTAGAGGCTTACGCAGGTCAGCAGTTAGCTATTCCTGATGGCGACTGGAAGACTTGGGCGGCATCTTTGAAGGCGATTGACGTATTTAGTAATGAAGCGATTCCGGGTCCTTATGTGTTCGATAATTGGCAAGATTGGGCGGCTGCGTTAGTAAACGCAATAAATGTAAACCCTTATCCTCCGTTGAAATAATGGCGCTAACAAGATCCGACGTTAATTACGTCTACCAAAGCTATCTAGGGCGCGACCCAGATGAGGGGGCTATTGCCGACCTTGTGGGGCAGGATATTGATCGTTCGCAGCTTGTTAGCACGATTACGAGCTCGGACGAATACAAGAGCTTAACGCCAGAAGATCAAATTACTCGGCAGTTCCAGAACGTCTTAGGCCGCGCCCCAAGCGAGAGTGAAATAGAGCGCATCCAGTCAATGGATGACTATTTCAACTACGAGCCTATGACGATGGGCTCAAGAGAGAAAGCTCAACGGCTGGACTTTAAACCCTCGGTTCTGCGTAACGACTTGATGAAGTTGCCAGAAGCCAACCTAGTCCGAGTCTATAAAAACTATCTTGGGCGGCTTCCAGATGAAGAGGCATATCAAAACTATCTAACGCAGTTTGAAGCCGAGCCCCCTAAAGGGCAAGACTTGATGGGGCAGCAGTCCCGTCGTGAGCAGAAGTTAGTCGATACTAACTATGACTTCAAACTTGATCCAAAGCGGATAGAAGAGGTGGGTTGGTCGCCAGAGGCTCAGCAGTACATCAACTCGAAGTTTGATGAGCAGGCGCGTGCTTATGCCGCTGAGAAGGGTATAGAGCTGCCTGATGACTTTTCTGCGTTAGCTCAGCTAAGAAACCCTTACCAAGACAATCGGGCGGGCATGGAGGGTTTAAACCTCATGAACCCGATTACTTACGAACCGGGTCCGTTTGGTACTGGGGAAAAACCTGTTGAATATGACGTCCATTCAGGCGCTGACCTGTACGACATCCCTGTGACTGCGATGTGGTTCTCCAAGGCGGGAACTGCGGCGTTTACGGATGAAGAAAAAGCTAGGCGGATGGTTGAGTTGTACGGCCCTGCGGCTGCGGTTGAGGCTTATGCCAAAGACCCTGCGGGGTTTATGAAAGACGCTGCTGCTGGGGTATATGTCAATAACTGGTTAGAGCAGAACATCGACCCCGGTGTGACTGAATCTGGGGCGAATAAAGACAAGTTAGCGGCTTTAGGCCAGCGGTATCAAGAAATTGCTAATCGAGCGATTGAATTAGGAGCAGACCCTAATGACATTGCAAATTTCACTGCTCAGAAGGTAGATAAAGTCGCTGGCGATTATCAGACGTACTACAACGATACCCACGAAAACACGTTCATGAAGTTCCTGCTGGCTGCAGGCGGCGTGATGTTAGGGGCGTATGGGCTAAGCCAAGTCTTAGGAGGCGCAGGGGCTGCTGGAGGCGCTGGTGGCGTTAGTTTTGGTGCTGGCGCAGGGCCGACTTTAGGAACAGGTACGTACTTCTCTGGCGCAACTGGGTTGCCCGGTTATGTGACTGGCGGCACGGGATTGACGAGCGGAGCAGGCGCTGCCGCTGTTGGCACTGGCGCCTCAGGCTTCCCAATATCGGTATATGGGCCAGCCACCCACGCTTCTAGTTACTGGTCTGGAGTTCAAGGGCTTCCGGGTTATGCTAGTAGCTCTACTGGGATGATGCCCACGGCTGGTGAGCAATTACTAGGTGGCGGATTAAGGATGCCCACCGTTCCGGGTGGTTACGGCAGTGGCGTTGAAGGGCTAAAAATACCTGCAAATCAAGGATTAGCCCCGAATATTGGGTCAAAAGTATTTGATGCCTCAGGAGTAAGCGCTGGTGCTGAGCAGATTGGCAAGGGCATGGTTGGTTTAAAGCCTGTTGGTTTTAGTATGCCCACTTCTGGAGGGCTATCCAGTCTGATTCAAAAAGGTAAAAGCATATTTGACGTAGCCTCCGACTTGTCAGACGCTTTAAGTGGCGGACAAAAGGCTGATCAAGATGTCGCCCAAAGGTCAGGCTTGACGGTTGCTATTCCACAAACAAATATAATGATTCCAATTGAAAAATGGTTAGAAATGACCACTCCTAGACGAACATTTGTCGGCGGGTTGAACGCTGTGAGGGACTAAAAAATGCCGGGACTATCTGAGATATTAATTGCTTCGTCACAGAAGGCTGACGCTCCTGCGTCTGCGAAAAAAGACGATGCTCCTACAGACCCTAAGGACATTAAACTTTCGCCGTCTGCGCAGGCTTATTTTGACAGTGTGCCAGATGGTGCGGCAAGGGCTGAGCAGGCCAAAAAGATTATTGCTGACGCAAACAAAATAACTAAAGAAAAATCGTCGGGTAAAGCTACTACAGTTTCTGGGTTATCGACTGTTGATGCTGGCACAAAAACAACATCAACCGCCTCTGGAAAAATAACGTCAAAATCTTCTGGTTCTGCTGAAGAGCAAGCAATTAATAAAGTATATGAAGAGCAACTTGGTAGGGCGGCGGACAAAGCTGGGTTAGATTTTTACGTTAACGAAGTTAAGGCAGGAAGAAAAACGGTTGAGCAAGTAGCTAAAGAGCTTGATCGATCAACAGAGGGTTATAACTATGACGTTCAAAACGTAACATCTGCCTATCGTAAAAATTTAGGGCGCAATCCTGACCAAGCTGGTCTTGAGTTTTATTTGGGGAAAGAAGATGAAGATTTAACTATTTCCAGTGGGTTATCAGAATTTGTAAAAGCCGGAGCCAAGGGTTTTGACGTTGAAGCTATTAAAAAAAATCCAACGGGATTTATAAACTTTGTCAGCGAAGCGCTTCGAGCAGACCCTTATGCTGGTGCTTATGCGGTTGATAATCCTTATATTTACGATGAGGCTGTAGCAAAGAGCAGGCCAAACGTCTCTAAAACGCAGGCTGGCGAGTATGTGCAATTTGTAAACCCAATTACAGAGCGTCCTGTTTATAGTGGGTACACGCCGGATGGAACAATGAAAGTGTTTGCAGGAAATGATGTTCTGCAACCAGATAGAGTTCGTCAAGCGGTAAATTTAGCAAAAGAGTCTGGGGCTTTAACTAGTGGTGATGCTAATCGCATTTTAAAAGCAATTTCTTCTCCAGAAGCATTTAGGGAGGTCACAAAAACAAATGACCCAAAGGCCAATACTCTGTATGCGTTATTGTCTGAGCCAAAAGCTCAAGTTGTTCTTGATGAGTTAGGAATTCAAATTGGTGAAGATGCAGATGCATCGTTGGCAATGGCGGAGAGTGCCGCTAGAAAAAAAATTGTAGATAAAGCCAAAAAAACCCTCGGCACCGACGTAAACCCATCGACTCTGACTCAAGCTGACGTTGCAAAAGAGTTGGGGATTAAGTTCCCCTTTACTCAAGAGAATTTGACGATAGATCCGTTAACTGGCAAGCCTATCCGCACGATGATGACTGCGGAGGATGTTTACAACAATCTGTTTACGCAGTTAAAAATTCCCATTGAAACAGAATTAAAAAATATTTTTACTACGCCTCCGGGTGGTATCACTCCGGGAGGTGGAGCGCCCTACACCCCAGCACCGGTCGCAGCCACCGTTGGCGATTTTCGTGGTTTAGCTTTTCCTCAAGAGCGCCCGACAACGATAGGCGAAACTCCTGCAATGTTAGGTTTTCAGCCTTACACGTTAACTCAATCTGGATCTGGTCAGCAAAAAACAACTGAGCCGCAACCGGTAATTCCAGTTTCAAGCGCGTCAGTAGATCCATTGACTGGTGCGTTGCTTGGATCGGTTGTTTCATCTTTTTTACCGGGAGCGCAAAACAACACGTTTTCAGCTATTGGTGACATTTTAGGTGGCGCAAAAAGTTTGTTATCTGAAGGATTTTCAGACGTTGGCGGTAGCATTAAAAATATATTCTCAAAAAACGGTGGTCTTGCGACCCCTTTAATGAAAGAGGGCGGTATGGTTCCCCATTTTGCAGACGGCGGCGGTTCTCAAATCTTAGGTGGATTAGACAAACTTTTGTCCTCAACGCCAATAAAGGGTGCGGTTTTTGGTGCTCTAGTCAGTCAACTACTTAATGCGCAGGCACAGTCTCAGGCGGCAAATGCCTACAAGGGCATTGATATGTCTAAAGTAGGTGTTATTCCTCCAAGAACAACGATGGTAGGCCCTGCAAGGTTTGCTCCATACCGTCAATATGCGTCACTACCTGAGATTCCCTCAGCGGTCAGTAGTCCGATTAACGTAGGTGCTTTGAGAAGCAGCCAGACTCCGATGACGAGCTTTACGCCGACTGAAAGCATGGTAAATCCTTTAGCTCGGCCTTTGAATACGATTATGCCTACCCCTATGGCTGACGGTGGTGCGGCTTACTATACTTATGGTCAGAGTGTTGACCCATTGGATTACCTAAGAGGCATGGCTCAAGGCGGCATGGCGCATGGTGGCTTACACGGAGCTCAGCACACTTATGATGTGCCCACCGTAGAGGGTCGCAAAGATTACCGTCAGGGCGCAGCGGTAACAGGGCCGGGGGATGGTCAGTCGGACGATATTCCTGCGATGTTAGCAAACGGAGAATACGTGTTCGATTCGGAAACAGTTGCGCAATTAGGTAATGGCTCAACTGAGGCTGGATCAAAACTGTTAGACAAGTTCCGTGAGGAAATTAGAGGGCACAAACGGTCGGCTCCTGTGAATAAGATACCGCCACCTAGTAAGAGTCCGTTAGCTTATCTAGCAGCGGCACAGAAGAAGATGAAAGGAGCAAGCCGTGGCTGACATATTCCAAGGTGCGCCCCTACCGGCAACCGTCTCAACCACTCAGGATGTGACCTCTGCGCCTGAGTTCTATACGAACTATCTGCAGGATATTGCCAATCTTGGCACGGCAGGCATCCAACAGGGCGGTGTTGCAGGCTTTAGCCCGCTACAAGCTCAAGCATTGTCTTTGGCTCCTGAAGTGGCTTTTGCTGGCTCAGGAACTGCAGGCACAGGCCAGCAGTATCTAACGGCTGCTGGTGCGACACCTGCTACGTCAATGGTCGGTCAGTATTTAGATCCTTACATGCAGAATGTAGTAAGCGAGATGGGTCGCTTACAGCAAAGGGGTATCCAAGAGAACATCTTGCCGAACCTTCGGGCTGGTGCAGCTGGTACAGGTCAGTTCGGAAGCCAGAGAGCCGCACAGGTCACAGGACAGACTTTAAGAGACCTACAAGCTGATTTGTTGGGTAAGCAATATGGAGCCCTATCCGAAGGCTACAAAGGCGCTATACAGGCCGCTCAGAACGATTTGACGCGCCAGATGCAGTCAGGTCAGGCTCTGGGTAATTTGGGTCAAATCCAACAAGGCCTTGGTACTCAGGGCTTGAAGACGATGTTTGAACTAGGTGGTCAAGAGCAGGCGCTTGGTCAGCGCGTTTTAGATCAGCCTATGCAGCAGGCGCAGAACTACGCCAAGTTGCTGCAAGGTTACGCGATTCCCAGTTCTGTCACGAAGCAAACCGTGGGGTCAACGGGCTATGCCACAAGTCCGTTGGCTCAAATTGTGGGATTACTTACGGCGCTTGGTTCATTTAATCAGCCCGCCACTTCGAAAAAAGCTGACGGCGGCAGTGTGAGCGGTTATTACGATGGCGGTATGGTTTCTCCTGAGGCTGCTTATACGGACGGCTACGGCAATTTTTACGATGCTAACGGAACAATGGTGGGGTAAATCATGGCTGATGAAATGACACCGGAGCAATCTCAGCAGCCTCAAACGGGGTTATCGCAGGCTTATCTTGAGTCTGTCATGGCGCGTAAGCAAGAGGCTGAGCGCCAGATGCAGAAGCTGATGGATGCTTTAAATGTTCGCAAGAACATGCCGTTTGATCCTGTTCTTATGCGGGTAGCAGGTGCCTTGTTGCAGCCCACAAAAACAGGTTCATTTGGTGAATCTTTAGGGTATGCCACAACTGCTGCTGCCGAAGAGAGTGAAAAGCAGGCGATGCGTGGGATTGATCTTGCCAAATTAGAGTTTGAGCTAGGCCAGAAGAAGCTAGAGCAGCAGAAAGCTATGGATGCGCTCAAGTTGCGTCAGCAGTTCTTTGGTGGTCAGCCGGCAGCAGCTCCGGTAGCCGCTCAGCCATTAACTGAAGTGCCTCAAGCATCAACACCTGTAGCGCCTGCGGTATTGCCAGAAGCTGCGCCTGTTGTTGCACCGCCTGCTGCGGCTCCTGCTGCAGCCCCTGTTGGGTTCCAGCGTCAGATGCCGACAGGCATGGATGCTTTGCTGATGATGGAGAGCGATCCTGAGCTGTACAAACTTTTGTCTGAAGAAGACAAGCGCCGTTTGGAAGAGGCAAAGTTTGGTCTTGATGTCAGAAAGACAGAGGCTACAGAGCGCGTCCCTGTTGAAGTTGGCGGCGTTAAGATTTCTATGTCTAAGGCTGACTTTGATCGCATGACTGGCTCAATTCAAAAGGGTGACTTTGATACAGCCAAAAAGTATTACACCAAGTATGGGCTTGACTTCCCGTTTGTAAAAGATGAGCAAGGTTGGCGTAGGAAGACCGCAAGTGAGGCCGCAAGAGAAGAGGCTGTAGCTAAGGAACTTGGTTTGGTAGAGCGGGGCTGGAAAGGGAAAACATATAAGTTGGATTCTTTCACAGCGGCTGAACACGATAAGGCACGTAAAGCAGGAAAGCTCAACGAGTTCTGGAATAACTACTTTATTGAGCAAGGTGGCGGAACTGTGCCTGCTGCCCCATCAGCCGCTGCGCCTTCAACTGCAGCTTCTACAAAAACTACCGCTGCAAGAGTAGAGCCAATCCCAAGCGTTGAAGAAAAAGAGGCTTCTCAAGAGGCTGCAAAAACTCGTGAAAGAAAACGCGCTGAAGAAACAATTAACTTTGAGACAAAGTTAACTGAATCAGCCCAGCAGTCTGGAAACATGAGGCGCACAGCTAATACGGTGTTAAGCCTCATTAACGATGAGAAGTACAGCGGTGCTCAAGGTTACTTTGCTCAACCGGGGTTAAAGAATGCAATTGCCACCTTCCTTGAAGAGGGCTTTCAGTTCGGTAATTCGCGTGTTGCCCTGCCCGGCTTGACTGAAGCCTTCAAGAAGATAGGCATGACTCCAGCAGAAGCAGAAGCAGAAGCCATTCTGTTCCAGAAGACGGGTGAATTGGGTCTGTTAATTTCCAAGTTGCAGGCTGGTCAGGGTTCGGTGTCTAACTACGAGCGTTCTGTGTTTGAGAAGATTGCGACTAGCACTAGAACTCCATTAATTGCAATGCGTTCAGCGATGAATGCTCTACGGGCTCGTGCTGTATATGATGAGAACATACAAAAAGTGTATGTGGATTGGTCTGAGAAGAACCCGAATAAGAGCAGCGCTGCCTTTATTGCATCTCCTGAGTACAAGCGAGAGACCGCAAGATACGAGAATCAATTGAGCATGATTGAAGATCAGTTCTTCCCAAAGACTAAGGCAGCAAAACCAGCGGCAAAGCCAGAAGCAAAGCCAGAGGGCAAACCCACCAGCAAATTTCTTCAATAGGTGATGTATGGCAACTGGGACTGAGATTCTAAACAGCAAGGAATGGCAGAACGCTTCACAGTCAGAGCGAGAGAAGATATTTGCCCGCAAGGTTGGTAAAGACCCTGATTATGCTAATCAGTCCGCAGAGGTTCAGAAGTTAATCTATGAGCGGTTTTTTCCTAATGCTGAAGAGCCTGTTGTTGCGGAAAAGACCGATGAAGGCGCGGCTGGGTTAACTGAGTATCCGGCAATCGAAGAAGCGCCTGCTGCACCTGCTGCGGCTGAAGCGGCAAAGCCAGCGGCAGCCCCTATTCGTAAAGACACAGCAGTTATGGCTGGCATGGGTCTTGGGGCAACTATCCCGACGTTGTTGCAAAAGTTTGCAGCGGCACCAGACAAGTTGCAAAGAGAGATTTACGAAAGATCGTTGAGAAACGCTTTAACAGAGGCGGGAATTGATGTTGCGAACATTAAGAAAGATAGCGATCTGATTGAAGTTGCGCGTCGGCTTGTGCCTCAAGCGACTTTAGGTAAAGAGCAGCAATTGACCGCTCTGAGGGAGCAGGCAGAGGCTTTGCGTGCTATGCAGCCTCCCGTATCTACAGGCTTCCCATCACCCTTAGATCAGCCTACAGGCCGCATAGAGCCTACGTTACGTGCCTCCGGCCCTAAGGTAGAGGGCGCTTCTGGAGTTGAAAATTGGATGAGAAGCCAAGCTGGTCGCGCTCATCAAGTTCCCGATGTTTTGCTTGGTCAAGCAACCGATATGACTAAGGCAAGCGAAACCGGAGCGAAAGCATTAATTGAAAAAGACCTTCGTAACCTTGAGAAAATTAAGCAGATAGGTGGCGGCGAATATCAGTTAGTTGGCAAGGGCGCTGGACAATTAATGCTTCCGCCAGACGTTGGCGCTCAGAAGATGACAAGAGAAGCCCAAGTAGCGAGAGAAGCATTAGCTGTCATCTTGCCGCAGATTTCTCAGCTAGAGCAAGAGATAGCGCGGGCATCTGCCAGAGGCCAAGACGTCAGTGAGTACATAGCAAAGCTAGAAGAGCTAAAGCGGGCAGAGCGTTCTGCAAGACAGATGACTCGAGGTATGAATATTCCTGCGCAGGCTGGGCTAGGGCCATTAGAAACGCTAGGAACAAGGGCAAGACCTACTACGAAGGCAGGGCTAGGAGCGTCGGTGCTTGGTCATACGTTAGCTGGTGGCAGTGCAGGCTACAACATTGCTGAGGCGATGCAGGAAGAAGATCCTATTGCAAAGGCGTTGGGATATACAGCGGCAGGGTTTGATGTTGCGTCTATGGTGCCGCCGATTGGTATTGGTGCCCCGATTAAAGGCGCAGGAATTGTAGGTGGTTTAGCGATGCCTGCCATACAGTACGGCTATGAAAAGCTCCTAAAGCCACCCAAGAAAAGCGTTATGGAAAAGAAATAACTTCGCTGTGGTCGTGCTTTGCGGCCTTACCCTCGGGCTCTCCCCCCGAGGGTTTTTTTATGGCTTCTGCGTTTCTAGCCCTTTGGCGACTTCTCGGTTCATGTGGGAGACAATCTCAACACATCTTGCGTGTTCGGCTTTAGCGGCTCTGTCTGTAGCTACCGCAGCGATCTTGTGCGCAAACTCAATGATGTCTACCTCAGGTGGGTAAACCCCATCAGGGTCTTTGTTGTCGCAATAGAAAAAAGTCTGGATGATGTCGTCTCTCGTCATAATCTCACTCATACTGGTTTTTGTACTGCCAAAATGATAACAAGGCGGTGAACATCGACCACCCTCTCTTTAAGTCTTCCTCTGCCCATTCTTTGACTACGACTAAGTCAGGATTGGTTCTGGAGACAAAGACGTTTGCACAGCGTGCCTCTGGGATGCCTAGCCCTACCCGATAGGCGGCTAGTTGCATCATGTGCTCTTCATAACCGGCGACTTTCGCTGCGTCCTCGAAGTCCTTAGTCTTGATGTCGATAACAACATCCTCGCAGTGCAGATCGACTTTCCCGCCAAACCCTAATTCGTGAGCAAAAGAACGCTCAGCAACCCAGTTTTTAGCCCCGTAGCGGCCTTCTATAGCCCTCGTACAGGTCTGGACATGGATCGGGTAAGCAGACGCCTTCTTGCCCTCGTAGAAGGCTTGTACGGCGGCATGTATTTCTGTGCCCCTGTCGGCAGCGTCTCTTGCCTGTGCCTTAGAGTCCTGAACCACTCGCTTCAACCAAGCCGATTCTGGTTCATTCTCACCCCTTGGAAGGGTCAAGGCAGCTAGGATTGCCTGCTCCTGCAGCCAGACGTTTAGCCCCGGTTTAGCCGCAATATTTAGGATCGTCGTGACACTAGGTACCAGCCCTAATTCTTTGGCGTCTCGCACCGTGGTTGGTCTAGGGCTTCCCGTAGTTTTCCCGATGACCGTGTACATAGGCTCACCGCTACGTGTGTAGTAGTGAGTGCTTTCAGAAGAGTGTTGTTTGATAAGCATGGGTTCTCAATTTAACTGGGTGAATGTTTTTGCCGGTGATTGAACACTTACGAGAAGGCAGCTCATCTAACAACCCTAAAGCCAGCATCTCGTTGACCCTTCCGCAGACCGAAGCCAGCTCAAAGCCTGTCAACCTAGCTAACTCTTTGCGGGAGTAGTCACGATCAGGTGACATCTGGTTCAGGATGGCTGTAGCCTGCTGGCCTACTTTGCCGGTGTCTTTATGTTCTCTGTAAGCCTCTATCGAAGTATCAGCAACGCTCATGTTTTCTCCAAGAATTCCTCTATATCTTCAATCGACATTCCTGTTTTCTTGTAGATCAGGATCTTCATATCTCCGCTAACGCCTAGTGTCCGAGCTCTGATTTTTGAGAGTACAGACGGGCGCACGCCCAGCGCTCTTGATAGAGCAGCATCATTTTTTAGTTTGTATTCTTTAACTAAAAAGTCCAAAAGCGCGTGGGCGTTCATGTTTTCCTTAGAAAGGTTCGTTATCTAAATCACTCAAGTCGTCGTCGTAGAAGCCTTGAGCCGATGCTTTTTTGGCTTTCTGCTGCCACTCTGGACTACTCTGAATCGTCTTCTTTACACCCTCAGATAGCTTGTTAAAGGCATCCGTTGGGCTGTTGTCAATGCTAAAAAGCATGACATCGTTGTGTGGCTCTGGTAGACCAGCTTTCTTAATCTGAGCCGGTACTGGGTTAATCGTCTCAATGTTCGTATAAGTCTTCCCATCGTTACCCTGACTGGTGGTGACGTTTAGCATCGCCCATACACCTAAGAGCTTCTCAAGGTTGAACCCGTTGCGCTCAGACTGAGTAAAGGCTGCACCCCTCCACGACTCCAGATCAATCGATAGCGTGGCTTTCTCGTTAAGAGACAGCGTATATCTTTTTGATATAGATAGCGGCTCCCCCTTATCGGTCAACAGAGGGTT
>Ga0315904_10005463_pt1 | contig 17638 bp, 15 predicted proteins | sample LakEriMetagenome_6_FD_203529 | JGI IMG/M metagenome (GOLD analysis project Ga0315904, IMG submission 203529) | Freshwater fungal communities from buoy surface, Lake Erie, Ohio, United States - Buoy 12 MA120 | ecosystem: Environmental > Aquatic > Freshwater > Lake | place: USA: Lake Erie, Ohio...
TCCATCGCTCTTGGTGTCGTTCCAGCCAAGCGTAAAAAGCGGCCTGCGGTTCCTCGATCAGCGTCACTTTGGGAATCCCCGCGCGAATCGCGGCTTCGAGCGTCAACTGCCGCGCCACTTCGTCGAACGACGCTGGGAGCGTGACAACCACTTCCTGGTCCGACAGCGGATCGGACGGATGGTCGCGATCCCAAAGACGCCGCAAATGCTCCAGGTAACGCCGGGAGGCTTCCACGGGGGACAACCTTTCCACGTCCTCGTCGCCGTGCCAAGGAAGCAGATCGCTTCGCCGATCGACCTGAGGATTGCAAAGCCAACTCTTCGCCGATGCGATACCGCGGCCGGGGACCTGCATCGATCGTTCGCGGGCCAAGGCTCCGACGATCCCCGGGTGCTTTGCCGGTTGCGGATCTTTGTCGAACTGGAATCGTGGATCGACCGATGCCGCTTCGTTTGCGGTCAGTTCGTAGTGAAACGAAGGAAGCGTATCCAACGGACCAAGCGTGCCGAACTCGATCAACTGCTCAATGCGCATCGGCCTCACACGATAAGGAACGTTCTGAGTGTCCGCGTACGCAATCGCACAATTGGTCGTCCCCAGATCGATCCCTACGACAAAGCGACTGCGCTGCTGAGAGAAGGCTTTGTCCAGAGCGGACGCCGTGGGGTCCCTATTCGCGGCCATCGGTCTGCCTATTTTCTGCGTCCGAGCGAGGATTGCTGGAGGCCGCTTGCCAAGGGGAGCAATTCCGTCAGCCGGATCGGACCGAGAAAGTCTTTCGAACCGGCATCCAGGGCACCGATGTAGACATGGAGTTCGGGCGAGAACTCATGCAGGAATTGCCGACAGACACCGCAGGGACTGACCGACGTCGGCGACACCACGAACACCGCCTCCCAGTTGGAAACGCCTTGGGCAATCGCGCTGGCAGCGGCGGTTCGTTCGGCGCAGATCGTGGGTGAATAAGCGCACGATTCGATATTGCAACCGCGAAAAACCTCACCCCCTTTTCCCAACAGAACGCAACCGACGCGAAATCCGCTGTAAGGGCAATACGCTCGCTCTGCGGCCTCGCGGGCCAAGTTCATGAAATGCTCCACATCGGCGGGGCTCATGGTTTCGCGTGTTCACTTTCTCTTCAAGAGCATCTACAAGCGGACTTCCAGGGAATTGATCTCGAGGAATCGCCTACGGGACAAAGATCGCCGCCAGGCATGCGGTCATGTAGCATGCGAGCAAGCCGCCGACCATGGCCCGCAATCCCAAACGGACCAACGCTTCGCGTCGATCGGGGGCCAGTGGACCCAACCCACCCAATTGAATACCGATCGATCCGACGTTTGCGAACCCGCACAGCGCGTAAGTGAGAATTGTCTTGGTTCGCTCGCTCACCCCAGCCCAGGCGGGATTGGTATCCGCGTTCATTTGCAGATAAGCGATGAATTCGTTGCTGACAATCCGCGTGCCAAGGATCTCTCCCGCGACGAAGCAATCCTTGGTCTCAATCCCCATCAGCCATGCGAACGGGTAAGAAACATAGCCCATGATCTGTGTGAAGGTGATGCGACCCGCAGGGTTGATCAAACCTGTGAGATACCCGACCAATCCGTCCAGCATGAACAGCAATGCGAGAAAAGCGATCAGCATCGCCCCGACGTTGAGGGCCAGGGTAAGCCCATCGCTGGCACCGCGCGCCGCAGCATCGATGACATTGGTAGCCTCCATGGGCGGTGTCACCTCGACCTTGCCGAGCGTGAGCGGCCGATCGACTTCGGGTTGCATGATCTTGGCGATGACCAACGCCGCGGGAGCCGACATCAGGCTGGCGGACAGCAAGTGGACCGGCGAGACTCCCATCCCTACATACGCGGCCATGACACCTCCAGCAATCGTGGCGAATCCACCCACCATCACCGCCATCAATTCCGAGTTGGTCATCGTATTGAGGTAGGGGCGAATCAAGAGCGGCGCCTCGGTTTGCCCGACGAAGATATTGCCAGCCGCCGACAGCGTTTCGGCCCCGGAAGTGCCGAGTGTTTTCTGCATCAATCGCGAGATCCCCCCGACGACCCACTGCATGACGCCCAAGTAGTACAGGATCGACATCAGGGACGAAAAGAAGATGATCGTGGGGAGGACCTTGAAAGCGACGAACGAGACTTGATAAGCGGGAGTGGGACCGCGCGCCGTTTGCACCAAGGTATCGCCGAACACGAAGCCTGCTCCCTGGTCGACGCAGTTGAGAAGATTGGTGATGACGGCCCCGATGGACTCAAAGACCGCTTTGCCAGCTGGAACCTGGAGCACAATGAGGGCCAGCACGATCTGCAGGCCGAGCCCGCCGAGGACGACACGCCACGGGAATCGATCGCGCCGGGAACTCAATCCCCACGCGATCGCCAGCATCACCAGCAACCCCAGAATCGGTATCACGCGTTGGTGCATGTCGAACTCCCGTTAGACCAAACTGCGAAGGACTTCGATTCCTCGCTCGAGCATCGCATCGCTGGCGGCGAAAGAAATGCGAAAGTGGGTGTCGTGCTTGGAAAAGATCTTGCCCGGAATCACGAGCAATTCTTTTTCGATGCAGCGCGCGACGAACTCGGTGGCGGTGCCCGAAGGGGCCTTGGGATAGATATAGAACGCACCCCCCGGTTCGACGAACTCGTAATAACCGCGGAGGCCAGCCACGATGCGATCCCGTTTCCGGCGATAGTCCATGTAGTGGTGGGTCATGTCGAAGTCCATCGCGGCCAAGGCGGCATGCTGCAACGGCGTCGGAGCGCACACGAAGGAGTACTGCTGCAGCTTGACCATGCTCTGGATGATTGCATCGGGTCCATGGACATACCCCACGCGCCAACCGGTCATGGCATGGCTTTTGGAGAATCCGTCGATCACGATCGTTTGCGGATTGAACTCCGCAGGGGATCGCACCGGACCATCGAAGTGAAAGCGGCTGTAGATTTCGTCGGAGATCAGGGCGATCCCATGCTTGTCGCACAGTTCCGCGATTCCGCGCATCTCCTCGACGCTGGCGGCGACGCCGGTCGGATTGCACGGGCTGTTGAATAGAACCATCTTGGTTTTCGGAGTAATTGCCGATCGAACACGATCCAAATCGATCCGAAACGTCGGATGGGTATCGATGAGAACGGGGACACCGCCGACGAGTTGGATCAGCGGGACATACATCACGAAGTACGGATCGAACACGATGACTTCGTCACCGGGATCGACCATCGCCAACATCGCCAGGACCAAGCCTCCGCTCGTCCCCGAGGAGATGAAGACCGATCGATCGTCGTGCTTGTACTGCGACTGGATTTCCCCCTTGAGTTTGTCGATCAGAGGCGCGATCCCTTGCGTCTGGGAATACGCGTTCTTGCCTGAGTGGATCGCATCGCAAGCCGATTCGCGGATCGGCGCTGGGACATCGAAATCGGGCAATCCGATCGACAGGTTGATCGGGTTCTTCATCGTCGCTGCCAAGGCGAACATCTTGCGAATCCCGCTGGAATCAAACGACAACGTGCGTTTCGCGATCCATGCGTTGGCATCGTGATGGGACATAGCGAGCAAGCTTTCTGATCGGTGAACGTGGGTTTACTGGATCGGAGGAGGCTGGAAACTGGGCAGACCCGCGTCCACTCCCGCGTACTTGGGAATCGCCGGCTCCTTGATTTCCTTGAGAAGCCGCTGGATGATTTTGTCGGTCGTCATACCGTCGGCTTGAGCCTGGAAGTTCGTGCTCAAGCGGTGTCGCAAGACTGGGACCGCGACGCGGCGGATATCTTCCAGGGCAACGTTGAAACGTCCATCCATGGCGGCCATCGCTTTACCAGCCTGGATGAGAAACTGGCCAGCCCGCGGTCCAGCGCCAAAGTCCAACAGCTCACGCACCACTTCGGGGGCATCCCCTTCCGTGGGACGGGTGGCGCGTACCAACGCGACGACATACTTCACAATGAACGGACTGACCGCGACGCTGCCGATCAGTTTCTGGATATTCAAAATCGCGCGAGCCGAAAGAACCTTGTTGATCTCGGGCCGCTCGCCTCGCGTGGTGGAGAGGAGGATTTTTTCCTCGTCTTCAGCGGTGGGGTATCCCACTTTAATATTGAACATGAATCGATCGAGTTGGGCTTCAGGGAGCGGGTAAGTTCCTTCCTGTTCGATCGGGTTTTGGGTCGCGATGGTGAAAAAGGGGTCGGGAAGAGACATGGTTTGGCGACCGACGCTGACCTCCCGTTCCTGCATGGCCTGCAACAGCGCAGCCTGCGTCTTGGGCGGAGTACGGTTGATTTCGTCTGCCAAGAGAATGTTGGTGAAGATCGGTCCTTCAACGAATCGAAATTCGCGGCGCCCCTGGCCATCTTCTTCGAGAACATTCGTGCCGGTGATGTCCGAGGGCATCAAGTCGGGAGTGAACTGGATCCGTTTGAAATTGACATCCAAGATCCGAGCCAGCGACGAAACCATCAAGGTCTTCGCCAGTCCGGGGACCCCTTCGAGCAAGCAGTGGCCTCGGGTAAAGATTGCGGCGAACAACTGCTCGATAACTTCTTCCTGGCCGACAATCACCTTGGCCAGTTCGCGTTTCATTTGCTCGTGATGCTCGCGAAACTCCCTCAGCAGATCACCGATGCTCTTGGTGGTCTTGCCGGCTTGAGGAGGGTTGCCTGAAGGATTGGGAGTATTGGACACGCGGATTCCTCGTGGACGCGCCGTGATGGGATAAAACCTCTGGGAGTCGGCATGGGCCGACCAACTTGCCCAATCATACCATCCTTTTCCATTCACGGACGGTACCCGGCATCGGGTGGAAAATTAAACCATGCCGACCGCTTTGCGTCCGATCCAAAACAGGGTCAAGGCACCCAAGAGAATCCCTACCGTGGCCGGATGGGACCAAAGGGGGACTCGCCGGATGGTCGAGGGAGGTTCGGGCATCCGTTTCAGTACATCGATCCATTGATTCGGTTCCTGGATCGCCAGGGTTTTCCCCCCTGTGAGTCGAGCCAACTCCTCGAGCACTTTGGGGCGTGCTGCCTGGCCGATGCGCTCGCGGGCAGCCCCTTGAACGAAGAAACTCGTATCGACACTTTCGCCGGTTTGTTTGCACATCAGAGTCACCGGATGCAAGCCGGGTTCATCTGCGGTATACCGAGCCTCGAAAGCACCCCAACTTTCTTCGCCCCCGCTGGTGAGTCGGACCACCTCAGCGTTGCCCGACGGGGATTGGATGCGCGCGGTGACGTCTCCTTCGCTGAGCGGTTCGCCGCTGGCTTGCATGACGTTGGCTCGCAGCGTGATCACCTGTCCGATTCGGGGCGAGTCCGGGGAAAAATAAAAACGCATCGATTCCCCTTTGGCCATATTCCTTTGGTACGCCATCCAGCGAACCACTTGGCTCCAAAATCGGTAGTGGTATTTGTCCTCGACGCCGCGCCGCCATCGCCACACTCCATCGGTCCCCATGAAAAGGATCTTGCCGGTACCAAAGGTCTTGGTCACCAACAGTGGCATGCGACCTTGCGAGCCGACGGCGGATTCGTGGACCGCGAGGACCTCGCTCCCGGCCTTGGCCCGCGCGACAGCGGCATGCCATTGAAAACCGGGCAAGTCCATCCACACATCGACGTTCTCTTCCTGGGTATCGGCCAACTTGGTCAGCAGACTTCGTCGCCCCGACTCCGTCAACTCCATGCGGTTCGAAGCTTTGGTCCCAATCCCCCTGGGCTGCGTCTCGTCGAAGACGACTGGTACCAAGGATTCCAACTCGGTTTGCGCGAGGGATTGGGAAAAACCTCGCGAACCGGGAATCAAGACGAGTCCCCCCGCCTGATACTCGACGAGCCCCTTGATCAGGTTGCATTGTTCGGGCGTTAGCTGTCCGGGTTCGATCCCGACATCGCCGAGAAAGATGACATCGTACTGGGCCAAATCTTCCTGGGTATCGGGAAATGCTTTGATGTAGTCCCGGTTTCCACCGCCAACTTTTTCGAGATCGGGATGGAACAGGAGGCATGCGACATCGACACCCGGATCGCGTGAGAGGGCATTGCGAAGATAGCGGTATTCCCAACGCGGAAACGTATCGACGACGAGTACCTTCAATTTTTCTTGGCGGATGCTGATCGGCGTGGAGAGACTGTTGTTGTTCGATATGGTTTCGCCCGCTCCTACCGGCACTTCGACGCTAAGGGTGTAATCCCCTTCTTTCTTGGGAGTCCACACGACGGCGTCGGTGGTGCGTCCCATGGCTCGCACACGGACTTCCTTGGTCAACCGTTCGCCGTCGGAGGTGGTGACGATCACTTGGGTGGTCGTGTCGCGCGGCAGCGACGAATCGACCGTAAAAGGAATTCGTACCCCTTTGTTCACGATTCCAAAGGTCGGGGTATCGACGCTGAGCAACTCGACGTCCGGCAATCGCTTGGAGGACCCCACGGGGAGGGCGTAAATGGGAACACCCATGGTTCGGTAGCGCGATGCCACGGTGGAGGGTGGCTCTCCCGCGTTCCAGTCCCCATCGGAGACGATCAAAACGCCGAGAACGTTCGAAGTACTGTCGAGCACCGCGCTGAGAGGTTGTACCAAATCCGTGCTGTCGGCGGCGCTGCCGGCAGGGAAGCGGGTGACGGCCACTTTCGCTTTGGTCTCGAGTTCCTTCCAAAACGAAGGATCGGTGAGCGGTTGAACCGCTTCGGCACGGGTCATTGGATCCCCGGTCGATGCGGATCCTACGGTTCCTGCAAGGACATCGCGAGTTTGCATGCTCGAGGATTCGTCGATCAACACAGCAAACGTCGGTTGTTCGACCGAGCGGTAGTCTTCCAGCCATTCCGGTTGGTTGAGCAGTACCGCTGCGGCAGCGACGATACCCAATCGCAAGACTTCGAGCGCAACGGTGCCGCGTTGAAATCCATGGCGTCGCATCGACAGCCAAGAGAGTACGGCGCACGCAGCGCAAGCCGCGATCGAGAGCGCGACCAACCAAGGATTGGTCTGGAACGATAGCGCCTGTTGGGCGACCGTCTTGGATGCGTTCAATGCCGAGGGATCCATCCGATCCATCTTAGCTGCTAAACGTCGAGCTTGTAGGCACGCGTTGCATTTCCACCCCAGAACTTGGCCTGTTCCGACGGGCTCAATTCCGAGGCGTAAACATTCACCGCCGCTGCCCAATCGGCATAGGTGCTGCGCAACAAGCAAACGGGCCAGTCGCTTCCGAACATCAAGCGATCGGCGCCGAAGGCTTCGAGGGCCGTGTTCCAATAAGGCCCAAGCAAGGCGATGTCCCACGAGGGATCGCGCACCTCGGTGACCAACGCAGAGAATTTGCACATCACGTTGGGGCGTTTGGCCAATTCCCGAAATCCTTGCTCCCAGTCGCTATCCCATTTCGCGGATGCGATGACTGGCTTGGCAATGTGGTCGAGAATAAAAAGCTGTTCCGGATGACGGTCGACAAAGCGCAGGGTCATCGGCAACTGCCGGCCAAAAATCAAAATATCGTAAGCCAAATCCCGCGAGCGCAGCGAACGAATTCCTGCGTTGAAATCGTCGCGATCGAGGAACCGCTCGTCGGTCTCGTCCTGGACCACGTGGCGCACCCCCTTGAGCAATGGCTCTCCCCGCAGTCGATCGAGAACCGAGCCGACGTTGGAATCCGCAAGAGGAATCCATCCGACGACCCCTCGAATCCAAGGGTTGGCCTTGGCATGTTGGATCAGAAAATCGGTTTCCTCGAGGGACTGCCTGGCTTGAACGCTGACCACCCCGTCGATGTGCACCGCATCGATCTCGGGCTTCAGGTCGATGGGCGCGAAGCTTCGTTGCAGGACCTGCATCGAGTCGCTGATCCAACCGTATTGGGCTTTCGAATAGTTCCAGAAATGGTGATGACTATCGATCCGAATCATGGAGTATTTTCCGTTTCGAGTCGGCTGATCTTTTCCAGGCGCCGCGAGTGTCGCCCTCCTTCGAACTCGGTGGCCAACCAAACGCGAACCAAGTCGCCGACGGGGCGATCCCCGATGAGATCACCCGGCAAACAGAGGATATTCACGTCGTTGTGCCGCCGGCACATTTCGGCCATGACTTCATCGGCGCACGCAGCGGCCCGGACTCCTTTGAACTTGTTGGCCACGATCGCCATGCCGAAGCCGGTGCCACAAATCAGGATGCCTCGCTCGGCTTTCCCTTCCGCAACATGCCGGGCGACGGCCATGGCGTAGTCGGGATAATCGACCGGCTGCTCACCCTCGGTGCCGAAGTCGATGATCTCATGGCCATCGTCATCCAGGAGCGTTTTCAGTTTGGCTTTGATCTGATGACCGCGATGGTCACTTCCGATAGCGATTCGCATCACGCAACTCCATGGGATATCTGTTTCTTAGGACGAGTTACCGCTTCGACCAGTGAATCATCGACGAGGTGTCCATATGGTCCAACCAATAGCTTGTATGCCGATCGAGCTGCTCGGCGCAGCGTTGATACACATCGAGCGGGCCACCAAAAGGATCGCTGATCTCGCTTCCATCCGCGGCGATCAAATGGACTTTGGATGCCACCTCGGGCCACTGTGCCACGATCACACTCCGATGGCGTTGCCCCATCGCCAAGATCAAATCGGATTGCTCGACCAACCTGGAATTCAATTGAGTGCTTTGGTGCTGGTCCAAGGAGCATCCGTAACCGCGAATCGCTTCGAGCGCTCCATGGGAAGCGGGATCTCCGCCAAACGCGGAAACACCGGCCGAAGCTACGACGATCGGCAAGGATTGAGGATCGAATTCGGACTGGAATTTGTCCTGGATCTTCTTCCGCATCAGCGCCGCCGCCATCGGGGAACGGCACGTGTTGCCCGTGCATACGAAGAGGACGAGATACTGCGATAACTGGCGGAGTTGCGATTCGCTCAAAAGCCCCTCGCGCAGAACTTGCCCGCGATTCCCCTCCACCGCGACGACCGTCGGCTCGCCCGACTCCTCGATCGTGCCCCCATCGATCGACAGCACCGAAGCGCCGGCCGGCAATTCTGCAACGGATCTGGCAAGCTCGTCCGCCTTGTCTCCTCGGGTCGCCAAGGCGACGACGAGCGGGCCGGACACCAACCTCGTGATGTAGTGAAGGACCTCGTGGTCCGGGATCCAAAGCCGCACTTCTCCCTGCTCATTCCGGATGCGATCGTAAACATTTCCGGGCAAACAACGAAGCGAACTGTACTCGTCCTGGCTCTTCGACTGGAGCACCAGCGGCCCCGGCCACGCCTTGCGAACCAATCGCCGCGAACCGCTGCTTACCGACGGGATCAGGTCGAGGACCTCGTCAGGAACGCGAGGGATGATCGAAACGGGGTTTTTCTTCCAGAGACCTGCTTGGCGGAGCAACTGGTCCACCGCACCCGCTTGGAGCCCGCTGGCTAGGTAGACGTACGACGACTCCGTGGGGGCAGCAACCACATGCCCCTCCACCAACGCTTGTACCGCCAAATGCACGACGTCGCGCGGGTCGTCCGACCGTCGCCAATCCAAAATCTTCGCCATGCCGACATTGAACACGATCGATTTCCCCCACGCAATCGAAAAAAGGCATTTCCCCGTCGCGGCCCCGACTGGATGAGTCCCGCTGTTGGGATACACTGCTTGTTCAATCGTTCAATGTTGGAGGCCGAATCGGCCCATGATTTCCACCGCTCATTCGATCGTTTTGTCCATGGCCAGCACAAAGTCCGCAATTTCTCCCACCCGCAGCGAAGATTATCCAGAGTGGTATCAACAGGTGATCCGCGGAGCCGACCTTGCGGAAACCAGCGCCGTGCGCGGTTGCATGGTGATCAAGCCGTGGGGCTACTCCCTCTGGGAAAACATGCAGCGAGGTCTCGATCGCATGTTCAAGGAAACCGGCCATCAAAACGCCTACTTCCCCCTGTTCATCCCGATGAGCTTCCTGGAAAAAGAGGCGGAACACGTGGAAGGTTTCGCCAAGGAATGCGCGGTCGTCACCCACCATCGACTCGAACCCGATGGCAAAGGGGGACTCCGGCCCGCCGGCCCCCTCGAGGAACCGCTCATCGTCCGACCCACCAGCGAAACCATCATCGGCGCCACCTACGCCAAATGGGTCCAGTCCTATCGCGATCTTCCCATCCTGATCAACCAATGGGCCAACGTCGTCCGCTGGGAGATGCGCACCCGACTGTTCCTCCGAACCGCGGAATTCCTCTGGCAGGAAGGACACACCGTCCACGCTACCGCCGAGGAAGCGATGGAGGAGACGCGCAAGATGCTCGATGTCTACACCGATTTCGCCGAGAACCACATGGCAATGCCAGTCATCCGGGGGGAGAAGACCGCCGGCGAACGCTTTCCCGGAGCGGTGACCACCCTCTCGATCGAAGCCATGATGCAGGATCGAAAAGCCCTCCAGGCAGGAACCTCCCACTTCCTGGGCCAAAATTTTTCGCGAGCCCAAGAAATCAAATTCCAAGACCAGAACGGACAGGTCGAGTACGCATGGACCACCTCCTGGGGCGTATCCACCCGATTGATCGGTGCCCTGATCATGACCCATTCCGACGACGATGGCCTGGTCCTGCCACCGCGCCTAGCCCCCACCCACGCGGTGATCCTGCCGATCTATCGGGATGATTCGCAAAAAGGAGAGGTCCTCGCCTATTGCAACCTGCTCCGAAAACAACTCGCCGAACAGACCTACAGCGGCGAACCGATCCGCGTCGACATCGACAACCGCGACATGCGCGGCGGGGACAAGAAATGGTATCACGTCAAACGCGGCGTCCCGCTCCGCATCGAAGTAGGACCCAAGGATATGGCCAACCACGCTGCCTTCGTCTCGCGACGCGACACCGGCGAAAGCCGCGGCATGGGAGTCGACGAACTGGTCAGCAGCGTTGGTAAACTGCTCGCCGAGATCCAAAAAAATCTCTTCGACAAAGCCCTGCAAATGCGCGTGGCCAACTCGGTCGATCTCAGGAACGTCTCCGAATTCCGCGATTACTTCCAACCCGACGACGAACAAGGCCGTTCCCAAGGAGGTGGGTTCGCTCGCTGCTGGTTCGCGAGCGAGCAAGCCGTCCAACCCCTGCTCGACGAATTGAAGGTCACCATCCGCTGCATTCCGCTCGATGCACCCAGCGGCTCAGGGACCTGTTTCGCAACCGGCCAAACCACCAACACCCAGGCCATCTTCGCCAAAGCCTATTGATCGGCAACGGATCCTGGCCGGTGTTGCGTTGTTCATCGCATCAATCGACGCATCAATCGACGCATCAATCGACCAGGGCTCTTAGTCTTCGAAGGTCGTCGCTGTTGTTGACGGGATCGAAGCCGAGACCACGCTCGTAAGCCAAACGCTCGCGATGCCGGGATTCCAACAGCGACCGAAACTTGGGATCGCTTGTAAGCACATAGATCCCGACCACTTGCACCGTGTCCCGAATCGTCGCGCTCCGTTCCTCCATCCGAACCTCATGCTCCACGTCGTGCACACCATCGGCATCGATGCGGAACACGGTATTCGGTCCTTGCATCCAGGATGGAATCCGAAACGAAAACTCTCCCGCACGGGGTTCAAAACGAAACGTGCGCGTCGATTCGTCGATGCTGTAGGCCAAGTCATTGACCACCAGGAGCGCGGAATCGCGTACCGCGATCGACGACAAATCCCACGCGAGGGCCTCGCCGTTTTGAATGCGACGGTACTCGTACGCAGTCCCCTGCTCGAGCACATCCTTCAGCAGATGAATCTCCCGACCGACGTTCGCAATGGGGCCGATCAGATCGGGATACTTGGCGAGCGATTTCACACTCAAGTTGAACCAGTAGAGCGAGGCGATCCCGTTCCCCAAGGCATGCCATGCCTGCGAACGAAGCTCGTCGGGCGTGGGAGATCCGCGGCGAGGACTCAGAACGCCACCCCACCCGTCGTGGGCACCCTGGGACCAGTAGGCGATCGTGGCGGGACGGCTCTGCGCGCGCAAAGAGCGAGTCATGTCTCCGATCGTTTCCAGAGGCGAACCCCACCGAATCGATTTGCCTTGCCATCGATCGTAGCCTGACCACGCATCCGCCGCGGGCGCGATGACGCGATACGCATCGTAATGGGGATAGTCCGAGAGACCCGAGTAGTATCGCCAGGTCCGCTCCTCGCTCAGCGTGATACTCGTCGGCAGCTTCCATGGTTGATAAGGTGAAAGTTTGTCGAAGACCTCCTGCGGTGGGACCGGACGACCGCCGCCGTATTGCGGTTCACCCAGGAACTCCACCGCATGAATCGTCGGCAGCATCGCATCGGTGTCGTAGCGGCTCCGGTCCCCGAGACGATTGAATCGCTTGATCGGATACCGGTTGTACAGTTCCGGTTGATCGGTGTACCCGCCCACCTCCTCGATTTGTCCGGTGTTGACCGACATCAGCGCCAATGTCTTCCAGTACTCCTCCTGGGCCAGCGCTTGTCCATTGCGAGCGTTGCCGGCAATCCAACCGCCGCTGATATCGAAGGATGCTGGCCGTATTTTCAAATACGCCCACACCGATTTTTTGATGCTCGTATCGACTTCCTCGACATGGATTTCAATCGCGGTGTAGGTAAGCGGCAGACGTTCGTATTCGAGCTCGATCCCGGCCATCTCGCTGGGTTGCACGATCCCGGACGTAGGATAGGGCTTCAAATCGGTTCGAAGGGATTGCGAATAGAGTGTCTGAAACGAGTCGTTCGACTCGGGCAACCACAATCGACAAGAGACCAATCGGATCGGAACCGCCGCATCATTGCGAACCGTCGCGATCATACGTGTCGGATAGACGGCTCCCTGAGCATTCAAGAAGACGACCGATTCGATGCGAGTCTGCGGTGCCTCGATCGTAAAAGGATTGGACTCGACCCGGTCGCGTGCATCCTGCCACTCGAGCGGATGCTCTGTCCCAACCCCCCAAGCTTGACTGCGGCCGTTCCATCTCAGAACCCGAAGCGATTGCGGCGGCATCGAAAAGTCGGCGGAGCACTCCGGATCGCGCCAAGACCAATCCCCCTCTCGGACCAATGCATCGGCAGCCTTACCGCTCCATCGAATCGATCGCACGCTTTGAGGTTGGTCTGTTGGGTTGCGGACGAACAGAGTAACTCGCGCCGACAACTCCGGGTCGGGTGCTCGCCGCCATCGCAGGTTCGGCGAAAACTGATGCGGAACCACCTCCATCCCCATCACCTCCAGACCGGATTCGAGGCGAGGATCCACTTCGGATGCTACCACCGCAATCGTTTGGGGAAAAAGCCATGCAATCAAACCGAGGATGCGTGCGATCCACATGAAGTTACCTGGGTACCTGTTGTGCTTGTGTGAAGCCAATGCAGAAAAAGAGGCGAGTTGTATCGCGTTGCCGCCTAGTATAGCTCGCGAGCGACACCCCACGTGGGTGGCGCTCCGATACTCCCTCAGGCCCGACCGGACCGACAGTAGTTTCCTCAGGCCCAACGGGCCGACAGTAGTTTCTTCAGGCCCGAATGGGCCGGCAGTAATTTCCTCAGGCCCGAATGGGCCGACAGTCTGAATGCCGGGGTGACGCAGTCCCCCGGTCAAGTCCCCTGCTGGTTCCTCAGGCCCAACGGGCCGGCAGTATGGATGCCGGGGCGACGCAGTCCCCCGGTCAAGTCCCCTGCTGGTTCCTCAGGCCCAACGGGCCGGCAGTATGGATGCCGGGGTGACGCAGTCCCCCGGTCGCCGAGTCCCCTACTGGTTCCTCAGGCCCGAATGGGCCGACAGTTTAATCGAACAGATATTTCTCATCATACATCACCTCATTTTCCTCGAGCAGACTTCGATACTCCTCTTCAAAGGACCGGCCGGAATGATGCTCCTCTTGAGTTGCGATGTAGTGGTAAATGCGATCTTTCTCCAAGGGGCTCAGCGTGAACACGCCGAAGCCATCCTGCCATCCAAACTTTTGAATTTGATTGCTGTTCGAGTTGATATGCAGGCTGGTGGATGATTTTGTCTGTCCAACGATCTTGGAGACGCATTCTTTAGCGGGTATGCGAACGAGAAGATGAACATGATCGACATAGCCTCCGACGATCAGTGACTTGGCACCGAGACCTTCGATGGTGCCCACCACGTAGCGAAAGACATCTTCTCGAAAGGCTTTGTTCTGCAGGTAGGGTTTGCGATTCTTGGTGCTGAACACGACATGATAGAGCAGTTGTTGGTGCGTGGTCATCGAGCAGGTACCCCTGAAGAAAATCGGTAGTAGGGATGAAAAAAGCAGAAGGGCATTATTGTGTCGGCCCTCCGGGCCTTTCGAAACAGGGGGGCAAGTAGACCGTGGCTCTGGGAGCCACGGCAGCCATTGTATCGGCCCTCCGGGCCTGAGCAGCCAGAAAGCATGCCCAGCGCGGTTGAGCAGCCATAGGCCCAGCGTGTCTCTGCCATGAGTTAAGGCCCGAATGGGCCGACAGTGTGGTTCTTCAGGCCCAACGGGCCGACAGTATGAGTGCCGGGGCGACGCAGTCCCCCGGTCGCCGAGCGCCCTAACTCATCCTCAGGCCCGAATGGGCCGGCAGTCTGAATGCCGGGGTGACGCAGTCCCCCGGTCAAGTCCCCTGCTGGTTCCTCAGGCCCAACGGGCCGACAGTTTGAATGCCGGGGCGACGCAGTCCCCCGGTCAAGTCCCCTTCTGGTTCCAAAGGCCCAACGGGCCGACAGTGTGGTTCCTCAGGCCCGAAGGGCGGGCATTGCAATCGTGAGCCCCAATTACTGATCGGGATCTCTCTCACGTTCTACCGAAAAAATCTTTGACTCCCCCCAAGAAGGCCTATACATTCGACAATTGATTCTGCATGCTGCCATTCAACAGGAGACTTGTATGCGTCGCAAATGGCTCTCGGAGCCACCGTGCGTTTGACGGCGGAAGAATCCAGCGGAAAGACGTTGGTCAAGCTCTCTTATGATGCTAGCCGACTTGAAGAAGCCCCACCCGAGAATCGCATGCCTGACTGGACGGAATTCTCGATCGATACAACGCTCCGTCTGGATCTGGGGAAGACGGTCCTGGTGGGTGGTTCGAGCGAGGCTTCGTCGACTTATCTGGCGATTTCCGTCAAGTAGACCTGCGCGAGAATGATTGCTGGTTTAGCTTACCGGGTTTATTTCTTGGATGGTTTTTCCGATTGCGGCAGATGCTTTTTCAGATCAGCTTTCACCATCGCATGGGGATCACGATCGGCTAGATTCGTCCATTCGTATTCGTCAGCAGAGCTGGAAGCTGCTCTCCTGGAGTCAGACGCTCCTTCCACGAGTCGCCATTCTTGTAGCATCCGGTGGTCCACGGACTCTTTCCGCTCATCAATGCCGCGCGGGAGGGTTCGCAGACGGGAAGACGCAATAAGCATTGGTAAACGTCAACCCCATGCTAGCCAACCGATCGATATTCGGAGTCCGGGCTTGAGGATTCCGCTTGAGATGGGTTACCCAGTGATTCAGGTCGTCGACCGCAATAAATAGAACATTGGGATGCGAGCGTTCATGGTTTGGTTTCGGTGACGATGCTTCCTGGGCGGAAACCATCGTTGAACTCCAAAGCACGAGAAGGGTCAACGTCAAAGCTTGCCGCATCAATGGATTCTCACTCGTCAATGCGCAGAACCGTCCGCCAGGAAGAGATCTTTCATCAATGGCGCCCCAGGCACGACGGAGTAATCGTCAAACGAAGTGACCCCGCCGGCGCGCAACACATCCTCATCGATGAAAAAATTGCCGGTGCATTCGCGGCTCCTGCGAATCAAGATCGCGTGCGCAGCATCAGCCATAATCTCCGGTTTGCGGCTGCACTGCATCACTTTTTCTCCGCCGAGCAAGTTCCGGATCGCAGCCGTAGCGATCGTGGTTCGCGGCCAAAGTGCATTGACCGCGACCCCGCGTTGGCGAAACTCCTCGGCCATCCCGAGCACGCACATGCTCATCCCGAACTTGGCCATCGTGTAGGCTAGGTGGGGGGCGAACCACTTGGAAGACATGTCGAGAGGTGGCGAAATGTTAAGAATGTGCGGATTTTCAGCCTTGAGCAAGTACGGCAAGCAGAGCTTGGAGGTCATGAACGTGCCGCGGGTGTTGATGTGATGCATCAAGTCGTAGCGTTTCATGGTCACGTCGAGCGTCGAAGACAGATCGATCGCGCTCGCATTGTTGATCACCATATCGATACCGCCGAATGTCTCGACAGTTTTCTCGACAGCAGCGTGAACCTGCTCTTCGAAGCGGATATCCGCGATGCACGCCAAAGCGCGGCCGCCGGCACCCTCGATTTCCTCGGCAGCGGTGTAGATCGTCCCCTCCAGTTTGGGCTGCGGGGTAGCGGTTTTCGCCAACACGGCGATGTTGGCGCCGTCGCGAGCCGCGCGAAGCGCGATCGCTTTCCCGATTCCGCGACTGGCACCAGTGATCAAGAGCGTTTTGCCATTAAGACTAGACATGCGATTCCTCCAGGTTTCGCATCATCTTACCCGAATCCTCGGGAGTCTGGGGACGGACACGTCCCGTCCCTCTTTCGCGAACGCTACCTCGGCAGGCATTCCAGGATGGATTGGGCGTAAAGTCGATGGCCGAAGTCGTTGGGATGATTGAGCCCGTTCCCAGTGTAATCCAGGTCATGTTTTTGACGCGACAGGATCTCCCAAACCCCCGTGACGTCGGCCAACGCATCTCCCGGTGAAACCACTTGCCGCAACGCTCTTTGATATTCAAAAAACATCTCCCTCGGCGTATGGACCCACTCGCGATTACCCAGCATCGGAGTGACCCACAGGATCTCCAGGTCAGGCATCACCTCTTTCGCGTTGGCTTCGATCTTGCGTGCTTGATCGGCGAACCAAGCGGGATCGCGTCGCCCAACGTCGTTCATCCCATAGGCCACGACCAGCAGATCGGGCTTGCATGCCAAGAGCTTGTCGAGATCGGATAGCCCGTTGGCAATGCTCCAGCCAGGCACAGACCGATTGACCAATTCGATCTCGGCGCCGAAATCCTTGGTCAGTTGCGCTGCAACCAGGTCGGGATAGCCCGGCTGATTGGGTGGGCTCATCGTCGTTCCGGATGCATCGAGTCCGGTCGAGATGCTGTCGCCGCTGATCGCAAGCACAAACTTGGAACGATTGCGCAGTTTCTCGAGTGAACGGACCAGTGTCGGCGCCGGCTTGTTTCGGGGGATCGGATTCGCATCGGCCCGTTGATAAGTGATTTCCAGGTTCCTCTCATGAAACCACTTGCCAGGCGCATACAACAAATTCTGCTGCGGATTCCCAGTGCGATGTTTGTAACTGTTGGGCGATCCTTCGGGCACAAACAACTGCTCTCCGCGGATCGGTTCGCACGGAATGGGACCGATCCATTCAAGGATCGATCGGTTATCGCTCAACCGCCAATGAACACCCTCCTGGTAACGGACTTCTTGCAAACTGCCTGCACGCGACGCGAGTTGAACCTTGAGGATCTCAAGGGCTGGAAAGGCCAGGCGAGCGGAAGGTAGCTGGTCCTGGTCCTGAAGCAAAATCGAGCTTTCGCGATGGACAATAGGCGATGCCCAGGCCGGTTCACGAAGGTGGAGTTCAGGCAGA
>Ga0315904_10005465_pt1 | contig 17637 bp, 11 predicted proteins | sample LakEriMetagenome_6_FD_203529 | JGI IMG/M metagenome (GOLD analysis project Ga0315904, IMG submission 203529) | Freshwater fungal communities from buoy surface, Lake Erie, Ohio, United States - Buoy 12 MA120 | ecosystem: Environmental > Aquatic > Freshwater > Lake | place: USA: Lake Erie, Ohio...
GCGCGCAACTTTGGCCAGACGCTGAACCCGGACGAGCGCGAGCGCTGGCAAGCCCATTGCATCGGACGTTTGCACGAAGGCGCAGGTGGCGGGCCGACGCTCCAGGCCTGGATGCAGCAGATCGACGCCCTGGCCGAGCAAGCCATGGAGCGCGGCGATGAGCGCGCCGAAGCTGTGCTGGGCGAGCTTACGGACTGGGCCTCAGAGGTGGCCGAGGTGGCTGAGGCGGCAGGGTCTGAAATGCCGGCAGGAGCGCAGCCATGAGCACTTCCACGCGTGCCGTCGTGCGCGAGGCCGACAGCGCCTACGCCTGGTGGCGCCTGGTGGCCACCCTCGGCCTGATGACTGTGGGCAGTAGCGCGATGTACGTGGTGGCCGTGGTGCTGCCAGCCGTGCAGGCGGAGTTTGGCGTCGGCCGCTCCGAGGCCTCCATCCCGTACACGATGCTGATGATCGGCTTTGGCTTTGGCGGCATCCTGATGGGCCGGCTCGCTGATCGCCATGGCGTCACCGTGCCCTTGTTCATCGGCGCAGCCGGGCTGGGCCTGGGCTTCCTGGCGGCGGCGTGGGCGCCCAACATCTGGCTGTTTGCGCTGGCGCACGGCATCGGCCTGGGGCTGTTTGGCTGCTCCGCCACCTTCGCGCCGCTGGTGGCCGACACCTCGCTGTGGTTTGTGCGGCGGCGCGGCATCGCCGTGGGCATCTGCGCCAGCGGCAATTACCTTGCCGGTGCAGTGTGGCCGCCCATCGTGCAGCATCTGGTGGACACCTCGGGGTGGCGCACCGCCTACACCGTGCTGGCGGTGGTTTGCGCCGTGGCGCTGCCGCTGCTGGCGCTGGCTCTGAGGCCGCGGCCGCCCGCGGCGGTGGCGGGCCCGGGTGGTGCGGCGGGTGCGGCCAGTGGCCATGGCTCAGCGAGCGCCGCCAACTCCGCGCTGGCGCAGCGCTCGGGTCAGCCCTTTGGCCTGCCCATCGGCCGGGCCCAGGCCTTGCTGTGCGTGGCCGGCCTGGCCTGTTGCGTGGCCATGTCCATGCCGCAAGTGCACATCGTGGCCTACTGCGGCGACCTGGGCTATGGGGCGGCTCGCGGTGCGCAGATGCTCTCGCTGATGCTGGCCTTTGGCGTGGTCAGCCGCCTGATCTCCGGCCTGATCTGCGACCGCATCGGCGGCCTGCGCACACTGCTGCTGGGCTCGGTGCTGCAGGGGGTGGCGCTGCTGCTGTTCATCCCCTTCGACTCGATGACCTCGCTGTTCATCATCTCGGCGATGTTCGGGCTGTTCCAGGGCGGCATCGTGCCCAGCTACGCCATCATCGTGCGGGAGTACTTCCCGCCGGCCGAGGCCGGCGCACGGGTGGGCACGGTGCTGATGTTCACCATGCTGGGCATGGCGCTGGGGGGCTGGATGTCGGGTCAGGTGTTCGACTGGACGGGCTCCTACACCGCGGCCTTCGTCAATGGCCTGGGCTGGAACCTGCTGAACCTGAGCATCGTCGCAACGCTGATGTGGCGCATCCGCCAGCGGGCCCGCTGAAAAGGGACGTTCAGCAGGCCTGCGGGCCTGCACTGGCGTTCAGCGCCCCAGCAGGCGCTGCACCACCTCGTGCAGCGCTTCCATCTGCACCGGCTTGGTGAGGTATTCGACAAAGCCCGCAGACTTGCCGCGTGCCACGGTGTCGGGCATGGCGTCGGCGCTGATGGCCACCACGGGTATTGCTCGAGTGGCCTCGTGCTCGCGCAGCCGACGCAGCAGTTCAAAGCCGTCCATCCCCGGCATCTGGATGTCGGTGAGGATCAGATCTGGCTGCGCTCGCAGGGCCATTTCCAGGCCGGGAGCACCATCGTCTGCCGAGATCATCTCCAGCTTCGGGATGCGCGCGATCATGGCCTGCATCACCAGCAGGTTGACCGGGTTGTCCTCGATATAGAGCACCGTACGCGGGATGATGTCCCGGGCCTGTGGACCGGCGTCGTTGTCGCCTTCCGGGGGCGTTGGCTGCGGTGGATCCGGTGCTTCAGGCTTGGCGTGTGGCATGCGTACCCAGAACAGGCAGCCCATGCCCGGCTCGCTGTCCACGCCGATCTCACCCCCCATGGCCTCGACCAGCCGGCGGCTGAGCGCCAAGCCGATGCCCGTGCCCTCGATGCGCGAGCCTTCGGCGTGAAGACGTTGGAAGGGCTCGAACAACTGCTGACGCTGCTCGCGGGTGAGGCCTGGCCCGGTATCGCGCACGCCCAGCGTGACCTCGCCTGCCTCGCTCAGCCACTCCACCGACACCGAGCCGCGTTCGCGGTTGTACTTGATGGCATTGCTCAGCAGGTTGAGCAGCACCTGCATCAGCCGCGTGCGGTCGGCCCGAAGGTGCAGGTCAGCCGGTGCGTCGAGTGCGGTCGGTATCGAAATGCCGGCGCGGCCGGCCACAGGCTGCATGAGCTGCAGCGCCTCGTTGACGAGATCGGTCACGGGCACGGGGCCCAGTTGCGACGCGAACTTGCCCGACTCGATGCGCGAGATGTCCAGCAGGCCGTTGATCAGGTTGAGCAGGTGCTCGCCGCCCTTGAGGATCTCCTGCACGTGCAGCAGCTGCCTGGGCGCCAGCGGGTGCTGCGGGTCGTCCTGCAGCAACTGTCCAAAGCCCAGCACGGCGTTCAGTGGCGTGCGCAGCTCGTGCGACATCTGCGACATGAACTGCGACTTCGCCTGGTTGGCCCGCTCGGCCTCTTCGCGCGCTGCAACGGCACGTTGTTCCGCGCGCTTGCGCTCGGTGATGTCGATGGTGAAGGCGTAGTAGTTGTAACGGCCCTTGCCGTCCGCCGGGCTGGCCACGCGGGTGGCGTGGAAATAGGTCTCGGGGCCGCCATCGGGGGGCGGATTCGGCACCTCCTCGGTCAGCACCTGACCTTGCTGCAGCAGCAGCAACTCCTGCCGTAGGCGCGCAGCGCGCGCGGGCAGGATCTCCTCGACCAGCCGCCCCACCACCTGTTCGGCCGGGCGGTGCAGGATGCCCGCCATGACTTCGTTGACAAAGGCGTATCGGCCCTCGTGGTCGATGGCTGCGATGCCGCCCGGGAAGGAGGTCAGCAGCGTCTGCATCTGCGCCGCATGGGCTTGACGCTCGGCCTCGCGCTTGACGCGGTCGGTGGTGTCCAGGCCAAAGGAGTAGTAGCTGCGCGAGCCGTCCGCGCGGGGCACGCCGGCCAAGCGGGTGGACTGCATCCAGAAAGTCTGCTGGCCGGGGCGCCGCGCAGGAAACTCGCGCTCCTCCACCAGCACTTCGCCCTGGTCGGCGCGCGCCTGCCAGCGCTGGATGTCGGCCCAGCGGTCGGGCGCGACCACCCGGCTGACATGCATGCCGATCAGTGCCTTGGCGGGGTGCCCGTACCACTGCGCCATGCGCTCGTTGATGAAGGTGAAGTGGCCCTCGCGGCTCATGGCCACGACGAAGCCGGGGAAGGCGTCGAGCAGCGCGAAGAGTTCCCGGCGCATGAGGTCGGCCTCGACCAGCGACTGCTTCAGCGGGGTCTGGTCAGTCCACAGACCCACGGAGCCGATCTTGTTGCCTGTGGAGTCGTAGATGGGCGTGGCGTTGTTGAAGCACTCGATGCGGCGTCCATCGGGCTGCACGATGCCGATCTCGTAGCCCTCCTTGTGGCCTTGCTTGCGCAACTCCAGCTGGCGGTGGAGGGTGGCCAGGTCTGCGCCCGAGAAGAAGTCGAACACCGAGCGCCCCAGCACCTCCTCACGCCGGCGGCCCAGCAGCCGGGCCATGGCGGCGTTCAGGTCGGTGGTGAGGCCGTTGTTGTCCAGGAACCAGACGCCCTGCTCGGTGTTCTGCAGCAGTTGCTCCAGCAACCGGGCCTGGTCGGCGGCCTGATCGCCCGCCAGCCGACGCTCCACTGAGTGGACAAAGGCGCGGTGCCCGCGCTGTGCGGCCTGCACCATCAAGGCGCCGACCAATGCTGTGCTGGCCAGGGCGACCGGGCTCGCCTCGTGGCCATGGATCCAGAAGTGCAGCACCACAGGCAGCAAGGTGGGCAGCGCGACCAGACACACGGCCACGCGGTCGAAGGAGCCCGTGGTGACCCAGCCGGCGATCATGACGATGCAGGCAAAGGCGATGGCATCGTGCGCGGGCCCTTCGGGCAGTCGGTGCATGACCAGCGCCAAGCCGGCCCAGGCCAGGCCCTGCAAGCTCATGGCCATACGGTAGTTGCGCAGCCACCTTGCGTCAGCAGGTTGAAGGCCCACCCCTTTGCGCTGTGCCCAGTGCAGGCCCAGGAGCAGCATGACGGCCAGCGCCACCGCTGCGAGCCAATTCAGCAGCGGCTCGGCATCCGCCAGCGGCCACAGCGAGCCCGCCAGGGTCAGCGCCACTGCACAAGCGGCTGCCGGCAGGTAGTTCAAGCTCTTGCCGTGCAGCCGGATCTGTGCCGCTCGCGTGGCGCGGGCCAGAGCGTCAAGGTCGGGGATGGACAAGAGGAGCTTTTGACAACAAGCTTGAAAGCGTAACCATAGCCGAAGAATGCCCCTTTTTACCTCGGGGCTTTCCTTGGGTCCTCAGCGCGGCCCCGCTGGTTGCGACCGCCCCTCAACCCGGCGGTTATGGCGTCTGGTGCATCAGTGCCTTGCGGATGGCCGCATGCAGCGCGCCCATCTCCACCGGCTTGGTGAGGTAGTCGGCAAAGCCGGCCTGCCTGCCGCGCTCCACGCTCTCGGGCAGGGCATCGGCGCTGATGGCGATCACCGGGATGTCACGCATTTGCTCGTGCTGCTGCAAACGGGCCATCAGCTCGAACCCGTCCATGCCCGGCATCTGGATGTCGGTGAGGATGAGGGCCGGCCGTTCGCGCAGGGCCATCTCCAGCCCTGGGGCACCGTCGTCCGCCGTGATCATGGTCAGCCCAGGCAGGCGCGTCACCATGGCTTGCATCACCATCGCGTTCACCGGGTTGTCCTCGATGTAGAGCACGGTGGCGGCATGAGCGGCCAGGTCCTGCTCTGGGTGAGTCGCTGCATCGTCCTGATCGGCCATCGCGCGGCTTTCCAGCGCTGGCCCTTGGGTCGGCGTGGCCAGAGCCTGAGGCAGGGCCTGGCGTGCGCCTGAGTCTGCACCCTGCGGCGGGGCCGTCCTCACCTGGCCTGCGGGCAAACGCACCCAGAAGGTGGAGCCCTGACCGGGTGCGCTGTCCACGCCGATCTGGCCGCCCATGGCCTGCATCAGGCGGCGGCTGAGCGCCAGGCCAATGCCGGTGCCCTCGATGCCCGAGCGCTCGGCGCCCAGGCGCTGGAAAGGCTCGAACAGGCGGTTCTGGTCCTCGTCGCTCAGGCCCGGGCCTTCATCGCGCACGCCCAGCCAGACGCGGTCGTCGGTCACGCGGCACTCCAGCGTCACCGCGCCGCCGGCCCGGTTGTACTTGACCGCATTGCCGATCAGGTTCAGCAGCACCTGCATCAGGCGCGTGCGGTCGGCCTGCACGGTCAGGCCCGGGCGAGGCGCCACCCATTGCGCAGGGACCTGCACGTTCTGGCGCTGGCCCAAGGGTTGCATCAGGGCCAGCGCCTCGCCCACCAGCGCTTCGAGGTTCATGGGTTCCAGCTCCACTGCAAACCGGCCCTCCTCGATACGGCCCAGGTCCAACAGGCCGTTGATCAGGTTGAGCAGATGGCCGGCTCCGGCCAGGATTTCGTGGACCTTGAGTTCCTGCGCTGGCGCCAGGGGCCATTGCTGGTCGCTCGCCAGCAGCTGCCCGAAGCCCAGAATGGCGTTCAAGGGCGTGCGCAGCTCGTGCGACATCTGCGACAGGAACTGCGACTTGGCCTGGTTGGCGCGCTCGGCCTCTTCCTTGGCAGCCACCAGGGCGTCCTGCGCGCGCTTGCGCTCGGAGATGTCGATGCCGAAGGTGTAGAAGGTCTGGCCGCCGTCGGCGCGGCGCGGGCCGGCCACCTGGATGACCTGCACGGTGACAGGCCCGAGGCCGCTTCTTGCCGCAAAGGTGCGTTCGAACGCGCGCGGTTCTCCAGGGGCGGCGGTGCGGTATTCGATGTCGCGCTTCATCTGGGCCAGCGATTCAGGCGACAGCAACTCGCCGATGTGCCGGCCCACGATCTCCTGGGGGGTACCGCCCAGTCGCCGGGCCGTAGGCTCGTTGACGAAGCTGTAGCGCAGGTCGTTCTCGATGGCAGCGATGTAGCCCGGGAACGACCTCAGCAGCGCCTGCAATTCCGCTTCCCGGTGCTGCAGCAAGGCCTGGGCCTGCTTGATGGGTGTGAGGTCGGTCCACATGCCCACCGAGCCGACCTTGGCACCTGCACCGTCGTACACGGGCGTGGCGTTGTTGAAGCACTCCACGCGTGAGCCGTCGGGGCGCACGATGCAGATCTCGTAGCCCTGTTTGTTCCCCTGCTTGCGCAGTTCCAACTGGTGGTTCAACACAGCGAGGTCCGGGCCGCTGAAGAAGTCGAACACGGGGCGCCCAAGCACCTCCTCCCGCGGGCGGCCCAGCAGCCGGCACATCGCCTGGTTGACGTCGCTGGTCAACCCCTGGTTGTCCAGGAACCAGATGCCCTGCTCGGTGTTCTGCAGCAGCTGCTCGTTCAGGCGCGACTGATCCGCCAGGGCGCGGTCCATCCGGTGCAGCTGCGTCACGTCTTGCACGGCGCCTTCCACCCTCAGTACGCGGTCGGCCTCCAGCACCGGCCGACCGACGAAGAGCAGCACGCCCCGGTGCCCTCCCGGGCGCTCGATGTCCGCCTCCAGGCGCAGCGGTGCGCCGGTGCGCAGGGTCTCGGCCAGCGCAGCCTTGAGAGCGGCGGCCGACGCGGGCAGCAGGCAGGCCGCCAGTGTCTCCACGCGCAGCTCGCCCGACGCGGTGATGCCGAGTTCTCTGGCGGTCTGGGCGGCGCAGGTGACCACCCCTGTAGCGGCATCCAGCTCCCAGGGCCCGATGTGGGCGAGCGCGCCGATTCGCTCCAGCCGCGCCATGCCCGCCTGTGCGGAGGCGGTGGCATCCTGAGCCTCCACATTGCGCTGCACGTAGTTCAAGAAGCCGCGGCGGCCGCGCAGGGCCGACACGACCAGCATGCCAACGAACAGCAGCACCAGCGCCCAGACCTGCCAGGGGCTGTCCTGCGCATGGCGCACCAGGTGAACCAGTCCTGGCAGGGACACGGGCACGGCGAACAGGGCCGTGGCCACCAGGTCGAAGGAGTTGGCAATCACCGAACCCGTCAACAGTGCCGCAGCGGCAAACAGGATGGCGTGGTGCGCCGGCCCGCCGGGCAGTTGCTCCATCAGCGGGGCCAGCAAGGCCCAGGACAGACCATTGAGCGCAATGGCAGCCCGGTGGAGCCTCAGCCAGCGAGGGTTGGATGGGTCCTGCGCCAAGCTCGCACGTGAGACTCCATGCACGAGGAAGCGCAGCAAGGTGCTGACCACCATCAGGCCCAGCCAGCCCAGCAGCCACAAAGGCGATGGCTCAGGCCACAGCCACAGCACCAAGGCCACGCCCACCGTGCCGCTGGCCAGGGGCAGCACGCCCAGCGACTTACCGTGCAGCCGGATCTTTTCCGTGCGCTGGGCGCTGGCCAGGGTATCGTGGTCACGTTCCATGGCGCCTTGGTCTCATCCGGTCCTGGTGGCTACGGCGCCGCGCACTCAGACGGTATGGGGCCGGTATGTCGCCCGTCCGAGCAACAGATCCACGTCGCGCCGGGCGCTTTGGTGGTCGCTGATGTCGATGCCGAAGGCGTAGAAGGTTTGTTCTCCCTGGACGCCCACGGGGCTGGCCACGCGCGTGACCTGCAGGGTGACGGGGGGTAGGCCATGGTTGGCCGGGTAGCTGCGCTCGATGGTCACGGGCCTGCCGGGGTCGCCGAAGCGGTCTTCCACATCGCGTCGCATGTTGCTCAGGGTTTCGCCCTCCAGCACCTCGTCGATGCGCCGGCCGATGAGGGTCTCGGGCGTGCCGCCCAGGCGCGCCGCAGTGGCCTGGTTGGCATAGACGTAGCGCAGGTCCTGGTTGATGGCGGCGATGTATCCCGGAAAGGCGTCCAGCAGGGCGCGCTTGTCGGCATCGGCCGATTGCGCCGCCCGCAGCACCGTCTGGCGGGCGGTCACGTCGCGGCAGATCATCATCACGTGACGCACCTGGTGCAGGTCGTCGCCGAAGGGGTAGTAGTCGATCTCCAGATCGGCCAAGCCACGGTCGGGCAGTTCGAGTTGGGCCTTCACGCTCACTTGGTGCCGCTGGATCATGCACTCCACCAAGGCGTCGCGCCGCTCGGGGATCAACTTGTCCGGCGCCACCTGGCGCACGTGCCGCCCTATCGCTTCCTTGCGTGACAGGCGGTTGGCGCGGCACCAGGCGTCGTTCACCATGCGGTAGTGCCCGGTCTCGTCCACCACGCTGATGAGGTCGGGCGTGGCATCAGCCGCCAGGCCGAACATCTGGACGGTGTTCTCCGCCTGGCGTTGCTGCGAGACATCGGTCCAGATGATCATCCAGCCCGCGACGTCGCCCACGTTGTCGCGCAGCAGGCTCACCTTGCGGGAGCACAGGCAACGGCTGCCGTCAGGGCGCACCAGCAGCGTGTCGGCCTCCCACTGGTCATGGGCGGGCTGCGCCAGGGTCTGCCGCAGCAGTGTGGCATCGTCAGGTAGCAGCAGGTCGAAGATGCTGCGCCCCACCAGGCTGCGCACATCCCGGCCCAGCATGCGGCACATGGCTGGGTTGACCGCCGTGGTGGTGCCAGAGACATCCACGATCCACACCCCTTGTGTGCTGGCCTCGAACAGGTGCTCAAGCAGGTTCAGACGTTCTGGCAGCGAGGACGGCAGGTTCATGGCGTGGCCGTTTTGGCAGGTTGGGAAGCATTCTGATGCGGTGGGGTCCGAGGCAGGCGTTCGATGTGCTCTGCAGTGTCGGCAGCTTCGATGGGAATGCTAACCCCCGCCTGGGCTGGGCAGGGGGAGTGCTTGAGTGTTTGACTGGGCGTGCGGTCTCAGGCGGCGCAGGCTGGAGCCGTTGTGACAGTTTGCACACCCGCCTGGCGCATCTGAGCAAGCGCCGCATCCAGCGAGCCTCCGAGGTCGATGGCGCGGCAGGCTTCCAGCAGCACCACGACCTCAAAGCCCTGGGCGCGGGCGTCAAGCGCGGAATAGGCCACGCAGTAGTCGGTGGCCAGGCCGCACATGAACAGCCGTTTCAGACCGCGCTCGCGCAAGTAGCCCGTCAGCCCCGTGGGGGTGCGGCGGTCGTTCTCGAAGAAGGCCGAGTAGGAGTCGATGCCGGAGCGAAAACCCTTGCGGATGACCAGCCGGGCGGCGGTAGTGTTCAGCCCCGCGTGGAAATCGGCACCTGGCGTGCCTTGCACGCAGTGGTCGGGCCACAGGGTCTGGGCGCCGTAGGGCATCTGCAGGGTCTCGAACGGCGCGTGCCCGGGGTGGGCACTGGCGAAGGAGCCGTGTCCGGCGGGGTGCCAGTCCTGCGTCAGAAGAACCTCGTCGAACTGGGGCATCAGGCGGTTGATCACCGGCACCACAGCGTCGCCGTTGGCCACGGCCAAGCCACCACCGGGGCAGAAGTCGTTCTGCACGTCCACGACGAGCAGGGCATCGGTGGTGCGTTGGATGGGCAGGGGCGGGTGGGCAGCAGCAGGCATGGATGGAGCGGCGTCGAACGTTGAGGGGAACCAACGCGCAGCTTCACACGGGGCTGCAGGCGGCGTCAACTGGCAGCGCCGGGTACGTGGGTTCCTTGCGGGTTTTCTCGGGGGGCGGGCAGGGCGCTGCGGCCTTTGCACGAGAAGAGCGGCCCACCATAATCGATCGGCGCTGGCGCCGGGTGCGCTGGCCTGCGATGGCCTGGCGGGGTGCTTCATGGCGCCCTGTGGTCCATCTCCCTTGAACTCCCATGTCGAATGTCTCAGGAGCCCCACGCCATGACCCCACGTCGCCACGTTCTCGGTGCAGGCCTTGCCGCCGCTGCTGCTTCCACGTTGTCGCTGCCCCTGTGGGCGCAGAAGGGCCCCATCCGCATCGGCGCGGTGCTGCCCTTTTCAGGCGGGCTGGAGCTCTTTGGCAACCAGGCCAAGATCGGTATCGACCTGGCCGTGGCCGAGATCAATGCCGCCGGCGGCATCCTGGGCAGCAAAGTGGAGGTGCTGTACCAGGACGACAAGACCGACCCCAAGACGGCGGTGGAGCGCACCACGCAGCTGATCCAGAAGGACCAAGTGCTGGCCCTCATCGGCCCCATCACCTCCAGCAACCGCGACGCCATGATGCCCGCGGTGAAGAAGGGCAAGACCCCGCTGCTGTACGCCACCAACTACGAGGGCGGCGGCTGCGACCGCTACCTGTTCAGCTTCAACACCGTGCCCAACCAGGAACTGGAAAAGCTGCTGCCCGAGTTGAAGAAGCGCGCCGGCGACTCCTTCTATCTCTTCGGCGCTGATTACGTGTGGCCGCAGAAGATGTTCGAGCAGGCCGAGGCGTTGATCAAGAAGATGGGCGGCAAGGTGGCGGGCAAGGAGTTTGTGCCTTTCGGCACCAAGGAGTTCACGCCCATCATCCGCCGCATCAAGGACAGCGGCGCCAAGGTCATCCTCAAGGCGCTGCCGGGCGCGGACGGCATCACCTTCATCAAGCAGGCCGAGGACTTTGGCCTGATGAAGGACGCGACCGTGGGCTTTCTCGGCTTTGCCGAGACCTACCTGGGCGCCTTTGGCGAGGGCAAGGGCCAGAACATGTGGGTGACGGTGCCGTTCGCGGCCTCGATCAAGGACCCGAAGGTGGCCGATTTCGTGGCCCGCGTGAAGAAGAGCGCGGGCGACAAGGCGCCCATCTCGCACTACGTGATGACGCACTACAACGCCATCAAGGCGGTGGAGGCTGCGCTGAAGAAGGCCGGCAAGATCGACCGGGAAGCCCTGGTGGGCGGGTTGGAAGGCCTGTCCATGGACATCCCCACGGGCAAGATGACCATCGGCAAGGTCGACCACCACGCCAGCTTCAACATGTACCTGGCCAAGACCGAGGGCGCAGGCCTGTCGGTGGTGGAGGCCATGGGCACGCTGGCGCCTCAGGCCGGTTGCAAGAAGTGACGCCTGGCTGGCATTGAGCGACGAACCTTCTGAGCTTTTGCGGCCAGCGGCCTGTCCGCGCTTGGCCGTGGGCGCTTGCGCGTGCGCGACCTCATGCCGATGAGCCACGAAGCTTCGGGTTCGTTGCTGCACGTGCGCCGCGTCACCCGCGAGTTCGGCGGTGTGCGCGCGCTGGACGGCGTGGACCTGTCCGTGGCACCTGGCGAGCAGCTTTGCATCATCGGCCCCAACGGCTGCGGCAAGACCACGCTGTTCAATGTGATCACGGCCCAGTTGCCGCCCACCCGGGGCGAGGTGGTCTTTGAAGGGCGGGCGCTGGCCGGCCTGGCGCCGCACCACATCGCCCGGCTGGGCATTGCGCGCAAGTTCCAGGTGCCCAGCGTCTTCGAGGACCTGACGGTGGCCGAGAACCTGGAGGTGGCCTGCTTCGGCTTGGCGGCTTCGCCCCAGCGGCCTGCGGCGGCCACGCTGCTCGAGCAGATCCAGCTGAGCGACCGCGCGGACCTGCTGGCCGGGCGCTTGCCGCACGGAGCGCGCCAGTGGCTGGAGATCGGCCTGCTGCTGGCGCAGGCGCCGCGGCTGTTGCTGCTGGACGAACCCACGGCTGGCATGACCGGCGCTGAGACCCTGGCCACCGCGGCGCTGGTGCGACGCCTAGCGCAGGACGCGGGCACCGCCGTGGTGGTGGTGGAGCACGACATGCGCTTCGTGCAGGCTCTGGACGCACGCGTGGTGGTGATGCTGGCCGGCCGCGTGGTGGCCGACGGCCGCTTTGACGAGGTGCGCCGCCTGCCGCAGGTGCGCGACGCCTACCTGGGCGCCCATGCCTGAGCGGCCTGTCTCCACCCAGGGCCTGGCCCTGGAAGGTGTGGTGGCCGGCTACGGCGAAGGCACCGAGCTGCACGGTGCCAGCCTGCAGCTGCAGCCTGGTGAGCGCGTGGGCCTGCTGGGGCGCAATGGTGCGGGCAAGACCACGCTGCTGCGCACGGTGATGGGCCTCACGCGTGTGGACGCCGGCAGCATGCGCTTCGCGGGCCAGGACCTGCGGCGCTTGCCCACCTTCGCCATCGCCCGGCTGAGGCTGGCCTACGTGCCGCAAGGGCGCGAGCTGTTCGGCGACTTCACGGTGGAACAGAACCTGCTGACGGGCTTGCTCGGGATGCCTGCGCATGCGGGCCTTCGTGGCGCGGGGGCGTCGGGAGCGGGCCGGGGTCAGGACCGCGACCGCCAACTGGGCCCCGCGCTGCAGGCCTTCCCTTGGCTGGCCACGCGCCTGCAGGACCGTGCCGGTGCGCTGTCGGGCGGGCAGCAGCAGCAACTGGCCATTGGCCGGGCCATCGTGTCGCGCCCGTCGCTGCTGATGCTGGACGAGCCGCTGGAAGGCGTGCAGCCCTCGGTGGTGGACGAGATCGTCCGGGCGCTGGACGCGCTGTGCCAGTCCACCGGCATGGCGCTGCTGCTGGTTGAGCAGAACGTGGAGGTGGTGCTGAGCCTGTGCAGCCACGTGGCCTTCATGGAAGCCGGCGTGGTGCGCGAGACCTTGCCCAGCGCCGAGCTGCGGGCTCGGCCTGAATTCATCGAGCGGTACCTGGGGATCTGAATGATCGGCGGCGTGCTTCAGGTGGTGCTCGATGCAGCGAACTACACGCTCATCCTGATGCTGGTGGCGCTGGGCCTGGCCATCGTGTTCGGGCTCATGAACGTCATCAACATGGCGCACGGCGAGTTCATGATGATCGGCGCGTACGTGGTGTTGCTGTGCCACCAGGCCGGGCTGCCCGTGGGCTGGGGCATGCTGTTGGCCCCGCTGGTGGTGGCCCTGCTCGGGCTGGTGGTGGAGGAGTTGCTGATCCGGCGCGTCTACACCCGGCTGCTCGACACGATTCTGGCGACGTGGGGCCTGTCGCTCATCCTCAAGCAGGCCATGGTGCTGCTGTTCGGCCCGGGTTCGTATTCGGTGCCCAACCCCTTGCCCACTACCGTGGACCTGCTCGGTTCGCCCTACCCGCTGTACCGGCTGTTCGTCATGGCAGTAACGCTGGTGACGCTGGCGCTGACCTTCTGGTGCTTCTTCCGCACCGAGTGGGGGCTGTCGGCGCGCAGTGTGATCGCCAACCGCTCCATGGCCGCCTGCCTGGGCATCGACACGCGACGCCTGGACCGGCTGACCTTTGCTTTCGGTGCGGGCCTGGCGGGCCTGGCCGGGGCGGTGATGGCCCCGCTGGTGTCGCTGGACCCGCAGATGGGCCTGGGTTTTCTGGTGCCGGCCTTCCTGTCCATCCTGGTGGGCGGTCTGGGCAGCGTGGCCGCGCCCCTGGCCGGGGCCACGGCTGTGGGCGTTACGGACAACCTGGTGTCCACCTTCTTTTCGCCCGTGTGGGCGCAGGGGGTGGTGTTCACCGTGGCCATCCTGCTCATCCGCGCCTTCCCCCAGGGGCTGATGGCCCGGGCGCGGAGGCGGGTGTGAGAGCGGTGGGCGCCAGGCGAGTGGGCTGCAGGCAGCTGCTGTTAGGGCTGGTGCTGGCACTGTGGGGCCGAGCATGAGCGGGCTGGCCTGGATGTCGGCGCGCTGGCGCAGGGCCGATGCCGAGAGCCGCCTGGGCCTTGGACTGCTGGGCCTGGCGCTGCTGCTGCCCCTGGTCTTGCCCACCTGGCAGGTGGCCGAGTTTGCGCGTTACTTCTGCTACATGCTGTTTGCCGCCAGCCTGGCCTGGGTGTGGGGGCACTGTGGCTTGCTGTGCCTGGGGCAGGCGGTGTTCTTCGGCATCGGGGCCTATGCAATGAGCGTGGTGACGCTGGGCAAGGTGCCTGGGGTGGCCCTGCTGCCCGAGGTGCTGAGCTTCTGGCTGGGGTTGGGGGCAGGGGTGGGGCTGGCGGCCCTGGCCGCTGCGCTGCTCGGTGCACTGTTGTTCTCGGCCAGCGGCCTGGCCGGCGCGTTCTTCGGCATCGTCACCCTGGCGGTGGCCTTCATCGTGGAGCGCATCTCCATCAACTGGGACTGGCTGGGCGGCCTCAACGGCCTGATGGGCGTGCCCTCGTTGCGACCGGGCTTGATGGGCGACGAGGAGCTGACGGACGAGTGGGCGGTGTACTACCTGCTGCTGGCAGTGCTGGCACTGGCGGTGGCGGCGCTGATGCGGGCCGTGCGCTCGCGCCGCGGGCGGGTGCTGCTGGCCATCCGCAACCACGAGCTGCGCGCGCAGGCCTTGGGCATCGACGTGGCGCGTGAAAAGACGCGCGCCTTCGCGCTGGGCGGCGCGGTGGCGGGCCTGGCTGGTGCGCTGTTCGTCACGCAGTTCAACTTCGCCTCACCGCCGCTCATCGGCTTTGCGCTGTCGGCCGAGGTGCTGATCTGGGTGGCCGTGGGCGGCCGCGCCTCGGTGGTGGCGGCCTGCTTGGGCGCGTTGCTGGTGCGGCTGGCCGAGTCCTGGCTCTCCGAGGCCCTGGGTCCCTACTGGCTGCTGGCTTTGGGCACCCTGTTCGTCTTCACCGTCGTGGCCATGCCGCGCGGCGTGGTGGGGGAGGCGCTGGCGTGGATGGACAAAAGGCGCTTGAGCTGAATCCTTGAGAGCTGCGCTGAACAGCTGTCGCTCAACGCTTTGTCCCCACCACCACCAGTGCCACCACGGCGGCGGCGAAGCCCAGGGTGGCGACACCGGGCGCTTCGCCCAGCAGCGGCCAAGCCAAGGCGATGGCGAAGAAGGGTTGGAAGGCCTGGGTCTGGCTCACGCGCAGCGGGCCGCCCCAGTCCAGCGCGCGGTACCACGCGAAGAACGACGCCCACATGGACACCAGGCCCAGATAGGCCAGGCCGCCCCAGGCGGGTGCGGGCACGGGGCCGGTGGGCCAGGTGGCCAGCGTGATGGGCAGGCTCACGGGCAGGGTCAGCAGGGTCACCCAGCAGATGGCCTGCTCGGCCCCCATGGCACGGGTGACCTTGGCGCCTTGCACGTAGCCCACCGCGGCCGCCAGCACGCCACCGGCGACGATGAGGTCGTCAGCCGCCAGGGTGATGGCTTGACCGCTGCGCTGCAGCGAGAACAGCACGACCACGATGGCGCTCACCACCGCGCAGAGCCAGAAGCGCCACCGGCCCGCCGCCGTGCTGGGGGCAGCGCCGCCGGCCAGCGCGGCGGCAGCGGCCGTAGCCAGGGGCAGCATGGCGGTGATCACGGCCACATGGGCGGCAGTCTGCTCGCGCAACGCCAGCGCCAGCGACAGCGGGTACAGCACCGCATTGCCGGCCGCCGCCACGGCCAGCGGGCCCCACTCCTGGCGCGTGGGCCAGCGGGCGCGCAGGGCCAGCAGGCACAGCGCCGAGACGGCGGCGGCCAGCACCACGCGGCTGAAGGTGATGAAGAGGGCCGACATCGCCGGTGCGTCCGCACCGCCGCTGCCGGTGCCCATGGTCCAGCGCGTGATGGGCAGTGTGGCGCCGAACAGGGCCACGGCGAGCACCCCCAGCGCCATGCCAGCGGCTGGGTGGCGCGCTGACCGGTTCATCGGTCGCTGCGTGGGGCGCCGCGCACCTGCGCCACGCGCTCGCGCATCGCTTGCGGGCCCGGCCAGGCGGGATGGTCGGGGGCGTAGCGGCGCCGCAGCCAGAGCGCCAGGTCGGCCAGCTGGGCATCGTCCAGCGCGTGGCGGAAGCCGGGCATGAAGGCGATGTCGCGGGTGGCCGGGCGCTGGATGCCATCCAGCAGCACGCGCAGCAGGTTGTCGGGCTGGTCGGACTGCAGCTTGCTGTTCAGCGCCAGGGGCAGGTTCAGGCCCAGGTCGACGGGTGCGGCCCCATCGCTGTGGCAGGCGCCGCAGGCGCTCTCGAACATGCGCTGGGTGGCGTCCGGCAGCGGGGCCAGCGCGCGGGTCCGTGCCACGGCTTCGGTGGCCAGGCGGGCGACGAGGGCTGCGTCCGGGCCGGGTGAGGGTGTCACAGCCACGACGGCAGGCATGGCCCCCGACGGTTCGCCCTTGGTCGCCTGCGCCGCAGGATCAGCCGCTACAAGCGGTGGCGGCATGACTGCTGCACCGGGTGCGGGTGCCGACCCGTTGCCCTGCAGTGTGGCCAGGTAGTGCGCCATGGCGCGCAGGTCCTGCTCGGGCGCGCCCTGCAGCGAACCCACCACCTGCGCCATCGGTCCCACGGCCACGCCGTGGGCAGCGCTGTGGCCGTTCTTCAGGTAGCTGAACAAGGCGGTCTCGCTCCAGGGCAGGGTGCGGCGGTTCAGCGCAGTGAGTGACGGCGCATGCCAGCCGTCCACCCAGGCGCCCGAGAGGTAGGCGCTGCCGGTCTTCTCGGCACCCATGGCGTCGCGCGGGGTGTGGCAGGCGCCGCAGTGGCCGGGGCCGTTGACCAGCGCTTCGCCGCGCTGCCACAGCGCCGCGTCCACGCCCGCGGGCAGGGCAGCGAGCGTGGCCGCGGGCACGGTGCGCGGGCCGAGCTGCAGGTGCAGCGCGTTCCACAGGTGCATCAGCGGGCGAAGGTTGAAGGGGGCGCGCAGGTCGGCGGCCGGGGTGGCCTGCGCCACCGCGGGCTGGGTCATCAGGTGGGCGTACAGCGCGGTCAGCTCGCCATCCGTCATGCGCGTGAAGGCGGTGTACGGGAAGGCGGGGTAGAGCATCCGCCCGTCGTGCGACACCCCCTCGCGCATGGCGCGCTGGAAGGCGCTGAAGGACCAGCGGCCAATGCCGGTGGCGGGGTCGGGCGTGAGGTTGGTGGCGTAGACGGTGCCAAACGGCGTTTCCAAGGGCCGGCCCCCGGCGTAAGCGGCGCCGCCCTCAGCCGTGTGGCACCCCGCGCAGTTGCCCAGGGCCGCGAGCTGGCGGCCGCGCTCCAGGGTCTCGGCGCTGTAGACCGTAGCCGCGTTCACACCCGTGAGGGGCGCGAGTGCCGGGCGCGAGACGACCAGCCCGGCCAGACCCGCCAACGCCGCGAAGGCACCGGTGACCAGGGCCAGTGCCCGGGCCCAGGCGGGCTTGGCGCGCGGGGCGCCCAATGGCGCGGGGATGGTGCTGTTTGGCACCACTTCCTCGATCCAGGCCGGCGGCGCGGCTGCGCGCACTGGGCCGGCGTCGGCCCCTGCTGAGTGCGCTCCGTGCAGGCTGGCGGCGGGCGTGGCACCCGGCGGGCCGACGCTCTGGCCGTCCAGCCCCATGGGCACCAAGCCGTCAGCGCCAGAAGTTTGCGGGTGCGCGGGCACCTGCGCCCCGGAGGCATCCTCCAGCGGGTTCAGCGCCGCGCGCACCACCTCAGGCGTGAAAGGCGGCTGCCGAAAGCGCACGCCGGTGGCGTCGAAGATCGCGTTGGCAATGGCCGCCGTGCCCGGCACCGAGGACGACTCGCCCGCGCCGAGCACGGGTTCGCCCGGGCGGGGCGGCACCACTACCTCGATCACCGGCACCTGCCGGAAGCTCAGGATGGGGTAGCTGCCCCATTCCCGGCTGGTCACGGTCCCAGCTTCGGGCTCCACCGCCACCTGCTCCTGCAGCGCGCGGCTGGTGGTCTGCACCACGTTGCCATGCACCTGGTGCG
>Ga0315904_10005473_pt1 | contig 17612 bp, 13 predicted proteins | sample LakEriMetagenome_6_FD_203529 | JGI IMG/M metagenome (GOLD analysis project Ga0315904, IMG submission 203529) | Freshwater fungal communities from buoy surface, Lake Erie, Ohio, United States - Buoy 12 MA120 | ecosystem: Environmental > Aquatic > Freshwater > Lake | place: USA: Lake Erie, Ohio...
GATCGCCCAGTTTTGCTCTTAGGGCTTTGGACAGATCGCGGACATCTTTTACCGAGTAGGACAGATCATGACCAGTCTCTTTGAACTTGTCGATACCGATACCAATAAAGTGGGTTTTTGGGGAGTACGAGATCACCGGTGTATAAGTGACATATAGCGGGGAACGGAAGCTTTCAATGGCATTGTTATTCGTGACAGAAGTTTCAATCTTGTTCAATCCTTGTGATAAATGAATGATCAAGGTGGTATCAAACCTATTCGTCGTTGTATGCTTTATTTCTTGACCTCGTTCACCGTAAATCGGCACCTCATTTACCCACACATTGAAGTGTTTAAGTGTCCCGCCGGAATCTCTGGCAGCTATTTGGCATTTTATTTCATCCGTTCTTTGATCATATTGGATCATATCCTTGTTCACAATTTCCAGATGAGGGAAGGTGAAATCTTCACTAAAAACACCAGGGTCTACCTTCATTTTACGTAATCTTTTGCGGTATGCCTGATAATAAGAGTTGATACGTGTCGTGTCCCTAATGCCCAATGCTCTTAAAACCAGGTCGGGACGATTGAATTTTAAGTCCAATTGGTCCATTCCATAAATTGTTAAGTGATCATCCAGGTAATAGAGTTGTTTTGAGGCCTCACTGTTTGCTTTAAAATACCCTGTTGGAAGAGAAACAAAGGACATTCCGTCATCCAAAATAGGTTGAGCGGAGATCATTTTACCCGTCCCCAACTCCCAAAACCGAACCATATTACCATTTGAAACGGTCATCAATTTATCGCTTAGTAAAGTGGCAAAAATAATTTCACTGTTCTCATCATTAATCGTCAATATCTTCTCATAACGCAGCGCATCAAAAACATCCACCGATGCTCCATCGATACCGAATAGAAATTTGCCATCCTCACTCAACGAAAGGCTTCTTCCCGCACCCTTTATTGATTGGACTATTTCGCCTGTCAAACTATTCAATACAAGAAAATTTTGTTGATTCGTCGAAACAATTACGTTACTACCGTCTTCGGATAAAGTAATGTCATTAATGAATTCGTAGTTTTCAGTATCTGTTGTCAGGTCGAATAATTTCTTCTGCAATCTCAGATCAAAGCACGTCATTCTTGAAAATTCATTTTCCAAAAAGAGAAACCTGCCGTCTTTGCTTAAGGCATGCCTGCCATTTTTCATTTTCATGATTGGCTTACTCTTGTTTACATCGAATAAGTAAAGATCCAGATAGGAATGAACAAGTATTTTATTTTGATCATCAACAAATTCAATTTTCTGTATATCATCCTCCGTACTAAATGACTTTCGTTCATCATTCAAAAGATTTATTACCTCGAAAGTATTGTTGATCGAGGACACAAAATAGTTCGCATTATGATCGATTGTCGAAAACCAGCAACGACTGTGCTGGATTGACTTGATCATTTCACCTGTTTTGGTTTCAAACAAATAAGATCCCCAATCATTGTTGGAGATGAAGATTTTTCGCCCGTCCCCGGTGAACTTAAAACTACCTTCATTATTTATTGTGATATTTTGAATCCCCTGTTTTTTTAAATCTGGGTTGATTGCCGAATAATCCTCCGCCCGATACAATCCTACCCGCTTTTGATCTGTATTGAAGAGAATTACCATGATCTCCCCATCAGGACTGTAACGCAATAATTCAACAGAGTCAGGCAAATCATTGTCGACCGGACTAAGGATAGTATGATCGAGATACCAAACGTTCATCTTTTCATCTGATTTGGTAATCAGGTTTTTTCCTCCCGGCAACAGCGATGCTTCCGTTATGAATTTCGTAAACCCTTTCATTTCACTTAATCGTATGCCGGAATTGAAGTCCCAAACGCTCACAACATTCGGGTCATTTTCAACACCTACTATGCGTTGACCATTCGACGCAGCATTCAATAATTCAAGTCTGGTTGTTAGGTTTGGCTGATGGATTTTTCTATCTGAATCACTATTTATAAAATAGCTGGCGGAAGATTCGGTAACCCAATAACCTTTTCTATTCTCAACGAAATTTAAAAATGGTCTTTTGGTTCCCGGAAGATCCATTTTTTCTCCGGAAACTGTATTCCAAAGAAGAGAACCTCCAAATCCCGTGACTATCAACTCTTCCGACTTTGAAGAAAACTGGAAATCCAATAATCCATTTTCCCCATAAACTTGACCTAATCTTTTGCCATCCTCCAGATTCCAAAGGGTAGCCGAAAATGATTGAATAGGAATCGTTAACAGTCGCTTAGAATCAGGACTAAAGACAATATCTTTCAGGTACTCTTTCTCTTTTGGAAAGGTAAACCTCAAGGCATTGACCTGGGTGTCCCAAAGATTAATTTCCTTATCCAAATTGTACGAGGCAAGCATCCGTCCATCCGGACTGTAGACAAAATTCTCAACGCTACCATTCAACATGGCTAACTGCTTACCTGAATTAAGGTCATGTATTAAGATCGCATTCTTCTGACTTGAGATCATGGCAAATTTTAACCCATCCGGCGAGAATTGGCCCAACTTGATCCCGCTATTTGACCAGGATTCCTTATTCTCCAGCTCCACAAAAACACTTCCATCCGATGATGAATAAAGACATTCTTTGGAAGAAGTCAAATAAAACAGCTTTCCATCCGTATTGAATCCATAATACCCGAATTGAATGTCCTCTTCGAATTCTCTGAGCAAAACTCCACTTTTCAGATTCCATAGCTGAAGTTTTTTATTGTAGACAATCAATAGTCTCGTTCCTTCTTTTGAAATTTGAGGGACTTTCATCTGACCTAATTCGCCATTAATCGATACCAACATCCTACCTGAAACAACGTCCCACAATTTTACTGTCTTGTCGCTCGAAACAGTTAACAACCGCTGGTCGTTTTGAACAAACACTGCATGTGTAACTCGATCCGAATGCCCAATAGGCACTTTCAAATGAAGATTTTGACTATTCCCGCAGAATACAATTAACTGGAAAAGAATCCAAAACAACCAACGAGGTATGATCATTCAACAGTGAATTTAAACTAAATACTAAATTTAAGTATGTTTTAGGAAAGTTACTTCAAATAGCGTTCAGCAGATGAAATGAATCTAACTTGAAAGAACTTGAGTTATTCCAAACGGTATTCGTTCAATTGTTATTGTGAGAAAAACACGTAAAACCAGGCATATTGACCCAGCAAAAATTTCATTTCGATCATTAAGAATATTTTCAATAAAGCAGTTTTAGGGGAAATATGACCCATACATTTTAGAATGGAAGAGGACAGACAATTCACTTCCACTCATTGTAATTTTCAGCTGGATAGGTCGAAAATTGTGAACCGGAAGGCTGCTACTATTTGTCATCCTTCGGACGATTTATCTCATTGATTGGCTCTTCCTTAATTTTTCTCAAAGGCGTTTCAAGATTCTTCAAATGAAAAACGGTTCCCTGGCACTTGAGCACATAATTGAATTTTAGCTCGTATTTCCTTCGGATCCTTTCTTCTGTGCAATCTGTAGCGAGAACCTTAAGTTTCTTTCCTCCATATTCCACCTCATCACCGGTCAGTGCAGCGCCATCGAGTAGAACAGCCTGGCGCACCAAATCCAGCGATCGCGGATCCATTTTCTTTGCCTTTGCATAACAACCAAGAGTTTTTTATCCTTGTCGAGATGGGTATAATCGGACACCCCGATCAGGATCACATGGGTCTTGCCCTTTTCTCCGGAGGCCCTGTTCTCGGCTTCGGCTCCTCGGGATTTAACATGCCCGAATACAGAAACGGCAGAAAGTAGTATCAAAAGCTGAATAGTGCTCGCATTGTAAAACGTTGATAATGGGAGAATAAAGATATTTAAAAACTCATGGAGATCAACTCATTGAATGTAAAAATAAGTTCTTCTGAAGCTCACTTTATCCTCCAATCTACTTCCAGTGTTTCCTGACGCGAAACGGGTTTTTGCTGGCCATCCGTCAATTCAAGTACCCGCTTTTCCACATACTGCTTCAACTGATTGACTGTAAGCTCATCTCCAGATAATCCAGCACGCAGGCACTCCAATAAACTATAGGTAAAGGCACCATTCTCTATCACCTTATTATTCACATTGATCGCCTCCAATGCACTTTGCTGACCACCTGCGGCCGCAATGACCACCGTGCCTGTGGGGTTGTTGACATTCACGAATAATTCCATCATCATCTCGAAGGATGAATCGGTGTTCCCCTCGTTGTTTTCAGCCTCAGCTCCACGGGCGTTCTCCCTAACAACGCCAGACTTCACCTGTGTTGTGCTTGGTTCTCTCGATGGGACCTCATTCTCACCGCTATTGCAGGCATCGAGTAATAAGAGTTTACTTCTGGCTGGTATACCATCCAATAACCCGGTCAGATCCTCATAGGTAAGTCCCTTTTCTTCCGGGTGTTCCGCGCTCATGTCGTGCATAGCCAGGTAGAAATTATTTGCGTCATCTAAAAAACCGTGAGAACTGCAGGAAATGATCACGCGGTCATTCACTGTTGTGCGCATTAGACGCTCCTTGAGTTGAAGTACGGCCTCTTTGGTCACACGATCGTTCAAGAGCATGATCGTGTCCACGTTTGCGTTCAGACTTAGTTCTTTGCTCAAGTCACGGACATCTTTCACGCAATAGCGTAGGTCTGTGATCGCAGGATCCTTAAACTCGTTGACGCCAATTCCGATAAAAAGTGTCTTTTGCTCAAGCGCATGTTCCGGATTGTAGGTGACGTATGTAGGATACCTGAAATTCTCTAGTCCAAGATCGTTCATGACCGAAACCTGGATTTTGTTTTCGCCAACGCTTAAAGGGATCGTCACGGTGGTATCCCATTGGAACCTGTTTAGCGCTGCGATTGAAATTCCATCCTTGCCGTATAGCGGCACCTCATTGACCAACACATTGAAACGCACCAGATGGTGCAGACTGTCCAGGACATGGATCTTCGCCTCAAAGAAGCCCGATGTATTATTCGAGCTCGCATTTTCGGCACTCACGATCTGCGCATCCGGCACTTCGATCTGTTTAGTAGTGATCTCCTCCGAAGACAGTCCTAATCGCTGCATACGTTTTTCAAAGGCCTGGCGATACAGCTCAATTTGTGCTTGATTTCCCAGACCAAAGGTTTTACCGATCGCCGCAAGTACCAGATCCGGACGGTTGTAGATGGGATCGAGCTGATCAAAATGGAGCAATTCAGTGTTGCTTTTACAATAGTAGAGTTCTTTTGACAAAGCAGGATCACTTAATGCATAATGCCCTGTGGGCAACACAAACAGAAAACCGTTGGTATCAATGGGAATAAAACGGAACAGTGCTTTGCCGGCAAGATCGAAGAATTCGAGTTGATATAACTCGTTCACCACAATGCATTGTTTTTCGAGATCCAACCATATCTGATCCGGTTCAAATGCTCTGTCCTTGCCACCTCCTGTATTCAATGGTGCATCAAGTGCCAAGTTTAACACATGTTGATCCCAACCCAATAGAATCTCTTTATCCCCTAGTAGATAGGCTCCTGCAACTGTGGAAGAACCAATTACTGTCGTATTTAGTGAAGTTCTTCCATCGATTTTAGACAGTGTAAGGCTATCTATTGGTTTTCCAAAGGGAAACAAAGTAGTATCCTGATCCATATAATCATAGTACATCGCGTTTTTATCCAAATAATATTTATTCAACACCATTCTATCTCCCATCAAGGTGAAATCAAGTGTATTTTCATCAATCATATCGTTGTAAAAGGAGATCCTATACCGGGATTCATTCCGTTCTATGTGATAGATAGTACTCCATTTTTCTCCGCACCACATAAGATCAGGTAGAGTTAATTCAGTGTCGGCGTCACCGTACATTCTTTCCCGGATCTTCTTCCAGTGTTTTTTCGAGATCGAAACTTGATCAAAATAAATTTCCTCGCCTGTTTTATAGTTGACGATAAATGGACACCCAAAATCACCAATTAGTACATCGGAGTCCATGTAGAAATTCAATTTGTAAAACCCATCTTCCTGATGATATTTCACTGAATTCATTGAAAAGGAGGAGAGGTCCATGAAATTTATACATCCACCATTCTCGAAGTAAAAGCCCTTATCCGAAATAGAAAAATTGGCAAAGTCAAGTAATGCGGATCTGTTCTTACCTTCGAAAAGCCTTTTTATATGTTTATTGAAAATCATTGGCTTGTCATTATTAACGTAAACCAGCACGTTCTCATTTTCAATAAATGTCATGTAGCTTCCCGGATTAAAATTCTTGAGGGCGGATCCATACAATTTAACCAGCGTGTCTGCCCGACTGGGGAGACTTTGGCTTTCCATTCCATCAACATTATCCACAACCCAAGTTGAATCCGAAAAATCTGTGCGTACAACTATAATTGTGTCAAATTCTTCCTTGGTAGGTTCGAAGGTCTGATCCTCGTAGTCTTCCTCGAGTATATTTTCCACAACTGTTACATGGGAATCTTCTTCATTATATTCAACATTCACTTTTTGGTTATAATCCAATCTAAATGAAAAATTATAGGAGGAGTCTACGAAACCTAATTCTATTTCGTCGGATACGAAAACAGAATAACGAAGTTTTAATGTTTGTCTGCCGGTAGCAACCTCCCATACGTACACATTTTCCATGTCACAGGTCAGTATTAATACATCATCCCAGGAAAAGCCCCCAATGAACATGATCTCGGTTTCATGCTTTAAACTATGAAGTGGAATACCTTTGTTATTCCATATAATTACATGTTGATCCGAGGCAAAATCGGGAGTAGTGCCGCCGTAATGACTAAGGACAGAACCGGAGGTCGCAATTAAATCTGATTTATGACTGAGCTCCATCATCATGATATCATCCGTATGCCCAATAGGAATGATCAACCTCAGATCTTCCAGCTGTCCGAAAACAAGTTGGGAAAGCAGCAGGCAGCAAGCCGAAAGAAGAACTTTAAAGGATGGCATTCGGGTGTTTCTTGATGTATTTATCTCATTTGAGATGCTCTAAGGTATGAAAAGAACGGGAAATGGTATGATCAAAAATAACCCGCAGCCCTTTCGAGCTGAGGGGAATAATTTACTATGTGATCCTCTCCAGACCCTGATGATTTTCAAGCTGCTCAGGTCGGAAGACCACTGCTGAACGAGCCTGCGAGAGCAAACCGAAGGTTCCGGCGCTTCCCGAATTGAGCACAGAAATGGCCGTGAACAGATCAGCATGATCTTAAAAGTTTAGAATTCAAAGTTTTTAATAAGTGAGTAAATGCATTACATTCCAATAAATGCAATTCAAACTATACCACACTAGAATCGACACGACCTACGGTAGGTTATCGTTTGGTGTGATGCTAATCGATTTCATGATATAGCTTTTCTTGAATAGGTTCAATTCTATTGCCGAAAACTTATCGTTTTATCCTACTCAATTGCCATGATCCTATGAATTCCTAAAAATTTCTCATTTATTTGTCTTTTTACAAAGAGCTGTGCTTATCCTACAATGAATTTAATCGGTACAACCCTCAACAACTACACCTTCGAAAAAGAGATTGGCGATGGCGGTATGGCCAACGTATACCTAGCCAAGCATTCTACGCTTGGTCATAAGGTTGCTATTAAGGTGTTGAAACATGAATTTGTTCAGCATCCGAATATCAGAAAGCGTTTTCTTGCCGAGGCCAGAAACCTGGCTAAGATGGATCACCCGCATGTTGTGAAAGTGACCGATTTGATCGATGCAGGAGACATTGTTGCCTTCGCCATGGAGTACATTGAAGGTCAAACACTTCAAGAGTACATTGATCAACAAGGCCCACTGAAAGACGAAACCATAAGCGCTCTTTGGAAACAAATGATTGCAGCTATCGATTACATCCATGACCAAGGATTTGTGCACAGGGATGTAAAACCTTCCAACTTTATGCTGGGCAAGGATGGGAAGATCAAACTGCTGGACTTCGGCATCGCGAAGAACAACAACACAGATACGTTGGACTACACGAAAACTGGTTTGTCCCAACAAATGGGTACTCCTCTTTACATGAGTCCGGAGCAAATAAAAAGCACTTCCGATGTTACCAAAGCAACAGATATCTATAGTCTGGGAATTGTGCTTTGGCAAATGGTAAAGGGAAAGAATGTATACAACCCTCAAGAACTTTCGCTTGCAGAGATCCAAGCGGCAATTATTCGCGACCCGTTGCCGTTGACAAATACGAAATGGGACTCCATCATTATATCTGCAACGCAAAAGGATCCTTTAAAACGCTCTCTTGAGCCTCAAGATGATGTAATAAGGAAATTGGCACCCGCATCAAAAATTACTTCGAGGAGAATTGGATTGGCTTTCGGTCTAATTTTAACCATTGTTCTATTATTCATTTTCATTCGAGGAAAAGAAGTTGAATCATCACAAACTCAATCGGCTTCAGCCCAAACCAATGTAATGAAGGATACAATGAGAAGGTTAAACTCTGAACCAAAAAGAGATACAATCCTCCAAACACGCAATGAAATAGAGAAAAAGGATTCCATTAAAAATGCAGCCTCGGACAAGATTTCAAAGGAAAAGGATCCAAACAAACCCATCATAAAACCTTCCAAGAATGAGAAATCTGGGCCTGAAAAAAAATTGGAACTTGGAGACTCCTATGAAGGTGGAATTGTATTCTATCTAAATGAAGACAAAACGCACGGTTTGATTTGTTCTCAATATGATCTTGGAAAATTTGACTGGTTTGATGCTAAACAATTATGCAGTGAAGCGTCTTATGGTGGAAATGAAGATTGGCGCTTACCGAATGACACAGAATTATTATTATTGTTCTTTTCAAGTTTTGTAATTGATGGATTCAAAGAAATGCCTTATTGGAGTAGTTCAAGGTCAAACACTGGCAACCCAATACACATTCACTTTCAAGACGGCTCAAAAAGTACTTTTTTCGAGGCAGAAACTGAACTTTATGTACGAGCAATCAGAAGCTTTTAACTAAATAGATATAAAATGAGACTTATCTTTTTATTTGGGATGTTATTGATCTCCTCTATGAATTTCGCTCAATCGTATGAGCTAGTTACCTATAACAAATGTGCAATAAGAAAACCAACTGACTCTGACTATAGTATCATGGATCTCAATACTAAATTTGGGATGTTCGACGATGGAGGTGAAACATTTTATTTCTATTCTGAGGGCAATGAACCCGAGCGTTTTGACATTATGACAGATGTTAAATCAAATTATGTTGACAATTATAAGTATTACGAGTTCATTGCCTTGAATAGTGGGGGTAATCTTGTACAAATAAGATATTTCTCAAAGAGCCGAGAAAACGGTATTTACTTGGTCTTTGATGATGGGACCAACATACAGTTTTTTTATGAGCCCTAACCTGTGTTGGCAAAGATGAATAAGAATAACTGCCACTCGAACTGACGGAAGGGGCAATGAAAAAGAAAGAAGACTTTGGTGCAGTATACACTGTCATCCGCGACCAACCATCTTTTTCTTCAGGTTCCAAGTAAAGGGTTAACCGAAAGCCACTTTTGTTTTTGCACGTTCTTTTCCTTGATGAAAAGAACCAACCGCGTGCGCTAAAGCTTTAGCGGTGGCGCAAAATCAAGGCGCTGAATTCTGCTTAATCCGGGTTCTTACTTCTTTCCAGATCCGCATACTGGCCGGATGATCTTCTGCATCTCCTGAGCCACCTATTCCTGCAGTGATCCTTCGGCTTCTGTAGGAATCACGGTGTTCAGTTCGACTGGAAGACCGAATAATTCAAGGCCGTTGTATTATGTTTTCGGAGGATCCAACCTCGAAAAATCGTCAAAGTATCTTCCGGCATTGAATTCATCGGTTTTCGAGCCGCACGGGGTTGCGTCATTTTGGAAGAAGCCCGTAGGGATCACTGACAAAATAGCAACGCTGAAGGTGAAGAAAAGAGCTCGGCCAGAATTTGACTTGATCTGAGAATTTCCTACCCGAGCTCAGGTGAATTCACAGCCTAGCCTTTTCTTTGCTTCTTTCTTTTTGGTAATGAAAAAGAAAGAAGGGGATAAGACTAAAAGATCCTTCTACTATACTGCCTGTCATGGATGATCATCTTCACTTCGTGGGGTTCAGCCGTGAAAAAAATGAATCCGGCTCCAATTCTATACACCGCAAAGATCGGATCAGCTTCAGCGTTGATCGCAGCAGTGACATCACTCTGATCGAATTCTTCCGCTGTTTGTTCCGGATCGAAGTCGCCGATCTTTAAGTCGTTTTCGTGCAATACACGTTCGAGCTCATTGTAGACCTCAATTCCCTGTTCCGTAGTGACTTCGCAACCATCCACCACCCAGATCGTGTTTCCGTTTTCATCGGGGTCTGAATACACATAGGATGAATAGGCTAATCCGGCTTCCTGGTATCCTTTGATATAGTATTTCATGCCCGGGTTGGCATCCGCTTCCTCGTAGGTGCGGATCTTCTTGTATGCATCGAGACCCTGGATCTGACCAAGGGCCATCGGAAGTACAGCTATCGCCGTAACAACCGTAAAAAAGTAGTTTTTCATAGTTTGGAGATTTACTGTTCTTCTATGCTAACGCACATTATTTCAGTGCATTGTGCAGAATAAAATAAAGTTGAAATAACCTGTACATTGTAAAATTCATACGGGCTTAAATGGGAAATTTGCGACGTAAAATTAAATACGAGAAAAATTCCTGTACAGCAACATGGAGTATTCTTATTGAAATCATTCAAAGCTAAATAAGGAGCAGCGTTGAGTTCGATTCCATATAATTGCTAAGTTTGAAAATGCAGCTTCCTCAAGATACTAAAGTCAATGTCAGTCTTTTAAGCTCCGTATTCCGGAACACAAGTGCCACCTATAAATTTTACTGGTTTCTTTCGATCATCGAATGTATAGAGGAAGGTAACGATGAAGTTGAAAAGCGAGAGTTGTTTGCTAGAATGATCGCAAATGCATGGTATACAGTAAACTACTTCCATATTTCATTTGGCAAACAAGATAAGATTCAGGAGGCGGTTGAAAAAATCAAATTGCTTCAGGATTTCGCTCTGGATGAAAAGAAACAAGTTTTAATCAATCGGTTACTACACACAACAAATAAGGAAATAGTCCGTCAGCTTAATCATTTCAACGCGAACGTTCCCTACAAGTTCTTAAGTCCATGGCTTGGTTCACACAGTGAGAAGGATATGTACCGCATGTCGCAAGAAAACTACAACCTTCCCCCCTATGCGTTGTATGCTGATCGGATTCTTATACAACCAGAATGGTTTGACTATATTAAAAAGAATAGTGGCCTTTTAAAGGATTTCTGTTTCTGGAACCTGACACTCTTTTTGCAGGCCCGAAACCCGAATGTCCCAAACATTCCTAATAAACTGCTCCGACCGGAAAAAAGAACAAGTCTCCTCAAGCACAAACGCGATTTTTGGGATATCGTATTGACAGAAACTGGCCCTGTGGAATGTATCTACACGGAAAAGAAACTCAATATTGGCGAATATGCTGTTGAGCATTTTATCCCCTTTCAGTTCGTATCACATGATCTCATGTGGAATCTGATCCCCGCGGATCCTTCCTTCAACAGCAGTAAAAGTGACAAACTTCCACCACTGGACAGATATTTTGATGATTTCTACAACCTTCAAAAGGAAGCGGTAAACATCATTCGCACAAAACATCCGAAAAATACATTTCTGGAAGACTACCTTAATTTCTTCCATGATTTGAACATGACCCGCGATAAATACCGGGAGCACATAGAACCGCTCATCACAATCGCCCATAACAATGGATTTCAATTCATGAATACCAAATGAGCCTATTCCTCACCATCCCAGAAGAACGCATTATACACCGCGGAAACCATTTTTTTCTGATCCGGGATATCTATCCGGTATCACCAGGACATACCCTCATCATTACCAATGAACTGAAAAAAGATTACTTCGAACTATCCAAAGAAGAGCTAGCCGAGCTCCCCTTGATGATCCAAAAAGCGAAAGAACTGGTTGAGGCAGAATTCCAACCGAATGGTTATAACATTGGGATGAACTGCGGGGAAACAGCCGGACAAACAGTTTTTCATTTTCATTGCCATGTTATACCTAGGTATAAAGGAGATATGGATGATCCGCGAGGCGGGGTGAGAGGGGTAATACCAAGGAAACAGAAGTACTAAACCATCTCCACCAACGGCACATCTGCCTCGGCCAAGTTGTAATTAACTAACTCATCCTTCTTCACCCAGGTATATTCATCATGATCCGTCAGCTGATAGCTTGCAGAAATACATGAACAACGATAAGCAATCAAACGAATGGAAAAAGTGGGATAATGATGTACATTTTCTCCCAAGCGCTTCCCTACTTCCACTTCCATTCCCAACTCCTCCAGTAATTCACGTTTGAGGCAATCCGATTCGCTTTCTCCTTCTTCTAATTTACCGCCTGGGAACTCCCATTTACCCGCTAAAGATTTACCGGGTTTGCGGCGAGCAATGAAGATTTCGCCTTCAGGATTAACTATAATGCCGCAGAGGACGGAGATCATGAGGCAAAACGATTGCGGTGTTGATCTAGATAAAGTTTATTTCCATCTGATAAATCACGAATTGATTCTTTACCGGTAACTCCAATTAATTCAAATGCCGATCGTTCGATTTGGTCAGATAAAATGATTTTACCAGTGTCCTCAAAAGATATCAAATGTTTATCGAAAAGCGCATCGTAGGTTGGTGAGAGAAGAATGCCATTGTCTACATCCAGGCGCTGTTCATCCGACGCGTCTCTCCAAGGGACAATGTGTGATGCGATTAAAATTCTTGGATCATTAAAATCAGTTACGGCACATTGGTATTCCCAACGATGCATCACACTTTTTCGATAGGCTCCTTGACCTACTCTTGAAGTGACCAATCCTTTACGCTCAGTCGAATCAGGCATGATTAGTTTATAAGGATTCTGGTCCTCAGCAACAATCTGATTCAATTCTAGATCCTGAGGTTTTATGTATAATTGAACGCCCGCTTTTTTAAAGAAGAATTTAATCCCAATTCGTTCCTTTCCAAGTGTATCATGCGTCTCAAAATACCCGGTATCGAAGAATTCCAATTCGGAAACAAACTTTACATATCCTTTCTGCACATATTCAAAAAGGAAAACTCGCTTACCATTTTGAAGGTGATCACGTAATGCTAAATTTCCCTTTGTAAAGGTCATGTCACCTGCTTGTCCCTCGCCGGTGTAAGAAAACACTTTATCGTTTTCCCATTGATCTTTGTACCCGTGCTGCTTACCTCCGGCTCCACTGAAAATAAAGATGTAAGGATAACTTGAAGACGGACAAATTCCACTCTGACGATTCCCCCCAAACTGATCGTGAATATCCGATCGCTTGTAGATTTGGTTGGGTATGAACGGTGTTTTCGTCATGAAGGTTTATCCAATTAATTAAGTGGAGACGATCGAAACCGAAATTAGTAAAAATCTAAAATGCCACTTCCGTCTTTGAATTATTCAACTGTTGAACTGCATTTTTAAGCAGTTTAAAGTCCCCCGTGGTTTTGCGCGATTTGCATCCTTCATTTCATTGTTTTTATTCGCTTTAAGACTCCAGCAACCAACTACAATTCATGGCTAAAGCCGATATCAATTCTTAAAGGGTATTTTTTCAGAAAACTTCAGACATTATCCGAATTAATTAAGTTTCGAAAGTTGAATTTTTCAGTGTCTCGAACATGCTGTTTACTTTCAAGAATTGTAACATCATTTTCCTCAAGCACTTGATTCAAGGCCTCTAGAGCTTTTGGATAGCCACATCTGAAAATTTCCCGGGATTCAACATCACCATACTTATCACCCTTAACCCTATATTTCTTAAGTTTCTCATGTGTTTTGAACTCAAAATCATTCGCTCTATGACATTTACTCGTATAAACCACCACCCAATCATTTGTGCTTCCAACACCTCTTGAATTCAATTTTGCGATCCTTTTTTCAATTAATTCTGTTGAAGTACCAACCTTCGTCATTTGATTTGCGATACTGCAAGCGATGTAGATATTTGCCGTTTGTTTAGACCTAAGATTAAACGCAATGGAAGCTGGATGGCATTTTAAACAGTGTCCATGTCTATCTCGAATAGTTGGTCCACATCTAGGGCATTGATTCGTATTATATGCAAATAGTTTATCTTGCTCTTTCATTTCCTCACTGCATGAACGAGCGGATCTGCCCTTCGTATCGAAGAATTCATTAATATCCAGTTTATGATATTCGATAAAGTCTAGACGTGTTTTTCCATGACATCTCAAGTACTACACCTCCCCCCGAAACGCCTTCGCCAATATAGCCTGAGGGAGTTGGTCTATTTTTTCTTTTAAATTCTTGTATTGTGCTTCAATAGCATCTACCTTGGCAAATAAACTTTCTACGCGACGAACGATTTCGGTTTGTTCTTTCAATGGTGGCAACTTAAATTGATAGCCTAAAATGTGTTTACCACTTAAATGAGGTATTTGAGTGCCAGTTTGGGTGGAAAATAGATAATTAATGCAAGATTGGGAACCAAGAACATAATAAAGAAACTTGTTTACTAATTTGTCTGTCTCTTTAAATCTTGCTACCCGCTGGACTAAAACGCTCGGAGTATCTTCCTTTTTCGCAATAGCTAATTTTAAACCTGAACTAATAATCGGGCGATCCATGGCAAGAAGCACGTCACCTTCATTTATATACAGTTCATTAAAATTGGCCAGTTTCTCCTCTGGAAAATAAACCGTTTCAGTCCATCTTAAACTTCCTGGTTCGATGTTTTGACCTCTTAATAATCTGATTCCTGAGTCTGAAAATTCTTGACTTTTAAAAGCGAAGCCAACATCCATAACAGCCACATCCCGAATATTACATTCTTCCCATTTAACATTCACTCTCCAGTCCTCCGTCAACTTCCCTGACACCGCTTGCGTTAACACCGCCTGGCGGAATTGCTTCAGGATCTCGGGTACCTTCTCCAAACGGATTTTGACCTCTTCCAAATGCGCAAACAGGCTGTCGAGTTTGGCGACAATGCGCTCCTGTTCTTGGAGGGGGGGGACAAGAACTTCTAACTCATCAACAATTTTTTTATTTATATGTGGCTGAGCAGATCCTAAGGCACTACCTAATATTGTTTCTCTGAGAGCTAAAAGCTGATAAAAAAGAAGTTTATTATCTAATACCTCATTCGGATATATGCCAACTACCGATTGATTTGTGCTTGTTTCAAAATCCAAAAGACCAACCTTTCCTGTGGTTGCACCTGTAAGCGCAATAACTGTTGTACCTTTTGGGAACAACTTTGCCGAACTTTCCTTCAACCCCATTTCAGTAATATACCTTGATGGGCTTGAGATTATTTCATCTTTTAATTTTCCTGAGTTTATCCATGGAATATTTCCATCCCAATATTCCTTTTTGGTAGTACTGGGCGTTCCTCCAGAATGCGTCTTTGCGAATTCAGAAATTTTTTTCTTTTCCCATTTATACTTGTCGCTGTTATCCATCACCCCAACTCCACAATTATCGCATTCACCTCTTTCGTGATCGCCTCCAATTCAGCAAGTGCTGCTTTAGCCAGATCAATCGGTTCACCGAGATCTTCTGCGGAAGTAATACTTTCGTCGGCAATCAATCCCAAATCCAGGGAATAGTTTTTCGCAGCAATTTCTTCCAAGGTCAAGCAGTTCCAGCGTTCGTCTTTAATCGCTGCGCGTTTTGCATGGTCAATGGATCCGTCATACTGGCTTAGGACTTCGGCTCCGCTCAGTCCGCCAGTATAGGCTGTCATAAATTCTTCGAAGGCTTTTTCGGTAAAAGCAGTTCGTTTTCCGTAGTTCGGCGTATTGGTGCGCATGTCGTAATACCACACCTTTTTCGTATTGCCAGTTTCGGAAGTACCACGCGTGAAGAACAGCACATTGGTTTTTACACCTGCCGCATAGAAAATACCCGTTGGCAAACGGAGGATCGTATGCAGGTTGCACTTGTCCATCAAATCACGGCGGATCTTTTGTCCATCACCGTCTTCAAACAATACGTTATCCGGCAATACCACAGCAGCACGTGCCTTCCCGTCCTTTTTCAGACTTCGGTAGATGTGCTGCAAGAAGTTCAACTGCTTGTTGCTGGTCAGGAAGGTCAAATCATCCCGCGAAGGGCGTTCTCCACCTTTCTTCGTTCCAAACGGCGGATTGGCTAAAACACCATCGTATCCTTTCAGTGATTTTCCGAAATCGGTCAGTGTATCGTTCAAGTAAATCGTGCTATCGAGTCCGTGCAACTTCGCATTCATCAAGGCCAGACGGTGCGCATCTTGTACGAGTTCTACTCCACTCAAGGCTTCCGTTTCCTGGAACTTGCGGGTCTTTGCATCAGCAGCGTAAACGTAATCGTAGCGCTCCTTCAAGTAATGGTCGAGCGCAATCATGAAACCAAAGGTTCCACAGGCAGGATCGTTCCATTTCTCTCCGAGTTTGGGAGCCATCAATCGCACCATCGCATTGATCAGCGGTCGCGGCGTAAAGTACTGTCCTGCTCCACTTTTCTTTTCGTTCGCATTGCGCTCCAGCAAATCTTCGTAGATCTGTCCCATGGTATCGCGGTCGTGCTCGTCGTACCAGTCAATCAGATCGATCTGTGTAATGAGCGTGCGCAGGTTCACCGGTTTGCGCAGCGTCGTCGACGCATTCAGGTAAATTTCCTTGATCGTTTCGTTATCTGCCTTGGTGCTGATGTTCGCCAGCATATCGCGGTAACGGTCGAACAGTTCCTTGTTGTCCTTGATGTCTTTGAGCGTTTCCCAGCGGTATTCGTTCGGGATCTGTTCCGTAAAGCCTTTCACATCGGAAAGTTTTAGAAACAGAATGTACGTCAGCTCATTCAGGTACTGGTGATAGGTCACCCCATCGTCGCGTAGGACGTTACAGAGATTCCAGAGTTTTTGGGATATTTCGGTTGAGGACATGTAATAACGTTATTTCTCTTTTAGGAATTCATCTATCCAATTCCTTTTCATTTCATTTTCTTTATCAATAATTCCTCCTTTGAGCCATATTTGAAACCAAATCATACCTTCTTTGACCTTAGTTTTATCGAAAATGTAAGAACGAGCAAATAATTCAATCAATGTAATAAGAATGAGTAAACCTATTAAAGCAAATTGACCAGTTCCTAATGTATCCATCCACTTTGCAAGTATTGGTATTGATTTCAATAATATGCCCAGGGTAATAGGTAAAAATGTCAACATAAGCACTCTTAACATGTACAGCACTTTTTTTCTTTCCAAATGCCTAAATTCAATCCATTTTATGTCAGCATTATTCCGAGCCTCATTCTGCCTTTCATTTGTCTTTCGCTTATTTTCTTCCTGCTCCTCCCTTTCAAAATACCAGTCAAGCTTCTCTTGTAATTCCCTGTTTTGAATGGCAATATCCTTCAATTCTTGTTGTTGCCTCTCATGTTCCCTTAGAACTCTCGTATTGAATTCTTCATCGCTCAGAAAGTCTAAAGCATCTTCAATAAATTCGGTATC
>Ga0315904_10005474_pt1 | contig 17611 bp, 41 predicted proteins | sample LakEriMetagenome_6_FD_203529 | JGI IMG/M metagenome (GOLD analysis project Ga0315904, IMG submission 203529) | Freshwater fungal communities from buoy surface, Lake Erie, Ohio, United States - Buoy 12 MA120 | ecosystem: Environmental > Aquatic > Freshwater > Lake | place: USA: Lake Erie, Ohio...
TCAGCTCCAATTACACAAAGACCAGCTCCATCATTAGGTTTAAGTGAAGATGAAAAACTCTTAACAAGACTATCACCTAACTATGGCGGCTTACAAGTTTATGGTAGAGGATATTAATTATGGCATTTTTTGACACAAATACTGGTTTTGGAGACTTGTTTAGTGGCATGAATATTTTTGGTGCTAGACAACCTGAATACTTGGGCGGTTTATTAACTACAGATCAACAAGAAAAGTTAAAAAACCAAGCATTACTATCAGGCCTTATTGGTGCAGGCGCTACATACTTAGCTACTCCTAAAAACCAAGGCTACGGATCACCGTTACCATACCTTGCTAAGTCATATCTAGGTGGTATGCAAGCATCACAAGGTGTTTATAACACAGCAACTGAAAATGAAATGAACAAGCTCAAGATCCAAAAAGAACTTAGAGATGCTCAACTAGACTATCTAAAAGCTATTCCTACTGATATTCGTGAGTTTGAATATGGTCAAAAAAACCCAGCATTCTTTGAGCGTCAAGAAAAACTAAAAACTTTAGCAGCTCCTAAAACTAATGTGGTTACTAACGTATCTAACAAAGAGTTTGCATCTAATGTTATTAAAGATCTTGAAGGTAGTTTAAATGCAGGTATGGATGCACAAAGCACATTGCCAACATATAGAACAATGAGACAACTTATTGATGAAGGTGTAAAAACAGGTGCAGGTGCTGAAACCGCTAAAACAATTTCTAAAGCAGGTCAATTACTTGTCCCAGGCTTTAATGTTGACGCTACTTCTAAACTTGAAGCATTTGACTCATTATCTAAAAATGTTATTATCCCTCAAGTTAAAAAACTTGGTGCTAACCCAACAAATACAGACTTGCAATTCATTGTTGACTCAGCTCCATCTATTGGCAAAACACCTGAAGGTAATAAACTATTACTTAATGCACTTGAAATTGGCGCTCAACGTGATGCTGAACTTGCTAATTGGACAGCAGACTGGCAACTTAAAAATGCTAACCTTATTGAAACAAGTCCATCACAAGCTAGAGCTAAATTGTTTAAAGACAAACTTGCATTTACTAAAGACTTGCAAGCTAGAACTGCTCCGGATGTTCTTGCTATTAAGTCACAATTGCCAAACATGGTTCAAAGCGGTGCAGGTGTTATTAAAAACAAAAATATACTATTTAAGTAAGGACTAAACATGGCTCAAGATCCAAAAGCAGTTATTCAAGAACTGTATTTTGACTTATCTGCTGGTAGAGACCAAGGTAATTTAAGTAAACAAGGTGAGACTGTTTTAAATGCTATTGAGACTGGTGTAGTAACACCACAAAGCATTGGACAGTATTTGCAAGGTGCTACATTAAATTTCTCAGATGAATTACTAGGTACACTTAATTCTGTATTTGGTAAGAAACCAGGCGTTATCTCTCAAGCAGCTAAAGAAGCAGGATATGGTGACATTACACCTAGACAAGCTGGTGTAGGTTTAGAGCGTTTAGCATTAGAGCAAACAGCATCTGAAAGTCCAGTTAGATCTATTTTAGAACAAGTTGGAGGCGGAGCTATTCCTGCTTTTATTAGTAAGGGAAGTACATTACCATTAACTTTAGGAAAGGCTGCTGTACAAGGCTTTAAGTCAGGTGCAATTGCAGGTTTTGGTGCAGGTGAAGGTAGCCCAACTGAACAATTAACTTCTTCAGCTATTAGCGGTGTAGCAGGTGGTATAGCATCCCCAGCATTACAAGCAGGCGCTAGAGTTATTAAGAATGTGTCTCAACCTATTCTTAAGTCTATGTTTGCTGATCCAAATGTAACAGGTTTACAAGCTGGTAGAAACCTTGTTAAAGAAGCATTAAAGTCTGACGTAGGATCAGTAGATGAAGCTATTAATACAGTACTTCAAAACTCTGGTAAACCATATACATTGGCTGATATTGGCCCTAATACTAGAGCTTATTTAGATGCTGTAAGTCTTATTCCATCACCAGCAAAACAAACTGCTAAGAAGTTCTTAGAACAACGTGATAAAGGTATTTCAGCACGTTTAACTTCAGACTTACAAGACGCATTTGGCACTACAGCATCATTCTTTGATGAGTTTAACGCACTTAAAACAGCTAGAACTGATCTAGGTAAAAAGATGTATGCTAATGCTTTTAATAAACAAGTGCCAGTCAATAAAGAACTTACAGACTTATTGGGCCGTCCAAGTGTACAGCAAGCTTATGCTAGAGGTATTAATATTGCACAAGAAAAAGGTATTAAAGTACCTAACGTTGCAGTCAATGCTCAAGGCCAATTAGTCACAGCAGATAATAAACTTGTTGATAAAGTAGATACAGAATTCTTACACTACGTTAAAATGGGTTTAGATGATCTTGTATATACAGGTAAGTCACCATCTAGCGGTATCGGTAATACACAATTAAACTCTATCAAAGATACTAGAGCGCAATTCTTAAATTACATTGACAAGAATAACCCATCTTATAAGTCAGCACGTAATTACTGGGCAGATGATACAGCTACTATGGATGCTATGCAGTCAGGTAGAACATTCTTAAAAGCTAACCCAGATCAATTAAAAGCTGATATTAAGAAAATGTCTACATCTGAAAAAGAAGCATTTAGACTAGGTGCTATGTCAGATCTTATTGAGCGTGTAGGTGGTCAGTCTACAGATACAGTTGTACCTATGACAGCTAACGTAGCACGTAACATTCTTAAAGATCCTAAACGTGTAGCACTTATTAAAGCTACTTTCCCAGATAATGAATTAGGCCAAAACAAATTTAACCAGTTCATTAAAAACTTCCAAACAGAAATGGAAATGAAAACTACATCTAGTCAAGTATTAGCTGGATCACAAACAGCAGGAAGACAAGAAGCAGCTAAAGCAGTACGTGGCACTATTGCTCAAGAAGCACCAAATATTGATGCACAAAGTCTCATATTTAACGCTCTTAAAATGGATGCTACACAAATGAATGAACAGCAACTCAAGTCAACAGCTAACGAAGTAGTTAAGATATTGACTGAGACTGATCCAAAACGACTACAACAAATTGCAAAAGAACTTACTACACGCAGACCATCTGAGGTTGTTTCAGATGTATTAACTAGAGGCGGAAGAGCGCTTATTAGTCCATACACAACCGGTGGCGTTGCTGGTAAGTTTGGAGCTACAACTCAACAAAGATATTTCCCAGGCCTCTTGGGTACTCCACAGTAAAGGAATAGCAATGAGCGAGATCGATCCATTTAAGTATGGCCAACTTGTGGCTCAAGTTGACCAGATGGAAAAGAAAATAGATAAATTAGAAGCAGGTATGGATGAACTTTTAGCGCTAGCCAATAAGTCTAAAGGTGGTTTCTGGGCCGGTATGACTATAGCATCATTTATTGGTGGTTTATTCACATTTATTATGCACAATTGGTTAGGAAAATGACATTCATTACAGAGAACAATATAGCGAATTTATATTCTGCATTAATAGAGTTCCCTGTATTTGATGAATATAAACTTCCGCCTGCATCCAAAGTAGACTTCGTAGTAGTGCGTGACGATACTATATGCGGACAATATGAACCGCCTGAAGCTGGTGAACCTCATGTTATCACTATATCTACAGCTAAATGCGGTCATTTAGATACAGTATTAAAAACTTTGTGTCATGAAATTATACACATGATATGTTATTTAGAGTCACCTAAAACAGAAAAGTACGCAACCCATAAAGGTTTATTTTTAAAACTACAAAAGAGAGTAGCTAACACACTTGGCTACGATCCTAAAGAACTATAAGGAGTATTATCATAGATCCAATTACAATTTTATCTGCATTTGCACCAGTTGTTATGGACTTAGGCAAGTCTCTTATAAACCGTTTTGTAGCACCTAGTGAATTTAAACCTGCTACAATAGAACAATATGCTAAAATGAAAGAAATTGACTTAGAGTTTTTTAAGGTCATGAATGAAGCAGGAAGTGGTAACCCATCTTATCCATGGGTAGAAGCCATTGCAAGACTTATGAGACCTGCTATTGGCCTTATTGTATTAGCAACATGGGCAACTATGCACCTACAAGGTATCGCAACACAAGAAGTAGATAACTTTGCTAGTGCTGTTGGTTTCTATCTCTTTGGGGAACGTAGTTTATTCTACATTAAAAAGAAATGATCGTATTAAACATACTAAACTTTATCGGTTTAGCTATACTTAAACTATTAGTTGTTTCATTGCTATTCGTAGCCATGGGCTTCTCGATATTATTCATGTATGCCATGCAATATCTGACTCAAGCACTTAACTATATAGACAAAAATGTTAATTGAAGTAAAACGGTTTGAATTCAAAGATACACATACAGTAGGTAAGATGTATGTAGATGGTGTATATGAATGTTATACACTAGAAGATGTAGTCAGAAATGGCAGTAAAGTTATAGGTAAGACTGCTATACCTACCGGTGAATACAAAGTCATTATAGACGCATCTGTACGCTTTAAACAAGATATGCCACATATACTAGACGTGCCTAACTTTACAGGCATACGTATTCATGCTGGCAATACTTCAGAACATACAGACGGATGTATATTACTTGGCACAACATGGACAGGTGGAGACTTTATTGGTAACTCTAAGTTAGCATATAACAAGTTCTTTAAGAAGTTAAAGCAAGCTAAAAAAGCTACTATTAAGATATGCTAGAGTATTTGATCTGCGATATTCTATGCGCTATAGATCACTTTAAATACGTTTTGTTATTCATTATTATGTATTTAGTGTATAATAAAGTATCTCAAAACTAGGAGAGTTACTTGAAATATAGATCAGTCTTAGTCATATCTGACATGCACATCCCTTATCACCATCCGGACGCATTTGCATTTTTAAAAGCGTTAAAAAAACAATTTAAGTTTGACCACATAGTCAACATAGGTGATGAATTAGATCATCATGCTATCTCTATGCACGAACATAACCCAGACTTATATTCTGCCGGACATGAATTAGAACAGTCTAAAAAGTATGTTCAAGAATTAGAAAAGATATTTCCTAAAATGACTATAGTTCATAGTAACCATAGCTCATTAGTATACAGACGTGCATTAAAACATGGCATGCCTAGAGGATACCTAAAAGACTATAATGACTTTTTAGGGGTGGGTAAGGGCTGGAATTGGGTGGATGACCACACAATAACATTAAGTGATAACTCTAGGTGTTTCTTCACTCATGGCCTCTCTGCAGACGTTTTAAAGGTAGCCCAGCAGTATGGAATGAATACTGTCCAGGGTCACTATCACACTAAATTTAGTATTGGATATTACAGTAACCCAGATGCACTTATTTGGGGGATGCAAGTAGGTTGTTTAATACATCAAAAGTCTATGGCATTTGACTATGCTAAGAATTTTAAAAGCAGGTTCATTGTAGGCTGCGGTGTAATTGTAAATGGACAACCTAAATTAATGCCTATGGTTCTTAACACAAACGGTAGGTGGATCGGAAAAATAGTATAGAAAGGTTTATCATGCAAATTCAGCCATTAATTGACCAGTTGGTAGGCGATAAAATTGTAGAGGCTGAAGCGTATTTTGATGAGAATGTACTTGCTTTAACATTCGAGTCAGGTCTTTATGTAGAAATTACAGTTGACTCTGTACACTACGAACTCCCAGAATTAGATGACTAAAGGATAGCATTATGAAAGTAATAAGAGGACTTGTCGTTGATGACAATGGTAAACCATTGCCTAACGTACCTAAGCTCACTAAACAAGACGTTAAAGATATGGCTCAGTATGCTGCATCAGGCGCATCTATGGCCATTCCTCCTATCGGCATTCCGCTAGGCATTTATGAAGCCTATCAAGGTTATAATAACCAAAACCCTATCCAAGGTTTATTAGGTGGTTTAACTACTGCCGGAGGCGTTGCAGGTACTATTGCTAAAGCTCCAGGCGCTGCATTAAAATATGCAGAAGGTCAACGTAAACTTTCACCAGTCAATATTAATATTGAAGCTACCTCTCCAAGTATATTACAAAAAGCTAGTGAGACACTTGGAGGCCGTGCATTATCTGATCTAAGATATGGTGCTGCTCAAGAAGGCGCTGCTGCTAAAGGCATGAAATATGCAAATGTACCTCCATCTAAAGTACAAGGTGTATGGGTAGATCCAGCAAGTAACGTAGAAGAATTTAACAGAGTATACAGCCAAAACTTAGGACCTATCAATAGAATGAATATTCAGAAGTCTGGACCATTGTCACAGTACGCTCAGTCTATGGGCGGTGATCTAGGTCAATGGGGTGTAGGTGCTACACGTTTTACTAAAATACCTATGAACTTAAATAAAGATGCTGCTAACGGTGTGTTATTTGAGAACGTATCATCTAAACAAATTATTGAAGCAGGTAAAAAGCTTAACCCTAAAGGTGGCGTAGTATCAGCAACGCCTAATGGTGGTATGTTGGTATTTGATCCTAACGGTGCTATGAGTGCTAAACAATTAGCAAGTGAATTAAAAGGCGTAGCTAAGAGTCCTAAATATGGACTCCTAGACTCTGCCTATTTTGATACTAGTGCTGCTGGTCAAGGTGCTTATATGAACCCTGTTGATGAGCTACTTCGTCTAAGAGGCTTTTAAGTCTTTTAGGTTCAAACTCGTATTCCTCATAAAAGTTATTTAAAGCATAAGATAAAAAAGCTCCCTTAGCGGCAGCTACTGCAGGATAATGAGCCTTGATATAAGGCTCACTTCCTTTCAATACATTCGCATATAATTCACCTAATGCTTCACAATAACACCGTTCTATAAAATTACATGCTACCTCAATATACTTTGGTACTCTGTGAGTTTTATAATGTTCTATTTGATCATCACTCAACCCTAGCCAGTCTATTAAGTCTTCATCATCTAAGTCTAGTCGGTGCTTCCATTCATTAAAGTTGAAGTGCGTCATCTTCTTCCTCCTCTTCAATGTCATGATCATACTTCCAAGCCTCAACTAAATGCTCTGCAATTTCATAGTAGTTTACTTCTCTTAAAAATGCTCCAGCATAGTCAGCTATTAAACCATCTCTATGATAGTCACAGAATACTATTTCATCTGCATAACTTTCTAACTGTTCGCTAAGATCAAACACATCCTTAGAATAGTCAGATATATCAAAGTTATCAAATATTTCTAAATTAACTCTCCATGTTTCGTAATTGGTCCATCCATTATATTTGTTATCTGTAGTCATTATGCAGCCTCCTTTATAGATACTTTAGGTTCGTCATAGATAAACTTTGGCGCACCGATAATTGTAGACTCAGCTCTTAATGGAGCAATAACACCAGCGCAGTCAGGGCAGTCAAGATCAACCAATGCTGGTTTAGTGCCATTTTGACTTAATGCTGCCTTCTTATTCTTAACTCCAGAGATATACTCTGCTGCCTTATTAAAGTCACTTAAGAATGTAAAGTCATAATTACCAGGCTCATTAGATACTGACTCTGGAAATACTCTTCTAAAGTCAGGATACTTACCTTCTACTGGACGTGCTTCTAACCTTACTACATCATTAACAACGTGTATTTTCTTAACCACATTGTTTTCAACTTCCAATGATATGCTAGCTGCACCTAATGTTGACTTAACTTTGAGTAACGCATCAATAGTCTCAATAGGAATAACTACTCCTAATGTATCTCTACCGTGCTTTACTTCATCATGATAGACTGCTGTACTTAATAGCCTGTGGCCATCAGTTGCAACAAAGATAGTGTTATATTTATTAAACTCAACATAAACACCGTTTAGATAATACCTTACGTCTTTTTTAGCCACAAAAAGTTTAAGTGCTTTTAAATGGCCAAGTTGTACTAATACTTCATAATTAAATGTTGTCATGCTTTTCTCCTTTAGCAAAATTTCTTGATCGCCTGCAAGTAGATAATAAATTAGCGATATGTGTATGCTATATATTTGCTAGCATGATGTCAACACTTTTTTTCAATTATTTTCAATTATTTTATAAGTCATTGTTTTAATTAAGTTTCCACCATGTATTTATATAGCTTTTTAATGCTTCTCTTCCATGATCTATGTAAATAAGTTTATCTTTACTCACTTGATAAAACTTACCAACTTGAGTCCATTCATCATCACTATGGCCATATATAACTAAAACGGTAAAGTTTTCTTGAGCCGCCAGGCCTTTTAATACTATTTTTTGTCCTAATGACATAGGTTCATTATCATGCTTCCATTCACCTACTAAGAATTTTCTACCGTCTTTACATACAACCATATCTAAGTTTGTTGGCAATATATTTTTACCTGGGATCATTCCAGACAAAAAGCCAAAGTCTACAAACTTGGCATTACTATTGCGCATTCCTAGCTTCATACGCAGATGATCATATCCTTTGATACTGTACAAACAGTTACAGATCCATCTGGTCCAATGATAGTTTGACTAAAAGACTTTTCAGTCCAAAATATAGCTAGTGCAACCATAACAAGTCCAAATATTAAATATATTTTATTCATCATCAAACCTCTGTAGTTGAGCTTCAATTTCAGGAGGGTTTACTGCTTCTTCATCTCTTAAAACTGAAATAAGTTTATTTTTAAACCATTCAGACTTAGCTAAGTCTTCTTCTACATTACCTTTAAATGGATAGCGTAAGTCATATTTCATCTTACTACCTTTAAGGTATCCTACAAATTCTTCTCTAGTTAAACGGCTTTCAATAATATCTATAGTCTCTAGGCCTCCGATATTATAATGTTTAGGGTGGTTTACTGGATCATTCATACTATCTCCTATAAATAAAACAACATTGATGACTTCTTACGTGCCTTCATCAAAGACTGTTTATTTGTCAATGGCAAAGGCAATTTAACAAGGCCCTGATCTTCTAACATCTTGGCCCTATATCTGGTAATGTGGCATTCATGATATATTTGTTTTCTTATAGCTCCAGGGTGAGCTTCCATGTAAGCTTTGATCTGGTCAGCTTTTTTTCTATCGTCTAGTAGTGTATACATCATAGTCCATTATTAGCTTCTACCAAGCGCTTGGTATCGTATTTTGACATTCCTTTATATTCCTCTACAGGCTCACCTCTATACAAAGGTGTTATTTTTATATGATGTGTTTTACCTTTTAGATCTCTTAAGTATGATAATTCATTAGGATGAAATGACCACAAATAAGACTTCATAAGATCACCGGTAAAGGTGTCAAACTCTTCAAACAGATACGCTGCTGGTTTATCCATAATAGCCTCAATAAAATATGTGGTTACCTATCGCCACTTTAGCTGGTTTATCATTGGCCCACACAGGTTTAATATCTTTTCTATGAAAATACGTTGCACCTTTTGTTGGGTCTTTTACTTTCTTATGCAGCACATTATACGCCATGTTTAAATAAGGTTGCAACTGAAATTTTGATGCTAGTTCAACATTACCTATAAATGAAAATTGTTTTGGCTTATATAACTCATTGCACACGTTTTTAGTATTTTGCGCTCTATTCATTAATACGTACATAACTGCCGTTTGACCAGAGGTCGGCTCTCCTCTACTTTCATGGTAGGCCGCCAGGGCCAGGCACATTGCTGCTGTTTCTATTCCCATTATGAGTCTCCTTTTAAAGCATAATACTCATCATGTCCAAACTTATGAATGAGCATATTTTCTATATGGTGTCTATCATATCCGGATAATATAAGACATATATCAGCTACAGGGTTCTTTTCCTTCATAAGCCAATTGTAAGACACCTTCCTACTATGCGTATTAGTACCGCATATCTCTGTGATGGCCTGTATCATAATGGCCATTAATAATTTACCTTCCGGTGTTAGTATAAGTTCTGATCTAAGCGACTCCTTTACCTCTATCATTTGCTTACTTTCTTTTAATGTTTTTACTGATAGCGAAAACTCACTTTATAACTGATAATGAAATGGCAATATTGCATTAACATATTAAAGGACATTATCATGTGGACAACTCCAGCAGTTAGTGAAATGCGTTTTGGCTTTGAAGTCACAATGTACGTAATGAACAAGTAATTGTTTAGTGCTTGGGGATGCGCCTTAAAATGGCACATCCTCATCTGCACCTTCAACCGCAGGTCCACTTGCAACATATTCACCCTTAGGTGCTACCTTGCCTGTGTAAAGCGGTTTCTTAGATCCTTCTTCAACTTCATTCTTAAATACTGCAGCAGTATATTCTTTACCATCTACATTGATGTTAAATGAAATATACTTACTTCCTGTTTTACTTTCACGTAACCATCCAGCAATTCTATTACTGTTATCATACTCGGCCATACTTTACTCCTTATTAAAAATTGGTTTCTTAGTCCAGCGTTTAGGCTCTATGTCATCTTCAACATATTTCATAAACTCTAGCGCTAATGGCGTATACCATTCAAGCCAGGCTTTACTTCTATTTACAACTTGTATCTTTGTTTCATTTGGTGTCCATATATAAAAATACGCATGAGGCACTTTACATACTTCCATTTGCATTTGCATCTGAAAGTAATAGCGTTCAGGGATCTCTTTATATACTTCTTGAGAGTAAGGACACTTGATCTCAATGACATTACCATCATAATACCCATCTGGACTTGCACCAAAAGGTAATTTATCATGCAATATAAATTTATTACCAGGCTCTACAATGTCATCAAATTCTTTTTCTAGTGCAGATAATGCAATAGGTTCATGAATATTTCCATATTCAGTCATCTCATTGCCTTCAAATGGCGGCTCACGTAAAGTCATTTGACGCCATAACTTTTGTCTTTCATATACAGCCGACCAAGCGTTGCTAGCTGTAATTACATTATGACGTCTATTATCTGTTAAATGACTCATGCAGACTTCTTAAGCTCGTTAGCAAACTCACGTACTTTTTCTTGTAGCTCTGGGCCTAATGCAAAGAATGCTTTTTTAAGTTCACCTTTAGCGTTGGCTTCAGTCAATAAGTCTTTAGCATCCTGAATTTTACTTTCAGTAATTACTTCAGCTTCAGGCTCTACAGGTTTAGCAGAGTCAATAGCATCATGCTCAACTATTTCAAAGGCATTGGTCCATAAGTAACGTCTTAAGTAAGTTTGTACTGCACCTAAGTTTTGTACATCATGGCAACCTTTTAAAGCTGCTGAAGACATAGGACATTTGAACTCAATAAACTGAGCCGGATCTTCTACGTCAGTAATACTTAAAATAGCTATGTCAGTATAAAAAGTAACATGGCCACATAAACCAAGGTCGTTACATATATTTTGAATAGTAGGTAAGAAGTCACCTAGTTCAAAGTATTTATATCCAGCAAATTTATTTAAACCTGACTTTTTAAGATCAGTATTCTGTAACCTAATACGTGCTTCTTGTAATTTTTTAAAGACTGTCATCTTTACTCTCCTGTAATTGTTTTATTTGTAGCTCTCTAATGTAATGTTCTTTTTGATCTGCTTTATCATTTGACTCACGTAGATCTTCATTCATTAGCTGTAGTTGTTCAATAATTCTATTTAGTTCGTCCATATATAACCTCCGTAAATTAATATGAGTAGTAACACTACCACAACAAACCTATTTGATGCAACATCTTCATTTTCAAAACTTTCACCGGATCTATAATTAACACCATAACGTTCTCTATAAGTCCTGGGAGTTTTAAAGTCCCATTGGTTATACCAGGTGTAATGTTTATCTTTGTCCCATTGAAAGTTATCCATCATGCTTCTCCTGCTGCTCTAATTGATATTGCTCTTCAAGTTCTTTTTGTCTCCAGAATTCTTGTTGATCTAAATATTCATCATAGTCTAACCATCTTTCATCCATTATTCACCTCCTTTGATATTTTGAATATCATTTTCAAAGTCAGCAAATATTTCATCTATAGTTAAAGTTCTATGAGGACCTGTTCTATTAAAAAAGTTTTCAAATACATTTGGGTTATTGTTTGCCCATTCACCACATTTTGGTACTGGTTTTAAGTTAGGTAGTTTTTTGTTTGTATCCATTATTCTCTCCTTGTTAATAAATACTACAAACGAATGGTGATCTTATTGAAATAAAATGTCAAGCATTTTAGCAAAATATTTTTCTTGCTCTATTTTTATGCTAGCAGTATACTACCGCCCTATGGATGATACAGTTGAATTTTGTATGAAAGGACGTGTATTATACCATATTTCAATGTATTACGCTTAAGGAGAGTGTATGAAAATAAGAAACTGGAGTAAGTATCAGCATTACCACGATAGATGTCCGCCCTGGATAAAGGTCCATAGATCATTATTAGATGACTTTGAATGGCACAATTTAGATCCATTATCCGCAAAAATGCTTATTAATTTATGGTTGCTGGCCGCAGAGGATATTGATGGTAATTTACCATCCGTAGACACTATGGCTTTTAGACTAAGAATTGAAAAGTCTTTATTAGTCAAGTGTTTATCTTCACTTACACCATGGTTAGAAGAGCTAGATAGCAACGTGCTAGCAAACATGGAGCAAAGTGGGGGTACAGAGACAGAGACAGAGACAGAGACAGATCCTGTGGAGCAAGTTTCTATAGAAGAAACTTTCAATAGGTTTTGGAAGTTATATCCTTCTATAAGAAAAGTAGCTAAACAAAAATGTTTTGAACGTTGGAAAGCTAAAAAGTATTATAAGATAGCAGATCAAATTATTGGTCATGTAGAAGCAATGAAACAAAGTAAGCAATGGAAGGATGGGTACTCGCCAGCGCCAATAACGTACATTCAGCAAATGCGTTGGTTGGATGATATTGAGGTTGAACGTAAACCGTGGGAGGGTGGAATATGAAACAACATAAATGGCATAAAGAAATAAAACATTTGGCTGATGGCGGTGAAATAGAATACAGAACTAAATTAGGTAAAGGTATTTGGAGTGATTGGTCAGTTTGGGATGAAGATTATTTTCCTGAATTTAACAATGATATAGCAGATGAAGAATATCGCATTAAACCACAACCTAAAAAGCCACAATATTTAGATATATATTTTGAATATGCAAAAGGTAATCATATGTTTACTACAGATAAAGAGTTTAAATCATATTATGATCATACTGATTTTAGGTATATAGGCAAAATTAAACTAGAGGCGGAAGAATGAATATCAATGACGCAATGAGTAAACTGACGGTTAGTCAACAAGAGGTAAATAACTTTTACAATGGAGAAACTTATGGTAACGAATTTAAAATTAAAAGTGCAAATATTTTTATTGATGATCTGCTTAAATACTACTCTACTGAAGTACACGCTGGCAAGACGTTACCGTGGACTAAAACGTATGATAAATTCCATGTTCGTCCAGGGGAGGTAAGTCTGGTCACCGGCCCTAGCGGCCACGGCAAGTCAATGTGGCTTTCACAAGTAATATTGCATTTGATGAAAAGCTCAATATGTTTAGTAAGTAGCCTTGAGATGAGGCCGGTACTCACTATGGCTCGTATGGTGGCCCAGGCTTTAGGGTCACAAGAGCCTACAGATGAGTATGTCACTCGGTTCTGTGAGCGTGCAGCTAGTAAACTGTATATCTACGATCAGACTGGAGTCACTACATCTGAAGACATGATAGCTACATTGTATTGGGGTAAGCATGTGTTAGGTGTAGAGGTGTTTGTGATAGACTCATTAATGAAAATGGCTGACATTGCAGAAGATAATTACAATGCTCAGAAACTTTTTGCTGATAGACTTGCAGTCGTATGTAGGGATCTTAATATACATATTTTTTTAGTAGCACATACTAGAAAACTATCAGACGAGGAACAGATACCAGACGCAACGGACATCATGGGCAGTTCGCATCTGCGCAACCTGAGCGATAATATCTTATGCTGCTGGCGCAACAGATACAAAGAACGTTTAAAAGATGAAGGCAAGACACCGGATGCTGATTTAAAACTTATACCAGATGCAAAGATCTTTATTCAAAAACAGCGTAATTTTCAGTTTGAGGGATCATTTAATTTCTGGTATGATCCAAAAGGTTTACGTTATAAGGAGAGTCCATGAAAACAGCAAACGAGTTCTTAAAAGAAATACAAAAAGTATTTGGTCAAGTAGAATACAAAGCTACTTCAAATGATGGTAAAGTATTTAAAAGCAAAGGATGGGAGAGTAAATATGACAAAGAGAATGACAGTAAGCGAAGTGAATTTCCAAGAGTTTATAAGTCTAATACAAGATGAAATAAAAACTAATGGACATGTTGATGTTAAGTTTTCTGATAAAGGTAAAAAGTTAAGATCAAACTCACAGAATGATAAGTACTGGGCTATGTTAAAAGAGTTAGGTGACTATCTCGGATACCATGACTATGAACTACATGAACTTCTTACTTTCCAAAACTTGGCTGAAACTAAAGTAGTTGCTGGACGTAATGTCACACACGTCCGCTCTACTACAGATCTTGATACTAATGAATTTTCTGACTATCTTGAGCAAGTGCGTCGTTTTGCCATTGAGTACGGCTTTAGGTTTCCAAGTGATATATCGCAACACTAAACTTTTAAAAATTTTAAGAGACATTCCATGTCAGTCATGCGGTGCAAGTGACGGTACTGTAGTGGCTGCACATAGGAATGAGGGAAAGGGCATGGGTCTTAAAAATTCGGATGCGCTCACATGCAGTCTATGTTATCATTGTCACTATGAATTAGATGCTGGTAATAAACTTACCAAGGATCAAAAGCGTGATATGTGGAATAGAGCATACGTAAATACTATGCAATATCTTTGGGAACATGACATGATAGGAATTAAATAATGGGTAAAGGATCAGCACCAAGGCCATATAGTGTAGACCAGGATACGTTTAGCAATAACTGGGATGCAATATTTAAAAAGGAAAAGAATAGTGATGATGTATCACCTCATGCTTATGAATATGAACTTAATAAGTCTACAGGTGAAGTAGAAAAAACTTTTAAACAAGGTATCTATAAACCAAACCAAGGACAATTTAATGGCAGGAAAGTCACCGACACAACTAACACTAGCGAAACTTCAGAAGGAAAATTATCCTCTAGTTCAGATAGTGGAAAAGTGGAATAGCTGGGGAAGAGTAAGACAAGATCTTTTTGGTTTTATAGATGTACTGGCTATTGACGAAGAAGGTAATACAGTAGCCATCCAGACCACTTCAGCATCAAACGTATCGGCACGGATCAAAAAAATTGCTGATAGCGATAATGTTAAACATGTACGCAATGCAGGCTGGAAAATATTGGTCCACGGATGGTATAAACAAAATAACCGTTGGCATGTTAGAGAAGTAGATGTGTCATGAAAGTAACAGCCATTCAAACAAAAGCATATCGCATGAAGGATATGTTGTTAGATGTAATAGATAAAGACGAAGTTATTACATGTAAAGAAATAGCTACACGTGTAGGATTAAAGTTTAACGATATTAAATTTGTAGTAATTAAACTTGTAGAGTGGGAATTATTGTGTGAGATCAGAGGAGGCAAAAACCTTTTCTATCACAAACCAAAAAAACATTATCTCCAGGAGCTTTATCATCCAATGCCAAACTTTAAAATATTAAGTGTTTATAGACATACTGCAGATCAAGATAAACATAGCGTACGAAACCCATATAGAGGCATTGAGTCTTTTAATGCTAGTATCCTAGGAATTCAACATGATCCATATTGATAGACTTATGCAGATATTAGATGACTGGGCCTTATGGATGAAGTCGGATAATCACCGTCTAGGTTATCCGTCTAAGTCACTTGGACTCTCTTCAGGGGGAGAGTCTACAGTTGACTCATTTGATGAAATGATAGATATACAAGACCTTTCTAACGTCCATGTGGTCGACTCTGTTATTCATAGCTTACCTGGTGAGCAGCAAGATGCCATATATCATAAATACTTACACTCTAAGAAGCCTATTGCATTTGAATATAAGCTAGAATTAGCTATGGACAACCTTTTAACCATAGTATCAAAAAGAATTAATGCCTAGTATCTTGACAAAACGCATTTCCGTGGTAAAATATCACGCAATGGGATAACTACGCCCATAAACTCCGTAACTCTCCGTAAACCCTATCTTCACCGGTAGGGTTTTTTATTTTATGCGTCCCAAAATTTGCAGTACATGCGGCCAGCCGTATGATGACACCGGCTACGAACAATGTCCAGAGTGTCAGTTTGATCACACTTTTATAAGGATACCAAATGAAGAAGCCAACCACAAAAATGGGCAAAGCCAAAAAAGTATCAAAGGTAATGAAGGAGTGGAAGGCAGGAACTCTTCACTCAGGAAAAAAAGGTCCAGTAGTAAAGTCTAAAAAACAAGCCGTAGCTATCGCACTCAGCGAAGCTGGTATGTCTAAAAAGAAAGGTAAATAATTATGCCAATGGTCGGAATGAAAAAGTTTGCTTATACAGAAAAGGGCAAAAAGGAAGCTAAAGAGTACGCAAAGAAAACTGGTAAGAAAATGGCTGCTAAGCCTATGAAGAAGGCTGCTAAACGTGGCAAATAAACCAGGACTCTATGCAAATATAGCTGCTAAACGTGCTAGAATTAAAGCAGGTTCAGGCGAAAAGATGCGCAAACCAGGTACTAAGGGAGCGCCAACTGCTAAAGCATTTAAACAGTCAGCTAAGACAGCAAAAAAGAAATGATTAAAAAAGGTAAAGAAACATTCTCAGGTTATAATAAACCTAAGAAAACTCCTAGTCATCCTACTAAGTCACACGCAGTATTGGCTAAAGAGGGTGACAAAGAGAAGCTTATACGCTTCGGTCAAAAAGGCGTAAGTGGCGATAAAACAAATACAGATAGAGCAAAGTCTTTCAAAGCAAGACACGCTAAAAACATTGCAAAAGGAAAAATGTCCGCAGCATACTGGGCTAACAAGGTTAAGTGGTAAAGTTAGATATATACGTAGGATATGATGGTAAGGTAGAGCCGGTGGCTTATCATAACTTTTGCCAGTCAGTTATAGAAAAGTCATCTATACCGGTAAGTTTTACACCATTAGCATTAAATACTTTAAAAGACTACGAAGAAACACATAAAGACGGTAGTAACGCATTTATCTACTCACGCTTTTTAGTGCCATACCTAAATAATTTTAAAGGTATTGCGCTATTTGTAGATGGCGATATGATATGCCGCACAGATATTGCAGAGATCCTAGCTAACTTCGATAATGACGAAGCAGTTAAAGTCGTAAAACATAACTACACAACAAAGCATCCAGTTAAATATCTAGGTGCAAAGAACGAAGACTATCCTAAAAAGAATTGGTCTTCAGTAATGCTTTGGAATTGTTCACATTGGTTAAACCGTCAGCTAACGCCTAAGTTTATTCAAGAACAAACAGGTAAATACCTACACAGGTTTGAATGGCTTAAGTATCCAGAAGAGCAAGTAGGTAAGCTAGATGAAACATGGAACTGGCTAGAAACAGAATACGAATATAACGCAGATGCTAAGTTAGTGCATCATACATTAGGCACACCATGCTTTAAAGACTATCAGAATACAGACTATAGTCAAGAATGGTGGGAAA
>Ga0315904_10005475_pt1 | contig 17609 bp, 12 predicted proteins | sample LakEriMetagenome_6_FD_203529 | JGI IMG/M metagenome (GOLD analysis project Ga0315904, IMG submission 203529) | Freshwater fungal communities from buoy surface, Lake Erie, Ohio, United States - Buoy 12 MA120 | ecosystem: Environmental > Aquatic > Freshwater > Lake | place: USA: Lake Erie, Ohio...
CCGTCGAATCTTGGCACCGTCGAATCTTGGCACCGTCGAATCTTGGAACATGCCGAACCAGGTTCAGTGCCGCGAGCCATGCCGCTTAGAGGGCCAGGGTCACCAGTCCGCCTGGTGACTGGTGTTCGGTAAGGATCGTGCCAATCAGGGTATTTGGCGTACAGTCAAAAATGCCGATGCGGACAAATTCGCCGGCGAGTCGGGGTTGGCCGTCGAAGACAACGATGCGATCGCAATGGGTGCGACCGGTCAACTGCAGCGGGGCGCCGGGGGCGGCAGCCGGGTCAGCTTTCTTGCTTGGTCCCTCGACCAAAACCTCGACAGTCTGGCCAACGAACCGCTGATTGTCTTCTTCACTGATTTGGTTTTGTACCGCCAGCAATTCGTTGTTGCGTCGTTTCTTGACCTCTTCGGGAACATCGTCCGGCAGCAGTTCGGCCGCTTTGGTTCCGGTCCGCTCGCTGTACTTGAAGATGAAGCTGTTTTTGAACCGGCACTGCTTGAGCAAATCGACCGTGGCCTGGAATTCTTCCTCGGTCTCGCCGCAGAAGCCGACGATGAAGTCGCTGGAGATCGCCGCGCGGTCGCCGAGAACGGTTTTAATCCGCGACATCATTTCGAAATAGTCTTCCACCGTGTAGCCCCGTTTCATTCGCTTGAGCACGGCATTGGAACCGCTTTGGGCGGGGACGTGCAGGTAGGGTGAGACCTTGGGCAGGTCCCGAATCGTCTCCAGCAGCCGAACCGTCATGTCCTTGGGGTAGTTGGTGACAAACTTGATGCGGCGGATCCCCTCGACTTCATGCAGGGCGGCGAGCAGGTCGCTCATGTCGGTTCGACTGCCATCGGGATGGCGGTACAGGTAGCTGTTGACGGTTTGCCCGAGGAGGGTGATTTCCTTGCAGCCTTGTTCAGCCAGGACCCGGGCTTCGGCCACGATCTGTTCCGGCGGCCGGCCTTGCTCGGGGCCGCGCGTGTTGGGCACGACGCAGTACGTACAGAACTTGTCGCAGCCAATTTGTATTCGAAGATAAGCCTGAAAGGGGGTCGGCCGCATGGTCGGATCCCGGAGCGGATCAAACGTTTCGTGGCTGCGTTTGATTTCGTTCAGCGAACCGTCGCGCCGTCCGAGGCTGACCGCCATCTGCTGTTTGGTTCCGCTGCGGGCCTTGTCGAGCATGTCCGGAACTTGTTGCAGCTGACCGGGACCGACGATCAAGTCGACATACGGCGCGCGCTGGAAGATCAACGCCTGATCTTTTTGCGCCATGCACCCCATCACCCCGATGATTTTTTCCGGGTGCTTTTGCTTCTCCAGCCGCAGGCGTCCCAAGGCGCTGTAGATCTTGTCCTCGGCATGCTGTCTGACGCTGCAGGTGTTAAAGAGGATCGTGTCCGCTTCCTGGGTGTTATCGGTCAGGGTGTAGCCGCGGCTGCGCAAGCTGGCGACGACCATTTCGCTGTCCAGCATGTTCATCTGGCAGCCCACGGTTTCGATGTAGAGTTTGTGCAGCGGAGTTTCAGGCATGGGGGGCAACTGGGACCGGGAGAGCGGTAAAGCCCGATATTTTAGCCGCCCGGGCGATTTTGGGCAAAAAGGGGGTCGGGGGAACAGGGAAGGCAGGCTGACACGGAAGACGCAAAGGGATGATTGTGGAGAGGTAAGGGGGCTGTCGTCGGCAGCAAGGAATGGTGCGAATTCGGGGGAGAATCCCGCAGTGGCATGACGGGAACAGCCAGCTCCGCGGCAGGCGCCGGTTTGAGGCCCGGCCCATTCACGCAGCGTTCGGCGCGGGGCTCCTGACCCCGCCGAGAGGCTGTTCTCCGGTCTCCTCCTGCGGTCACCAGGGCCCCGCTCGTCCCGCGGGGCGTTTCAATGTGCAATTCGAGGCCTTTATTCAGCCCGCTCGACTCCGGTTAGTTCACTCTTGGTCTTGCCCGAGGAGAATCTGCCTTCTTCGCTGCCGCTCAATCGCAGCAGAATAAAACCAGCGCTGTGAATTGGACGAGAGCCGCTCACAAATTCCTGTAGTCCCTGTGGAGCGTCTGGTAGCTGAACCAACAGTGGTTCTCCGCAGATCAGGCCAAACTCACCATCAGGCATGACAACTGGGAAATAGCTCGACTCAATTGCTGGTTCGCATTTGTTGCATCTGAAAGCCATCGGTTGGGGGATTTCCGCAGCAAAGGCGGAAGCGTCAATGACCTGCGAGAGTCGGTCTCTCCAAGACAGAGTTTTCGAACCACTTGCGACGTTTTCGAACGGCCACTTTTCTGCTTGCACCTTGTACTTTTTGCAAGCTGCCGCGAGTCTGATGAGACGTTGCTCACACTCCTGCCGGAGGAGTACCTCACGACGTAAGTGTAGCGGTTGTTCCGCGGGCCGCAGCACCCAAACAATGGAACAAAAAATGGCAACCAGCAGAGCAAGCAACGCAATCTTTTGAGTAAACGCCATCGCTCTCTCCCAACGAAGGGCTTGGCACGAATCAAACAAAGCGCTCGCCGAGCTTGACCGGATTGCCGCGAAGGAAGGCGTCGATCGGCATCGGCTTTTTGCCTGCAGGCTGGACTTGCTCCAGCGCGAGCAGGCCGGACCCAGTGGCAATATGTAAGGCATTGGGCGCGATGTGGACGACTTCCCCCGGCGTGGCCGTGGTCGGCGATTCAGAATCAACGGCCATAGCGCGGAGGACGATCAGCCGCTGAGGTTCACCTTTGTCGCGAGGAATCAGCGTGTAGGTTCCTGGCCAGGGCTGGAAGGCGCGAATCTGATTGGCCAACTGCCGGGCCGTGCGTTTCCATTTCAAGACCGCGTCGTCCTTCCGCAGGCGACGGGCATGGGTCGCGGCGGAAGGGTCCTGTGTTCGGCCGATCGGGCTGCGGCCATCCCAGTGGCGGAGCAGCTCGATCGCTTCCAGCACCGGGACGACCCCCAGTTTGGCCAATCTGGGTTCGAGCGTTTCGGTTGTCTCCTCGGCGTCGATCGGCGTTGAGGCACTGGTCAGGACAGGCCCCCCGTCGAGTTTGCCAGTCATGTGGATGACGGAGACGCCGGTCGTGGTCTCCCCTTTATAGATCGCCCAGTGAATTGGCGCTGCGCCGCGATACTTGGGAAGCAGTGAACCGTGCAGGTTGATTCCGCCCCAGCGGGCAGTCGCGAGACACTCGGCAGAGAGAATCTGGCCAAAGTCGCAAACGACCAGCAAATCGGGTTGCAGCGCCCGCAATTCGCTCACAAACTCAGAGGCGTTGGCATCTGCCGGAGCAAGAACTGGCAAGGCTGAACCGGCTGGGCTGGCAGCACTCAGCGCTTGAGCCGCATCGCGCATCGGGTTCGCGGCCGATTTTCGCCGCTGTCCCGCGTCATCGATTGGCCTGGTCACCAGAGCGACTACCTGATCGGCAGTCGCTCGCATCAGCCGTGTGAAAGTCGGAACGGCAAAAGGCCCAGTCCCAAACATGACGATCCGCATGAACGCAAGTCCTCCTCAAGCTGCAGTCCGGCTCCACCGCAGGCCCTATTGCTGCGTCGTTCGGCAGCGGCCCCATCGGTCAGCAATAGCGACTCTCCAATTCCCGCAATTGCTTTTCGATCCGGGCATCATCGGCAATCTTGCCCGAAGCGCGATGTCCCGAGAACTCGAGGACGAACTCCTCCAGCGCCGGTTCGACGACTTTCTGGTCACCCGGCTCGATGCGATCGATGAACAGAACCCCTTCGAGATGGTCAAACTCGTGCTGAACGACTCTCGCTAGCAGACCATCGACAGTGCGATCGATCGCATTTCCCGAGAGATCGTAAGCTTGGACGTGGATCTGCTCGGGGCGGGCGACTGGGTGATACAGCTGCGGGAAGCTGAGGCAACCCTCTTCGGCAATCGCCCGGCCTTTGGGGGCCGAGAGAACGGGATTGAGGAAGACGAGTTCTTCGCCCTGACCTCGGGCTCCGCTGAGGTTCGCAACGAATATACGAAAGGGCAGGTCGACCTGATTGGCGGCCAATCCAATACCTTTGGCCTCGTACATCAGGTCAAACATTTCCTGAACCATCCCCTTCAGCTCTTTGTCAACGCGTTTCAGCGGTTTGCTGACGCGGCGAAGCGTAGGGTGCGGAAACTGAACGATTTGCAAAGCTTGGCTCCTGATCGACCGGCAGCAGTCCACAGCCGGTCGCTGCGGGGTGGGAAGGAAGGTGCTGAGACGACAGCACGACTCCAAGTGAGCTTAACAAAAAACCGGCTGCTGGCATTTTGCCGCCGTTTTTTTTCCCAAAAAAAATCGTCCCCTTCCGGCCTCGGGAAAGCGTGCCGAAGGTTTGCCCAAAGAGCCGAAATGGCAAAAAGCGAACTGCGAAAATCCCGAAAAAAAATTTGAGGAACAATTCAAGATCGGATTGCAATAGGTGAACACTGACCTCGCAGCAAAAAAAACAACTCGAAAAAATTTCGCTCAGCCCTTTGCTTGACAAGTCGTTTCACGGCCTCAGAATATGCCCAACTCAACCGCCCCCCGATCGGACAGCAAACGCTCAGGTGGTTTAAGCAGGATGAACGTTGGCGATGAGCGTTGACGATGAACTTCTGCTGGGCATTGCCAGACAGCTGGCAAGTAAGCCGGATGGCAAGCAAGCCGGATGGCAAGCAAGTTCAAACCGAGGAACCGTTTCGGGCTTGTGGTTGCTTCCGGTTTGAGTGGAGAGAAACGTTTTGAAATTGAGATTGTGAAATTTGGGTGGCGGCGACTGAGGGATGCGACTGTCGGCGCAGTTTTTCTGTGGCGGATTGGAGTCCTCACCCCTTTTTATAGATTGTGCGCAGCTGGCAGCAGTTAGGTACTCTGCGGTTGGGCTTTGAGAAATCCGCGATTAGCCAAGGGGGGTTCTTCCGGGGTCAACAGGATTTCTCAGGCACTTGATGTGGAGCGTGGTGGCAGGATGTCGCCATGGATGACAAGGAGGGTTGAACAGGGATGGACGAGCCGGTCTAGGGAAGCACGTTTGCTCGCGTTTGATCGTCTGACTGTTGTTCTTTATCGGTTTTCACTTCACCTGGCTCGGTTCATTCAGGGGGAAATCGTTTCTGACTTTGGCCCAGCGGGAGGCGATTGCGGTTTGCCTGGATGCAACCAGCAGATTGAATTCCTGTGAGGTCCGGTCGAATCCGGTGTTCAATAGGTTGGCCTGCGTCAGGACCTGGCCGATTGGCACGAGGACTTGGCCGATTGGCACACGGAAACAGATTTCGCGAAGTGAGTTCCCGGGGGGAAAGACCACGACGGGGAACTGGCTACACAATCAATGTTACTCGTGAAGTCCGGAATTATTTGCCGGGCCGCGAATCGACAACGACGTCCGGCAGGAGGCTGGGCGTCGTTTTTTTGTTTTCGTTCTGCTCGCTTTGTGCGGCCGGCTGGAATCCCGACGCCGAATGCGACTTGATCCCCCGGGCCGATGGCCTCAGGCAGGCTAGGGGCCGGTTCCCCTGGCTCGGGCGGGAGGGAGAATAGACAGCGGGACAAACCGATGCATCGCCTCCTGGACCAATGAGCGGCTTGATGAGTGTGGACGAAGAAGAATGCCTGATTGCCTTCGGAGCCAACCAAGGCGACCGCGAGGGAATGTTGCGGCGGGTGATCATCGCCTTGGGCGAGCGCGGTTTTGTTTCCTGTCGCGCCAGTCGGCTGTATCGGACAAAGCCGATTGGTGGCCCCGCAGTACAGGCGGAATATGGCAACGCCGTGATCCGCGCGCGCACGGCGGGCAGGCCGCGCGAGGTGGTTGCCCGCATGCTTCAGGCGGAGGCCGCTTGCGGGCGGGAGCGAACGGTTCGCTGGGCGCCTCGCACGGTCGACCTGGACCTGCTTCTACTCGGTCAGCGGCAAGTTGATCAGTCGGGGTTGAGTTTGCCGCATCCGCGGATGCTCTGTCGCCGCTTTGTGCTGGAGCCCGCCTGCGAGATCGCCGCAGACATGCTTCATCCCTGGTCGGGAGCCCGCTTGGACCAACTGGCGGCGGCGATTGGGCGTGCGACTCCCTTCCGGGCTGTCTGGCTCTGGCCGAACTTTGATTCCCAAGAGCAACAGCGGCGTTGGGAAACGATCCAGGCGGGACTGGCAGCGACAGGAATCGGCCCGCTCGAGGTCCAAGCCGCCAGGGGTGACCAGGGCCCGGGAGTTGGGCTCAGCCTTCGACCAGACGGGATAACCACAGCCCGTTCGGCGAAGGAGCCCTCGGTCCGCGCGAACGGCGCGAACGGCGCGAACTGGCATATTCTGGTGCTTCCAGACCCCTTACAATTGAGCCAGCTTCCTTGGAGTCCGGGTTTGCTGATTGGCTGGCAACAACAGCCTGAGAGCAGGAGCGAGGGAGTTGCAGCGGTCGCCCGGGAAGCAGTTCGGCGGCATGTCGGTGCAACGGTGTTTGTGGATGAGGACATGGGAGAGACGGCGCGCGAGTTGGCGGCTGCATTGACGGCGGTTGCCGAGTTCTGGCGCGAGCCGGCCTGGCCAGCCTGGCAAGCGAATGTCTCTGCCGCTGATCGCTCGGAATTGGGCTGATACCGCGAGTCAAACAAGCATGAAAATATGTTTTGCCTGCAGCGAAGTGGTTCCGTTGGCCAAAACGGGTGGCTTGGCCGATGTGTGCGGCTCGTTGCCAATTGAACTGCAAAAGCTCGGGCATCAGGTCAGCCTCTTTCTTCCGGCCTACCGCTCAGCCAAACAAACGGGTTTAAAGCTCAAGCCGACGGGCCTGAAACTGGAGATACCGGTCGGGCCCAAAATGGTACCCGCCGAGATATTGTCGACGACCTTGCCGGACAGCGATGTCAGCGTGTACCTCGTCGACCAGCCTCAGTATTACGACCGTCCTCAGTTGTACGGCGAGTCAGGCCGTGATTACCCCGATAACTGTGAGCGGTATGTTTTTTTCTGTCGGGCCGTGCTGGAGGCGATCCGCAGCTTGCGGTTGGAGCCCGAAGTTCTCCACGCTCACGATTGGCAAACGGGCCTGTTGCCGACCTATCTGAAGACCGAGTACGCCGGGACGCCTCCCTACGATCAGATCACCTCGGTGTTCACGATTCACAATCTCGCTTACCAAGGTCGATTTTGGCACTGGGACATGCTCCTGACCGGACTTGACTGGAAGCATTTCAATTGGCGCGAATTGGAGTTTTACGGTCAGCTGAATTTGCTCAAGGCGGGAATCGTCTTTGCGGATGCCTTGACGACCGTCAGTCCCACCTACGCCCGCGAAATCCAGACTGCCGAGCAGGGTTGCGGATTGGAGGGGGTGTTGCTGCAGCGGTCCGATGCGCTCACCGGGATTCTCAATGGGATTGACGCATCGGTCTGGAACCCGGCAACCGATCGGGCGTTGCCCCGGACGTATTCGGTGCGGAACTGGAAAGAGGGCAAGGCTGCCTGCAAGGCTGCCTTGCAGCAGCACTCGGGACTCGAGGTCCGGGCGGACCTGCCGCTGATCGGAGCCGTTGGAAGATTGGTCTCGCAAAAAGGCTGGTCGTTGATTCTCCCGGTGATGCAGCAGTGGCTGCCGACGATTGATGCCCAGTGGGTCATTCTGGGGACGGGGGAACCGGAGTTCGAGCAACAACTGGCCCAGTTGCAAAAGCGATATCCCGGCAAGCTGGCGGTTCATCTGAAATTTGCCGACGAGTTGGCTCATCAAATCGAAGCTGGTTCGGACATGTTTCTGATGCCCAGTCACTACGAACCGTGTGGTCTGAACCAGATGTACAGCATGGTGTACGGGAGCGTTCCGGTGGTTCGGAGCACGGGAGGGTTGTTTGATACGGTTGTCGATGCCACTCCCTACAATCTCGAACGGAAACAGGCCACCGGATTCACCTTTGGTCCCTTTTTGAGTGAATCCCTGGAGCAGGCTCTGGCCCGGGCTGTCTGCTGTTATCACAGTCAACCCCGCGTCTGGAGCCAATTGGTCGAGACGGGGATGAGCCTGAACTGGTCTTGGTCGGAGAGCGCCCGCAAGTACGAGCAGCTCTACGAGCGGGCGATTTGCCTGCGGCTCAGCCGGACTCCCTGTCAGTAAGCGGCGGCGCGAAGAGCGGGGCTGCGAATCTGCTGCGGTGGAGCGACCAAGGGGAGCGGATTACAATCGGTGGCCGGCGGTCGCAGTCAACCGGACAGTTGGCCACGCGGCCTCTCCAGCTGAACGGTGCCAAGCGCTGTCCTTGTTCGGCGCAACTGCAGCCTGATGACTGCTGCCTGGTCCCTGTTCCGGTCGGTCCCTGTTCCGGTCTCCACTATCCATTCATTGATTGGCCAGACCCCATGTCGGACATGCGATTCGATCCGATTTTCGAACAGTGGGTTGCCGTTTCGGAGGTTCGCCGCGAGCGTCCGCTGGAGTTCTTCCCAGCCGATCAGTTGCGGAAGCAGATCATTTGTCCATTCTGCCGGGGTAATGAAGACGAAACGCCCGGACCGATCGCCGCTTGGGACCGGCATGGTCGAAAGCTGGAGTTGCCGGCGATTGACCGCTGGTCAACGCGCGTCATTCCCAACAAGTATCCAACCTATGAGGACGGAGGACGGAAGCGCAGCGACCTTGACTCGGGGCCATACCGGACGTGTGATATGCCGGGGCTGCAGGAGCTGATCATTCCAACGCCGCGCCATGTTTGCAGCCTGAGCGAGCTGGAAGTCGATGAATTCTCGGTGGCCCTGATCGCCGCCCAGCAGCGGATCGCGGCGTGGCGCCAGTCCCAGTCGGTCGAGCACGCGATGCTATTCAAGAATTGCCGGCATGAGGCGGGCGCATCGATTGAGCATACCCATTTCCAGCTGATCGGTTCGCCGCTGGTCAGCGGCCCGCTGCAGCAGCGGGCCGCCCGCTTCAGCGACTCGCTGGTCCACACCGGGGCGACCCCCCTCGAGCGACTGGTTGCCTTTGAGGAGCAGCAGGGGTTGCGGGTGATTGCCCGGGGGCGGCATTTCGTGATGCTTTGTCCGTTTGCCAGCCGGATGGCGTTTCAGGTCTGGATTATTCCTCGTCGGCGGCCCGCGGCGTTTTGGGATTGCCCACCCGACATGCTTGAGGAACTGGCGGAGCTGGGCCAAAGCGTCGTGGCCAAACTCGAACCGTTGCTCAGCCTGCCCGGCTACAACTGGATGCTGCATCAGTTGCCCTTTGCCGAGGCGGCCAATGACCACTGGTTCGTCGAGATCATCCCGCGTCTCTCCAAAATTGCCGGCTATGAACTGGGCACGGAGATTTGGGTCAACGCCGTCTCGCCTGAAGCCGCGGTCAAGCGGCTGCGCTGAGTCCCGCTTCGATCCCGGCCCACCTCACTTGCGGCGGGCCTTGATCCCGGCGGGCCTCGATTGCCGGCGGGCCTCGATTGCCGGGCGGCGTCCCGGCTTGGGAAGTAAGTTTGTGACGACTGGGCAAAGTTGATCGGGGAAAGAGGCTGTACGGCGGCCAGAGTGGACTTTTGAATCGCCCCGCGGGCGGCAAATTTTGACTAGTTGCTGTGACAGGCAAATGATAGCCTGAGGGGACAGTTGAAGACGATAAAACAGACAATCGTCACGCACGCGCCACAATCCCTCTAATCCTTGCGCTCATGAGCACTTCTTCGCCTCTCGTCCAGCTTTGTCTGGTGCTGCATAACCACCAGCCAATCGGCAATTTTGACAACGTGTTTGAGGCTGCCTATCAGGACAGCTACCTGCCGTTTCTGAACCTGTTCGAGCAATTCCCGGCGGTGCGGATTTCATTGCACACCAGCGGTTGCCTGATGCAGTGGCTGCAGCAGCATCATCCCGAATACCTCGACCGTCTCGCCGCGCTGGTTGCACAAGGCCGAATTGAGATCGTGGGCGGTGCGTTTTACGAGCCGATCCTGACGATGATCCCGGCCCGTGATCGGGTCGGGCAGATTCGCAGCTTCAGTCGCTGGCTGGAGCAGCGGCTCGGGGGCAAAGTCAGTGGAATGTGGATCCCGGAACGAGTCTGGGAATCGGCGCTGACCGCGGATCTGGCGGCGGCTGAAGTGCAGTACACCATCCTCGATGACTATCACTTCCGCTGCGCGGGGCTGAATGATGACGAACTCTACGGGTACTACATCACGGAAGACCAGGGAAGGATAGTGCGGGTGTTTCCCGGTAGCGAACGCCTTCGTTACCTCATCCCGTTTGCAGACCCCTGGGAAACGATCGAATATTGCCGCTCGATTGGCGAGGCCCATCCCGGCGCAGTTCTGGTCTTTGGCGACGACGGCGAGAAGTTTGGAACGTGGCCGGATACCAAGCGGCATGTCTACGAGGAGGGTTGGCTGGAGCGATTCTTCACGCTGCTGACTGAGAACCAGGATTGGCTTCGAACCTCGACTCTGGCGGAGACGATTCAGTCAACGCGACCGCGCGGCAAAATCTATCTGCCAGACGCGAGCTACCGCGAAATGACGGAGTGGGCCTTGCCGGTTGCCAAGCAGCACGAGTACGAGGCCCTGACCCACGAGTTTGAGTCCCAGCCGGGATGGAGTTCGCTCAAACGTTTCATCCGCGGAGGATTCTGGCGAAACTTCAAGGTCAAGTATCCCGAGTCCAACGAGATGTACTCGCGGATGATGTACGTCAGTTCGCTTGTGCAGCAGGCTGAGCAGGAAAAGTGTCCCGCTGAAACACTCGAGATTGCCCGCAAGTACCTTTATCAGGGCCAGTGCAATTGTGCTTACTGGCACGGAGCATTCGGCGGCGTCTATCTGCCCCATCTTCGCAATGCCATCTTCCAGAATCTGATCCTGGCCGAGGAGGTTATCGAGCGCTGGAGTCGCCAGCGGAGCAGTTGGATCGAGTGCGTGGCCGACGACTACAACTTCGACGGCTTGCAGGAAATCCGTTTGGCCAACGAATCGCTCACGACCTGGATCGCACCACAGCAGGGTGGGCAGATTTATGAGCTGGATGTCCGGGCCAATGGACATAATCTCCTCGCGACCATGCAGCGGCGTGAAGAGGTTTATCATGCCAAGGTATTGAAAGGCCAGCAGCAAGCCGAAGGCGAAGCCGCCAGCATTCACGATCGGGTCGTGTTGAAGCGAAATGACCTCAACGAATTCCTGAATTACGACCAGCGGCTCCGCAAGAGTCTGGTCGATCACTTTTGGGATGAAAATGTGCAGTTGGCAGCCGTTGCTTCCGGCCGGGCAGTGGAGCGCGGCGATTTTGCCGAAGGAAGCTATCGGGCCACCATTCGGCGAAATCCGGAACGGATCCAGGTCATGCTGGAGCGCGAGGGGAATGCCTGGGGCGTGCCGCTGAAATTGACCAAGGGGGTCACGCTCAACCAGCGAACCTCGGAATTGGAACTGGCCTACCTGCTCGAAGGTTTACCGCAGGGGAGCCGGTTTCACTTTGGGATCGAGTTCAATTTTGCGGGGCTTCCCGAAGGTCAGGGGGATCGCTACTTTTCCACCGGCAGCGAGCGGCAGCGGCGGGGACACCTCGGCGAGCGACTCGACCTGCAGCAGGTCCGCGATCTGCAACTGACCGACGAGTGGCTCGGGTTGCAAATCGCCCTCGAATGGGACCGCCCAGGCGGCGTTTGGACTTTTCCGATTCACTCGGTCAACGGCTCGGAAGCCGGTTATGAGCTGGTCCATCAGTCCGTTGTCGTTCAGCCTCATTTTTTGGTGGAGGCTGATCGGGAGGGGCGCTGGTCCCTGCGCCTGAGACTGGCAGTCGCCTGCACCAAGCCGGTGGAATTGCTCCGCCGCGGAGATGCCCCACCGGCAACGGTCGCTCCCAGCCGGATCGGTTGAGGCTGAGACGGCGGAGTCCGGGAGATGGCGGAGTCCGGGAGATGGCGGAGCCCGGGAGATGGCGGAGTCAGGGAGATGGCGGAGGGAGGGAGATGGCCAGCGAAACTCTGGAGCGGGGCGGGAGTTGGCAGCGATTGGTCAGCTTCGCCGAGCACTGGCAGCAAGTCTTCCAGCTCGATCTGCGTTCGCTTGCCGCGCTGCGGATCGCCCTGGCCCTGGTCGCACTGCTGGATGTGTTCTACTACCGCTGGCCCCACGCCGAGTTGCTGTTGAGCGACCGGGGGGTGCTGCCCCTGGAATTATTCGCCCAACTGTACGATCCCAGCTACTGGTCGGTCTATCGCTGGAATGGTGACCTGGGCATCGTCCGCTTGCTGCTGCTCATCCAAGCAGCGGCGGCAATCGCCTTTCTGATTGGCTGGCGGACCGGCTGGGCGAACGTCATTTTGCTGGTCCTCTGCTGGTCGGTTCAAGCGAGAAATCCCCTGACCAACACCGGCGGCGATGTCTTGCTCCGCAACTTGTTGGCCTGGTGTTGCCTGCTCCCGATGTCGGCTCGCTGGAGCCTCGATGCGAGGCGGAGAACGCTTGCTGGCGCGGGGAGCATGGCTGGAAATCGGGGTGCGGAGTCTCTTTACTCTCTGGCCACGATGGGACTGATTTTACAGCTGGTCGTGATGTACTTCTGCGCCGGACTGGCCAAGTGCAATCGCGATTGGTTCAGTGGTGAGGCGTTGGCCTATTGCCTGCAGTTGGAGTTGTACCTCAAGCCACCGGGGCAATGGCTGCAGGCTGTACCCTCGGTCCTGCCGCTGATCACTTGGGCGACGGTTGCGATGGAGCTGGCAGCTCCTTTGTTCCTGCTCACACCGTGGCGGACGGTTTCCTGCCGGATGGTGATGCTCCTCTGTTATTGGGCATTTCATTGGGGAATCGGGATGGTTTATTCGATCGGCATTTTTTCGATTGCCGCCTCCGCCGCTTGGCTGATGCTGATACCGGGCAGCCTTTGGGACTGGATGGGCCTCCAATCGCCGCGGGAGTCGGCGGGAGGATACTCGGCTGATAAACCGGTTCACCAGCTTCCCGCCCAGGAGAAACAAATCGAGGGACAGGGCTGGTTAAACTGGCTCGCCAGCGCGATGCTCGGCTTCATGCTCCTGATCAATCTCGCCAATGCGCTCCCCAAAGACGCTGCCCCTGCGGTGGCGCGTGGCTTGCATGAGCTAGGCCGCTGGACCATGTTCGCGCAGGAGTACACGATGTTCGGCGAGCCGCCCAAGGAGAACTCGTTTTACGCCTTCGACGCCGAGTTGGAGAACGGAGAACGGGTCGATCTGTTTTCCGGCGGCCCCCCCAACTTTGAGCCGACCAAAGACGAGCTTTATCGTTGGGGGCGGGCACAGCCCTGGCGGCGGTTGCTGACCAATGTTTCGCCCGGTCACGATCAGCAATTGAGCGCGGCCGGTCGGCGCGCTTTTGCCCTCCTGCAGGCGCGGATTCTGGAAGCTTTGGTAGGGCACTGGAATCGCAACCACGCCGCGGGCGAACGGGTCAAGGTGGCGGATTTCCTCTACTTTCAGCGGAAGATCGATCCTGCCGGTGCGGTTCCGGTTCCCGGACGAATCCGCTGGGCCCGCTGGCCCAGCGAGAGCAGCGAATAACGGGAACCGAGGCAGGCGGAGACCAAACGCGGGGCCTTCTGCAAGTTTCCCTGCCGCTCGGTCAAGGCCGCAGCGAGTTTAATCCGGCCGGTCGTTTAAGCGGGGCCGGATTTCGAGGATTGTGCTCGACCAGGTTTCGCCGGGGATGGGGTACTCAGCCTTGACGCTCAGCTGCAATTCCCGCTCGAGGAAGGCACTGGCTTGGCGGGCCTCCTGTAATTCCTCCTGCCAGCGGGGACCTTTAAGCAGGAGCAGGCGTCCGACATGCAGCCACTCGCGGCGGAGCAACGGCAGCAGCTTGACCAGCGGACCAACGGCCCGGGCAATGGTGGAGTCGTAGCGAAAGCTCTCCAGCAGCGACTCCGCGCGACAGTCGTAGATTTCAACTTGCAAATCGAGTGCCGCGGCGAATTCCTCCAAAGCCCGAGCTTTCTTTTTGACTGAGTCCGAAAGGGTGAGCTTCAGGTCGGGACGAAGTATCGCCAGCAGCAGGCCGGGGACTCCTCCTCCACTCCCGATATCGAGGACGTGCTCTCCCTGCCCCAGCAGACGCGCCAACTGCCATGAGTCGAGCAAGTCGCGAAACACAAATTGCTCGGCGGTGGTGTGCCGGGTGAGATTCATCACCTCGTTTCGATCCCACAGCAGCCGACAGTATTTCTGCAGTTGGGCTTTCATCTCCGGAGTGAGGTCGGCAATTCCGGCCCGCAGCAGCGCAGCATCGAACTCGGGTTGAAGGGACGCAGGAGTGGCTTCGGTCGTCATGCAGCGGAGGTTTCAGAAAGGGAGAAGACTGGTGAGTTCCCGAGTCACCTCTGCGGCCTTTTCCGGGCGCTCGAGGAAGAATCGGGTCACGTGGAAGAAAATGGGAGCCGCAAAACAGACGGAGTCAATCCGGTCGAGAACCCCCGCATGGCCCTGCACGAGCGTGCCGTAATCCTTGACCCCGCGATCACGCTTGATGGCGGACATCGTCATGCTGCCGGAAGAAGCCATCACGCTGATCAGGGCCGCCATGATTCCGGCTCCGTACCAGGTGAACGGAGTCACGGGGAGCAGCAATTGAATCAACATCCCGGCGACCGCCGTTCCGACAGCGGCCCCGATAATGCCTTCCCAGGTCCGGGTTGAGTTGACCGTGGGAGCAATCACATGTTTGCCGAACAGGCGGTCCCAGGCAAAGTGCAGCGTGTCACTGACCTGAACCATGACCACGAAGAACAGCAGAACCCCAGCCGGCTTGCCATCCCATTCTTCCCATTCGTAAGTCGTCAGATTGAGGCGATGGAGTTTCAGATAGAGCAGTGCCGGAGCGTGACTGAGCGCGTAGACACAAATCAGCAAACCGAATTGGATCTTGGCGATCCGCTCGAGAAAGCGTTTGGTATCTCCGGTCATGGCAATCCGCCCCGGGATGAACAGCGAGGCGTAAACCGGAATGACGATGGTGTAGAGCTGGTACTTGTCCAGCGCGACCATCACATACTGCAGGGGCGTGAACAGGAAGAAGACCCAGAACAGGGTGCGGTGGTCACCCCGGCGGGTCGGGGTCATGGTGATAAACTCGCGGAGCGCCCAGAAGGAGACGAAAAAGAAGAATACCACCGTCAAGATCTGCCCGAACATCATCGTGACTGCCAAGAGCAGGCAGATCATCAACCAGGCAGAAACCCGGTTGTCAAAGGTGCGGATGATAGCCGCGTCGAGATTGGCTGCAGGTTGCCTTCGAAGCAGGCGCGAACCAATCCAGCAAATGCCCAGCACCAGCAGGATCGCCACCAGCAGGATCAGCGTTTTGCCATCCAAGAGGCTCCTGTCGAACCAGGATTGGAGAAGCGGCATCAGGGATGGGAGAGGCGGTATGAGCGGCAACACTGGGGGGCTTAGGCTTCGTTTGAGTCCTGTTCTTTGAGCTTGACGATTTCCGCGCGGGCCCGGGAGAGAAACTGCTGTTTCCGCTCACCCGTTTCCAGCCACATCGGCGGGCCAATGGTGATGCAGCTGAGCAAGGGAACGGGTAAGAACTCTCCCTTGGGCATGACGCGATTCAGGTTGTCAATATAAACCGGCATGAACTCCAGGTCAGGGCGCTTTTTGGCCAAGTAGTACATTCCGCTCTTGAAATCCCGCATCTCGCCCGTTGGATTCCGGCTCCCTTCGGGAAACACGATCAACGAATCCCGCGAGCCAATCTCGCGGATCATCATGTCGATCGGACTGTTGTGAGCCTTGACTTGCTTGCGGTCGATCAGGATGACATTGAACAGGCTGGAAACATAGCGCCGGACCGGACCGCCATCCCAGTAATCCTTGGCCGCCACCGGGCGGGTAATCGATCGCAACTGTTTCGGCAGCGAGGCCCACAGCACCAAGGCATCCAGATGGCTGGTATGGTTGGCGAAGTAGACCCGCTGGCAAGAGTCCGGTTCACAGCCTACCCAGCGGACTGTCGCTCCGCTGAAAAACTTGGCAAGCCCGGCGAGAACTGGCACTGAAATCGATTTCATTTTGCCCGGGCTGATAAATACGGATACGAGTAAACGGCCAGTTGCTAGCACCATGCCGACTGGACTGACTCAACAGGCGAGGACCTGCCCCGTCTCACCGTTCCCGCTGGTCGAGCAGCGGTGAATGCGCACTGCCGAGGTTTTGTCGTCGCCGTCCTATCATAGTCATTCGGGCCAAGTGGGGTATCCCAACCGGTCGGAACCGCGGCCTGAAGCCAGATTGGGGTTGCTGCTTCCACCGCTGCTCTGGTAAGGATCTCTCCTCAGGCAACGATCTGGAGGCGACCGGGAGTGAACCGGGCAGGGATGTCCCTGCGCGGCTCCGGCATCTCGGCAGGAGACCGGAGCCAAGGGAAATTTCGTAGGGAAATTTCGTGGGGAAGTGGCTGGGAGCCGCTCTCCTGGCAATTTTTGCACCCTGACTCCGCACGCTTTCCCATTCACGAATGGATTTGTGAAATGACGGATACGATTGAGAACTCCCTTGCCCGAAAATGGCCCCCGACCCGCGGGCAACTGATCAAGCTGGTCTCGGTCGGTTTGTTTGCCACACTCGGCACAGTTGCCGTGGTTCAATCGATTCTCGGCGAGAAGAAAACGCCAGCCGACAGCGGGCAGGTCTCTGCAGGCGTCGAGGCCGAGTCGTCCACTCCCCCAGTTCAAGGTTTGCTGGGGGAGAGCTCAACCGTGGATCAAAACTTCGCGGCGACCGAGTCCGGTGACGAGCCCTCGGGCCAGCCTCCCGTTGTCACTGCCAGTTTCAAATTGGGTGATGGTGGAAGTGAACCGGCTCGGTCCAACCAAGCCAGCCCCGCCCCATCGACCAAGCTCCCCGAACTGAATCTGGTAGGTGCCGAGCGGAAGGGATCGTCCGAAATGGGGCTGGCGACCTCCTCGCCTTCGATTCCCGTCGCGGTTACCAAGCCAAATCTCTCGGGGCCGCCACCCTCCGGCTTCCCGTCCCCCCCCGCCGGTCAGGCAACGCAGTTTTCCGACTCCCCGGGGTCGGGAGCTCCGGTTCCCGTGAGCCCCGGTTCCAGTTCCCCAATTTCCAGTTTCTCCGCGCCCAAGCCGGGGGAATTCAAGCTGGGTTCGAGCGGAGGGATACCGAGCAGCGATGCGGCGGCAAACGGGGAAACCGGGCTGACAAACCAGTCGGCGGATCGCGGAACCGCCGCCTCCCCGCTGCCGCCCGCCGCCAGTGCAGGCGGACCATTTAACAATGATTTGCGCCGCCCAATGGAAACGAAGCTGGGAGCTGAGCCCTCGGGGTTGAATGCTCAATCGGTTCCGCCGGGCGAGATGCCCGCGGCGGCTGGCAGTTTGAGTTCGGGAGCGGGTGGTCTGCCCGGGCCTGCGAATTCAGGATTGGCCGGACAGCCTTCGCCCACTGGCGACACAGCTACGCCGCAGTCCGGAGTTGGCCGGAGCCTGCCATTGAACAACACGGCCGCAGACACCGGCGGGCAGAGCCCGCTGGCCGCGGCGACTCCCGGTGAGTCCCGGCAAGGACCCGGTGGAGCGCCAACGCCACCTGCCATGACATTCGGCCCACCCTCCGGTTCACCACTCGGCTCACCACTTGGTTCACCAATCGGTTCACCAATCGGTTCACCAATCGGTTCACC
>Ga0315904_10005476_pt1 | contig 17604 bp, 14 predicted proteins | sample LakEriMetagenome_6_FD_203529 | JGI IMG/M metagenome (GOLD analysis project Ga0315904, IMG submission 203529) | Freshwater fungal communities from buoy surface, Lake Erie, Ohio, United States - Buoy 12 MA120 | ecosystem: Environmental > Aquatic > Freshwater > Lake | place: USA: Lake Erie, Ohio...
TTGTGCGCATGGGGACGGTGAGCCCCCTCATCCGGGCTATCGCCCACCTTCTCCCCCCCTTGGGGGAGAAGGACACGATCCAAGCCAGCGCGCGAGCCGGGGGGGTGGGAGTGGGCGGCGGTTGACGGCTCGGATGGAGCCTCGCCCTCCCGCGGCGCTGGTTTGTGGTCCCCGCCGGCGCTGGTTTCGGAGGGATGCCCAGCGGAGCGGACACGGAGGTCCGCCCCCCCGCCACCCTGTGGGTGGGCCCTGCGGATGGTTTGGAGCCGATGTGAGTCCAGCGGCGGCTCGGACGGAGCCTCGCCCTCCCGGAATGCTTGGTGCAGGAGGGGATGTTGTGTGCATGGGGACGGTGAGCCCCCTCATCCGGGCTATCGCCCACCTTCTCCCCCTTGGGGGAGAAGGACACGATCCAAGCCAGCGCGCGAGCCGGGGGGGTGGGAGTGGGCGGCGGTTGACGGCTCGGACGGAGCCTCGCCCTCCCGCGGCGCTGGTTTGTGGTCCCCGCCTGCGCTGGTTTCGGCGGGATGCCGAGCGGAGCGGACACGGAGGTCTGCCCCCCCGCCACCCTGTGGGTGGGCCCTGCGGAAGGTTTGGGGCGGAGGCGCGTCTAGCGGTGGCACGGACGGAGCCTCGCCCTTCCGGGATGTTCCATCTGGGCCGGAACGCGGTGAGCGGAGGGGCGGGTAGACCCCCTCATCCGGCCGTTGGCCACCTTCTCCCCCTCGGGGGAGAAGGACCCGATGAATGCCAACGCGCGCGCCCGAGGGTGGGTTGAAGGACGGGTGCCGGCTCGGACGGAGCCTCGCCCTCCCCGGAACGATGTCGCTGGGAAGGGACTTTGTGAAGCGTTCTCAACCAGCCGGGCTGTCCGCGGGGGGGCCGTCGTGGAAGCGGTAACCGACGCCGCGGACGGTTTCGATGCGCGTGCCGTGCCGTCCCAGCTTCTGACGCAGCGATTTCACGTGCACATCGACGGTCCGTTCGAGCACGTAGGTGTCATCCCCCATGGCCGACTCCATGAGGTTGGTCCGCGAGAAGGCCCGGCCCGGCTGGCGGACCAGGGTCCACAGCAGACGGAATTCGGTGGGGGTCAGGTGCACTTCCTGTTCGTCGACATGCACCCGGTGTTGATTCCGGTCGATCTCGATGCCATGCGACGAAAGGCAATCCTGCGGATTTTCGGGGGGAGACTTCCGGCGTAACAACACCCGCACCCGCTGCAGCAGCGCCTTGATCTTGAACGGCTTGGTGACATAGTCGTCGGCCCCCATCTGGAAGCCCACCACTTCATCCACCTCTTCGCTGCGGGCGGTGAGGATGAGGATCGGGATGTTGCGGGTGCGGCTGCCCGCCTTGAGCTGCCGGCAAACCTCGAGCCCCTCGATGACGGGCAGCATGAGGTCGAGAATGACCAGGTCGGGAAGCCAGGTCTGCGCCCGGCGCAGTCCATCCTGACCATCGGTCGCATGCTGGACTTCGTAACCCTCCTTCTTGAGGTTGTAGACCAACAGCTCCCCGAGGGTCCGTTCGTCTTCAATGACCAGAATGGTCGACTGCGACATCGTCACCGTTTCCAGAAATCGGGCTGGTGCCGGATGATCTCTCCCTCCACGAGGTAGACCACATCTTCGGCGATGTTGGTGGCGTGATCGGCGACTCGCTCGATGTGCCGGGACGCGGAAAACAACTGCAGGGCCGGGTCGATGAGGTGCGGCGCACTCTTCATCTGGCCCAGCAGCCCATCGATGATTTCGCGATTGAGGATGTCGACGGCGTCGTCACGACGGCAGACCTCGCGGGCGAGGCGGCTGTCTTTCTGGACGAAGGCGTCGAGGGCCAGTCGCAGCATCTCGACCGCCGCGCTGGCCATCTGCAGCAGCTTGTCGGGGACGGGGATCGAGGGAGCCCCGGCCAGTCCCGCGGCCCGCTCGGCGATGTTGACCGCCACATCGGCGACCCGTTCGAGTTCCCACGAGATCTTCATGACGGCCGTCACCCGCCGCAGGTTCTGGGCCACTGGCTGATGCAGGGCCAGAATCTTCAGACACTCTTCCTCGATGCGGACGTCCCAGCGGTCGATTTCATCATCGGCCGCCGCCAGTTGCTCTGACTGCGAGCCATTGGGACGGGTCAGCTGGCCAACCGCCTTCTGCACCAGTTGTTCGACCGCGGCGCACATCTGCATGATGTGCTGGTGCAGGGTGTCGAGATCGCGGTTGAGGTGGATGGACATGAACTTTCAGACCCGAAGTCGGACCGGGAGACATGGGTGCCGGACAGCCCGGGACCCCGGCTGCAGCCTAGGGGGGCGGGGAGAGAGCCGCAAGCCGGGCCGGCGTGGGAGAGGGCTCAGCCGAATCGGCCGGAAATGTAGTCTTCGGTCCGCTTCTCGCGGGGCCGGGTGAACAGGGCGGCGGTCTCCCCCATTTCCACCAGGTGCCCCTGGAAGAAGAAGGCGGTCTGATCACTCACCCGGGCCGCCTGCTGCATGTTGTGGGTGACAATGACAATCGTGTAGTTCTGCTTGAGCTCGAAGATCAGATCTTCGATGCGGGAGGTCGAGGCGGGATCGAGGGCCGAAGCCGGTTCGTCCATCAGCAGCACCTCGGGACTGGTCGCGAGAGCGCGGGCGATGCACAGCCGCTGCTGCTGACCTCCCGAGAGGGCGGTCGCGCTCTCCCGCAGCCGATCTTTGACTTCGCTCCACAGGGCGGCCCGCTGCAGCGCGGTCTCGACAATCTCATCCAGCTCGCGCGCCTTGCGAACACCCGACAAGCGGGGACCGTAGGCGACGTTGTCGTAAATCGAGCGGGGGAAGGGATTCGATTTCTGGAACACCATGCCGACCCGTTTCCGCAATTCGACCACGTCGATGCGGGGATCGTAGATGTTGACGCCGTCGATCAGCACGTCGCCCGCGATCAACCGCTGGGGAATCAGGTCGTTCATCCGGTTCAGCGTCCGGAGGAAGGTGCTCTTGCCGCACCCCGACGGACCGATGAACGCCGTCACCTGCCGGGCGGGAATCTCAATCGAGACTTCAAACAGAGCCTGCTTGGGCCCATAGAAGAAGTTGACCCGCCGGGTCTCGATTTTGGGGGCTTCCCCCTCACGGCTGACGCTGGATTCCCGGCTCGGTGCGGTCACGAACCGCGGAGCAGGGCTGCTGGTGGGCGGAGCGACGACGGGCATGCCAACGGCTCGGAGAAACAGGAGGCGAAGAGCCGGACCTTGCGAGGGTCGGAACGACGGCTTCTCGCATGACACTACCGATGAAATGTGAAGATCCCGTTAAGTCGAGTGCTCTCACCCGGAGAATCTTCCGCCGGTCATCAGGCGGACCGAGAAGGTGGTCCCCTTCCCCATCTGGCTCGCGACCCGGATCTCACCCCCCTGGTTCTGGACCAAGTGCTTGACAATCGACAGCCCCAGCCCGGTGCCCCCCACCTCCCGGGACCGGGCCCGGTCGACCCGGTAAAACCGTTCGAAAATGCGGTCCAGATGCTGCTGGGGAATGCCAATGCCGCTGTCCTGCACCTCCAGCAGACACCCCTCGCCCTCCCGCCGCCAGCGGATCGTGACCTGACCCCCGGCATCGGTGTATTTGACGGCGTTGTCGATCAGGTTGTCGAGAATGTGTTCGAGCGACTCTTCGTCTCCCAGCGGTTGTACCGGCTCTGCCGGTGGTTCGATCCGGAGCGCAATCGACTTGCGCTCGGCGGTCTGGCTCTGGCGGCCGACGCTTTGAGCCACAAGTTCCTCCAGATCAACCGGATGCAGATCGAGATCGGCTTCGTCGTTCTCGATGCGCGTCAGCGACAGCAGATCGCTGATCAGGTGATTCATCCGCTCCGCCTGTTCCGACATCATGGTCAGAAACTGATCGCGCACTTCGGTGTCGTCGATCGCCCCCCCATCGACCAGGGTTTCGAGGCAGGCCTGGATCGAAGCCAGGGGAGTCTTCAATTCGTGCGACGCATTGGCGACAAACTCCTGTCGGATTTCTTCCAGCCGCCGGAGCTGGGAAATGTCGGTGGCCACCACCATCGCCCGCCCCCCGGTGCTCCCCTCGGGAAGGGGTTGGACCCGCACGCTGAGGGTGCGGGGGGTGGGGGTGGTCAGTGTCAGCTCGCCCCCCGCGACCTCCCGGGCACCGAGCGTCATTTCGACCCAGTTCTGCAATTGGGGCTGGCGCACCAGCTCGAACAGGGGGCGCCCAATCGACTCGGCGGGGAGCCGGAACAATCGGGAGGCCGAGGCATTGCGCAGCACCACCCGCTGCCGGCCGTCAATGACAATCACCGCCTCGATCATCGAGTTGAGGACCGTGCTCAGTTGATCGCGGCTGGAACTGAGTTCGGCGAAGTGATCGGTCAGATAGTCCTGGACCCGGTCGACCGAACGGGCCAGCGGGTCGATGAAGGTGCGCTCACTCAGCGGAATGCGGCGCAGCACCTCTCCTCGTGAGAGCTGGTCGAGAACCTCGCGGGCTGAATCGAGATTGCCCCGGTACTCGCGCATAAACCGGTGATTGGCCCAGGTGGCGGCGACCAGCCCCATGCCCCCCAGGCCGAGGGCCAACACGGCCGCCCAGACCGCCGCCAGATTCAGGACGAGAACCAGCCCTGCCGCCAGCACCAGCACAGCCGGGAGGAAGGCAGCGGCGAACGAGGCGAGGAAACTCCACTGCCCCCGCGGACCGTCAGGCATGGCGACGTCCCGCCGGCGTTGGGGCCGCAAGTTTCTGGACCGTGACCGGATTGCCGATCTGGATGGGGCCCCCCCGCACGATGCGCGTGGTCACTCCGCCGCGGCCGCTCATCGCCCGGCATCCTCCCGGACCCAGTGCCTCGTCCATCCGGCTGCAGGGGACACAGGGGCCGGTCACTTCCAGTTCCACCTCGCCGATGCGAATGCGGTCTCCCTTCCCACCGGGGAGCAGCACTCCAGAAATTGCCAGGTTCCGCCGCAGCTGCCCGGGCAAGACCTCGGGCAAACCACAGGTTCGTGCGATCTCGTCGAGATTCTCGAATTGGATCAGTGTAACCTCCCGCCCCCCACTCCGCCGGGGAATGTAGTGATCTCCCGCCAACCCACGTCCGACGACGACCTCCGCCACCGACGGTTCAGCCACTTGACCGCGATGGGCAGTGCGGATTCCGATCCATTCGAGCCGACCCACCGCGGCAGGCGCCTCGACCGGAGGAGAGGTGGTGGACGATTCCATACGGGGCGTTCCCCAGGTGGGTCAGAAGGAGAGGCGAGTTGTGCCGAGCGGGATCCACTGGCCCCCAGGTCAGCCTCGACGGTTCGCCCGGCGAGGCCAGTTTTGGCAAGAACCGCACAGCATCGCGATGGGGAAACAGGCACGCGTTTCGTTGGTTCGGGGCCGGGGTTCGCGGGGTCAGGGCATCAGCCACGGCCCGGGGTTCTCAATGGCCTGGGCGACCGCCGCCAGAAATCGGGCGGCGGGTCCGCCGTCGACGATCCGATGATCGAACGTCAGGCTGAGGGGCAGCTGTTCCCGCAGCCGCACCTCCCCCGCCAGCGCGACCGGTTCGGAGGCGATCCGACCCAGGCCGAGAATGGCCACCTGCGGCAGATTGATGATCGGGGTGAAGTGTTCCACTCCCAGGGTTCCCAGGTTGGTGATGGTGAAGCATCCTCCCGACAGCTCGTCGGCCGACAGTTGCCCACCCCGGGCCCGCTCGGCGAGCGACCGCAGATTCGCCGAGAGTTGCCGTACCGTCTGGGTCTGCACCTCTCGCAGAACCGGGGCCAGCAGTCCCTGGGGGGTATCGACCGCCACCGCCACGTCGAGGTTTGGGGGAAGAAAGGGACCCGCGGGGAGCCATTGCGTGCGGATTTCGGGAAAGTCGGCCAGCACACAGGCCACCAGTTTGACGATCAAATCGGTGTAGGTGGGAGGCGGGGGGGCACTGTTCGCCCCGAGCGACTGAAATTGCCGTCGCAGGTTGACGAGGTTTGAGGCGTCGCACCGGCGGTGCAGGGTGACGGGAGCGGTCTGCGTGCTCGACTCGAGCATGCGGGCGGCGATGGTCTTGCGGATCGAGCTGATGCCCGCCGGAGCAGAGACCCGCGTCGCGGCAGGGACTTTGGGGGCGGAGCCGGTCTGGGCCGCCGCCACGACATCCCGTTCGCGAATTCGCCCCGTCACCCCGGTTCCTGGAATCTGCCCCAGGTCGAGGCCCAAATCGCGTGCCGCGCGACGCGCCCGGGGACTGGCCACCTGGGAACCGGCGGTCACCCCGGCGGAGACTGCTGCCGGAGGGGAGTGCGAGGGGACCGTGGCGGCTGTTGCGAATGCGGTTGGGGAGGCGGCTGTGGCGGGTGGGGGGGCTGCGGCGGGGGGAACGGCCGCAGATGCGGCGGCCGGTGCGGATGAAACCGGGGCGGTTGCAGCGGGGGAGGGGCCACCGGTGGGGAGTTCTTCACCCGGTTGGACAAACCAGGCCAGCACTTGCCCGACCTTGACGGTGTCTCCCGGGCGCGGACCGTTGGGGGGGATCCGCAGAATGCCGGCGTCAACTGCCTCGATGTCTTGAGCCGATTTCTCCCCCTCGAGGACGAACAGGGGTTCGCCGCGGGCGACCGTCGCCCCATTCGGCTTGAGCCATTCCCCGAAGGTTCCCTCTTCCATCGACCATCCGAGACGGGGAACCACAATTTCAATCGCCATGAGTGAACGCAGCAGAGGGCCTGGGGAAGAGGGCAACCGGTCCAGCCGGGAGGTGGGCGATTTTCGTCCCCCCTGCGCGGGACTGTCAACCACCCTGCACGGCGTGCCTGGAGAGGTGTGGGTCCGGCCGGGGCATTGCTCTTGTATGGTCCGGCGAAGCACCCCGACCGAGTGGGTCACTCACCCGGAACGCCGGTGGGGGAAGGCAATTCGATCCAGGGTGGTTGGTTCAGGCGGACGGGGGGGATTGCGGTTTTGCCGAGGGGGGCTGCCGCACCAGTTGTCGGAAGAGATCTCCCCGTTCCTCATAATTCCGGAACCAGTCGTGGCTGGCGCAGCCGGGAGACAACAGGACGACATCCCCCGGCTGCGCCTGAGAGCGGCACCAGGCGACTGCCTGTGGCAGATGGTCAGCCAGCAGGGAGGGGACAGCCGCGGCGCCTGCCGTGTCCCGCCAGCGGCGCTGCAGTTCCGGACCGGTCTGACCCAGAAAGACGAGCCCCCGCAAGTGAGCCCGTCCCAGTGCCTGCACCAGCGGAGTGAGGTCGATCTGTTTGTCGTAGCCTCCCACCAGGGCAATCTGGGGAGTCTCGCCAAAAGCCGCCAGGGCGAGGCCGGCCGCTTCGGGGGTGGTCGCCTTGGAATCGTTGTAGAAGCGCACCCCGTGCCACTCGGCGACCAGTTCCAGCCGGTGCGGCAACCCCCGGAACGACCGGGTGGCGGTCTCGATCGAACTCCAGTCGGCCCCGCACACCCGGGCGGCCGCACTCGCCGCCAGGGCATTGGCGAGGTTGTGTCGGCCGGCGAGAGGGACCCAGCCCGGCAGGGAAACGACCTCTTCGGTTCCATTCCAGCGCCAGACCGCGTGTTGGGGAGTTCGCCCACCCCAATCGGGAACGAACAGCCCTTCGGTCTGGTGATTGCGCAGCCCGAACCCGACCCGCCGGGCGGCGGTGGGCCACGCGGCGACATCGGGATCGTCCAGGTTTCTGACGGCAAACTGGTCGGGGGTCTGATGCCGCGAGATGGTCTGCTTGGCCGTGCGGTAGGCGGCGAGGGTATGGTGCCGGTCGAGGTGGTTGGGGGTGAAGTTGGTCACCACCGAGACGCAGGGGGTGGGACGCAGAGGATCGAGCGTTTCCAGTTGAAAACTGCTCAATTCGAGTACGACCCAGTCGTGCGGTGCAATCTGGTCAACCACCGGCAGCAGGCTGTGGCCGATGTTGCCCCCCAGCCAGACCCGCACGGCCGGTGTTCCCGCGGTGGGTGTGACGTCGGCCGTGGCCGTCTCGAGCAGGCGGTGCAGCAGCGTCGTGGTGGTTGACTTGCCATTGCTGCCGGTGACCGCCACGACGCGTCCGCGCTGTCGTTCCCAGAACAGTTCGATTTCACTGGTGATGGGAACTCCCGCCGACCGGGCGCGTTGCAGCCAGGGACTGTCGGAGGGGACGGCAGGACTGGCGACCACGAGATCGGACTGTTCGAAGTCTTGGGGATGGTGTTCCCCGAGGTGCCAGACCGCGGGAGGGGTGGTGGCGAGCGCGGCGAGGGACGATTGCAGTTCGGAGGGATGACGCAGATCGGTGACGGTGACCCGCGCACCGGACTGGACCAGGAACCGGACCGCCCCCACGCCTCCTCCGAACGTGCCGAGACCCATCACCGTGACCCGCAGGTCGCGAAAGCTGTCGATCATTCTGGCGGTGGTGACTCGCGGGAAAGAGGGGGGATCGGTCCGGGGTCGCCCGGGGCATCTCTGTGGCATACCGCATCGACAGGTGATTCGCTAGAGTGCCCACCGCCCCAGAGGCATTCCGTCCCCGTTACGTTTCAGGGAGTCCGCGGTGATTGATTCCACCCGTGCCACGGCAGCCGACCTGCTGGTGAATTGCCTGCGCGCCCAGGGGCTGTCGGCGGTGTTCGGGATGCCGGGCAACCAGAACATCGCCCTGTACGATGCGATCCTGCGGGCCGAACCGGCGTTGCCCCATTACCTCGTGCGGCACGAACAGGCCGCCTCGATGATGGCCAGTGGGTACGTTCGCGCCAGTGGCAAAATGGCCGCGGCGGTGACTGTGCCGGGCCCGGGGGCCGCGAACGCCGCGGCAGCGGTGATCGACGCCTACAACGACGGCATTCCCTTGCTGTCAATCGTGGGTGGGTTCGACAAGGAGTCGAAGAACCACCACCCCTCGAAGCTCTTTCATGGTCTCGACCAGGAGGCGTTCTATCGCCCCTTCACCCGGTACTTCGGCTCTCCCCGCCGCATCAAGGAGATTCCCCGGGTGGTGGAGCAGGCGGTGAGTGCGATGCAGGGGGGGCGTCATGGACCGGCGGTGATTGAGATTGCCCCCGACCTGGCGGCCCAGCCACTGCCGGCGAACTTTGAAAAACTCGCCCGCGTGCTCCCTCCCCGCCGCCAGCCGGTGAACCCGCTCGATCTGGGCAAGGCGATCGAGGCGATTCACGCCCTGACCCGGCCGGTGGTCTGGATCGGGGCGGATTGCGCGGCGGCGGGGGCGGTCGAACCGGCTCGGCACCTGGCCGAATTGTTGGGGGCTCCCATCATCTACGGACGGCGGGGCAAGGGGGTGCTGTCCGATGAGCATCCGCAGGTGATTGGCTTCTCGCGGTCGCGGCGCGTGGCGGAGGTGCTGGCGGAGGCGGACGGGTTGATCTCGCTGGGGGCCCGCTTCACCCAGATCGACACCCGCAATTACGAGTTGAAGCTGCCGCCGGTGGTGGTGCAGTTTGACCGCGACAGCCGTGAAATTGGGGCCGATCGCCCCGTGACCCAGGGGGTGTCGGGGGACCTGTCGACCGCGCTGGAGGCGGTGGTGCGGGAACTGGTGCGGATTGGTCATGGGGCCGACCCGGGGTGGAAGTCGCGGGCGCTGCAACTGCATGACAGTTGGCGCACGCTGCCCGACCTGCCGGTGCTGGGAGAGATTCGCCGGGCCTTGCCGCCGGAGGGGTTGCTGTCGGTGGATGTCACGTCGACGGGCTACAACTGCTTCGACCGCTTTCCGGTGCCGGATGACCGTTCGCTGATCTATCCCTGCCACAGCGTGACGCTGGGGTTTGGGTTCCCGGCCGCCCTGGGGGCCAAGGTGGCCTGTCCCGGTCGCCCGGTGGTTTGCCTGGCGGGTGACGGAGGCTTCCTGATGGGAGCCATGGAATTGGCCACGGCGGTCGAACACCAGATTGGCGTGGTGACCGTGGTGGTGCATGACCGGGCCCTGACGGCCATCCGCGGAGCCCAGCAGCAGGCGTTCTCGGGGCGGACGATCGACACCACGATGCACACTCCCGATTTTGTCGCGATGGCCCGCAGTTTTGGGGCGACCGCCGAGGTCTGTTCCGACCTGTCCGACCTGGGCCGCCTGCTGCAGGCCGGGTTCGCCCGCACCGGTCCGACCGTCATCGAGTTGCCGTTCCACGACCGGGTGGAGCAACTGATCGCCGGTGTTCCCTGGCTGCACGGCGAGTAAAGCCTCTCTCCCGAGAGATCTCCGGACGACTGTCCCTTCCGCGTTTTTTCTCCGCTTCCGCCGCAACCTCTTCCATGCCTCACACCGTCAAATCGATCGAGACCATCTGGGTCGAACTTCCGCTGCGCCCGGTTCCCGCCCGCAACATGGTCCGCGAGATTCCGCATTGGACCCTGTTCGAACTCTGTCTGGTCACGCTCGATTCGGGGGTGGTGGGCATTGGCGAGACCATGGTCTACTACACCTGGGGGGCGTCGACCGTCAGCGAGGAGGCCCGCCGCAAGGTCATCGGCCGCCATCCCGCCGAAACCATGTGGGACGATTCCCTGGGAGCGGGGCTGCAGATTGCCCTGTTCGACGCCGCGGCGAAGGTGCTTGACGTGCCGCTGCACCAGATGCTGGGGCGGCAGCATCGCGACCGCTGCCACATTTCATGGTGGGACATCGACCTGCCGGCGGAAGACTGGATCAGCGAGTGTCAATTGGCCATCGCCAACGGCTACACCAGCTTCAAGACCAAGGGGCGTCCCTGGTACGACCTGGTCGAGAACACCCGCCGCCTGTGCGCCACGCTGCCCCCCTATTTCGAAGTCGACATGGACTTCAATGGATTTGGGGTCGATACGGCGCACTGCACGCGGCTGCTGAAGGAGCTCGAACAGTTTCCCAACGTGGTGATGTTTGAAAGCCCCATCCCGCATTCCGATGTGGCCGGGTACAAGTTCCTGCGGCAGCACACCCACGTACCGCTGTCGATGCACACGGCGTTTCACTTTGGGGAGACCCCCATCGAAACGGCGATCCGGGAAGAGATGGTCGACGGGTTTGTGCTGTGCGGAGGAGCGACGAAGATCCAGCGCGAGGCGCTGGTCTGCCAGGTCAACAACCGGTCGTTCTTTTTGCAGATTGTGGGAACCAGGATTGCCGCGGCGTTCGCGCTGCATCTGGGGGCGGTGCTCGAGAATGCCCGCTGGCCCTCGGTCAACTGCCATCAGCTGTATGAGCGGGACTGCGTGCGGACGCCGTTGCCGGTCATCAATGGGCTTGCTCCGGTGCCGACCGGGCCAGGACTGGGCCTGGAGCTCGATCAGGAAGCGATCGACCGCTTCCGCTGCCAGCCCAAAGACAAGCCGTTCCCCTACCCGGAACTGCTGCTGGCGGTGCGTTGGCCCTCGGGGTCGACCACCTATTACAACCATGCCTTCCAGTACTGGGCCGACTGGCAGGGGGGCAAGCTGCCGTTTTTTCCCCGGGGCGTGCATCTCGAGCGGATCCCCAACGACGGCACCCCGGCCTGGCGTGAATTGTTCGAACGGGCCCAGCAGGGGGCCGTGCATTCGACGGCCGCGCCGTTCTGAACGCCCCCCCGTTGTGACCCGGGCCGGTCCCCGGGCCCGTCTCCCGCCCGGGGGGAACGTGTTGGTTCCGGTCGCCGAGGGCCGGCAGGGCCAGGTTGACGGGTGTCTATTCAGGCGGGGAGACCCCGTGGACCGGCCAAGTGGGGGCATTTGATACCCCCGCAGCACGCGACGTGCTACCCTATCCGGACATTCCGGGAGTTCTTTCCCGACACCCGCGCCGGTGCGTGTGGGCGCGGCGGCAGACACTGTTCTGCCCTGTTCCACCCCGGCGGATTCTCTTGAAACCACCCCATGGCGAAGTCGTCTGAGTCCAAGTCGTCCCGCATTCTCATCGTCGATGACAACCAGCAGAACTGCGAGTTGCTGGACGCCTACCTGGCGGATGAGGGTTACCAGATCGAGATGGTCTACGACGGTCAGCAGACGCTGGATGCCGTCGCCCGGCAGCAGCCCGACCTGATCCTGCTGGACATCATGATGCCGCGGCTGAGCGGCTACGAAGTCTGTTCTCGTCTCAAGAGTTCGGCGGAGACCCGGACGATTCCCATTTTGATGATCACCGCGCTGGCCGAGATGAGTGACATCGAGAAGGGGATTGACGCCGGTGCCGACGACTTTCTCACCAAACCGATCAACAAGCTGGAACTGATCACCCGGGTGCGGTCGTTGCTGCGGGTGCGGCACCTGACCAACGACTACGAACGGTTGCTCGAACACGTGCGGAACGTCGAGTCGCAGCGGGACGAGCAGGCGACGCGTTGAGCAATTCGCGCGTGGAATCGACCCGAGTGGCCCCCCCGGCCGGGGTGCCGCAGGTGGTGCTGAAGCCTCGCCGGGCCCAGCCGTTTTTTGGCCGGCATCCGTGGGTGTTCGCCGGGGCGATCGCCAGGACCCCCGCCGGTCTGAATCCGGGGGATGAGGTGGCCCTCGTCTCGGACCAGGGGGAGTTCATCGCCCGGGGGTTGTTCAACCCGCATTCAGCGATTCGGGTGCGGCTTTCCAGTTGGCAGCCCGAGGTCGCGCTCGACGACGATTTCTGGCGCGTCAGGCTGGAACAGGCCATCACCCTGCGTCGCGACCGGTTGGGCTGGTGGGGGCCTCAGACGGGTTGTCGCCTGGTCTTCAGCGAAGCCGATGGACTGTCGGGGCTCATTGTCGACCGCTATGGCGACTGGCTGCTGTTGCAGTCTACGAGCCTGGCGCTGTACCAGCGCCGCGACCTGTTGGTGAATCTGCTGCGCGAGCTGGTGCAGCCCCGTGGCATCTGGCTGCGGACCGAGAAGGGAATTCGGGAAGCCGAGGGGCTGGAAACGGCCGATCAATTGCTGTGGGGGGAACCGCCGCCGCGGCCCCTGTGGATCACCGAGAACTCGCTGAGTTTCGCCGTCGATGTGGTGGAGGGGCAGAAGACCGGGTTCTTTCTCGACCAGCGGGTCAACCGGCAGGCGTTTGTTCCCTGGCTGGTTCCCGGGCGGTTGCTGGATGTCTGCTGTTTCTCGGGGGGCTTCGCACTCAATGCCGCCCGCGATCCGCGGATTACCCAGGTGGTGGGGGTCGATGTCTCGGCTTCGGCTCTCGAGTTCGCCCGCCGGAACGCCGCCGAAAACCAGTTGTCCGACCGCATCGAGTTCCGCAAGGGAGACGCCTTCAAGACGCTCGAGTCGCTGGTCTCGGCCGGCGAACGGTTCGCCAACATCGTGCTCGATCCCCCCAAACTGGCCCGTCATGGAGCCGGGGTTGATGAGGCGTTGCGCGGCTACCACGGTCTCAATCGGATGGCACTGGAGCTGCTGGAGCCGGGCGGATTTCTGGTGACTTGCAGTTGCACCGGCCATGTCTCGCGGGCGCAGTTTGAGGAGGTGCTGGGGCGGGCCGCCCACAGTGCCCGGCGGCGCGTGCAGATTCTGGAGAGCCGGGGGCCGTCTCCCGACCATCCGGTCGACGTCAACTGCCCCGAGTCGGCCTATTTGAAGTGCGTCTTCGCACGGGTTCTTTAGCCGCGTCTGAAAGTCTTCATGGCCTCGCGAAAACGTCGGGAACAGCAGCAGTTGGAATGGGAGCAGCTTCGGCAGCAGCGCGGGCCCGAGCCGGAACAACTGCTGATTGAGGCTCTGGCCGGACTTCCCGCCCGTTCCTTCACTTCGGTGCTGTCGACCTCCCTGGGTCGGGGGCAGGCGGTGGCGGCGGCTGTACGGCAACTGGCCCCCGCCCGCGCGGTCTGCCACTTTCTCGATCTCTACCGCTGCCGTGAGACCGCCCGCGAATGCGCCGAGTCGCTCCCCACGCTGCAGTGCGAATGTGCGTCGGACTTGCCCGATCAGCCGGTCGATCTGGCCCTGTTGCCGGTCGATCCCCGGGGTGAGGCCGAGCTGACCCGCGACTGGCTGCAGCAGATGCACCAGCGCCTGCAGCCGGGGGGCATACTGCTGGCCGCGACCTCCAACCCCGACGATCAGTGGCTGCATGCCGAGATGCGCCGGCTGTTTGGCAAGACCACCCGCACGCCCCGCCGCAAGGGGGTGTGGTATCAGGCCGTGAAGGGGGAGCTGCACGACAAATACAAGAATTTCGACTGCGAGTTTGCGTTTCGCGATCAGGGGGAGCTGCTGAGGGTCTTCAGCCGACCGGGGGTGTTCAGTCATCGCAGCCTCGACGCGGGAGCCCGGGCACTGATCGAGTCGCTCGATCTGAAACCGGGGAGCCGGGTGGTCGACCTGGGGTGCGGCAGTGGGGCGGTGGCCCTCGCGGCGGCCCGCCGCTGTCCCGGGGTGCAGGTGCTGGCCCTCGATTCGAATCCCCGGGCGATCGAGTGCACCCTGCGGGGGATCGCCGCGAATGGCATCACCGGCGTTCAGGCGGTTCTGGACGATCAGGGAGAGGCGGGAGAGCGGGGCACCTACGACGTGGTGGCGGGGAATCCCCCGTACTTTTCGGAATACAAGATTGCCGAGTTGTTCCTGCGTACCGCCCGCCGCCTGCTGAAGCCCGGAGGCCAGGTGCTGATGGTCACCAAGACCCCCGCCTGGTTCGAAGAGCAGATGCCCCGCATGTTCGACGCCGTGGAGTCGCGACTTCAGCGGACCTATCATGTGGTGACGGGCGTGCAGCGCACCGTGTCGGCGGGCTGACACGGGCGGGTCTTTTCGGGAAACGGGGGGGCTGGTTTCCCACTCAGGGAGCGTCTCTTGGCAAAACGGCATGAATTCTGGCTGATTCCCCTGGTGCTGCTGCTGCCGGTCCTGGCGTGGTGGGGAATTCCGCGAATTCCTCCCCAGCGCAAACTGCCGGTCGAGGCCGTCCTGGGAGGAACCCGCTATGAGCCGACCCGGCTTCCCTTCGAGCGGCGGAGCCTGTCGGACCCGGCCGACGCCCGCCCCTTCATCGCGCACGTGCAGGTGCTCGACTTCGATGATGACGGCCGCGCCGACGTGCTGGTCTGCGACGCCAAGCAGAATTGCGTCAAGCTGTTGTCGGCCTCCACGGGCGGAACCTGGAGCGAGCGGATTCTGGCCGCCGACCTGGCCGCCCCGGCCCACGCCACTGTGCTCGATGTCGATGGCGATGGAGACCGCGATCTGGTGGTCAGCCTGCTGGGAGACATTCTGCCCAACGACGGCGTCATCGGGCGGGTGGTTTGGCTCGAGAACACCTCCACGGGTTTTGAGACGCACACCCTGCTCGACGATGTGCGGCGGGTGGCCGACTGCCAGGCGGGTGATCTGGATGGAGACGGAGACATCGATCTGGCGGTGGCGGTGTTTGGCTACGCTCGGGGCCAGGTGCTGTGGCTGGAGAACCGGGGTGATGGGCGCTACCGCGACCACGAATTGCTGAACGCCCCCGGAACCATTCACGTCCCCCTCGCCGACTACGACGGCGATGGCGATCTCGACATCGCCGCGATTGTCTCGCAGGAAGAGGAAGAACTGTGGGGGTTTGAGAATCTGGGCGGCGGCGAGTTTCGGTCGCGGCGGCTGTGGTTCACCATCAATGACGATCTGGGGAGTGCCGGTCTGGTCGCTGACGATCTCGATCAGGACGGCGACATCGATCTGCTGCTGCCTGCCGGAGACAACCTGGAAGTGGCCCATGCCCATCCGCAGGCATACCACGGGTGTTTGTGGTTTGAGAATCGGGGGAACTGGAAGTTCGACATGCGGCGGATTGCGGATCTGGGGACCACCTACGCCTGTGCGGTGGGAGACCTCGATGCCGACGGAGACCGGGATGTGGTGTTGGTGTCGCTGGTCAACAACTGGACGAATCCCGAGAACGCGAGCGTGGTCTGGCTCGAAAATGACGGGCAGCAGAACTTCACCCCAAGGCAGATCGACAACCAGCCGACGCATCGGGTGACGGTGGCGGTGGGGGATCTCGATGGGGATGGCCGTCTGGATGTGGTGACCGGCGGCCTGCATCTGAATGGACCGTTTGATCGGGTCGGGGGCGTGGTGGCCTGGTTTCAGCAGAAGGGGCAGGTGTCGCCATGACCGGCCGACGAGGGATCTGGGTGGGAGTGCTGGTGGCCGAGTTGGCGGTGATCGGGACGCTGGCCTGGCGGCGCTGGAATTCACCGGCGGTTCCGCTGCCCGACTTGCGGCAGTACCACGATTCGCAAACGGCCGACGAGCTGCAGACGCTGTTGGAGAACCCGCCAGCGGAAGATCCGGCCGCGTGGCGCACGCTGGCCGATGCCTGTCTGGCGTATGGCCACTATGCCCAGGCCGACACCTGTCTGGAGCAGGCCTGGCGGCTGGATCCCTCGCGAGATACGGCGTATCAGCGGGGGTTGTGTGACAGCCGTCTGGGGCGTCTCGAAAAGGCCCGCGGCTGGTTTGAAAAAGTCGCCGATGACTCGGGGGGCTTGCTGTCGGCCCGGGCGTGGTACCAGTTGGGACGGTTGGCGCTGCGTCGCGAAGAGACTGATGCGGCTGCTGAGGCGTTCCGTAAAGCGGGGGAGTTTTACTGGCCCGCGGTCTACCAGCGGGCGAAGCTGCTGGTGCGCGGCGGCAAGGGGGCCGAGGCCGGACCACTGCTGGAACAACTGCTGGGTCAGCATCGGGATGACCTGCGGGTCTGGCAGTTGCGGGGACGGTATTTCGAAGCGCTGGGTGAGCAGGACCAGGCCGACCGCGCGTTCGACCGGTCGCTGCGGGGGTTTGTCTCGCTGGGCCTGGACGACACCGAGCTGTACTTGCGTCCGATCCGGAAGAAGTATGGTTTTGTGCGGGATTACGGTGTGGCGGCGGAAACGCAGCGGAAATCGAGCGACGGGGCCCCGGCCCGGGCTCTGGTCCGTCGCATGCTGGCCGACCCGCTCTGGCAGAACGCCTATCTCACGGTGAACCAGGATCTGGCCGAACTGGCGCTGCGGGCGGACGAAGTCGATTCGGCACGGAAGTTGATCGACCGGCAGTTCACCCAGCAGCGGTATCCCTCATCCAAGGCGTGGGAGTTGCGGGGTGATCTGGCGGCGCGGGCCAACGACTGGCAGGGGGCCCGGGAGGGGTATCTGCATGCGTTGGAGATCAGTCCGGCCAACGGTGGGCTGGAGACGCTGCTGGTCGAGACGGCCGAGAAGTTGCGGCAGCCCAAAGTGGCCGCCCTGGGCAAGCAGCGGTCGCTGTTGCAGGCGGGGATGGAGATGTACCGGCGGAACGAGATCACCGATGCGGGGGGATTGTTCAGCCAACTGCTTGACGACGCCCCCGATTGGTACCAGGCGTGGTACTACCTGGGAGAGTGCCATCGGTTGCGGGGGGACCAGGAGTCGGCAATTGAGGCGTTTGAGGCGTGCCTGGCGCGGAACCCAGACCATGGCCGCGCCCGCCGCTCTCTCGCCCGCGTGGTGGGGAACCGAACGAAACCGTCCCCCTGATCGCGGGGGGGGCGCTGATCTCGCGGTGCCCAGGTTGGCTGAGCCTGATTGGGCCGGTGGCGGTGGTCGCGCCGCGGTGTGCGAACGGACGCCCCGCGGGGCCAGCCGTGTTGGTCGATTTGCGGGATGCAACCCGCTGTGGCCGCGGGCTGGCGGGTGGGGGCAGGTAGG
>Ga0315904_10005480_pt1 | contig 17598 bp, 13 predicted proteins | sample LakEriMetagenome_6_FD_203529 | JGI IMG/M metagenome (GOLD analysis project Ga0315904, IMG submission 203529) | Freshwater fungal communities from buoy surface, Lake Erie, Ohio, United States - Buoy 12 MA120 | ecosystem: Environmental > Aquatic > Freshwater > Lake | place: USA: Lake Erie, Ohio...
ACCCACCGCAGTCTGGACCCACCGCAGTCTGGACCCACCGCAGTCTGGACCCACCGCAGTCTGGGGGCTATTCGCTGCTTGGTACCCGCTTCAACCTGGGGACTGACAGGTCGGTCGTTTGAAAACCGTTCGCGGACCGATCGACTTTCCTACCAGACTTGGAGGGCGAGAGCAAGTTTGATGTCCAAGCGGTCTTCGACTTGCCTCCTCACCAAATCAACCAAACGGAGAAAGTCGCTACTGCTCGCACCGGGCTTGGCGACAAAGTAATTGCAATTGCGGTCCAGAACTTCAACCTTCCCGACTTGCGTTCCCTTAAGTCCGGCCCGCTCAATCAGCGAGGCAGCACTCTCTCCTCCGTGGTCCTTGAAAACATAAGCCGCCGGTTCGCCCAATGCGGGCTGACTGGCCCGGCGCACGATCCAGTTTTTCTGCATGCGCTTTGTCAACTCGCCGGGCGATTCGCGTTCAAACGCAAACGTCGCCCGCAAAATCACCAGCTCATTGAGGCTGCTGGCGCGATACGAAAAGACCAAATCATTTCGTTCCCGAACCAATCGCTCTCCCGTTCGGGTCAACACCTCGGCCCGCACTAACCACGAGCCGATGTCAAAGCCCCCGGCTCCGGTGTTGCCGTGCAAGGCTCCGCCAATCGTTCCGGGAATTCCCACCAATTGCTCCGGCCCAGCCATCCCTTCGCGGACAGCGGTCGAAATAAAGTGGCTCAGCCGGGCACCCCCGCCGGCGTGGAGTTGGTTGCCGTTGGCCTCGATCTGACAAAAATCCGGAGCCCCGAGATGAATCACCAGCCCCGCGACCCCTTCATCGCGAACCAGAACGTTTGAGCCGCCACCAAGCAGTCGCATCGGTTGATTCGCCGCATGAAACCGGCGGACCAACTCCGTCAACTCTTCGACAGTCGTCGGCTCGGCAAAAAATTCAGCCACACCACCGATCCCCAGCGAAGTATAGGGGGCGAGCGGTTCATTCTCGCGGACGATGTGTTCCAAACCGGCAATCAGGGACGCGGCGCTCATGCTGTTGTCGTGGTTTCCAGGCAGGGACGGGGCAGTTGCTCTCCGGGGATGTCACGCCCCCCGGCGCTGTAGTGTTACTCACGGGGAGCCACAGCGCTGTTTCGCTGGGAAAGAGCCTGACTGGCGCACCGCGGAGACTTGGTTTCCGATACCGCGCTCGGTGGCCGGCCCAAGTCGTCCTCATTTTAGCGGGAATCGGGCCGAGGCGCGTAGGAGGCCGGCTGGCCGAAAGAGGCGACCGATATTTTTGGGGCGCTCAGCCCGGCAGCTTGTTCCAAGTAGCGTGCAAGCGGGCCCCTGGGGATTCCAAGCGTGAGGCAGGCAAATCGGGGGATTCGCCTTTTCATCAGGCAGCCCGCCGACGGTCCGCAGCCGCCCAACCCCGCGACAGCTCAACCCCGAATTGGCCGTCAACTCTTGAGGTGAACCCGCTGCGCTCCGCTTGCTCACTGGCCGGCAAAGCTCATTCCCATGGTTGAGGCGTTGCCCTGATTGCCGAACGCGCTCAGCGGAATGTGCGGTCGATTGATGTGTGATTTGACCAGGTGGGGCATCCACAGCGCCTTTTCTGCCAACTCCAGCAGGAGTTTGGCATCAATCGGTTTGCGAATATGAAAAGACGAACCATGCCGATGGGTTCTGAGAATCACATCCGGCAATTGAGCCCCGCAAAGAAACATGACCGGAACATCACTCCGTTCAGGCAATTGCCTGAGTTCCTCCGCAAGCGCCACGCCATCTTCGCCCCGCAGGCTGGTATCGCAGATGATCAGGTCCAGTGTTTGTTCCTGAGCAGCCTTCACTGCGGCTGCCCGGTCCGCTGCACAGTGCACCTCGAATCCGCGAGCATGCAACGTGGCGGCCAGAGCCGTCAAATTGAGCGGTTCGGCGTCAATCACCAACACGACAGGATTGGATAGGCCTTTCATCGCGAAGCACTCCGATTTCGGGGATTTCGATCTGCAGCCGCTCCGTCAGCCAGCCTTCTGGTTCGTTGGGCCTCATGCCGCCCGGCAGGCCGCGACTTGGTGATCGCAGTTCTCGCCACTTCGCTTATCGTTTACCTACACCGAAAAGTTTCCCCATTTTTCCAAGCGCCTTACAACCCGAATGCTGTGTACTCGCGTTGTAACCGCAATGATCGATTGAACCGGTGCGCCGCGTGCGCCGCGACCGGGTAAACCTGATAAAAGCCCACGCGTTCGGCCTTTCGCTCGGCAATCCCTCCATACGCTGGGGTACAGAAGTCGCTCAGCGACCGGTCAGCAGGGGGAGGACCCGCACCAGTTCACCAGCCCCATACGGCTCATTTCGCGAGGGAAAGAAAGCCAGGCAGTCCGCCGCGCCGAGACAGCGCAAATCCGAGGAACCATGCCACTGCAGGGGGTGCACGACCGCCGCGCCGAGCGGATCGTGAATCAAGTTTGCCGGCCACCATGTCGGCCGCGGTCCACGGACGGAGTGCGGCTCACCTAGCTTGGCCCAATGCGTCGTCCGCTGGGTCAGGGAGTTTCCGCTCAAGCGCTCGATCGCCACCCGTACGAAAATCTCAAAACAAACCAGGCTCGAAACCGGATTTCCGGGCAAGCCAAAAGCCCAGCGGCGGCGACCATCCCGCTCGGATATTCCAAACCAGATCGGCTTGCCGGGCTTAATCGAGACCTTGTGAAAAACTTCCTTGAAACCGCATTCCCCCAAGGCGCGCGGAACAAGATCAGCCAATCCCTCCGAGACTCCCCCAGAAAGCACGACCAACTCGGCCGATTCAGCCGCCCGGATTTTCGCGCAAAGCTCGCCCAAGTCATCGCGGGCAACACCCAGTTCCAGCACTTCCCGCGCCGAGGAACGCGCCAGGCTCGCCAGCAACGGGCCATTGCTGTTGCGAATGCACCCCGGACCGGGCCGCAATTCAGGCGCAACCAGTTCATTGCCAGTTGAGATGACTGCGACGCCCGGCCGCCGGTAGACCAAAACGTGCGTCTGTCCAATTTCGGCCAGTAACCCCAAGTCATGCGGTCGCAGCAAATGCCCGCGATCGAAGATCAGCTCGCCCGCTCGCATCGATCGTCCGCGCTTGAGCAAATGCTGGTGGGTGCTGTACTCTCCCCGCTCAATCAGCACCGCTGTTTGAACGTCTTCCGGTCCCGCGATCGGGCTTGTATTCTCCACCATCACCACGCAATCGGCGCCGATCGGAATCGGCGCTCCGGTCATGACCCGTGTCGCGGTCCCCGGCTTTACCGCCTGCTGCGGTACCTCACCGGCAGTTACGGTCTCCAGCAGTTTGAGTTCCACCGGCAGCCGCACCACATCCGCTGACCGAACCGCGTAACCATCCATCAGGCTCTTGTCGTGCGGGGGCGAATCGACATCTGCAAGCAGTGGCTCCGCCAAGCGCCGCCGAATCAGTTGCGGCAAGGAAACGTGTTCCGTCCCGATCGGGCCGGTCAGCCCAGAGACCTTTTCCAACGCTTCGGCGATCGTGATCATCCCAGCTCCTCGAGCAAATCCGCAACTAATCCCTCCAGGCCGAGTCGCTCGCTGGCGATGATCCGCGGCGCTGTCAGCGTCAATTCATCGAGGCGGATCAGATCGCCGCTTGAATCCCAGCCAACTTGCGCCACGGGAATCGCCACGTCCGCTCCGGCAACCAGCGGATGATCGCTCGAGTAAAAAACAATCCGCGGTAAACCGAGCAGCGCCTCGCGCAAAGCTGTCGGCAAATTCGGCCAAGCGATCTCTTCTTCCGCCGTCAGGCAGCAAATCAGCAGGTCGCACTCATTTCCAGCCAACAGTTTCGCAGCCGAGAATTCTGTCCGACTCCAACGAGCTTCACCCTTTCCGATACGACCGTTCCGCGCCGGCGCCTCGTCCGGGTTGTTTCCGCGCAAGTCGACACAGCGGGGAAAACCGGTGCTCCAGGTGAGCACGCTTTCAGCTCCTGCAGCGTTGCGGTCTTCACTGGCCAGAAGCAGCCATGTCTTGCACCACTCGTTGAGCTCTCGGACCAATTGATGCACTTGCAAAGCCAATGCAGGTTGTCCGGCCAACGCGGCTCCGCCAACCACTGCCACGCCCCGCGCGGTCCGCACTGCGACCAAAAACTGATCGAAAGCCTCTTTCCATCCCGGCGGACACTGCTGCGCCGGGTCTCCGATCCCCCGCACGAAGGCTCGCAACCACCAGATCAAATCATTCAATTCGTCAGCGCTGCTGCAAACGAGTTCAGTCAGAGCCGGGGCTTCCAGTCCGGGCGCGCTCTCCACGCTCAAGTCGTCGGTTCGAAATCGCCAGCCCGAAGAGCGCTGCCAAGCGAAGCGTTCGCCCATTCGCGGATGGGTCCGCTCCGGAGCCGCTTCGATCAGCAGGCACAGGTCAGCCTGAGCGGCGACTTGCCCCAGCGTTGCCGTGATCCGGCCGGTATGCTGTAAAGCAACCAGATTTCCAGTCTGCGGAGCATGCCAATCGAGGTCGATCACGGCTCCAGTCTGCAGCGCCAGTTTCACCAGCGCCTGCTGTTCGGCCAGCGAGGCCGAGGTGAGCCCGCAAATCAGCGGACTGCGGGCCGCGAGAATCATTTCCGCCGCCCGTTGAATTGCCTCGCCTTGCGTCGCTGGCTCCCCCCCGCAGCGAATCCCCGAGGCAACTGATTGCCGTTCGGCCGCGGCCTCGCGCAGAAACCAGTCAATGCCTCGCGCGCAGCACTGTTCGGAGCAATGAATCTCGCCACGTTCGCTGATGGCGATCGTCACGTCGTCACAGAGCAACGTGCAGCCAAGGCAGACAGCCGGTGTTCGAGAGATTGGGAGCAGAGCGAGTTCCTTCATGCCGCGATTATAGCCCGTTCGATAAATCGGGACCTGCCCCCACCGGTGGTGCCAGGGGCGCCGCCCCCGCAGCGGCGAATTCGGCACACGCCGCCCCGCTGCGACTCAGGCAATTTCAATGCCCGGCTCGAGCTGTCCCGGCAATTGCAGGTCTTGTGACTCCAGCGATCCAATGGCCCAAGAGCAATAGTCGGCCGAATAGAAACCGGCCGGACGATGATTGCCGCTCAATCCGCAGCCGCCAAAAGGGAGCTTGCCGCTGGCTCCGGTGGTCTGGCGGTTCCAATTAACGACGCCTGCGCGAATCTCGTGGATGAATTGTTGCCAGGCCTCTACCTGGTCGGAAATCAATCCGGCGGATAGTCCATATCGTGTCCGATTCGCTTCAGCAATCGCCGCTTCCAGGCTGCTGACTCGCCGCACCGTCAGCAACGGCCCGAAGACCTCCTCGTCCGAAAGACCCTCGATGCCTGTCACCTCGACCAGTCCCGGCGAGAGGAGCGCCGAGTTACCGCGAAGGGGTGCCAGTGACATCAGCGGCACCGCACCCCGCGCGATGAGCTCAGTTGCCTCGCGTTCGATCCGCTGCCCCGCCTCGGGGCTGATCACGGTCCCGTAAAACGGTTCCGGCGATTCCGTCCAGTATCCAATCCGCAGCCGTTCCAGCATGCGTTTCAACCTTGCGAGCAGCTGCTCGGTGTGTGCGTCTTCGACCAGAATCAGCCTGCGGGCGCAGGTGCAGCGCTGACCGGCCGTGATGAAGGCAGAAACCAGAATCAGATAAGCGGCGGCATCGAGGTCTCCGGCCTTGTAGACTACCAGCGGATTGTTGCCGCCCATTTCCAAAGCGAGAATTTTCTGCGGATGCTCGGCGAATGCCCGGTGGAGTGCCCGCCCGCCCGCACTGCTCCCGGTGAACAGCAGTCCGTCCAGTTGCGGATGGGCCGCGACCGCTTGGCCGACCTCGCGGGCGCCTTGCAGCAAATTCAAAACTCCCGCGGGCAATCCAGCCGCTTGCCAAGCCGCAGCCATCCAAGCACCCACGGCCGGGGTCAGCTCGCTGGGCTTGAACACGACGGTGTTTCCGGCGAGCAAAGCGGGGACGATATGCCCGTTGGGCAGATGGGCCGGGAAATTAAACGGGCCGAGGACGGCCATTACACCAAAGGGATGAAATCTTGTGACGGCCTGGTAGTTTCCCAGCTCAAAGCGCTGCGTATCGCGCCTGGCATGCAAGGCTTCAATCGACAGTTCGATTTTGCCTGCGACGGTGCCGACTTCGCCCCGCGACTCCCACAGCGTCTTGCCTGACTCACGCGAAATGAGCTCGGCCAGTTCCTCGCTCCGCTCTTTTACGATCGAGGCATAGCGCCGTGCAATTGCAATGCGTTCCTCCAGTGAACGCGCCCACCAAGCGGGCTGGGCCAGCCGCGCGGCGGCGTAAGCGGCGTCTACTTGAGCCGAGGCTGCGCTCAGCCCCCTCCAGACCAGGCCGCCGTCACTGGGGCTGTGCGATAACAATTCCGGCCCATCGCCCGAAAGCCATTGGCCCTGGATCAATTGACCGGTAGGTGGAAGCGTAGGGTGCATGGAAGTTTGCGAGTAACGAGTTGTGAGTGACGAGTTGCAAAAAAGAAAATTGAGCGTTGAAAGGAAATCAGTTTCGACGAGCGGCCTGGTGACGGCCACCAGGTGACGGCCACCAGGTGACGGCCACCAGTTCGGGCGCGCAGGCCGGGCCAGATATCGGCCCATTCCACAAGCGCGGTTATCCGCTTTGGTTGCGCTGGAAAACGGGACGTTGTCTGCGATCCCGGTCAAACCCCTTGCTTGACTGGCCAACGCGACGACACCTGTTATCCATCGCTCCCCAGCAACCTGCAGCCAGCCTTAATCTTCCCCACTCCGCATTCCGCCCTCCAAAACAGCAAATCTCCCGCCCTGCTCAGCCCGGAACTCCGCTGCTGTCCGAACGCTGCGGTTTGAGGCTCGCGGCGCGAAGCGGGTCACCCACTTTCAGGTTCAGTTGCAGGGCGGTTACCTGATCAATGATCGCACCGCCTTGCTCATCGAGTCCCAACCGCCCCAGGCAGCAGCGATAATCGAGCCGCGAGTTGCTGAGCATCAACTCCGGGCCGTCGACATTTCTGGCGATTTCGGCGACTGAATGGCTGCGGCTTTCCCGAATCACACGGATTCGATCGAAATCGGCATGCATGGTCGGTCCACCATCAAAGATGTCGACCCGACTGCGAAACTCGAAGCCCTCTTTGCGGAGCATCGCGAGGGCCGGTTCGGTATTGCGATGGACCCGCCCGACCACCAGCTGGGCTTCTTCCGGCAGGAGCGGAATATAGATTGGGTGACGCGGCATCAGGTCGGCTATGAATTTCTTCGACTCGGCTGTCAAGGTTTCCGCCTTGGGAAACTCGATTTGAAAAAAGTGCGATCCAAGTGCTGACCAGAGCGGCGACTTGCCGTCAGGGTGAACCACGCCGCGCATCTCGGCGATCACTTCATCTTCGAAGCGTTCGGGGAAATCGGCCATGAAGAGAAATCGCGACATGGACAGCAGCCGCCCATGGCCTCCTCCCCAATACTCCGGTGACAGGAACAGGCTGCCAATCTCGGTTGGACCGTTGTGCTCCTGCATCAAATGCAGTGCTTCGATTTCCTTGTGTACCCCCAACTCATCCGAGTGGTGCACGCTCTTTTTGATCTCGTAGGAGTAAAAGGGTTCATAGCCCCCGACTTTGGAGTAGATCGCGCAGGTTCCGACCAGGCCCCCGCTCGCCAGGTCCTCCATCACGAACACATAGGGTTGACCGTTCGGCCGGGATTTTTTCTGGTGAAAAGCAAACAGCGATTGCTCAATCCGCTCATTCAGCCGATCCTTCGAGATCTTCAGCGTCGTCAGGCCGTATTCCGACTTCTGGATCAGTTCAAACAGCGGGTCGAGATCTTCGGCCACCACCGAGCGGACGATCAACATGCGGTCACGTGTTCCTGGTTAGCGAGCGAAAGAAATGCAAGCCGCCGGGCCCCGACATTCCGATTTCAATGGCATTCCATTTTGCTGACGACCGACTCGATCAGCTCACAGGCAAGATCGATGTGCTGGTCTTCGACGCTTCCCAGTGGGAGCAGGAATCGCAGGCGGGTCGGATTCCCACCGGCGAGGAAACACATCAGCCCTGCCTCGTACAACTTCAGGCACATCTCCTTGGCCTTCTCGGCACTGCCGCCACAGGGTGTGAAGGCAACCATCCCGCCCAGTCCATACGGTCCGGCAATGTGTTTTGGATACTTGTCGGCCAACTTCTGCAGCCCCGCAGCAAACCGACCGTGCCAACGCATGTTCAGTCCGTCGGGGCCGAAGTTGCCATTGGCCACCAGGCCACGAATGATTGCCAATCCGGCCAGAATCGACCATGTGCTTCCCGTGAACGTCTGACTGACCAAGCCCGGCTTCGGCTTATAGGTGTCAGTGAAAAGCGTGGCACAGACCTGGCTGATCTTTCCAATCGTGACCACATCGACATGCTGGTCCAAGCCAAAATGCTGAAACGCATAGGGGCGCGTCGTACGGCAGAAGGTCTGAACCTCGTCGGCGATCACGCAGAGTCCATGTTGATGAGCCACTTCCGCAAGCGCGACGAAAAAGTCGTGATGGCCCACATGGTAGCCGCCCTCACCCTGAATCAGTTCCAGCCACAACACGGCATGTTTCCCCGGAAAGCGCTCCAGGTGCTCGCGCAACTTCGCGACCGCCCGCTGAGTACTCCCGATCGGATCGGCTGCTTCATAGAACGGGATGTAGTCGACGTTCAGTACCGTTGGGAGCCCTTGCCGATAGGCAGCCTTATCGGTCAGTTGGGCGAGAGCGAGCGTGCGGCCCGCAAAACAATGCTCGAAGCAGATGACCCGGTCGGCGGGAGCGTGTTTCTGAAAGGCGATCTTCAGGCTGTTTTCGTTCGCCATCGCGCCACTGGTCGAGAGGAAGCAATGCTCCAGCTTGGCCCCCGATTCGCAGGCGAGATCCGTCAGGAGCCTCGAAAGCTCGACGCTGTACCGATCCTGTTGCAGGTTTCCCTGCATCACCGTGTCGCAGACGGCGGCGTCGATCCCCGCCGCCACCATCTCGGGATGGCTGTGGCCATAACCGTGGACGCCAATCCCGGTGATCAGATCAAGCTTCACACTTCCATCGGCCAATTCCACGAAAGGACCGTTCCCAATCCCGCTGCTCAAGTAAGGGAAATAGAGCGCGCCGCCGCGCAGCTTGCTGAACTCGTCCAGCAACTGGGCGTACTCGCCCGTCAAGGCGGGATTCGCTGGACGGACCTTCGTGAGCTGCGAGCTGTAGTCCGCAACCGCTGCCAGAATCAACCGCTTGGCCTCGGCCAACCGCGGGTCGGTATGCAACTGGTCGGCGAGCAGGGGAGGGAGTTTGGTGCTGTGGGGAGCCTCGGAAACGGTAGCCATGGAATCCGGTCTTTCAGTAGCGGGACAAACAAACACGCGGTGACTTCCGCCGCATCGATATTCTACGTCATGCCGGAAAGAGCAGGAATGCGAATGTGAAAAAGCCCGGGGAAGGTGCAAGTGTGAATCCGAATGGTCCGGAGAGGTTCGGGCAAATCGTTCGGATTCGTTGATCTACAGGAAGAAATTCGGGCCTCGTTCGGATGCTTGCCGGCCAGCTTCCGCTCAACCGCTGTCTTGCACTGCTCCCAGTTCGAAGGTTGAACCTCAAGGGCTCCTAGGCCCGCGGGCGCCTCGAGGCCAGTCGCCCCAGGGTATCGACCAGGCGCTGCAACTGCTCGCCGGAATGCAGCCAGCTCAGGCTCAGCCTCAGCCGGGCACTTCCCTCAGGCACTGCGGGGGGACGGATCGCGGGAACGAAAAGCCCCGCCTCCGCCAACTCCGCTGCTATTCTCAGAGCTTCCCCCGACGAGCCGATTCGCAGCGGAATGATCTGGCTCTCCGAGCCGCAAAGGTCCCAGCCTTGGGATTGCAACTCCGCGCGCACCCAAGCCGCCTTCTCACGCAATTCCTCTCGGCGGTGCGGTTCCCGCTGGACCATCCGCAAGGCGGCGAGACTGGCTGCAGCGATCGCTTCCGGTTGGGCTGTGGAGAAAATGTACGGTCGGGCCGCGTTGCGAATCCAGTCGATCACCAACTGCGGTCCGGCAATAAAGCCGCCGAGGCTGCCAAGGGCCTTGCTGAGCGTACCGACCCGCACCACATTTCGCAGATCGATTTGCAGCTGTTCGCAGCTGCCGCGACCTTCCGCTCCCCAGACTCCGGTCGCATGCGCCTCGTCCACCAGCAACATAGCGCCCGCACTCGCCGCAAAATCGACCAGTTGCGGCAGCGGAGCAAAATCGCCGTCCATGCTGAACAGCCCATCGGTCACAATCAAAATTCTCCGCGGCTCGGACCGTGCCTTGTAACCGGCGAGGAGTTCGGCGGCGTGTGACACTTCGCCATGCCGAAAGATGCCGACAGAGGCCCGGGCGAGTCGACATCCATCAATGATGCTGGCATGATTCAGCTCGTCGCTGAGGATCAAATCTCCCGGACCGGCCAAGGCGGTGATCGCCGCGACATTGGCGGCAAACCCGGTGGGCAGCAGCGCGCTCGCTTCGACCTGCTCGTGGGCCGCCAGCTCGCGCTCCAGGCGCCGGTGCAGCACCCCGTAACCGCTGACCAACGGGCTGGCACCACTTCCCCAGCCATACTCGCCAACCGCATGTCTGACTGCGTCGATCAAGTTGGAGTCAGCAGCCAGACCGAGATAATCATTTGAGCCAAAATCGAGCAGTTGCCGACCGTCGAGCTGAACCAGGCCCCCGCTGTGGGGGCTTTCTCGCAAACGCTGCGTTCGGCGCAATTGGACCGCCTCCAATCGTTTCAACTCATCCGCAATCCAGGCGAAAGGAGGGCTCAGTTCTGTGGTCATTGAATTCATCAGCGTGTTCCTTCCCCTGCGGCAACGATTTTTTGTCCGCAGGGAGCAAACTGGTTCCGGGAATTTCGCGCTTCTGGCCTGAGCTTGCGGGCGGAGCCTGGGCGCCTGCTGGTCTCCCCATCTCCGCAGTTTGACATTGCGGATTTTGAGTCAATTCGCTAATCCAGCTCGCGAAAACCAGCCCTCTTCAGGCTAGCAATTCACCCCTCGGGCGCGAATGGTCAGAGTTCGAACAATCGCCACAGCTCTCTTGAACGGCCTTCGCCCGCCCCGACGGCAACTCTTTGTTCGTTCCGATTGCTGGTTGCCCCCGGTCTGGCTCTGCTGGCCCTTGCTCCCGGGATTGGTGTGCTGCGGACTGGCTGGTTGCCAAACGACTCATCCCCAAACCAATTGTGTTGCCCGGGATCGATCAACCTCCCTGCCGCACCTCCAACGCCGAGAAACCGACAGCCAGCCTCAGTTCGAAGCACGAGGGCCAGTGAACACGCCGCCCAGCTTGGCCGCCGAATCAGTTAGCCGAGCCCAGCCGGGCAAGGTCCAGATTGGGGACTTCGGCCGAACACTCCGCCCATTGGTCAACCATGCCGGTTGGTCCGGCGACGAATTCCTCAAAGGCACTCGTCGCAGTTGGAGGCCAACTCTGCTGATTCGGGCAAACGATGAGCAAGCAGCAGTTTCCGCCGCGGGGCTGGAAGCTGAAGTGGAAACGGAAACTGCCTCAGTCCCGACCGCTCAATCTGACTGGTCGGGATTGGAGGGGGACCCAAACTCAGAGCTGGAGACCAAGTGGCAATGGAACCTGGACCAGCGTTCCATCAGCGACCGAAACAGGAGCCGTTAGGAGAGAGTCAAATCCGATTACGCCAATTTCTACTCCAGCAAAAGCATGCTCCAAATGGGAACGGCATTTCTCGCCGGAGCTGCCATGGCCAACACAAAATTCGATGAAATGTTCAGTCATGATCTGTATCGCGACAACGTGATAGACATCGCCAATGAGGATATCAGTCAAACGCTGCATCAGCCCAAACTGTTGGGGGATGGCTACATTTTGCTTCCGACATTGGCCGCCCTCGCTTTGGCGGAGCCGTGGCTGGAGCAAAGCGAGTGGACCAAGCCGCTCGGGGAATGGGGCGATCGCGGCGCGCGGGCCATTCTGGTCGGTGGACCCGTCGTCTTGCTCACCCAAAACCTGACCGGCTCCTCGCGGCCGAACGAATCCCCCTCGGGTTCGCATTGGGAACCTTTTCAGGACAATAACGGAGTCAGCGGGCACGCTTTTGTCGGCGCCGTTCCTTTCCTGACTGCGGGGCGAATGAGCCGCCGCCCGTGGGCCAAGGCGCTTTGGTATGGAGCGTCAACCTTACCCGCGCTCTCACGCGTCAACGACGAGGGACACTACTTCTCGCAGGCTTTTCTCGGCTGGTACCTTGCCTGGCTGGCGACGGCCGCTGTTGACAACTCCCAGCAGCAAAGGCAATTAAAACTCATCCCCACCTGGAATGAGGCGGGGCCCGGCTTGATGTTGGAGCGGAATTTCTAGTGGTTTGGCCATGCCGACAATTCAGTCCGAATCGAATGGGAGCACGAAGTTCCCATCCAACTGTGCGGCTTTGGACAGAGGGGAGTCCCTCAATGCCACCGGCGAAGCGATGCGATACCGCTGACGGAGCGCGGTGCGAGGGTCTCCAAATACTGGAAGTCCGTCGTCCCCTGAAAATCAGGTGAGCCAAGAGCCAAAGCACAAGCCGCCGTCGCGGTGGTCAATGCCCGGCTTAAAAGAGCCCTGAGATGTTCCCGGCACTGTCAATGTCGATGTGCTCTGCACTGGGAATAGCCGGCAGGCCCGGCATCCGCATCATCTCACCGGTAATCGGCACGACGAAGCCGGCTCCCGCGGCGATTTCGATTTGCCGGACGGTGACCGTAAAGCCCGTCGGCCGGCCGATCAGGTCGGGGTTGTCTGAGAGCGACTTCTGAGTCTTCGCCATGCAGACGGGAACATTCTCCAATCCGAGTTTCTTGATCAGTCGCAAATCGGACTTGGCCTTCGGCAGGTAATCGACTCCGGCGGCCCCGTAATACTTGGTGCAAATCGTCTCGATCTTTTTCTTGATCGACGAGTTCCAGTCATACAGCGGCTGGTACGGCGGCGGATTGGAGTCGGTTACGGCCGCTACAGCCCGAGCGAGCTCCTCGGCTCCCTTGCCACCCTCACCCCAAACATTGGCTACAACCGCAGCGATGCCCTTGGCGGCACAGTGCTTTTGAATCAGGGCAATCTCTTCTGCCGTGTCGGTGGTGAACTTGTTGATGGCGACCACCGGCGTCAAGCCAAACAGGCCGGCGTTTTCCAAATGCTTGTCCAGATTGGCCAGGCCAGCCTCCAGCGCGGCCAGGTTTGGTTCGGAGACCTTGTCCAGGTCGGCCCCGCCATGGTACTTCAGGGCCCGCAGCGTGGCGACAATCACCGCCGCCGCAGGGCTGATTCCGGCGACCCGGCACTTGATGTCCAAAAACTTTTCCGCGCCGAGGTCAAAGCCAAAACCTGCTTCGGTGACGACATAGTCAGAGAGGGACATCCCCATCTTGGTGGCGATGATCGAATTGGTCCCTTGCGCGATATTGGCAAACGGTCCACCGTGAATGATCGCCGGAGTTCCCTCGAGGGTCTGCACCAGATTGGGCTTGATTGCGTCTTTGAGCAGTGCGGTCATCGCACCTTGGGCTTTCAGGTCCCGGGCGTAGACCGGTTGCCCGTCGAAAGTCAGTCCCACGAAGATGTTGCCAATTCGCCGCTTCAAGTCGTCAAGGTCCGACGAGAGGCAGAGGATTGCCATGATTTCGGACGCGGCCGTAATGTCAAAACCGGTCTCGCGAGGGATCCCGCCCGCGGTTCCGCCGAGGCCGACGATCACATTCCGCAAGGCGCGATCGTTCATGTCGAAAACCCGCTTCCAGAAAATCGAGCGCGGATCGAGTCCGAGCGAGACCGCTTTGTTCTGCAGGTTGTTATCGATCAGGGCCGCGAGCAAATTGTGAGCTTTTTCGATCGCTCCAAAATCACCGGTGAAGTGCAGGTTGATGTCTTCCATCGGCAGCACTTGAGACCAGCCACCGCCGGTGGCTCCACCCTTGATTCCGAAAACCGGACCAAGCGACGGCTCGCGCAGGACCACGGTCGTCTTGCGGCCGATGCGGTTCAGCCCCTGGGTCAGCCCGATCGACATCGTCGTTTTCCCCTCGCCCGCAGGCGTAGGCGAGATCGCCGAAACGAGGACCAGTTTGCAGCGCTTGACCTTTTCCGCGTCGATCAGGTCCAGCGGAAGTTTGGCCTTGTAGTGGCCGAAGACTTCCAGTCGGTCAGTGCCAACGCCAAGTTGAGCGGCGATCTCTGCAATCGGCTTGAGTTTGATTTGACGTGCGATTTCAATATCGGTCGGCATGGTGGAGACGATTTCAGGAAAAGTGCGGGTTCAGCCAGAGCGGCGCAGCGCCTGCCCCAATCAAGGCGTCAATGATGACATCCCAACCGATGTTTGGGGAGCAGACGGCCCTCCGGTTTCGCCCCGGTGTGGCAATGTTTTTCCAGAGCAGTCAGAGAGTTATCAGGCTATGGCGGGCTGGCTGAGAGGTCTGGCCCGCAATGCCGGCCTCCAGTTCAACCGGCAGCGAAATCCCCTCGGGCAGAGCGGGATTTCGCCGGGCGGCTGTCCACCCACTTTGTCGCAGCCGCCAAAAAACGCCAAAACGGCCACCTTTTGGTGAAGGTTCCATGAAAACAGCCGGTGTGGCTGGTCAGCCTTTTGGGCGGCAATATAATCGAGGCGTTCAAGAAACTGGCAAAAGCGACCGCTTGCCGGGCCGCTTGCGGTGCGCTCGCTCAGCGAGTCGAACGCGGATGGCGGGTCTGGCTGGACGGGATGGGGTCTGTCCACTGCCGCGGTCGCTTTTTTTGCCGTCCCAAAACTCAACCAGCCGTGGTGGCAATTGCACCCGATTGTCTGACGCTCCGAATCGTCTGGCTCATTGAATACGAGCGGCGAATCGGAGCGGCGGGTCGGACAGTTCGAACCGCGGCGGTAGCACTTGGGCGAACGCCGTTCGGAGAGCGGGTCGCCAGTTCGAGTGATTGGTTCCAGCGTTTTGCGAGCACCTGTTGCCCCCGCTCTTTGCCGGTCGCATTTGCCGGTCGAATGTTCTGATGATCCTTATATTTTGACGCGGATCGGCGGTGGGAGCACCTGGAGTCGGTTGGCCAACCGGCTTCTGGATTAAAGAGTTTTGCCAGATGGTGTTGAACCATCGGCGGAACTTGCAGTTACCGGCCACCGAGTAGTTGCCCTTATCTGTCATCCCCTTCGGCCTCTGCAGGCCCCCATGTCTCAGGAGAATCAAACCATGTCGAAGTCGAACCGTTTTGGCTTCACGCTGATCGAATTGCTGGTCGTGATCGCGATCATCGGCATTTTGGTCGGCTTGCTGCTCCCCGCCGTCCAAGGCGTCCGCGAAGCTGCCCGCCGCACCCAATGCTCCAACAACCTGCGACAGTTGGGTGTTGCAGCGATGAATTATGAGAGCGCACTCAAGAAGTTTCCGCCGGCCTTCACCCAAGTGAATTTGACTGGCGGTCCCACGTCGCCGATCAATACTAACAGTTTTCAAGGGCATTCGGTTTTCTACTTCCTGCTTCCTTACATGGAACAGAACAACATTTTCGACACCTTTGATTCGGTCCGCCCCAAATTGAACATCGCGTTGAACGCTAACGCTGGTTTGTCGGGCAATGTTATTCCCTCCTACCTTTGTCCCTCAGATTTGTTGCCCAATACCGCTATCGGATGGCCGGAAAACGCAACGCCGAGCCAATGGTACGGTGGCGTGAGCTATCGGGCCAACGGCGGTTCGCGACCAATTTTCGCCACCAGCTCCACCAACGATGGCATGTTCATGTGCACCGGACCGGCCGCCCGCAAGGCAGCATCGGCTCCTGTCGGGTTCCAAGTTCAAATTCGTGACGCCCTCGACGGCACAAGCAACACGTTTCTCTTCGGCGAGTTTTATCACCGGGACCCCAACTTCGATACGTTTACCACTGGGGGCTGGAACAGCGGCAGCACGATTCTCGGTTGGTCCCGCTGGTACCCGGCCGGTGGCGACAACGGATTGGGTAATCTGATGGGTGGTGCTTTTGCCCCAATCAACTACAAGACGCCATTCAAATTTGGCGGCACTGGTGCTCCAACATCGCAAAATGCCTGGTTCGTATTCCAGGACCAACGGCTCAGCGCCTTTGGCAGCGGACATCCCGGCGGAGCCAACTTCGTTTCGGCTGACGGATCGACCCGCTTTGTCGCCGACTCCATGCCGCAAACGGTGCTGACGCTCTACTGCCAGCGAGCCGACGGCAACGTCAACAGCTACCTTGATTAGTTGCGAGTGCTGGCTGCCTTCCGGTAGTTTACCTGGGAAAAGTCTATTCCTGTTCCAAGGGTCAAATTCATGCTTCGCTTGGGCCACTGTTTGGCAATGATCGGTTTGCTCGCCGTAATGCAAGGTTGCGGCGGCGGTGGGCCGAAATTTGAACTGACTCCGGTGAAGGGAATCGTCAGGATTGACGGTAAGCCTGCCCCCGATGTGATGGTTCAGGTCATGCCTGACATCGCCAAGAGTGCGCAGGGGCCGACTTCCCAAGCGGTTTCCAACGCCTCAGGCGAGTTCACCTTGGCAACAATTGACGGCAAGCCTGGGGCGGCAGTTGGCGAAAGTGTGGCGATCTTCATCGACACGGTCGAAGAACGTCCTGCTCAAGGTGAAGTTGGCAAGCCGCCGCGGTTTCCCGGAACGTACGCCACCGCCAAGGGTGGGATTCCAGTCAAAATCGAGGCCGGCAAGGACTTGGTCTTCGAGTTGAAATCGCGGTGAGGCTGAACTTAATCAGCGATAAGTCTGCGGTTGCGAGCAAATCTTGACCACCTGTGCTGCCGCTGGCAACCAGGTGGTTTTTTCATGCGCCGTGGTCTTGCGGGACAGGGTCAACCATCAGGCTGGCTCCTCGCCAATTTCATTTGCCCGTAAAATCCAGCTCGTAGAGTTGCACCAGCGACTCGGTTCCATGCCAACCCGTTTGAGGAAATCCAATCGCAGGCATTACAGGGATAACCGGCACCGTCAGGCAGGCCTTGACCGGTGGCTAGAGCCAGGCCGCTGAGTGAAACTGATTTCCTGGCAACGCTTTGCGATCAACTCTCTTTCTCGCCACACGCCACACGCCCGCTCGCATGGAAACCGTCATCATCATCATCCTGATCGCCGTGTTCGCTTCTCTGGTAGCCCTCGTCAGCTACTACAACCGAAAGCGGGAACAGAAGCGCTCGGCCGATATCAGCGCGCTGGCCGCAGGGTTGGGATTGAGCTTCTCGGCCGCGGGGGATTTCCCGCTCCTGGATCGACTGAGCGCGCTTCCGCTTTTCAAGCTGGGGCGCAGTCGGGTCTTGAGCAACCTGCTTGCGGGGGAGACGGAGGAGGTGCGGATCTCGATTTTCGATTACTGCTACACGACCGGCTCGGGTAAGCAGACGCACACTACCAAGCTGACCATTGCCGCCTTGGAATCGCCCCAGTTGAAGATCCCCGCCTTCACGCTCCGGCCGGAGAGCCTTTTCGACAAAATCGGCGGATTGTTCGGCCTCCAGGATATCGACTTTGCTGAACATCCCGAGTTCTCTTCGAGCTTTGTGCTCAAAGGTGCCGAGGA